>Ga0209693_10000517_pt1 | contig 15700 bp, 16 predicted proteins | sample HubBroMetageWRM3_FD_188345 | JGI IMG/M metagenome (GOLD analysis project Ga0209693, IMG submission 188345) | Warmed soil microbial communities from the Hubbard Brook experimental Forest, New Hampshire - Hubbard Brook CCASE Soil Metagenome WRM 3... | ecosystem: Environmental > Terrestrial > Soil...
AGCACAAATGCGGCCGCGACGGCAACTCCCACACGATGCCGCCGCACATATTTCTGCAAGCGGTAGCCCGTGCTGGCAGGGCGCGCAGTCACCGGCTCGTTGTGGAGATAGCGGGTGATGTCGGCGGCCAGCTCGGAAGGCGTGCCGTAGCGGCGGGTGCGATCTTTTTCCAGCGTTTTCATGGTGATCCAGTCAAGATCACCGTGCAGCACGCTCGCTAACTGTTCTGGCTCCGTGCCGCGCATCGCAGCGGCCGCGCTCGACGCTTCCTCCTGCGTTTCCACTTTTGTGCTGGGGCGCGGCGGGTCCTGTTCGCGCAGCTGCCGCAGCGCTTCATCCAGCGGTTTCTCCTGCCATTGCTTAGGATCGAATGGCAGCGAACCGGTCAGCAACTCATAGAGAACCACGCCGAGCGCGTAAACGTCAGTTCGGGTATCCAGGTCGCGCACGCCCGGATCGGCCTGTTCCGGACTCATGTATACCGGAGTCCCAACGAACCCGCCGGCTTGTGTGAACATCGTCTCGCCGGCCGCTTGCGGCCCGATCACTTTCGCAAGCCCGAAATCAATGATCCGTGGCGCGGGTTTACCGTCCAGTTCGACCACCAGGATATTTGCTGGTTTCAGGTCGCGGTGGATGATGGCCTTCTGATGCGCGTGCAACACGCCGTCGCAAACTTTTATGAAGAGCTCTAAACGATCGCGGATTTTGAGCTCATGCTCGTCGCAGTAGGCAGTGATCGAAACGCCCTGTACGTACTCCATCACAAAGTACGGCTGGCCATCGGGCGTCGCGCCGGCGTCGAACACTTTGGCGATCGCCGGGTGATCCATGATCGCCAGGGACTGGCGCTCGGATTGAAAGCGCTGCAGGACAGCCTGGTCGTCTATCCCGGTGCGGATCAGCTTCAGCGCTACCTGCCGGCGCACCGGAACAGACTGCTCGGCCAGCCACACCTGCCCCATGCCGCCTTCGCCGAGCTTGCGGAGCAAACGATAGGGCCCGATGCATTTGAATTCGAGCGGCACGGGATCGAGCAACTGGCCAGAAACAGGATGTTCCGAAAGGCCGCTGGATTTTTCAAACTCAGAGAGAAGCGAGTCGACTTCGGCGCGCAGAGATTCGTCCTGCGCGCAAGCTTCCTCGAGGAACGGCGCGCGCTCGGCGGGTTCGCGCTCCAGAGCTGCTCCCACGATTTCCTTAATCTTTTTCCACTGCTGCGGTGCTTCCACTTCGTCCCTTTTTCATTGCGCGCGATAACCACGCTTTGGCCACATTCCAATCGCGTTTCACGGTCGCAGGCGAAACCTCGAGGACGCCGGCGGTCTCTTCGATCGTCAACCCACCGAAGAAACGCAGTTCGACAATTCGGCCCTGCTGTTCATCCATCTCAGCCAGCTCGTTCAATACATCGTCCAGCGCTAGCACATCCACGCCCTGTTTCTTTGGTGAGATCAGTTCCTCATCGAATTCCACCAGGCAATCCACGCCGCGCTTGGCCGCACCACGCGAGCGCGCATAGTCCACCAGAATCTGGCGCATCAGCCTGGCCGCCACGGCTGCGAAATGCGCGCGGTTTTGCGCGTCCGGAGGTACTCCATTTGCCAGGCGCAGGTAAGCTTCGTGCACGAGGGCCGCGCTTTGCAGGGTATGGCCGGCGCGCTCCTGCCGCAGACAATGGCGCGCAATGGCCTTCAGTTCTTTGTAAACGAGGGGTAGCAGAGCATCGAGGGCCTTCGTATCCCCGTGCTTCCACTTCACCAGCAGTTCCGTGACGGGCTGGGACGGCTCTTGACTCACGGACCTACCCTCTCTGAAGCGACTGATTTGCAAGGAAGGTATCGTCCTTTTCAGGTGAATGTCAACGAGAGGCACGGCAAAACCTATGCGAACCGCGCGCCTGGCCTCCAAGGCAGCAGGAAACAAAATGAGCCAATTTGTCGGGACTTTCCGCATTTACAGGTAGAAGCACGATTCAGACTCCAACGACCAGCGAAGGAGAACAAAGTGGCTAAGAAAAAAGAGTTGAAGAAGGCGAAAAAGATCCAACCGACAAAGACGTTGTGCTGCAGCGGAACACATTAGAAATCCGAGCTGCTGTACGCGGTGATTGGCCTGAGCGGCTCACTGTTCAAGGGGCTGTGCGTCCCCCAACAGCCCTTTTCTATCAGTTGCCTTTGCACACTCGCAGCAAAAGAGGATTAAGAAATGATTACACGATGCAACGCCGCACTCAAACTTTCCGCGCTTGCCGCTATGGCGATATTTTTCATCGCCCAGGTTCCACCGGCATTCGCGGACAGCGCTTCCACCCAGTCCTACACCGGCACGCTGGCGAATTCGGAGTCCGTCTTTCAGACCACGGTGAAGATAGGACCTGGGGACGACGTAGTCCTGCAGTCCTTCAGCTTCGGCGGCGGCAGAAACGCCAGTGGCACCGCGGTTTCCGCCGGCGGCACAGCTCCGGAGGTGGCTGTTTTTGATACCACGGGCGAAATTGTGACGGACGGCATGGGGAACCCGTACGGCACGTCCATCGCGCTGGCCAATTACCCCACCTTCATGGGCTGTTCACTCGCCGAAGCTGCGGCCCCGATCATCGGCGGCACGCCCCAATGCGGCGACGTCACCATGACACTCGACGACCTCGCTTCCGGCACTTACACCATCGTGCTTAGTGACAGCCTCTACATTGCCAACGCCATCTTCGATGACGGCAACCTGAGCGAAGGCTTCACGGACCTCACCGGTGGCCAGTTCTGCAACCTCGAGATCAACGGCGTCGCTTGCCCCAACACATCCGGCAACTACGCGTTGGACGTGACAACGATTACGCCGGCAGTCGCCACACCTGAGCCCACTACCTTGCTTCTCCTCGGCTCCGGAATTCTGGCGATCTGCTTCAAGCGGCGGCAGTTATCGTCGCGTCATGCTGCTTAGCGCAGCAAATCTTTCGGCCCAGTCCAGAATTCGGGAGAAGATATATGAATTTCGCGAAGAGAATATTGATGTTCGCCGGTGCCGGAGCGTTGGCGGGAATTCTGGCACTATCGGTTGCTCCGAAGACGGCTCACGCCCTCGTCGCCGCACTGGTGCAAGTGTCGAATACTCCATCAAGCGCAGTGCCCGTCATGTACGCGCCCGCGGCGAGCAATGTTTATTTCGTGACTTGCGAGGGCTTCTTCACTGATAGTCCCGTCGCCTCATGCACGATGCCACCCACCCCAGCCGACAGGACCCTGGTCATCGAGGCCGCGTCCGTGCTGACGATGACAGCACCCGGGGTTGATCCCACTGGTGGCTCAATCTACACCTCGATTCAGGGGCCTATTTTCATCATTCCCATGCAATTCCAGACTCGGTCCAGCGTCGATACCTACGCCGGTCAGCTTCAAGGGCGAATCACCATCCCAGCAATTTCCGACAACGGGCTGACGCCCACCTGCGGGGTTGGGCTGGGTCAAAGCACAAGCGTTGGGGAGTTCTTCTGCACCATCAGTGGATACACGATTCCGGCGAACTGACCGCGGCAGCGCGTGCGTCACGTCCGACGGACCCGGATAGTAATCCGCAGACGTAAATATCGGTGGGACATATCACTGTCCCAGTTGCGGTCAATTCTGGCAGCAAATTCAAACGTACGAAGGAGAAGCAACGTGCGATTCGCGAAAAGGTTTTTGATGGTCGCCGGTGCCGGGACCTTGGCCGGAATTCTGGCAATCGCGATTGCGCCAAAGACGGCTCACGGCCTCGTCGCCGCGCTCGTGCAAGTGTCGAATACCACGGCGAATCCGGTGCCCACTGAGGACATCCGTGGATCCGCATCGCAAATCCTCGAGCTAGCTTGCCCGACAAACGACGGGGGCCAGGAGTTCTGTGTGCAGGACGATCCCATAACGCCATCCTCGTCACCGTTCACTGTCCCTGCGGGTCAGAATTTCGTTATTACCCAGATAGAGGCACTATGCAGCGGTGGCGGCAGCGGAATTCTGAGCCTCAGTTACTCCATCTCCAAAGTAGGCGATGTCATTAATGCCACAAGCCGCGTGTATGAACTCCCGTGCAATGCCACGACGGTCGAGTTCAATTTGCAGCCCGGACTAGTTCTCTCCAGTACGGGCAACCCGATAATTTTCGTGGTCGGCAAAGCGACCGACGCGCCTACTTACGTTCGTGGTTATCTGACGGCGAACTAGACGCCACCGGCCTCACCAGCAGCGCACGCTGAACCGCGATGGAGGAGAAGAGTCATGCGACGGATTGCAAAAATGCTGGTCGTGATCCTTGGTGCTGCCCTTCTGGCCGTCGTAGGCACCACGTTCAATCCGCGCACGGCTCACGGCCTCGTTGCGGCGCTCGTCCAGGTGTCCAACTCGCCCGCGGCCCCGGCGATCACTCTGGACGTCTCGCGACTCGCGTCGCAAAACGTGCAGCTCGTCTGCGTCGGGACCAGCAACTGTTCGCAAATTCTCCCTGACGGCAGCTCTCCCACCCCAACCTACATCGTGCCCCCCGGCAGCAGCCTAGTCATCACCACAGTCCAAATCAACACAGCCGGTTCCGGTTCAGCACAAATGGACCAAGCTAACAGTTCAGGCGAATCCACCCGTGCAACCTGGACGTTCGCCGCGGGCGGTAGCTTCCAGTTCCAATATCCCTCCGGGATTGTGCTTTCCTCCGGATCTGATGTCTCTGTCAACGGTGTCACCCCTCCTTTCGAGGAGGCCATTCTCAGCGGCTATCTCGTCAACTCTCAGTGATCCCGCGGAGGTTGCCCGAAATCGAAAAAATTCCCCTAAGTCGTCGTGTAAATGTAGAAGGGTCGCACATTTTAGGCATGGAAACGCAGAGACCTCAGCATCCCAGACCTGAGGTAGCTTTCGGTCCAACTTCGGTCCAATTCAAGGCGTTGGTTGCACCGCGAAGTTCCGCGTAAGCGACACCAGATGCGGCACTTGTGTGATTTTGCCTGCTTTCTTGCAAAGCAGGTGCTCTCCCAGCTGAGCTACACGCCCGCGTTTCGAGTGACCTTCATTCTAAAGCATTTCCGCGCGATCCGGAATCCATTCCTTCGCTTTTCGGTCATCAATGTACCAAAACTGTACCAAAACCCCCGTAAACAGGGGCTACTGGCGCCTCGTTAATGCTCATTTCATTGGCTCGGCGGTTGATCTGCTCAAGGGCTTCACGTTTCATCGCCAACTTCATCTGCGAGTATTTTTTGAACACGTCGGAGTTCCCTTGTCGCAGCAATTGAACAACCCATTCATCCGCTACACCTCCGGCACTAAGACGCGTTGCGTAGGTCGAGCGGAGGTCGTAAATCCTGAAATACGAAACTCCCGCCTTGTGGAGTGCTGCCCGCCAAATTCCCTTGGTGGATTTGTAGCGTTGGCCCTTCGTTCTGTGACTGGGAAAAAGCCAGTCACCCGGTCCGGCAAGAGAGAGTTGGTTTCGAAACGCATCCACGGCGATGGGGGTGAGCGGGACTTCCGCCAGGCCGTTCTCTGTTCTTGAATCCGGAATCCAGTCGGTGGCATTGGCGATGTCCACCTGATCCTTCCGCATGGACAGAAGTTCCCTGTTGATCCGCAAGCCGGTCTCCGTAACGATGCGAACGATGTTGCGCAGGAACTGAGGACTCTGTCGCTCAATCCGCTGCTGTTCCGACCAAGTGACATAGTGCGGTTTGAACAGGCGCTTGATGACAACGGGAAATTGGACGCTAGAACATGGATTCGAAAGAAGAAGTTTTTTCCGAACGGCCACATTCAGCATACGGCGAAGTACCCGGAGTTCTTGGTGCACGGTGGCTGGCTTCCACGCTGCGCTCGGCTTCGAGCTTTGCCTTTCCGCTTCTAGGACGTTCAGACGTCGCGGTCTAACTTGACGGTGTCACTGACAAGTTATACTGTGTGCTGCGCCAGATTCGCGAGTCAATGTCAGCGACAAGTGACGCAGATCTTTGCAAGAACCTTAGTGAACTGAGACGTTCCCACCCTTGGCTGGTTCATTCTTTTTCAGAAGGAATGAGCTTACAAACATGATTGCCGAGCACACGGAAAGCAGCCAATACGCGTCCACATAAGAGAGAACGGCGGCTAGGGACTGAAGCAAACCATACAGGCGGCCTAATGCCTGTTGTTGAGCGGTGTGCGCGCTCAAGCCGACTCGAGTGAGGCTCATCGAAAGAGCTGTGAGGGCGTTGTGAAACCGGCCGGAGCCTGTGTATTCCGCCAGGACTGATTGATGATACTGGCTGCGCCGAGCTATCAGCGTGGTGACGGCGGATGTCCCGACGCTCTGGCCAATGTTGCGCATAAAATTCATGAGACCCGCGGCTGCGTTAGTTTTTTCCGCCGAAAGGCCGACGTATCCGGCAAGCGTAAGGGGCACGAACAGAAAGGCTACGGGAATGTACTGCCATATTCGCAATAAGGTGGCCGAACGAAAACTCATTAGCAGGTCGATCTGCTTGGACGATGCGTACATGCTGATCGCAAGAGTCATCCAACCAAATGCTATTATATAGCGCGCTTGGAACCGTGTGGTGAGTTTGCCCACCATCGGAAGCACGACGAGCACCACGAGTGCACCCGCTGAAAGCACCATCCCTGCCTTTTGTGCCGTATATCCCATGAGAGTCTGGAGGAGTTGCGGCATGAGTACTGTGGAGCTGAATAGGGCAACGCCCAATACCAGGAACATCAGACTGCTGGTCGCGAAATTGAAGTTCTTAAACAGGCGCATGTCAACGATGGGCTCTTTGTGAAACCATTCCCAGATGATCAAAGAAACGAGGCCCCCAACGGCGATTATGACGAGGGTCGTAATGAAGTGAGATCCGAACCAATCGTCTTCCTGTCCTTTGTCGAGGACGATCTGCAGGGCACCTACGCCGACGGTCAGGAGGGAAAATCCGATGAAGTCGAACCCGGCGAGCTTTTTCTTCGCGCGGCGTAAATAAGGTGGATCTTCGACAAGCTGATAGACCAGAAACAGTGCTAGGGCGCCCACTGGAACGTTGATGTAAAAAACCCAGCGCCAGGAATAGCTATCAGTAATCCAGCCGCCCAGGGTCGGACCGATGGCAGGGGCGCAAATGGCCGTGATTCCGTACAGCGCGAACGCCAGCCCTCGCTTCTCGGGAGGAAACGTATCTCCCAGGATTGCTTGAGCCATCGGCTGCAAACCTCCTCCGAACGCGCCCTGCAAAACCCGGAAGAGAAGAAGCAAACCGAGGCTCGGTGCGATCCCACACAGAAAGGAACTGATTGTGAAAAACACAATGCACGTCAAAAAGAATCTTTTCCGCCCAAGCCATCCCACCAGCCAGCCACTTATCGGCAGAACGATTGCGTTGGAGACTAGATAGCTGGTCAACACCCAGGTGCTCTCGTCGTTGCTGGCGCCGAGATTGCCCGCGATGTGAGGCAGCGCCACATTGGCGATGCTTGTGTCGAGCACTTCCATAAACGCCGCTAGCGAAACCGCAACCGCAATGAACCATGGGTTTCCTTTGGGGCGCCACGCATCCTCTGCCGAGGAACCAGCGCCTACGCCCGTCATCGAACCCTCACGTCGGGCTCAACGGACAAGCCGGGTTTCAACAATCCGTCCGCGTTGAACTCCTGTCCTGCGGCGCGTTCAAAATCAATGCGCACCGGCACTCGCTGCACGACTTTCACGTAGTTTCCAGTCGCGTTTTCTGGAGGCAACAGACTGAAGACCGATCCCGTGCCGCCGCCTATATTGGTAACGTGCGCTTTCCAAGTGCGGCCGTAGGCGTCCAGCTTGATTTCGACGGTTTGCCCGGGCCGCATGTGCGCGAGTTGCGTCTCCTTGAAGTTTGCTGTAACCCACACATCGGCAAGCGGCACCACATCCACCAATTCCTGCCCGATGCTGACGTTCTGGCCCACTTCGACTGACTTCTTGCCGACAATTCCTGTGACGGGAGACCGGATGACGGTGTAGCCGAGGTTAAGCTCGGTTTGAGCGAGCTGCGCTTTTCGTTGCAGCACCTGCGCATCGGCTGAGTCCGCCCGTGCACGGATCAGTGAAACCTGCTGCGGCGCAGTCTGAGCGCTCCGTAAATCGTCGCTAGCTTGCAGGAGTTTCCCTTGCGCCTGCCGAACGGCTTGTTCGGCCGAGTGTGCCAGGGCCGTGGTCGATGCTACGGCCGCTTTATTTGCCGCTGCTGCGGCTACCGACGCGTCGTACTGCTGGCGTGAAATTTCCTCCTTTGCGACAAGTTTTTCATAGCGCGCCAAGTCCGCAGTGCTCTTCGTTGAATTGGCTTCGGCTTGCTCCAAGGTAGCTTTAGCAGACTCGAAATTCTGCTCCGCAGCCCTAAGTCCCGCCTGCGCGTTTATAACCGCAGTTCCTGCTGATTCCAGGTTGCTGCGCGTAGTAACCGAAGTGATCGGTACGTTGTAACGAGAACTCGCGGCACTGGCCAGCGCGTCCGCCAATGCTGCCTGGGCTTGATTCACCGAAATCTGATAATCCTGAGAATCAATGGTCACCAGCACATCACCAGCCTGGACCAGCTGCCCCTCCATTACCGGGACTTTGAGCACATATCCACTGATCCGCGCACTCAAGGGCACGATGTGGCCATCAACTTGTGCGTCATCGGTGCCTTCAAACACAAATGCGTCGCGGATGAAATGGAGAGCAACTGCAACAACGACAAGAAGAATGATGAATCCGGCCAGGGTCTTCCATGGATGGTCCTGTAACGCGCGGCGAGCGCGGCTGACCTGGCTGCCCTTTGTTTGAGACTTCAACGCAGGCGTCTCGGCTCGCTCTCCGGTCGCACTGCTTTCGGCTGTCACCACGGCAGAGTACTTTCCGCTCGAGTCTCCGTTGTTAACGGGCATCACTTACCTCCAGCAAATTAACGGCGACGGCCGCCACCAAAACCGCTAAACCAACCGGAAACGCACAGGAGACGAAGGATCGTTAGTGCCGCGATCAGTACCCACGCAATCACAATCCTTCCCTTAGACTGAATCCCGTCTGGAGAACTTGGCGAGGCTCGCTTGGCCGAAAATATTTCCTTAACGCCCGGCGCAGCCTTTGGCGGCCCCGGTGCGCCCGTGACTTCACGGTAGTAACCGACAGCCTTAACATCCTTGCCGTTTCTTCAGTCGAATACTCCTCTAGCTCGCGGAGACGCAGAACCTCCCTGAAAGTCATTGGAAGTTCACTCATCGCAGACGCGAGGATTCGCCTAAGCTCTTCTTGGGAGTGGCGTTGCTCGGGGTTCGGCGTGTCGTCCGCGATTTCAACGTAGAAAGGGGAATCTCCGCCACTCACCGGATCGTCGAAATGGAACTCGCACAATCGGCGCCTGCGCAGTTTCATCAGCGATTGGTTCACTGCGATGCGCGCGAGCCACGTATAGAAGCGGGAGTCTCCACGAAATGTGTCCATGTGCCGGAAAGAACTGACGAAGGAATCCTGAAAAACTTCCTCGGCGTCCTCGTGGTTCCGCGTAATTTTTTGCGCAAGCCGGAGAATCCGCGGGCCGTATGTTGTCACGAGCTCTGCGAAAGCATCCGGATCGCGTCTCCTGACGGCGTTCACGAGCGCCATTTCTTCTGTTCCCGCCCGCTGACGGAGTGAGCCGTATGCCTGGTCGTTATCATCGATCCTGCCTGGCAAATCAGATGGCATCGTCTTGATCCTTTTCGCCCTCGAACGGCGAAGTAGTTGAGTTCGACGCAAGCGCGCGGTGTTTCAAACTGATCTTTCCACGTTAAGCATCATTCGCGCGTGAGCCGCAAGAATGAGGCGATCATTCCGGACACACCGCGCCTGCTGCTGATTTTCAGTTCTTCAATCAGGTCACCGTTGTTCAGGCCGCCGGCTATGAATTGCGCACCGTCTATTGACATGGCGCGCAGCAGCCTTTTCCCGCGTTTGTCTATGGACGTGAGTCCTTCAAGGTCTAAAATGCACGCGCGTCCCTTGCGCATGTGAGTTGCGGTTCTCCAGTTTCCCTTCACCGCGCTAACCTGAGGCCCAATCAGGCGGCCTTGCAATACCCATCGAATTTCCGTTGGGGTTTCGGTGATGATGATCGTCAGCACTTTCCCCCCTGGCGCGTCCGCGTCAGATTCAACGATTCGCCCGTGTCTGACGCTGGGAACCAGTGGTATCAACAGGACAGTGGCGGTCGGATTCGTTTCTCCGTCGAGAATTCCTGTTCGGATCATTGGCTGCATCTCTTGCGCATATGGACTTCGGTGCCTTCGCGTTCAAAAGAGACCTCGTCCATCTGCGATTTCATTAACAAGATCCCTCGCCCATTCTCGGCTCTGAGATTTTCGGCAGCCAAAGGGTCGGGGATCGCGTTTGGGTCAAATCCTTTCCCCTGATCCTTGACGACTACAGACACGCCTTTGCCCAATTCGCAGCGGCAATAAACGTGGACCAGCTTCCCCGGATCCAGACGGTTGCCGTGAAGCACCGCATTATTAAGAGCCTCACGAAGGGCGAGCTCCACGGAAAACTCCTCGCCGGAAACGCAGTGCGATTCTGCGATTAAGCGAATCAATCGATCTACCAGCGGCGAGATGGCTTTGACTTCACTTGGCATCCGAGCTTCGATTTCCAGGCACCGACTAGTCCCGGATGTTCCCAAAAACTCGATTCGTAAATTCGCTGGATTGCTCATGATGAGCACTCCCCAGGTCAAACGCGCTGCTCTCTTCACGCACGCAGAAACATTGCAATGTGCCCGCCAACAGCGGGCTGGAACAGAACTCGCGCCAAATGATTGAAGACAGAAGAACTGTGCGCGGCGACTGGGCGGTTTGAGAGCAAACTGTCGGCGCCTCCGACACTTTTTCCGACAAGTGTCGAGCGACTTCGACACTCGGTTCCGTCCATTGGCTGAATTCCGCGTTGGCGCTGCCCTTAAACCACATGTTGTTTCTGTTGCTTAGGGGTTCATCGCGTTCGATGCAGATCCAGCACTCTGGCCCTGCATTTGCACTCTCCACGGACGGAGCGAAAGGAATGTTGAGGATCACGGCCTACGAGGCGGCGGTTGGATCGCCGAACGACAGAAATACGGGAGGTACGAAAATGAGTTCAAGCAAAGCAGTAAGGGAACGAATCCTTGAAAGGGAAGTCGAGTCTCAGACCAAGGCGCGTGCTGTTTCACCGGTGCGGGACCCTAGTGATGCGGAGGTTCGACGAAGAGCTTTCGAGATTCACGTTCAACAGGGCGGAATCCGTGGATACGACCTCGATGACTGGCTGGAAGCAGAGAAAGCGCTGACGGAGAAGCTGCACCGATAGAGAAAAGTCGGCGGGTGTGTAAACCGAGCCGTCGCGCACCGTGGCGCAGATCCTCTCAACTGGCGCTGGATTTGCATAATCCAACGACGAGGGAGAAGGAACGGATGCTGAAGATTACCATCACCAACACGTCGAAACACGAACTGTGGACCCTGCAAGGCCGCCTCGTCGCGCCATGGGTCAAGGAACTGAAGGCGACCTGGAAAAAGGCACGCCCATCAGCCCAAGGCTGCAAACGCATCGTGAATCTTGATGAGGTCACGTTCATCGACCAGAGCGGGGAACGAATGTTGCGGTGCATGTGCAACCAAGGCGCGCGACTCGTCGCAAGCGACGTGTACGTCAAGCATGTGCTCGATCGCCTTCGGAAAAAAACGAATTAGTAGACGGCAGTCATGCGTCCAGGGATCAGCCAAATGAGTGATTTCGTGCAGAGCAAAACGCCGCAATCGCTGCAAAAAATGGCGCCCATTCTTGAAACGCTGAATGACGGCGTCGTCATTGCAGACCATTCTGATCAGATTCTTTTTGTCAACACGGTCTTCGAGGAAATGACAGGATTTACTCGCAGCCAGATTATCGGCCGTAGCGCCCGTCACTTGTATCTTCGCGCCGAAGATTTTGCTCTGGCCCAGGCGCTTAACCAAAAAGCCCTGGAGATGGGGCGGGTCCGCGAAGAGTTCTTCCTGCCCACGAAAGACGGCCGGCGACTGCCGGTGGTGGTCAGCCTGCGCGCAATGCACGGGCCCGATGGTGGACATTTCTCGCTCGTGACGTTGACCGATATTTCCGAACAAAAACGCACGGAAGAAAAGCTCCGCGATGCTATCGCAGGGCTCGAAAAGCATCAGCGAGAAATTGATCAAGACCTGCTGCTGGCGGCCCGGGTGCAGCAAAGTTTGGCACCCGAGCCCGTCGTCTGGGGCGGCATATGTGTCGACACTTTCTACCAACCGGCGCATACAATCGGCGGCGACTTCGGCCTTGTGAGGCCGTCGGAAGAAAAACATCTGAATCTGCTGGTCTGCGATGTCTCCGGACATGGCATCAGTTCCGCGCTCATCGCCAACCGAATATACTCGGAGACGGTTACGCTGCTAGGCAATCATGCGCCGCTCGCTGACGTGCTTCGCCGATTGAACTCTTTAGTGATTCAGAATATTGACACTCCAGGATTTTTCTTCACACTGGCGGCGGCCCGAATTGATCGCGGCGGCCGGACCGTGGAGTTCGCCGGGGCTGGACACCCGCCGGCCATGATTGTTCAGCCGGGAGGTGAGCCTCGCCTGCTCCGTTCCCGGAGCACGGTTCTGGGCATGCTGCCGGATGCAGTGCATGCCGATGCCACGCTTCACACAGCACTCGAGTGTGGTGACCGCATCGTCCTTTACACGGACGGCCTCACCGAAGTGGTCGACTCGCGTGGCGAAATGCTCAGAGCGGAAGGATTAGAAAGCTTCGTCCAAGAAACAGCGCTACTGCCATTCGGCGAAATGAAACAAGGCATTCTCGATCGCGTCGCCGCGTGGCGCGACGGCCCGCCGGTCGACGACGTGTCACTCGTCCTCGTCGAAGTGCGCTGAAGAGCGGCTCACGAAATCTTTCGCGGATCAATCCCCAACTTCTTCATCCGTGTGAGCAACGTGGTCCGCTTAAGTCCCAAGCGAGCCGCGGCGCCCTTCGGCCCCCCGACGCGTCCCTTGGTCTCTTTTAAAATTTGTACAATCCTATCTTGTTCGTCGACATTTCTCGCTCGTGCCGGTGCCAAGTTCGCGCCGCCGTTTGTCAATTCGGGCACACTGATCGCGAGCGTGCTGCTGCGCGTCAGGATCACGGCTCGTTCTACAAGGTTCTGAAGCTCACGAACGTTTCCAGGCCAGTGCCAGCGTGCCAGCTTCCGCAGGGCTGCAGCCGGGATATTTTCAATTCGCTTTTGCATGCGGCGCGCGTACTTCTGGCTGAAGTATCGCACCAGCAAAGGAATATCTTCCGGGCGCTCGCGCAAGGGAGGAAGGCGGATGGGAAAAACATTCAGGCGGTAGTAGAGATCGCTTCGAAATTGCTTTTCTTCAATCATCCGATCCAGGTCACGATTCGTCGCAGCAATCAGCCGAATGTCGACTTTCTTCGTGCGTGTGCTTCCCAGGCGCTCGAATTCTCTGTCCTGCAAAACGCGTAGAAGCTTTGGCTGGAGTTCCAGAGGGATATCGCCGACTTCATCCAGAAACAGTGTGCCTTGGTCAGCCAGTTCCAGTCGGCCAATCTTTTGTGTGACGGCGCCGGTGAAGGCGCCGCGCTCGTGGCCGAAGAGCTCACTTTCCAGCAATCCAGTCGGAATCGCTGCACAGTTTAGTTCCACAAATGTTCGCGCGTTGCGACGGCTGCGCTCATGAATCGCGCGCGCGACAAGTTCTTTACCGGTGCCTGTTTCTCCCAGCAGAAGCACGGTCGAATCACTCGTGGCAACCGTTTCGGCAAGTTGCAGCGCCTGCCGTAGCGCCGAGCTCTGCCCAATGATCCCTTCAAAATCCGACGTGCTGCGAATCTCCTCTTCCAAATAGAGCTTTTCCCGTGCGAGCTTATCTTTTAATTCGGCGATCTCGCGATAGGCCAAGGCATTCTCGATGGCGATCGCGACTTGCCCCGCGGCTCGCATCAGGAAATCAACGTCTTCCGGGCTGAACGAGTTCTGGACCCGGCTGGCGAGTGTCAGAACCCCGAGCGTACGGTTTCGGCTGATCAGCGGCAACGCGAGAGCAGACTCGATGCCTTCTATGCGAGCGGCGTCCGCGGTTACTTGGTTATCTGCGAAATCCGCCGCCGTTCTGATCGCAGCCTTACCGGTCTTGAATGCACTACCTACGAAGGACCCCTCGACGGGTTGCACGAAGTCCTCTCTTGCGAATCCCTTACTTTCCGGGAAGTCCATGACGCGTTGGCGCAATTGACGCTGATCCTCATCCGGCAGCCACACCCCGACGGCGTCGCAGTGCATAACTTGCCTGATGCTCGTCGAGATCGCGCGAATCAGATCGCGAGGCTCCAAGTTCGAGACCAAAGTGTTGGTGATGTCCAGCAGTAATTTCAGGCGGTCGCTTTCGCGTGCCGGTTGCGGTTTTGCGGTTGGTGGCTCGGCGGGGTTCAATGAGCGGTCTGGTGTCACGAAGAGCGCATCCTTACATTCGCCTGCACCAAGTGTCGCACAATTTCGCGCGGGAATTCGGAGTCTCCTATGCTATTTACTTTCTCCCGCGCCGCTAGACGCTTGGCGAAGCGCGGTCATCGCCGCGAGCGAGTCCATGTAGTCCCGCCAATGCAAGATCTTGCGGTCTTCAATGGTAACCACAGAGATGAACCGGTTGTCGTAGGCGACGCCAGTGGCGACTATCTTGCCGTGTACCTCGTATTCGATGATGACGACACGCGGGTCCTGCGACCGGTGAGTGACCAGCGCATCCGCACCATGCAGGACGATGGTGTTGCCGTAGCCCGCGTAGAGCGCCATGAGCGCTTCACGACCTTTCAAGGTTTGGGGCCAGCCTGGAAAAATATATCGAAACTCGAACTCCGCATCGTCGGCGATGGTATCAAAATAGTGGTCGCCATCGACAAGACCGGCCAAACCCCGCTGTGATATTTCGAAGAATGGATCGAGCGCTGTGAAGGCCGCATACTTAGGATCGGTCACAAATTGACTCCTGTTTCCGTGTGAGAAATTCGTTGATCGTCTCTTCACCTTCGGGTCCATTTAACCGTCGCGCGTAACGCTGCGACCGCGACAGTCGCATGTTTAGCCGCTTGCGACTGGTGGCGCAAGGCGGCCGCCGCCGTTGGTCTTTGAACCCCTCTCCGGCTGGAACCTTGGAATGCCTTCCAGAATATCCACAACCGTCCTGTTTATCGTCGGATTTTCAATGGATCCACTATAGCGGTCCGTCCGATAGTTGTTCGCCTTACGTATTGATGCGCAAAAGATCTGCTCCGCGTCGCAGACTACGGCCAAGTTCGGGTTGTGCGTCATGGGCTTGCGAACACAATTTGGGAACAAAATGGGAACAACAAGCCCCAAACACCCCCCCTAAAATCGTGCTACGTGACACAGGTAAAGGCTAGAAGAATCAATCACATCGCACTTCCAAGTTTGCTTTGCAAGCTAAGGGAGCAATGAGAATTCCTCTGCCTTCTCTGTCGTTCTTTTTCAATGATTTGGTGTTCCTTCGCATTCCTCGTAAGTTCTTGAAATCCCGACCGCCATTGTTTTCGGTGCTCACGACCCGAGCGTCATGATTGACAGGCACTCGAAAGCTCATGCCGAGTCGTGGGAAAGACTTGGGAAGAACTTCTGTTGTCGACAGTGAATGTAATGCACACAGAATCAATGGGC
>Ga0209693_10000518_pt1 | contig 15696 bp, 9 predicted proteins | sample HubBroMetageWRM3_FD_188345 | JGI IMG/M metagenome (GOLD analysis project Ga0209693, IMG submission 188345) | Warmed soil microbial communities from the Hubbard Brook experimental Forest, New Hampshire - Hubbard Brook CCASE Soil Metagenome WRM 3... | ecosystem: Environmental > Terrestrial > Soil...
CCGGGCCGGGTCCTCGCCCTCCCGCTTGAACGGGAACACCCCGGCGGTGAACGGGAAGGACCCCGGCAGGTTCTCCTCGCGCAGGAAGCGCAGCAGGTCCCCGTGGTCGGCGTAGCGCGGCAGCGCCACCCGCGGGATGGCCGTCCCGGACAGCGACTCCCTGGTCAGCTGGGTGCGCAGTTCCCGGTCGCGGATCCGCACCACCTGCTCGGGCCCCGAGTACGCCGCCACGACCGCGGTCCAGCCGGCGATCAGCTCGGCGCTGTCCGCCCCGACCTCGCGTTGAGCATGGTCCAGAAGTGAGGCCACGGACCGTTCGGCCGAAATGTCTTCAGCAAGCTCAGCCCGGACGGCGGCGAGCCTTTGCACCCGGCGGACCGCCTGCGCCTGCCTTGCCGTTTCCTCGTGGTAGCCGCGGATGGTCCCGGAGATCTCGGCCAGGTAGCCGGTCCTGGCCGGCGGGATGACCGACGCCGCGTCGGTGGAGGTCCGGCCGGCGGCCGCGGGCAGCACGCCCTCGGCCAGGGGCAGGCCGCGCGCGGCGAGCAGGCCGGCCAGGTGCTGGTACAGGGCGGTGACCCCGTTGTCGTTGAACGTGGCCGCGCTGGTCCCGAACACCGGCATGTCCTGCGGCCGGGCGCCGAACGCGGACCGGTTGCGGATCAGCTGGCGGGACACGTCGCGCAGCGCGTCGGCGGCGCCGCGCCGCTCGAACTTGTTGATCGCCACCACGTCGGCGAAGTCCAGCATGTCGATCTTTTCCAGCTGCGACGCGGCGCCGAACTCCGGGGTCATCACGTACAGGGCCACGTCGGCCAGCGGGACCACGGCCGCGTCGCCCTGCCCGATGCCGGGCGTCTCCAGGATGACCAGGTCGTATCCGGCGGCCTGGCACGCGGCGATGATGGCCTCGATGCGCTCCGGCAGTTCGCGGGCGCCGCGGGTGGCCAGCGAGCGGAAGAACACGTGCTCGCTTTGCAGGGCGTTCATCCGGATCCGGTCGCCCAGCAGGGCGCCGCCGCCGCGGCGACGGGTCGGGTCCACGGCCAGCACCGCGACGCGCAGCTTGTCCTGCTGGTCGGTGCGGAAGCGGCGGACCAGTTCGTCGGTCAGCGAGGACTTCCCGGATCCGCCGGTGCCGGTGATGCCCAGCACCGGGACGGTGCGGGCGCTCGCCGCCGCGGCCAGGGCGGCCTGGTCTTCGTCCGGGAGGCGGCCGGCCTGCAGGCAGGTGATGGTGCGGGCCAGCGCGCGGCGTTCGCCGGCCAGGAGGGCTTCCAGCGGGGGAGGTTCGGCGGCCAGGTCGACGTCGGCCTCGCGGATGAGCTCGTTGATCATGCCGGGCAGGCCGAGGCGCTGGCCGTCCTCGGGCGAGAAGATCCGCACCCCGGCTTTCGCTAGGCGAGTGATCTCCGCCGGGACGATGACGCCTCCGCCGCCGCCGAACACCCGGACGTGCCCGGCCCCGGACTGCCTGAGCAGCTGGGCCAGGTACTCGAAGTACTCGACGTGGCCGCCCTGGTAGGAGCTGACCGCCACGGCCTGGGCGTCCTCGTCCAGGACCGCGTCCACCACCTCGCGGACCGACCGGTCGTGCCCGAGGTGGATGACCTCCGCGCCCTGGGCCTGCAGGATCCGCCGCATGATGTTGATCGCGGCGTCGTGCCCGTCGAACAACGCGGCCGCGGTGACGAATCGCACCGGGTGCGCCGGGACGTGCAGGTCGCTGGGCTTCGCCGAACCGGACATGACAGACCTCCCGTACCGGCGAGCCCGAGCCCGACGAGGCGGGAGGCAGCCGCGGCCGCGATCGCGGTCGGAAAAACTTAGACGGCCAATATTTGGAAGTTTAAGTAATTGGCGGGTCATGTCAAGCAGAAACTAGAGAGAACCTGCGGAAACACGCGCCTCGCGGGCGGCCGGACGTGTCACGTACGGTAGGTGCGTGCCCGACCCAGAGCCGTTCGACCCCATTGCCGAAGCCCACCGCCAGTGGAGCGTCCGGTGGCCCGAGCACGCCGACCACATGGCGGCCGTCACCTCGGTCATGCGGGTCCAGCAGCTGCTGCTGGCCAGGATCGAGGCCACCTTGCAACCCTTCGGTCTGACCTTCGCCGCGTACGAGGCGCTCCGCCTGCTCGCCTTCACCCGGAGCGGATCCATGCCCATGGGCAAGATGGGCGAGCGCCTGATGGTCCATCCGGCCTCGGTCACCAACGCCATCCGGCGGCTGGAGCAGCGCGGGCTGGTCGAACGGCATGTCTCCGCCGAGGACCGGCGCGTGGTCCTGGCCACCATCACCGACGGCGGCCGCACCGTCGCCCGCGACGCCACCGCGGCCCTCAACCAGGCGAACTTCGGTATACCGGCCCTCGCCCGCGACGAAATGGCCCAGCTCACATCCATGCTGCGGGACGTCCGGGTGGCGGTGGGCGACATCGCGGACGTGCCGGTCGGCAGTTCCTTATTTACCGGCCGAACGGTTCGTGGTTCCCGCGCCCGCGAACCGGATGGGCAGGGCCTTGAAGGAGTAGAACAGCAGCCCGTGGTTGCGCTCGGGCTCCCGGCCGGGGTCGAGCCGGAGGTCGTCGAGCCGGGCCAGCAGGCGCTCGAACGCGGTCACCATCTCCTGCCGCGCCAGCGGCGCGCCGACGCAGGCGTGCGGTCCCTGCCCAAAGGACATGTGCCGCATGACGTGCTCGCGGGTGACGTCGAACGTGTCGGGCTCCTCGAACGTGCCTGGGTCTCGGTTGGCGGCACCGTAGCGGACGTGCAGGATGCTGTCCTTGGGGATGGGCACGCCGTGCAACTCGACATCCCGGGTGGCCTTGCGGAACAGGCCCTGGACCGGGGCGAGCATGCGGAGCGACTCCTCGGCGAAGGTCTTGATCAGGCTGGGGTCGGCTTTGAGTATTTGCGCTTGCTCGGGGTTCTCGATGAGGAGCCACATGGCAGCGGTGATCGCGTCGGCGGTGGTGATGTAGCCGCCGGTGATCAGCTGCTGCAGCAGGTTCTGCAGCTCGGGCATGGACAGCGGGCGTTCTTCCTCCTCCGAAGCCGCGACCAGGGCGGAGATCAGGTCGCCGGTCGGATGCTCGCGGCGGCTTTGGAATACGTCGGCGAGGTAGTGCTGGGCTTCGGCCTCGATGTCGGCGTACGCGATCGTCGTGTCCTCGTCGGTCAGCAGGCCCTGGGCCGGGGCGAGCATGGCGTCGGCCCAGCGCCGGAAGGTGCCGATCTCGCTCGGGGCCAGGCCGAGTTGCTCGCTGATCACGATGCCGGGCAGCGGGAAGGCGAACTCCTGGACGAACTCGCAGCGGCCGCGGCCGGCGAACGCGTCGATGAGCTGGTCGCAGATGCGCTGCACGCCGGGGACCATCTGGCGGACCCGGCTCGGGGTGAAGACCTTGTTCAGTAGGCGGCGGTAGCGGGTGTGTTCGGGCGGGTCGGACTGGTGCAGGGTCGGGACGTGCGGCCAGCCCTTTTCGGTCAGGCGCTGCTGGAACAGCGCGCCCAGGGTTCTGGCTTGTTCGCCGGAGAGTTCCTCCAGGTCTAGGGTGTTGGAGAACGTCTCGGGGTCACGCAGGACGACGCGCAGGTCCTCGTAGCGGGTCAGGACGTAGAAGCCGGTCCCCGGCATCCGGAGCACAGGCTGCTGCTCGCGCAGCCGCTGGTAGTACGCGAACGGGTCACGCTGCACGGCGGGATCCAGCAGGACCTCTGCGTCGACGTCGGCCATGTCGGTCCCTTCCCTTGAGAAATGCGGGTCACAGGCCGCGTTCGATAGGCAGGACGCCCTGCTTGGCGGCCTTGACCAGAGCGGCGTGATCGGCTTCGGTCTGGTCGGCGTACAGCCGGGCGAACCGGGCCAGAGCGGTATCGAGCCGGTCGGAGGAGCCGACGTACCCGACGATCATCGACGCGCCGCTGGTGCGGGCGTGCCCCTTGGCCAGCAGGTGACCGGTGATCGCGGCATAGTCGGCCAGGGCCGCGGCGTCGATGGAGTCCAGGGCCACGGTGCCCTTCATGTTCCGGAACTGCCGGACGTAATACTGCCGCCCGTCGACCGTGGTCCAGCCCAGCAGCGGATCGCTGACCGTCTGCAGAGCTTGCTGGTACTCCACCACCCGCTGACCCTGGTGGGCGTGCCAGGCGGAATCACCGTGCACGTAACGGGCGAGAGCCGACCGGCGGGCCTGCTTGAGCTGGAGGAACAGCACGTCGTCGGGGCTGCTGCCCTCCAGCAGCGCGACGTAGGCGCGCAGCCCGACGCTGCCCACGCCCACCACCTTGTGGGCGATGTCGATCAGCGTGTACCCGCCCAGGGCCCGCCGCCAGTGCGGCGCCAGCGTGCCTAGGTACTCGTCCAGCCCGCGGGCGATCTGGTCCGCCTCGGCGTAGTTGATCCTGGTCACCAGCGGCGGATCCTCCACGATGCGGCGCTGCCCGTCGCGCTCGCTGGTGAACCTGGGCAGCGCCCGGTCACTGGTCCGGCGGCGGGCCCGGACCGCCGCCCGCTTGATCTCGGCGCGCAGCGACTTCCCGATCGCCCGCTGCTGCAGCCGGTCCGCGTCCAGCCGCTGATAGGACCGGGCCAGGAGCGGCGTCGAGGCCAGGGCGCGGACCTCGTCCCGGTACCCAGCCACGCACTGCCGCACGGCCGCCTCGCACCCGGTCTCGCCGGCACCGTTCTGCCGGCCCGCGACCCAGATGCTCGCCACCAGCCGACGCAGGTCCCACTCCCAGCCGCCGGGGTGCGCCTCGTCGAAGTCGTTCAGGTCGATGACCAGGTCCCGCTGCGGCGAGGCGTAGAAGCCGAAGTTGCCCAGATGCGCGTCACCGCAAATTACCGGGGTGATGCCGGTAGACGGCAGCCCGGCCACGTCCGCGGCCATCACGACCGCCGCGCCGCGCAGGAAGCCGTAGGGCGTGGCGGCCATCCGGCCCACCCGCACCGGGATCAGCCAGTCCAGCCGGCCTTTGTGGGACTCGATGATCAGCTGCACCGGATCGGGCCGGCCGGCCGGTGCGGACCAGTCCCCCAGCGAGCGGCGCGGAACCTGGCGGCGGAGCTTCCGGCCCATCCGGTAGCGGTCCTGCCTGGAGGTCGACCGCCGCCGGAGCGAAGTGAACGCCTCGCTGTCCGCCGAGGCCAGGACGACATGGTCGTTTTTGCCCTGGCGCCAGGTCAAAGGTTGCGCCACTGGCGGTCGTCGCGCTGGACGAGCTGGGTGGCTTCCTGGGGTCCCCAGGTGGCCGCGTGGTACAGCGGGATCGGGTCCTCGGCCTGCTCCCAATAGGCCAGCAGGGGGTCGACGATGCGCCAGGACCTGGCCACCTCGTCGGCGCGGATGAACAACGTGGCGTCGCCGATCAGCGCGTCGAGGATGACCCGCTCGTAGGCGTCGTCCCGCGATTCGCCGTAGCCCTGGGAGTAGGAGAAGTCCATCGACGCCTTGCGGAGCCGGAACTCGTGGCCCGGCACCTTGGCGCCGAACCGCAGGCTGATGCCCTCGTTCGGCTGCACCCGCGCCACCAGCGCATCCGGGGCCAGGGTCGTGGCCTCGGCCGGGAACAGCGGGAGGTGGGGCGGGCGGCGGAACTCCATGACCAGTTCGGTGGTGCGGCGCGGCAGGCGCTTGCCGGTCCGGACGTACACCGGGACGTCGGTCCACCGCCAGTTGTCGATGTGCAGCCGCAGCGCCACGAACGTCTCGGTGGCGCTGAGCGGGTCGACGCCCTCCTCCTCCCGGTAGGACACGATCAGGTTCTCCCGGGTCCCGCCCCGGGTGTACTGGCCGCGGACCGCGTCGCGGGCGATGACGTCCGGCTCGGTCAGCGGCCTGATCGCGCGGAGCAGCTTGACCTTCTCGTCGCGGATGGCCTCGGGGTGGAAGGACGTCGGCGGTTCCATCAGGAACAGCGAGAGCACCTGCAGAACGTGGTTCTGGACGATGTCGCGGACCGCGCCGGTGGTGTCGTAGAACCCGCCGCGCGAGCCCACGCCGAGCGTCTCGGCCACCGTGATCTGCACGTTGTCGACCCAGGTCCGGTTCCAGATCGGCTCGAAGATCGAGTTCGCGAAGCGCAGGGCCAGGAGGTTCTGCACGGTGTCCTTGGCCAGGTAATGATCGATGCGGAAGATCTGCGATTCGCTGAACGACGCGCTGATGTCGGCGTACAGGCTGCGGGCGCTGGGCTCGTCCCAGCCGAACGGCTTCTCGATCACCAGCCGCGGCCAGCCCTCCGCGGCGCCGGCGTTCAGCGACGACCGGCCCAGCTGGACGGCGATGGTACCGAACAGACGCGGCGGCGTGGCCAGGTAGAAGACGTGCTGGCCCTTGGTGCCGAGCGCGTGGTCGCAGTCGGCGAGGACCTCGGCGAGGCGACGGTAGGTATCCGGGTCGTCGTAGCCGCCGCTGATGTAGCGGAAGGTGGCTTGTGCTTGTGTGCTTTGCGTGCCTTCGGTTGACAGGCACTTGCCGGCCCACTCCTCGTCGCTCATGGCGGTCCGGGCCACCCCGACCAGGGCGAACTCGGGCCGGAGCCGGCGATGGGCGGCGAGCTGGCGGATGGCCGGCAGGAGCTTGCGCTCGGTCAGGTCGCCGGACGCGCCGAAGATGACCAAGGTGCAGGGCGGGGCGCGGCGCGCCGCGTCATCGTGCGCCGTTTCGTTCACCGCTCCATCATCCAACTCATTAATGCGAGGTAAAAGCCCCTGAGGCGACGAGTTACTGGAGTCGTTGTCTTGTCGAGGGTTACTTGAGTCCGGGTGCGGGAGTTACACTCCCGTTGGCGGACGCTCCGCTGCGATCGGGAGACCGGTATGACCTCAGGAGAACCGGTATGACCTCAGGAGAACCGGTATGACCTCAGGAGGACCGCCCGGTAACGAGGACGACGCGCTTGGCATCGTCGAGGCCGGCGAGGCGATCGGCATTCCCACGGCGACCCTGCTGCTCCAGGGCGTGGCCATGACGCTGGCCCAGCCGCGCGGCGTAGCCCGGGAGACACGCAGGCTGGCCGGGGATACGCTGCGCATCCTGGCCGGGAGGTCCGACCGGGCGCCCGGCAAGGGCGACCGGCGCTTCGCCGACCCGGCGTGGGCGCATAACCCGGCGTTCCGCCGACTGTGCCAGGAGTACCTGAGCCTGTGCGAATCGGTCGGGCACCTGGTCGACGACCTCGATGTCGGCCAGCGGAGCTGGCAGGACGCCGAGCGGGCCCGGTTCGTGGCGAACATCGTGATGAGCGCGGCCGCGCCGACCAACTTCTTCGCGAGCAACCCGGCGGCGCTCAAGCGGGCGTTCGACACCGGCGGGCTGAGCGTCGCCCGGGGCGCGCGCCAGTGGTGGCGCGACGTGCGCTCGAACCGCGGCATGCCGTCTCAGACCGACCGCACCGCGTTCGAGGTCGGTACCGACCTGGCCGTCACGCCGGGCGCGGTCGTCGACCGGGACGAGCTGGCCGAGGTCATCCAGTACACGCCGACCACGGGTTCGGTGCGGCGCGAGCCGGTGCTGATCATCCCGCCGCCCATCGGCCGGTACTACTTCCTGGACCTGCGGCCGGGCCGCAGTTTCGTGGAGTACGCGGTGAGCCGCGGCCTGCAGGTGTTCATGATCAGCTGGCGTAACCCGTCCCCGGCCCTGGGCGGGTTGGGGATGGACGCGTACGCGGCCCGGATCCGGTCCGCGATGGACGTGGTCAGCGAGATCTGCGATTCGCCGGAGCTGAGCACGGTCGGGTTCTGCGCGGGCGGGATCTTGATGTCGACGGTGCTTTCTGCGGATGCCGACTCTCATGACGGCTCTCATGCCGGCTCTCATGCCGGCTCTCATGCCGGCCGGGTGCGTGCGGCGTCGTTCGCGGTGACGCTGCTGGACTTCGATTCCCGGGCCGCGCTGGGCGCGTTCTCGGCGCCGCGCCTGCTGGAGCTGGCCCAGAAGCGGTCGAGCCGGGCCGGGGTCATCACCGGGCGGCAGCTGGGCAACGTGTTCTCCTGGATGCGGCCCGACGACCTGGTGTTCAACTACTGGGTCAGCAACTACCTGATGGGTGACCCGCCGCCGGTGTTCGACATCCTGGCCTGGAACGCCGACAGCACGAACCTGCCCGCGCGGCTGCACGGCGAGTTCCTGGACATCTTCAAGCACAACACGCTGTGCCAGCCGGGTCGCGTCGAGGTGCTGGGCAACGGAGTGGATCTGAGCCGCATCACCGTGCCAACGTTCGTGACCGGCGCGATCACCGACCACCTGACGCCGTGGAAGGGCTGCTACCGGACGACCGAGCTGGTGGGCGGGCCGTCGACGTTCGTGCTGAGCAACGCGGGGCACATCGCTAGCCTGGTCAACCCGCCGGGCAACCCGAAGGCCACGTACTACATCAACGGCGAGACCGGAGCCGGGCCGGACGCGTGGTTCAAGTCGGCGTCCAAGCAGCCCGGGACGTGGTGGGAGGTATGGGCGGACTGGACGATCTCGCGCTCCGGGGATGAGGTGCCTGTGCCTGGGCACCTTGGGAGTAGCGCGCATCCAGTGCTCGAGCCGGCGCCCGGGGGGTACGTGCGCGACCGGGTGTCGTGACGCTCCCCTAACCCCGCGCTAGCCAACCCGCTCCGCCGCCAACCCCCAACCGCAACTCCAACCCCACCAGCCCATGCCACCACCAGTTGCCCGGCCCGCGAAGCGATCCAATGGAACATTGGGGCGGTTATGACCGGCCCGATGGAACATTGGGGCGGTTGCGCCGCGGAACCCGGCAGGCGCTAGGTCACACTACGGGTGCCGCTCCGTTGACGCTGAGTGGTGCTTTGGGGGGCTGGTTACGGCTGGGGATTGGGGGTTTCGGCGAAGCCGGTGGAGACGCGGCTTAGCTTGGCCAGCTCGATGCGGAAGCGGCGCGGGCCGAGGGTGCGGTACGCGTCGGCGAGGCCGAGGTGGGAGCGGGCGGCCATCTCGTACAGGACGATCATCGCCACTCCGTTGACGTGCGCGTGGGCCCGGTCGCGGCGGGGATCGAGCCGGCGGACGGCCTTGGTCGCCGACCGGATCAGCCGCTTGCGCGCGTCGGTCCGGATCCGCTCGGCGAGCAGCGGCTCCTTTTCCGTGCTCAGGAAGAAGATCTTGGCCACCGGCCCGGAGTTGTCGATCTCGTCCAGCAGCTGCCCGGCCACGTCGCACAGCGCGTCCGGGGTGTCGGCGGCGGCCAGCAGCCGCTCGACCATGTCAATCCATTTCTGCGCGAAATCCTGAACGATCTCCTCGAGCAACTGCTCTCGTGAGGAGAAGTGATAATAGAACGTCGCAGGCGTCATTCCCGCGCGTTCCACGATGTCGGCTACGGTAATGAATTCCCATGGCTCGAGCGAGAACAGCTCCACGGCCGCGTCGATCAGGTGGTGCCTGCGAGACGGCCGATTGGCCGGTTTCCGCGCGGTGGCGTCGACCGTCATAGTATGTACACTACCTGACCGCTTACGAGGACAAACGTGACTCCCGGAGAAGACAAGCGCCCTGCGCACCGGCCCTCCCGGCGCAAGGAGATCATCGAAGCCGCGACCAAGACGTTCTCCCGCGATGGGTACGTAGAAGCCAGGATCGAAGACATCGCGCGGGCCGCGGGGGTCGCGCCGACGGCGATCTACTATCACTTCGGCGGCAAAGAGGAGCTTTTCACCCAGGCTCTGCGGGCCGCCATGGCCGGATTCAGCGAGCGGATTTTCCTGGCCCGCCCGGATTTCGATACACCCAATATCGACGGCCTGCGCAAGGTACTCGCGGCAGGCTGGGAGTTCTGGAGCACGCACCCGGACGAGGCCCGGCTGGTGGCGCGCTACTCCGAGGGCCCCACGCCGCACGCCTTGGAGCTGCGCCAGGAGTGGGAGGAGCGGCACCTGCAGCGCGCCTATGACTACATGCCGGCCGTTCGGTCCTCGCGTAGTACCCGCAAGGCCCGCGAGCAGCACGCGGCGCACAGCATGGCGATCCGGGTCATGCTGGACGTCATCCTCACCACCCAGGCGACGGTCCTGGAGGGTCCGATCAGCCGGGTGGCCCGCGGGCCGCTGGTGGCCGCGGTCGAGGAGATGTGCATCTCGCTGATCATGTCGCTCGCTGAGCGCTGACCGCGACGAAGGCGTGGGCGGCGGCGAGGCGGGCGCCGGGCACGCGTGAGGGCGAGCAGGAGACGTAGTCCAGGCCGAGCCGCTCGCACAGTTCGATCGAGGCGGGGTCGCCGCCGTGCTCGCCGCAGATGCCGAGCTTGATCGCCGGGTTCACGCGGCGGGCGGCGGCGACGGCCGTCTTGAGCAGCTCGCCGACGCCGTCCGGGTCGAGGCTGGCGAACGGGCTGACCGGCAGCAACTGGCGCTCCACGTACGCGGTGAGCAGCTGCGCCTCCACGTCGTCGCGGGAGAACCCGTAGGTGAGCTGGGTCAGGTCGTTGGTCCCGAAGGACATGAACTGCGCGATCTGGGCCAGCTGGCCGGCGATCAGCGCGGCGCGCGGCGTCTCGACCATCGTGCCCACGGTATACGGCACAGTCACCCCGGTGCTCGCCTCGACCTCGGCGGCGGCGCGGTGGATGCTCTGCACCGCCGAGGCCAGCTCCCCGGCCAGGGCTACCAGCGGCACCATCACCTCGAGCTGAGGCTCGACCCCGGTGGCGGCGACGTCGACCCACGCGCTGAACAGCGCCCGGGCCTGCGCCGGGTAGAGCTCGGTTCGTAGCAGGGCCAGCCGGACGCCGCGCAGTCCTAGCATCGGGTTCACCTCGTGCGCCGACTCCCCCAGGAACTCGTGCAGCGGCGCGTCGAGCAGCCGCACGGTCACCGGCCGGTTCCCGGTCACCGCGAGCAGGTCGAGGAAGTCCTCCTTCTGGGCCGCGGCCAGCTCAACCAGGGCCGCGGCCTCCTCGGCGGGATCGGTCGCGAGCAGGTACCGCCGCACCAGCGGCAGCCGCTCGCCCAGGAACTGGTGCTCGGTACGGCATAGGCCCACGCCCTCCGCGCCGTACTGGATGGCCAGCGCGGCGTCCCGGCCGTTGTCCGCGTTGGTCCGGACCCCGAGCCGCCTTACCTGATCGGCCCGGCGGAGCAGCGCTTCGAGATCGCCGCCGGGCCGCGGCGGGACGACGTGCACCGCGCCGGCGTAGATGGTCCCGCTGCTCCCGTCGACCGAGATCAGGTCGCCCTCGGCCAGTGACTGGCCGGCGCTGGTCACGGTCCCGGCGGCCCGGTCAATCCGCAGCGCGGTAGCGCCGCAGACCGCGGGCCGCCCGAGGCCCCGGGCCACCACCGCCGCGTGCGCGGCCAGGCCGCCGCGCACGGTGATGATCGCCTTGGCGGCCAGCATCCCGGGCAGGTCGCCCGGTGAGGTCTCCTCGGCCACGAGGATGACCGGATCGCTCTTCTCGTTCCAGTCGACGGCCTGCTCGCTGCTCAGCGCGATGCGCCCGACTGCGGCGCCGGCCGCGGCGGGCAGGCCGCGGGCGAACTCGGCCTCGTCGCCGGTCAGCTGGAGCTGAGGATGCAGGAGCGTCTCGATGTCGAGCGCGGTGATCGAGCCGACCGCGGTCACGTCGTCGATGATGCCCGCCTCGGCGAGATCGACGGCCAGGCGGATCGCCGTGCGCGGGGCCGGCCGCTCGACCTTGCGCGCGGCGAGCAGGGCGAGCTCGGCGTCACGGATCTCGAACTCGACCTGGGCCGCGGCGCGCAGGTGCAGCTCGAGGGTGCGCAGCGCAGAGGTCAGCAGGTCCCAGCCGCCGGGCAGGTTGTCCAGCGGCTCGCCGGGCCGGCTGTCCGCCGTGCCGCGGCGGATGCTGCGGCGGAACGTGCCGGTGGGCGCGAACGCGCCGGTGGCCGGGTCACGGCTCTCGGCCACCCCGTGCCCGCACCGATCCGGCGGCCCGACCCGGATGGCCTGGACATGCAGGGCGAGCCGCAGGTCGTCGGGCAGGCCCTGGCCGCGGCGCTGGCGGCGGGCCCGCGGGGAGGCCCAGCGGCGCAGCGTGGCCTGAGCCGCCTGGGCCAGCTGCCCGGCCGGGTCGTCTGGGTACGGGCAGCCCGCGGCGGCGCTCAGGGCCAGGAACTTGCCGGCGCGTTCGGCGTGGCTGGTCACGTCGTACTCGGCATCGGCGAAGTCGTCGCCCGGGATGCCCGCGGCGTGTTCGCCGACGTAGCGGATAGCCGCGGCGTACACGTCGTAGACGGCCTGCGAGGTGCTGACCATCTCGTCCAGGGCCGGCGCCGACGTGGCGGTGATGCCCAGCCCGGGCAGGTCGGCAGGGACCCCGCCGCCGACCGGCGCGCTGGCCAGCAGGCGGATCAGCACCGGATGAGCGGGGTCACCGAAGCGCCGGCCGACCACCTGCTGCAGCAGGTCGATGGCGGCCTGCGCCACCTCGGGCCGGGCCAGCGACGTGGCGTGCGAGACCGGCACGGTCAGCCCGGGCACGACCGGCAGCCCCAGCGCGACCAGCCGGTCCAGCTCCACCCCGTGGACGCCCAGTTCGGTGGCGTCTAGGCCTCGGCCGCGCCCCTGGCCGTAGGGTACGAAGATCGTCGCGATCGCTTCGGTACCCGTCATGTTGTCTCCGTCTCGGTCTGCTTTCGTTTTTCGCCCCGGTTAGCCGGCGATGGTGCGCTCGGTGCTCCAGTACGGAGCGCGCATCGCCTTCTTGTCCGGCTTGCCCATGGCGTTGTAGATCAGCTCGGTCCGGAACTCGTACGCGCGGGGCACCTTATAGGGGGCGAGGTGGTCCCGGCACCAGGCCTCCAGCCCCGCCGGGTCAGGCGGGTCACCGGCCGGCACGACCAGGGCGAGCAGGCTCTCTCCCAGGTCGGGATGCGGCACGCCGATCACCGCGACCTCCGCCACGGCCGGGTGGGTGATGAGCACCTTCTCGCTCTCGGCCGGGTAGAGGTTCACCCCGCCGGACACCACCATGTCCGCGATCCGGTCGGTGATGTACACGTAGCCGTCCTGGTCCACGTAGCCGACGTCGCCGAGGGTGAACACCCCTGGAGCGAGGTAGGCCTTCTTGGTCTTCTCCGGGTCGGCGTGATAGCGCGGCCCCCGGCCCTCCGGTGCCCGGAAGCCGAGCACGCCCACCTCGCCCGCTTGTCGTTCGTAGCCGTCATCGCCGGTCACCACGACCTCGTACGGCGCGCGGGGGCGCCCCACCGAGCCGCGGTGCGCGAGCCACTCGGTGGAGTCGATCCGGCACAGGGTCCCGCTCTCGCTGCCGCCGTAAGACTCGACCAGGATCGGCCCGAACCAGTTGATCATGGCCAGTTTGGTGTCGGCCGGGCAGGCCGAGCCGGTCTGGCTGACCATCCGCAGGCTGGACACGTCGTAGCGGTCACGGACCTCGGCGGGCAGCGCGAGCAGCCGCTGGAAGTGGGTGGGGACCATGACGGAGGAGGTGACACCGTGCTCGGCGATCAGGCGCAGGATGGCCTCGGCGTCGAACCGGCCCAAGATGATGACCGGCTGGCCGGCCAGCAGGTGCCGCACCGAGGTGAGCGGGGCGTTGTGCTGCATCGGCCCGACCACCAGGTGCGGACCCGGCGGGAAGCCCGACTCGGCGGTGATGGCCGCGACGTACTCCGCCGCGGTGCTGGGCAGGGTCACCGTCCAGCGCACCTCGGCGCCGCGGGCCCGGCCGGTGGTCCCTGAGGTGTAGACAAGCAGCGGACGCGGCGGCCGCTGCCCGGCGTCCGGCGGCACCGGCGGCGCGGACGCCAACCAGCCAGCCCACGACAGCACGCCGTCCGGTGCCTGGGCGTCGTCCGGTGCTTCGGCGCCGTGGGTGACGATGGTGCGCAGCCCGGCCTGGGCGGCGGCCTCGCGGACCGCGGGCAGGCTGGCGGGGCCTGCGATCGCGCAGACCACGCCGGCGTCCGCGTACTGGTCGGCGAGTTCGGCGGCCCGCAGCTGACGGGAGGTCGCTACCGTGCCGACGCCCACGGTGAGCGCCGCGGCGTGCGCCTCCAGGGTCGGGATGGCGTTCTCGCCGATCACCGAGACCCGCTCCGAGGATCCGGGCGCCGCTGCGAGCAGCGCTCCCGCCACTTGGTTCAGGTCGGCCGCGACCTCGGCCCAGGTACGCGTCCCGGAATCATCGGCCAGCGCCAGGCCGTCCGGCTCGGCCTCGGCCCGGGCGCGAATCGCAGCGGTCACGGGTGCTCCTTCGATCGGGCTGTTCGTATCGTCGGAGGAAACTGGTCTCTGAGTCAAGAAACCCGCTCAGCCGGTGGCCACCGACGAGGACTGGAACTCCTCGCCGCGAGCCACGAAGTACCGGCGCATGCTGCGCCCGGACCGCGGGTAGGGCTTGATCGCCTCGCGGAACGCGGCGATGTGCGGCTGCTTGAAGTGCTCGACGAGGTCGTTCTGGCCGACCCACCGCTCGAAGACCACCACTCGGCCGGGGTGCTCCGGGTCGGCGGAGACCGTGTAGTCCAGGCAGCCAGGCTCGTCGCGGCTGGCCGCGGCGCACACCCCGAAGTGGTGCAGCACCTGGTCGCGGTGCGGCCCGTAATCCATCCAGCCCGCGATGATGAACTCCTCAGCCATGACTGTTCCTTTGTAACTAGGGAATCGCTAAAGTAACCGCAGTATTGCGCGATAGGCGCAACCTGACCAGGCTTACTGAAAACCAGCCCGACTACCGCGCCGCGCGGAGGTACCGTGACCGACCTCAACTGGATCATCGACACCGTTCCGAGCACGAGATACCCCGTGTACACCCGGCTCAACGCCAACGACGTGATGGCGGATCCGATCACCCCGCTCGGCGCGAGCCTGGTATGGATTCCCGAGGTCCTGCCCGCCTGGGCGGTCGGGAACGTGCGGCTGCGGTATTTCACGCCCGAGGAGATGTCGCCTGACCCCTATCCGCCGGTGGCTGGGTTCTTCTACGGCTACCTGTACGTCGACCAGACGTACGTGCGGATCACCGGGATCCGGGCCGGCATCGGCGCGGACGCCATCGACGCGGCGTTCTTCGCGCACCCCAACCCGCCGCGGCACACGCCGAGCCCGACCGACATGAACGAGGAGCTGGCGGCCAACGTCGCGGAACGGGTGGGGTGGACGCTGACCGCCACCACGTTTCCCGAGCTTGAGGAGGAGCGCGAACTCGCCGACCGGATGCGGGCCGAGCGGCCGGATCTGCACACCGCCTCGGACGAGGTACTGATCACGCTGGCCCGCCGGGCGGCGCCGCTGCAGCGGATCATGTGGGGCCGCGGCTACGTGATCGCGAGCAACCAGGCGGCGATGGGCCCCGGGGTGATCAGCTCGCTGGTCGGCGCCGCGGATCCGACCCTGACCGTCCGGCTGATCGGCCACGCCGGCGACGTCGACTCGGCCCTGCCGTCCTTCGCGCTGTGGGACCTGTCCCGAGCGGTGCGCGCGGACGCCCGGCTGACCGCCGCCTTCGACCAGGGCGAGGAGGGGCTGCTGGACCGGCTGCGCACCGACCACCCGGACTTCGCCATCCGCTTCGACGCGTTCGTGCGCGAGTTCGGCTACCGCGGGCCGAGTGAGTGGGACATCGGCGTGCACACCTGGGAGACCAAGCCGGAGCTGCCGCTGGCGCTGATCGGCCGGCTCCGGCAGCTGGACGATTCTGCCTCCCCCGGCCTTCGCCGGGAGGAGCGCGCCGACGACGCGGCGGCGGCGC
>Ga0209693_10000519_pt1 | contig 15693 bp, 15 predicted proteins | sample HubBroMetageWRM3_FD_188345 | JGI IMG/M metagenome (GOLD analysis project Ga0209693, IMG submission 188345) | Warmed soil microbial communities from the Hubbard Brook experimental Forest, New Hampshire - Hubbard Brook CCASE Soil Metagenome WRM 3... | ecosystem: Environmental > Terrestrial > Soil...
TCGGCGAGGCGGCCAAGCCGATCGACCAACACTGCGACCGAGACACTTTCGACTGAGTCCAAATTCACCGCGGAACGGCGCGGGATCGGGTCGGAACCGGGTTCAAGAACAACCTCGCTGGCCAGCCCCCGGATGGTCGTGGTGCAGGGCGCCACGAGTGTGCGTCGAAGCCGAGGGATCGCCGCATCGCGCGAGAGCACAACGACCGGACGCCGGCCGATCTCGGCCATCTCACACCACCACACCTCTGCGCGTGCCGGAAGTGCGCTCACGAGTCTCCGGCCGCCCGCCGCCACGAGGCTAGGTCGCCCCACTCGTCGGGCTCATCAAGCGGATGCTCGTCGTAGGCCGCATAGCTGGCATCCACCTCGGCCGATCGATGACGAGCAAGTAATGCCCCGAGAGCCTCATCGATGAGGGTTGCGTCAGTGATTCCTGCCCGCACGCCGCGTGCACTGTTCAACAGCTCGGCGTCGACAGTTGTGCTCAGGCGTATGCGATTCATGCCACTATTATGCCACGCCCTGGGCAAACTCCGATTTGCTGCGACTTCAGTTGGTTCCGCGGGAGGTCGAGGTCGTTCGTCGCGAACTCGCGGCCCAACCATGGTCGCGCTACGCAACATAGCAACGAGGGGTTGCCCGCGATCGACCTGCGCTGAGCCCCTACCCGGCCCCCTGAACGATGACACCACCGGTAGCTCGTAGACATGCGCTGACGCCCTAATACGACGGATCCAAATATGCAGGGTTACCGGTCTGCCGACTTTGCCTCAGATGAATCAATCATCGGCTCGCCAGGAGCTAGGACCTTAACCTGCCCGAAGTGGTTTCGAAGCCGGGCATCTCGGCCTGCTTAGAGGGTGTCGTAGAGGTCCGCGAGGCGGAGGAGAACGGTCGCCACTGATTGCACTTGTGTGGCGTCCAGGTCGGCCAGTGCTTCGTCGAGCGAACGTTCGAGCTGGGTTTGGCGCTCGATGTGCCGGGCGTGGCCGGCGGCGGTGAGCGAGACGGTGGCAACGCGGCGGTCCCCGGTCTCGGCGCGCTCTCGGGTGACAAGACCCGCCCGGGCCAGCCCGTTGACCAGCTGGGTGACTGCTGCGCTGGTGGTTTCTACTCGCTCGGCGAGGGCGCCGATGGTCATCGGCCCGCATTCCGCGAGACTTTTCAATGCTCGGGCGTGGGTCAGCGAGAGGGCGCCGGGCTCGCGGGTGGCCCGGCCTCGTAGCCGGGCGTCGGATGCGCTGAGCTTGTATGCCGCCAACGCCACCACCCGCTCTTGACAACTGTTCCAGTTACTAGAGATTTGGGAGTGATCGTTTCCTGTCTCGCGTAATTGGGTTAGCCGAGCGCTGCACAGCCCATGGAACACGAAGCTCCACGTCAGTCGCGCAATCCTCGGGGCGGGGCGGGGCGTGGGGTGGATGATCTGGTTGGCTAGCGCATTGTTTCTCGTCTGCTGGTGAACTCGTTGACGAGCAGTTGGAGACGCTTCGAGTCGTGGCCAGGGCGTAGTCGGCCGGTACGGCTGAGGGTGAGCAGTCCGTGCAGCGCGGCCCAGAAAACCTCGGTCAGCGCCTCCGCGTCCTGCTCGTCAGCGACCATGTCGACCGCGTGGCGCAGCTCGGCGAAGGCCGCCGTCAACTGGGGCGGTGTGCCTTGGGCGGCGAAGCGCAAGGTGGTCGCGCGGGTGAACATTGCGTCGTACACGGCCGGGTGGTCGCGGGCAAAGTCGAGGTAGGCCTGGGCGATCCGGCTCAGGGCGTCGCTGGCCGTGCCGGCGCCGGAGCGGGCGGCTCGAATAACCTTCGCGAGCTCGCCGAACCCGTCGATGGCGACGGCCTCAGCGATTTGTTCCATTCCGGTGAAGTGCTTGTACAACACAGGCTGGCTGTATTCGATCTCGGTGGACAGCCGACGCGTGGTGACGGCATCCCAGCCCTCGGCCTCGGCCAACGTGCGGGCCGTTGTGATGATCAGTCGTCGGCGGGCGGCCCGCTCACGCTCACGGCGATCCTCGATGGCCATACCTGATGATAGCACCGCTACGAGTTCTATCGCCGCTATTGACGAGGAGCGGTTCCAGGGTTAGCGTTGCTAGCACTTACGACTGAAGGAAGCTTCAACATGGACTTGGACCTCATCGCCCGTGCCGCCGCACTGATTGCGGTGCTGGGTACCGCGGTTGTCTTCGGCACCGATGTGTTTTGCGCGATCGCGATGCGACCGGCGTTGGCGTTGGTCGACGATGGTGCCCTGGTCGCGGTCATGGGACGCGTGCACCGATACGGAGACCGGCGCATGCCCGTACCCGGAGTGCTCGGGGTCGTCGCCACCGCGACAAGCGCGGTGCTGGCCACGGTCGCCGCGAACTGGGCACAGGCCATTGCGGCGGGCGCCGCCCTGGTCCTGCTGTTGATCTGGCTCCTGCTGTACACCCGGGTGAGCGCACCCATCAATCGACAACTGACAGCGGCTGCCGAAGCCGGTCAGACGCTAACGAACGGCCGTGCGCTGCAAACGAAGTGGGACTCGATCATCGTCGTCCGCGCGGGGCTGCAAGGTCTGGCAGTAGCCGCCCTGTGCGTGGTGCTGATGGTCTGACAGGCCCACGCTCATGGATCTACCAGCCGACATCAACTAAGGGAGCACGGTATTCAATGTTTCAGCTCAGGATCTACACCCTGCGATCGCCCGAAGCTCTGCAGCAGTACGCGTCGGTTCACTGGGCCCGCCACTTGGCGACCTTCACGACGTTCGGGGTCACCACCCACGGTGTGTGGACCGAGCGAAGCGACGACGGCGCGAATCGACTCGTGGCGCTGATCGGCTACCCACCGGGCGCCGATCCCGACCGACTCACGCAGCAGATCATGGCCAGCCCAGACTTCGCCGCCGACATGGCCGGCTTCGACGTCGACGAGATCGTCAACGTTCAGTCGCTACTGCTTGACCCGACCTCATTATCACCGATTCACTGACGGATACCCAGGAGTGCTCGACATGACCATCGTCACCACCATCGCCTACGTGCTCGCCGGACTCCTCGCCGCGAGCATCATCTTCATCGGCGCACGCTTCATCGTCGCGCCGCGCGTCGCGGCCGCCGGCTACGGTGTGCTGCCAAATCTGGACCAGCCAAATGCCAGCGCCTACTTGAGCGTCAAGGGCGTGCGCGACATCGCAACGGGGCTGTTCGTCATCATCCTGATGGTCGCAGGCGCGACCCACCTGGTCGGCTGGGTGATGTTGGCCGCCACGATCATTCCGCTCGCCGATGCGACCATCGTGCTCCGCAACGGCGGCTCGAAGTCGATCGCCTGGGGAGTTCACGGCGGCACCGCCGCCGTCATGCTCATCACTTCAGCGCTCCTGCTAATTTCCTAGGCACGAGAAGACTGCGCGGCCACGTCTAGTTCCGGACGTGGCCGACGTGTCTCCCATTACTAGAGAAATGAGACAGGCTTTCCGGGCGTCCGACGCTCGATGTTTCCGCAGCTCACGGAGTCTCGTTTCCTTCCTGGCCGTCTTCGCCAGCCGGTTCACGCTGGGGATCGCCAGCCCCGAAGCCCAGTGTCACGTCTCATTCCCTCCAACCGTTGCGCGGATATTTGTGCGGGTCATACCCCGTGCAGGATGCGCAGCGCTCTACTTACAAGGCTCGATGGCCTTCCCTCCGATGAGCTGTTCGCGATCCCAGCAACCGGCACGGCGCCGGTCTATGTTGAGAGCTCTACGACTCGAGAAAGCTGAGACGTTGCCTCCGTGCGGGCGGGCTTGCACCACGACGTCAATCCCACCCCCAGCCACCACCTAGGCCCAGCCCGACACGGCATGAACCCGTGATGGCACAACGGGCATTCACGATCGCGTTTGCTGGGGCAAGGCCGCAACTGACGAACAACCGCCAGGCCCGCAGCCGCACCGGTCTGTAACAAGACCTAAAAGGTCCGATAAGCCACGGCGTTCAGCTACGGGGCTGACGGCCGTTCGGAACTAAGTAGATAATTCATTCGGGCTCGGCGGTCAAAACGTCTCGGCGGCGTTTGGGGTGTACTGACCTCTCAGCTCTTCGTGATGGTGAACTGGCCGACCTCGCTGATGCCGCGGCGGAAGAAGTCGCTGCATCCGGTCAGGTACTTCATGTACCGCTCGTAGTCCTCGTCGGACGTGGCAGCGACCGCCTCGTCGTGAGCGGCTTCGAGGTTCTTCGCCCAGGTATCGAGGGTGCGGACATAGTGCTCGTCGAGAAGCTGCTTCTGCTCCACCGACAACCCTGCATCGCCGGAATATTCGACGATGTCCTCGTCGCAGGGCACCGCGCCGCCCGGGAAGATCTCCTTGGCGATGAACCGCATGAACTTCAGGTCGGTCATCGTGATCGGGATGCCCATCTCGGGCCAGCGCTTGAGGGGATGACCCATGATCGTCTGCAACACCATCCGGCCGCCGCTGGGCAGGATGCGGTAGCACGTCTCAAAAAAGGCCGCGTAGCGGTCCTTCGGGAACGCCTCGAATGCCTCGATGCTGACAATGCGGTCGACGGGCTCGTCGAACTCCTCCCAGCCGCGCAGGAACACCTGGCGGGAACGCCCGGAATCCATGTCGTCCAAAAGGCGCTGGCAGTACGTGCTTTGGTTATTGCTCAAGGTCAGGCCGATGACGTTGACGTCGTGCTTGTCCACCGCGCGTTTCATCACCGAGCCCCAGCCGCAGCCCACGTCGAGCAGCGTCATGCCGGGCTGCAGGTGCAGCTTGCCGAGCGCCAGGTCGATCTTTGCCATCTGCGCTTCTTCGAGCGTCATGTCCTCGCGCTCGAAGAACGCACAACTGTAGGTCCGCGACGGGTCTTGAAACGTTCCGAAGAAATCGTCGGAGAGGTCGTAGTGTGCCTGAATCTCCTCGAACTTCGGCCGCATATTCGTCGCGCCCGCTCTGTTGTCAGCCACCTTTTGTCGACCTCCTCCGAGCTGATCGCAATGCGATCTCTACGAACTGACGCCCTTTGGCTCTAACCACCCATTGCGCCATTTCGCTCAATCAGCCCTTTTCGCAGGTGAACTGGCAAACATCGGTATAGCCCTGACGGAACAGGTCGGCACAGCCTGTCAGGTACTTCATGAACCGCTCGTAGACCTCTTCGGAAGTGATCTCGATGGCCTTGTCCTTCTTAGACTCGAGATTGGCCGCCCAGGTGTCCAGGGTCTTGGCGTAGTGCGGTCGCAGCCGCTGTTTGCGGGTCACCGTGAACCCGGCCTTCGCGGCGCGCTCTTCGACCTGCGCGGATAGCGGCAGACGACCGCCGGGGTAGATCTCGTCCATGATGAACTTGATGAAGCGGACCCGTGACATCGTCAGCGGCAGCTGCCGTTCTTTGAACTCTTCGTCGCTCGGGATGATGATGGTGTGAAGCAGCATCACGCCGTCGTCTGGCATCAAGTTGAACGTTTTCTTGAAGTAGTCGTCGTACTTGTTGAAACCGAAGTGTTCGAAGGCCCCGATCGACACCACCCTGTCGACCGGCTCGTCGAACTCCTCCCACGGCTGCAGTCGCACCTGCTTGCGGCGCGGGCTGTCTGACCGCGCGAACCAATAGTCCTCGATGTGCTGCTTCTGGTTCTCGGAGAGGGTCAGTCCGATGACGTTAACGTCGTACTTCTCGACCGCCCGCATCATCGTGGCGCCCCACCCGCAGCCGATGTCGACAAGCGTCATCCCCGGTTGCAGGCCCAGCTTGCTGAGGGAAAGGTCGATCTTGGCCAGCTGCGCTTCTTCGAGCGTCATGTCGTCGCGCTGGAAGTAGGCGCAGCTGTAGACCTGGTTCGGGTCCTGCCACAGCTTGAAGAACTCGTTGGAGATGTCGTAGTGGAACTGCACTTCCTCGGTGTTCGACCCGCGAGTCTGCGCCGCGGATTCGGACAACCACTTGGACTGCGCACGAGGTACTGACCTCGGCCTTTCGTCTGATGTATTCGGCACGGTCCATCCAGGTGGCAGTAGGAACAAAGGCGATCGAAGCACGGGTGTCCCCCGAACGTACCCCTGCCGAAACTCGCCCGATAAGAGCGGTAGGTGCATCCCGGATTTCTCATGCTCGGACCGCAGCTGCTCACCCGTCGGAGGTTCGGGATCCAAGAGGCGACTGGCTACTCATCAACGACGACCACCACGCCGTGCGGAAAGTGGTCAGCGATCCGGACTGCTAGCCGCAATTCATGCCTCAGGTGCACAACAACCGTGTCGTGGTCGGCGGTCAAGCCCGCGATAAGACCTGTAGCGTCGCCTCCGGCTTTTGCCCGACTTCCGAGGTGAACTCACCGCGGACGTACACGTCTGGGTTCTCTACCGTCCAGAACTCGCCACCGGTCTTCGGTACCGCGCCCATCATCGAAATCCTAGTCAGCGCGTGTGGACAGGGACCTGGTGGCGGTCGGCCAGTCGCGCGGCGACGTCGTAGACCGGAAAGTGCGCATCGTGGACCGCGCCGATGTCCCCAAACTGCTCCCCAACCGATCGTTAGCTTTGCGGATGTTCCCAAAAGTGTTCCCATTGGGCATGAAAATGGCCCCCGGAGAACTCTCCGGGGGCCATTTCCGCTGGTAGCGGGGACAGGATTCGAACCTGCGACCTCTGGGTTATGAGCCCAGCGAGCTACCGAGCTGCTCCACCCCGCGTCGGGTAAATACCAGGTTACCGAACACGTACGAAGCTCACCAAATCGCGGGCTCAGATCCCGATGCGCTTGGATTCCGCTGCGCGGCGACCAGTGTCAACCTCGCTCTCGGCGGCGTCAGTGCGTGGGTGGGCTCAGCCTGTACCGCTGCCTGATGTCGTCCATCCAGTCCGGCGTCCCGTAGGTCAGCCGTACTTGACGGCCAGTGCGCCGAACTCGGGCAGCTCATGCAGGATCTGTCCGGCCGGATCGTTCGCATGCTCAACAAGCAGTTCACCCAGCTCGCGGAAGTAGTCCTCGAAACCACCGGGAGTGATGATCTCGATTATTCGGCCCGGCTGACTGCCGGCATTCCACATCGCGTGCATCTGCCCACGAGGTTTGCTGATGTAGCCGCCGGGACACCCAGTACGGCACCGAGGGAATCGCCCAGGAAGCGCTCAAATAGCGGCCAGCGCGACCAGGACGGCGGGTGATTGTGTAGGACACCGAGTTCCCGCCGCTGATCCGCTGTGCCCACTGCTGCCCGTGGTAGCAGAACACCGCCGTGCCGGACAACACATAACGGCCACGTGGGGCATTGGCCAAGTACTCCAACGGTTTAGGCAACCGGATGCTGACCTGTCCGGCCGGGGTCACGGTGATGGTCAAGTTGCCGAACGGCTCATCCGGGGAGCCGTTCGCGGTGATCCGATACCGCGCCGCATCCCACTGCGCCCGCCAGCGATCAACGGTGAGTCCGGCATCGTGGAGGTGATGGCGCGTCTTAGCGAGCCGCTTACCGCCTTCGACCACGTGCACCCGGTGGGCGGCCCGATCGACCTGCACCCGGGCCAGCACGCTGTGCAGGTGCTGCAACCGCTGCTGCTTGGCGAACCGTTCGGCCTGGGTGGCATAGCCTTTCACCGCTTTGGCTGCTCGGCGGGCTTTGCGCTGCGCGACGGTCAGCGTGTCGGTGGCGGGGGCTGCCAAACGCTTGCCGATGGTGGCGATCGCCGCCCGCAACCCGACCATGTGGCGCTACTGGGCGTCACGGGCCAGCCGGTACTGCCCAGCGTTGCCGATGATGACCGCACTGGCCCACCGGGCACTGGACGCGGCGGTCAAGGCCTTCTTACGGGCATTGAGCCGATCCCGGCGCACTTGGCGCTTGGCCGCATCATCTATGCCAGGCTCCATAGGAACCGGCTGGCACACCCTCACCAAGTCTGAGCGCCGCAACCGGCCAAGATGATCGGCAACCCGGTCGATCACACGCTCATCCTCAACAGTCGTCGACAACCGGGTGCTAATCGCCACCCCCATTGGGGCAGCCACCGGCTTCACACCACGCCACTGCCGCAAGACCACAACCACACCATCGCAGACAACACCGACAAAACCTGCTGATGACCCACACCGACCAACAAAAACGCCAGCAGTTCAGAACCCGTTTCAGCTCGCCGAAAACGGTCAATCGATCTTCCGACTTAAGCAGGCGTGCCTCTTTTTCCAGTGCATCAATGATCACGTGCAGCGAGAGCGTAGGCCGGCTATTCGGGCCAGGTGTTGTTGAGGATGATGTCGACAAAATTGTCGCGAACGAAGGTGGCGTCGAAGTGCTGGAGTACATCGGCGTTGACGGTCCCGAAGGTGCTGTCCGGGCGATGCTTCATGCCGTCGTCGAAGGCCGCCAGGATGCGCTGCTTGAAGTCCGGGCGTGGGTGGGCGGCGGTCACTGCGGCAAGAGCGTCGGGAGAAAGATCGTCGCGGCCGATGCCTAACACATCGGTCTCGACACCAGCAGTGACCAAGGCGATTTCGGGTGCGAGGAACTCAGGTATTCCGGGGGTGGTGTGCAAGGCGATGCTCAGCCACACCTTGTCGGCGTCGGCTTGGTCGATGCCACGTTGCAACAGGAACTCTCGTGCTGCATTGGCGCTGTCCACTTCGAAGCGCAGGGTGGAGTGGCGGTAGCGCTGGGTGAGGCCCAGGTCGTGAAACATCGCCCCGACGTAGACCAGCTCCAGGTCCGGTTGCAGCCCGCGACGGCGGCCTTGCAGCGCGCCGAAGAGAAACACCCGACGGGAATGGTCGAAGAGCAGATCATCTTCGGCGTCGCGAATGAAGTCGGTGACCTCCCGCACGAGCGGGGTGTCAGGTACGTCGATGCCCGCAATGGTTTCAATCGAGTGCATGGCCATGATTATCTCCTCGGTTTGGGTCCTCATTGGCGTTCTGTAGCAATTCTGTGGGGATCGCTGCCTTTCGCCCGTGGCTGATCGAGACATCCTTCCCACAAAATGCGACATGACCCGCACAATAAGCATGTGACCGGGCGGCACGGACCACAATGTGAAGAAGCTTGCAGCCCGGGCATCCCTGAGCACGCGACAGCCGACCCGGCTGTTTCAGTCCGAACTGGGGACAACTCCGGCGCGCTATGTCGAAATGGTTCGAATCGATGTGGCGCGCGCGGCACTAGACGCCGGCCGCACCGTCACTGACACCGCGCAGGTTGCGGGTTTCGGCAGCACCGAAACGCTGCGACGCGTCTTTCTCAACCACCTCGGCATAAGTCCGAAGGCGTACCGGGACAGGTTCCGCACAACAGTCCGCAGTTGAAACGCCCCTGCTGCAACGTAACGGCGCGGGAATAACCGGTCATATCAATCGGTCCGGTTCCAACAGGTCCTGCATTCCGACGCGATGCAACATCTCAGCTTTGAGCCGGTCGAGCACCGCGAAGCCGACGTCGGAGCCGTCCCGGACGGGATCGATGTGGACACGAAACGGCCGCTCCCCGAATGGGGTGTCTACTTGGTGTTGTTGTATTTGGTGATGGCGTCGTCGAGGCGCTGCAGCGCTGTACCGTACGCAGCGAAATCGCCCTTCTTCTGCGCGTCGCGCGCCGCGCCGATCGCTGTTTGGATCTCTTGCAGGGCGGCGGCCTTCGCTGGGGACAACGTCACCGACGCCTCCGGAGCCGGCGGCACCGCCGCCGGCGGCGAGCCCGGTGTCGCGGCCGGCGCCGGCGGGCTCGCGGGCGGGGTCGGGGGTGCACCGGCGTCGGTGGGCACTATCCCGGTCGCGGCGGCACCGGCGCCTGGGCCGAACAGCCCAGTCAGCGCGTCACCCACAGTGGGGCCGTAGCCAATCTTGTCGTTGTACATCATCGCCACCCGGATCAGGCGCGGGTACGACGAGGCGGCGTCGCTGGCTCCCGGGGAGGCATAGACGGGTTCGACGTACAGCAACCCGCCCTGGCCCACCGGCAGCGTGAGCAAGTTACCCCAACGGATTCGGTTCTGGTTGTCACGCCCGATCACACCGAGGTCCTGAGATACCGCCGGATCGGTGGTGATCGCATTATTGGCCAACTTCGGACCGTTGACCTGGCCCGGGATGGTCAGCACGGTGATCCTGCCGTACGTCGCGGGATCGGAACTGGCACTGATATAGGCGGCCAGATAGTCGCGCTTGAACCTGTTCATCGCGCTGATCAACTGGTAGGCGGCGGAATTATCATTCTTCGCAATGTTTTTCGCGACGATGTAGTACGGCGGCTGATAGCTGCTGGCGGTTGGATTCGGGTCCAGCGGCACGTCCCAGAAATCCGATGTGGAGAAGAACGTCACAGGGTCGTTGACGTGATATTTGGCCAGCAGCATCCGCTGCACCTTGAACAGGTCTTCGGGATAACGTAGATGTTCGGCGAGCTCAGGCGTGATGTCGCTCTTGGGCTTGACCGTCCCGGGAAAAACCTCCATCCAGGCTTTGAGCACCGGATCCTGTTCGTCCTGCTGGTAGAGCGTGACAGTGCCGTCGTAGGCGTCCACGGTCGCCTTCACCGAATTGCGAATGTAAGAGACCTGCTTGTCGGGCCCCAAATGGTTGAACGCCACCTCGGTGGAGTCGGCGGTCGCCGACTCCAGGGAAGTGAGCTCGGAATACGGGTAATTGTCCAACGTGGTGTAGCCGTCGATGATCCACACCAGTCGCTTGTTGACGATCGCCGGATACACGGAGCTGTCCGTCGTTAGCCACGGCGCCACCGCCTCGACCCGTTGCGCCGGATCACGATTGAACAGGATTCTACTGTTGGAGCCAATTACATTGGAGAACAAGAAGTTTCGTTCCGCGTACTTAGCGGCAAATACGCTTCGGGCCAGCCAGCTGCCGATCGGAACTCCACCGGTGCCGGTGTAGGTGTAGTTCTTGGTTTCGCTGCTGGACTCGTAGTCGTATTCGCGGTCGGCGCCGTTGCGTCCGACGATGGCGTAGTCGGCGGAAGTGTTGGAGATGACGGGTCCGTAGTAGACGCGCGGCTGGTCCAGCGGCGCAGGCCCGTCGGATACCACGGTGCCGTTGGCGCCGACGACGTTGACAAGGAACTGCGGGTAGCCGCCGTTCTGGTTGGGGTCGTTGGCGATGCCACGCACGGTGTTGGCCGGCGACGCGATGAATCCGTTGCCGTGGGTGTAGACGGTGTGGCGGTTGATCCAGTCACGCTGGTTGTCAATCAGCCGGTCCGGGTTGAGTTCCCGGGCCGCGACGACGAAGTCGCGCAAAGCACCATTGCGGTCGAGGTAGCGGTCGATCGACAGCTGGTCGGGGAAAAAATAGAAGTTCTTGCCCTGCTCGAACTGGGTGAACGCCGGGCTGATGATCGTGGGGTCGAGCAACCGGATGTTCGAGGTGGTCGCACGATCCGACGCGACCTGCTGGGCCGCGGCCTGCCCGTCACCGGTGTAATTGCGATAGGTCACCACGTCGGACGTCAGGCCGTATGCTTGCCGCGTCGCGACGATGCTTCGGCTGATGTATTCGCTTTCCTTTTGCGCGGCATTGGGTCGCACGCTGATCTGCTCAACTATCAACGGCCAGCCGGCACCCACGATCAACGACGACACCAGCAACAAGACCAGACCGATCGCCGGAATCCGCAAGTCCCGCAAGGTGATCGCCGAGAACACCGCGGCCGCGCAAATCAGCGCGATCGTCATCAGGATCAGCTTTGCCGGCAACACGGCGTTGATATCGGTGTACCCGGCACCTGTGAACGGCTTACCGCCACGCGTGTGTGACAGCAGTTCATAGCGGTCCAGCCAATAGGCAACGGCCTTGAGCAGCACCAGCAAACCGACCAAGGTGACCAACTGAATCCGCGTCGAGCGGCTCAGCGCGCCCGTACGCCCCGACAGCCGAATGCCACCAAAGATGTAGTGCGCCAACAGATTCGCTAAGAGTGCCAGAAACACGGCTACGAACATGTAGCTGAGCACCAGCCGGTACAAGGGCAGTTCAAATGCGTAGAAGCCGAGGTCCTTGCCGAACTGCGGATCCTTGATCCCAAACTCTCCGCCGTGCAAGAACAGCTGGACCCGCACCCAGTAGCTCTGCGCGATGACGCCGGCCAGCAGGCCGATCGCGGTCGGGATTCCAACGGCCACCAATCGCAGCCGTGCCAGCACAACGGTGCGATACCGCGCCACCGGATCGTTGTCGTTACTCGGGACGAAGACCGGGCGGGTGCGGTAGGCGACGGCAAGCCCGGCGAACACGATGCCACCGACCAGCAGACCCGCAGCAAAAAACACCACGATGCGGGTAACCAACACGGTGGTGAACACCGAGCGGTAGCCAAGCTCACCGAACCACAGCCAGTCAACGTAAGCGTCGATCAGTCGCGGACCAGCGAGCAGCAAAGCGATCACACCCAGTGCGATCATGATCAGAATCCGGCTGCGCCGAGTCAGCTTCGGCAATCTTGCGGTGGGCCGCATCCCCACTAGCCACGCTCCCTGATCGAATTGGCTGGCGTCAACTTAGCCGGCGACGCTCACAACTCTACGCACCGCTGCACGCTGCGATCGCGGGCTCGACCGATTGCCGGTTTCCTGTTCAGACGGCTGCGGTCTGCATCTTCAGCGGGGCCGACCGGATTGGCTGCTAACAGGTTGGCGCCTGACCCCCCGATGTGATCACGTGCAGCGCGTCCACCGCCTGGCTGAGCGTGTCCACCTTCACCAGGCGCAAACCAGACCGGTTATCAGAGCTCGCCTCGTAGCAGTTCTTCGCGGGCACCAGAAACACCGTGGCCCCGGCCGCGCTGGCGGCGACCATCTTGTGCGCGATACCACCGATTTGGCCCACCTTGCCGTCGGCGGAGATGGTGCCGGTCCCGGCGACGAACGTCGACCCGGCCAAGTCGCCGTTTGTCAGCTTGTCGACGACCGCCAAACTGAACATCAATCCGGCCGAGGGCCCGCCCACGTTCGCGAGGTTGAAGTCCACCACGAACGGCGCCCACGGCGCATCAAGCACAGCAACACCCAAAAAACCGTAATCACGATCTTTATTTGTGCCCAGCGTGATCTGCGTAACGCCGGCCGGTTCGTTCTTGCGGCGAAAGTCGATTGTCACCACCTGGCCGGGCTTAGTGGCCTTCAGCAACCCCGTGAACTGGTCCACAGTGGCCACCGGGGTGCCGTCGACCGCGTCTACGGCGTCACCGGACTTCAGCTTGCCCGCGGATGGGCCCGGATCGGTGACCGTCGCGACGGTAACTGCCGGCGGGTATTTCAGATATCCCAGGGCGGCATACGCGGCGCTGTCTTCGGACTGTTTGAAATCAGCATTGTTGGCCTTGTCAACATCCTCCCGCGACTTGCCCGGCGGGTAGATGAGGTCGCGCGGCACCAGTTGTTCGTTTCCCGTGAGCCACAGGGTCAAGGCTTCGCCCAAGGTCAGTTCGTCGCGCTGGGACACCGTCGTCATGTTCAGGTGGCCTGTCGTTGGGTGAGTTTGGGCGCCCTCGATCTGTACAACCTGCTTGCCGTCGACCTCACCGAGCGTGTCGAAGGTGGGACCGGGGCCCAGCGAGACAAACGGCACCGTCACCACCGCGAGCAACACGCCGAAGACCAGGATCGGCACCAGCGCGACCATCAGGGTCAGAATCCGCCTGTTCACGCGGATAACACTAGACGGACCCGGTCAGGGCTCGTTCAGCTACGAGCGTGACCGGCGATGGCGCGTTCTGCTCCTGCTGTGAGTACCGTTGACGTTATGGCTGACCTGCCTTTCGGCTTCTCCTTCGGGGAGGACCAACCGAAAGATGAATCTGGGCGCGACGAACACGGGAAGAAAGATCCCGAGTCGGGTTCGGGCGCCTCAAACCCGCTAGGCGCGTTCGGCGTAAGCGGCGACTTGGGCCTGGGCGACCTGGGGCAGATCTTCACCCAACTGGGCCAGATGTTCAGCAACTCAGGCACTGTGATGGCCGGCGGCAAAGAGTCGGGACCGGTCAACTACGAATTGGCGCGCCGGGTGGCGTCGAGCTCGATCGGGTTTGTCGCGCCTATCTCGGCCACGACGAACTCGGCGATCGCCGATGCGGTGCATCTTGCCGATACCTGGCTGGACGGGGCCACCGCGCTGCCCGCAGGCGCCACCAAGGCGGTGGGCTGGAGCCCTAACGACTGGGTCGACAACACTTTGCAGATCTGGAAGCGGCTGTGCGATCCGATGGCCCAGCAGATCTCGACGGTGTGGGCGTCTGCGCTGCCCGAAGAGGCCAAGGGCATGGCCGGCCCGCTGATGGCGATGATGGCGCAGATGGGTGGCATCGCGTTCGGCTCGCAGCTGGGCCAAGCGCTGGGCAGGTTGTCCCGAGAGGTGCTGACCTCCACCGATATCGGTCTGCCACTGGGACCCAAGGGTGTGGCCGCGATACTGCCCAATGCTGTCGAATCGTTTGCCGCCGGACTCGAGCTGCCGCGCAGCGAGATTCTGACATTCCTGGCCGCGCGTGAGGCCGCGCACCACCGGCTGTTCAGCCACGTGCCGTGGCTGTCCAGCCAATTGATGGGCGCCGTAGAGGCCTACGCCATGGGGATGAAGATCGACATGAGCGGAATCGAGGAGCTGGCACGCGACTTCAATCCCGCATCGCTGTCTGATCCTGCGGCCATCGAAAACCTACTCGGTCAGGGCGTATTCGAGCCCAAGGCGACGCCGTCGCAGATGCAGGCGCTGGAACGGCTCGAGACACTGCTCGCGCTGATCGAGGGTTGGGTGCAAGTCGTGGTGACCGCGGCCCTGGGCGACCGGATTCCGGGCGCGGACGCGCTCGCCGAGACGCTGCGCCGGCGCCGGGCAAGCGGCGGCCCGGCCGAGCAGACATTCGCGACGCTGGTCGGCCTGGAGCTGCGGCCACGCAAACTGCGGGAGGCCGCCGCACTGTGGGAGCGTCTGGCGGAGGCCGTCGGTGCGGACGCCCGCGATGCCATCTGGCAACACCCGGATCTCTTGCCCGGCGCGGATGATCTCGACGAGCCGGCCGGCTTCATCGACCGAATCATCGGCGGCGACACCAGCGGTATCGACGAGGCGATCGCCAAGCTCGAGCAGCAGGACGGCGACAGTCGCGACACCCAGGACCCGGGCCCCGACGGCGGTCCTGTGGATAACTGAGCGAGGCGTCTGCCCCGGTCGTGGCACAGTCTCAACTCATGCCGCGGGCCGCGTCTTCCCTGTATGCGCTGGATCCGGCGATGCCGGTGTTGCTGCGACCCGACGGCGCCGTGCAGGTGGGCTGGGATCCGCGCCGCGCCGTGCTGGTCCGTCCGCCGCGCGGCCTGGGGGCGGCCGAGTTGGCCGCCCTGCTGCGGTGCATGCGATCACCGATACCGATAGCCGAGTTACAGCGGCAGGCCGTCGACCGTGGGCTGGCGGACGCTGACTGCCTGACGAATCTCGTCGCGCAACTGGTGGGCGCGGGCGTCGCGACCGGCGGATGCCGTCCGTCCCGCAGCCGCGCGGCCTCGATCCGGATACACGGCCGCGGGCCGCTGTCGGACCTACTCGTGGATGCGCTGCGTCGCTCGGGGGCCCGGATTGCGCACAGCAGCCAGCCGCATGCCGCAGTGTCACCCGCCGCCGTGGATCTCGTAGTGCTGGCCGACTACCTGGTCGCTGACCCGCGCATGGTGCGCGATCTGCATAGCCGGGGCGTCCCGCACCTTGCGGTTCGGGTAC
>Ga0209693_10000520_pt1 | contig 15674 bp, 16 predicted proteins | sample HubBroMetageWRM3_FD_188345 | JGI IMG/M metagenome (GOLD analysis project Ga0209693, IMG submission 188345) | Warmed soil microbial communities from the Hubbard Brook experimental Forest, New Hampshire - Hubbard Brook CCASE Soil Metagenome WRM 3... | ecosystem: Environmental > Terrestrial > Soil...
GGGCACGCCAAGGGGGGCGTCGGCGGCGACCGCCTGCAGGAAGACCTCGGGCTCCTCGCACGCGCGCGCGAAGACGTCGAGCACCTGGGGCCGGGGCTTTCCCACGTGCGCCGCGGGCTCGACGATGCTCACCGGCACCACCCACAACCCGGCGTCCGGCGAGGCCTTCAACGCCATCGCCTGCGCGATGAAATCCACGGCGTGGCCGGCGATCCCGGTCCTGGCGATCATGGCGCTCGCCATGCACGCGCCGCGTACCGCCGCACGGTTCACCGTGACCGCGGTGGGCGCGACTGGCCTGCTCGCACTGCTCGCCGCCCCGGAAGCCATGGCGCAGCCCGCCGCGATCGTGCAGAACACAGTCGAGTTCCCGCTCGGCATGACCAAGCACAAGACGCCCGCGGCTAGCCCCCTGCCTGGGCACCTGCTCTCCACCCTCGGCACAGGCGGCCACTGGGCCGTCGTCGGCCTCCTGACCGTCGCCGTCCTCGCGTTCGCCGCGTGGGTGATCCTCCGGCCGCCACTCAGTGCGCGCGCGGCAGCGTGGCGGCTCGCCGTCGGCTACGCCGTCATGTTCGCGCTGGCCCCGGCGACGCGGTTTGGCTACTTCGCTTATCCGCTCGCGCTCCTGGGCTGGATGGCCTTCTCCAAATTTTCCTCCGAACGAGCCAAGCTGACTCCCCCAGCCGCCCGCGCTCCGCTGCTCGTCCCGTAACGACCCGAGGCGCCAGGAGGCCAGGTAGGCGCGCTGCGCCTCGCTGAGGGTGTCGATGCCCGCGCCGTGGCCCGCGAGCACCAGGCGAGCCGCCTCGGCGTCGATGTCAGGCGGCACCGGGTGCACGTCCGGCTCCAGTTTGCCCGCATTGGCCACTAGCCAGGCCAGCGCCAGCGCCTCGATGCCGAACGCCAGGTCCATCGCCTCCGGCGGGTGGCCTTCGGCGGCTACGAGGTTGACGACGCGGCCTTCGGCGAGCAAGAGCAGCCGACGGCCACCAGGGAGTTCGTACGCGTCGGCGTGCGGCCGCACATCGGGCTCGACCGTCACCGCCAGGGATTCGAGGCCCCGCACGTCGATCTCCACGTCGAAGTGCCCGGCGTTGGCGAGTATGGCGCCGTCCCGCATCACCGCCATGTGCTCGGCCGTGATCACGTCAGTGGAACCGGTCGCGGTGATGAATACCTCGCCGAGCGGCGCGGCCTCGGCGAGCGGCAGGGCGCGGAATCCGCGCAGCACCGCGTCGAGCGCGCGGACCGGGTCCACCTCGCTGACCAGCACGTGCGCGCCAAGGCCGCGGGCGCATTCGGCAATCCCGCTGCCGCAGGTGCCGAAGCCCGCGACCACCACCACTTTGCCGGCCAGCAGGACGCCGGTGGCGCGGAGCAGCCCGTCGATGACGGACTGCCCCGTGCCGTGCCTGTCGTCAAGCAGTCGCTTCACCGGCGTGTCGCTGGCCGCGATCATCGGGAAGGCGAGCGCGCCCTCCGCGGCCATCCGGCGCAGCCGCAGCACCCCGGTGGCGGTGCTTTCGCAGCCGCCGAGAGGCACCCGCGCCGCGTCGGACACGAGAACATTCACCAGGTCACCGCCATCGTCGATGACCAGGCTCCCTCCCCGGCCGAGATACCGGCGGCCGGACGGGCCGAGAGCAGCGCCTCGGCATAAGGATGCAGCGGGTTGTCGTAGAGCTCGCGCGCCGGCGCGATCTCGACCACGCGGCCGAGATACATCACCGCCACCCGGGTCGAGATGTGCTCGACCACGCTGAGATCGTGGGCGATGAAGAGGTAGGTGAGGCCGAACTGCTCCTGCAGGTCCTCCAGGAGGTTGATCACCTGGGCCTGGATCGACACGTCGAGCGCCGACACCGGCTCGTCGCAGACGATCAGCTTGGGCTCGACGGCGAGCGCGCGGGCGATGCCGATGCGCTGGCGCTGGCCGCCGGAAAATTCGTGCGGGAAGCGGCGCATGTGGTCGGGCTGCAGGCCGACCGTCTCGAGCAGCTGGACCACGCGCTCCTCGAGCTCGCGCCGCGACTTGGTGAGCTTATGGATCTGCAGCGCTTCGCCGATGATCGCGGCCACCGTCAGCCGGGGATTGAGCGAGGCGTAGGGGTCCTGGAAGATGATCTGCATGTCGCGGCGCAGCGCCCGCAGCGCCTCGCCGCCCAGTTGCCCGACGTCGTTGCCCTCGAACCAGACCTGGCCCGAGCTGGGTTCGATCAGCCGCAGGATGCAGCGGCCGGTGGTCGACTTGCCGCATCCCGACTCGCCCACCAGGCCGAGCGTCTCGCCCTTGCCGATGTCGAAGCTCACGCCGTCGACGGCATGCACGCGATCGACCTCGCGCGAGAAGATGCCGCCGGAAACCGCGAAATGCTTCTTGAGGTCGCGGACGGAGAGCAGCGGCTGATCGGTCATAGCACGCACGCCACGCGGTGGCCGGGCGCGACTTCCTTGAGGGGCGGCACGGCCTGGATGCAGATATCCATGGCAAACTTGCAGCGCGCGGCAAACCGGCAGCCCGGCGGCGGGTCGAGCAGGCTGGGCACCGTGCCCGGAATGGCCTCGAGCCGATCCTTGTGACGGGCGGCGCGATCGACCCGCGGGATCGAGCGGATGAGGCCCTGCGTGTAGGGGTGGCGCGGATTGCCGAACAGGCTCGCGACCGGCGCCTCCTCGACCACCTTGCCGGCATACATCACCACGACCCTCTGCGAGGTCTCGGCGACGACGCCCATGGCATGGGTGATCAGCATGATCGCCATGCCGAGCCGCTCCTTCATCTCCTGCATCAGCTCGAGGATCTGCGCCTGGATGGTGACGTCGAGCGCCGTGGTCGGCTCGTCGGCGATCAGCAGCTTGGGACTGCACGCCAGCGCCATGGCGATCATCACCCGCTGGCGCATGCCGCCGGAGAACTGGTGCGGATAGTCGTGCACGCGGCGCTGCGGGTTGGGAATGTTGACCAGCCGCAGCATCTCGACGGCGCGCGCAATGGCCGGCTTCTTCCCGAGCTTCTCGTGCAGGCTCACCACCTCGGCGATCTGCTGGCCCACCGTGTAGACCGGGTTGAGCGAGGTCATCGGCTCCTGGAAGATGATGGCGATCTCGCGGGCGCGGATCTTGTCCATCTCGGCATTGTCGAGCGGGATCAGGTCGCGGCCCTGCCACAGGATCTGGCCACCCTCGAAACGACCCGGCGGCATGTCGATCAGCTTCAGCACCGACCGCGCCGTCACCGTCTTGCCGCACCCCGATTCGCCCACCACGCCCACCGTCTCGCCGCGGTCGATCCTGAGGTCGACGCCGTCGACTGCCCGCACCACGCCGTCGTCGGTGGCAAACCAGGTCTTCAACCCGCGGATGTCGAGCAGGGTCTCGGCCGCCATTGGCCTTACAGGACGCGGCGCGAATCGAGCGCGTCGCGCAGGCCATCGCCGATGAAATTGATGGTAAGGACGGCGAGGAAGATCGCCGCACCGGCGAACAGCGCCCAATGGGGCGCGATATCGAGATAATCCTTGGCGTCGAACAGCACGCGGCCCCAGGTCGGGATGTCGGGCGGGAAGCCCAGGCCAAGGAACGAAAGGGTCGATTCGGCGATGATGGCAGCGGCGACGTCGATGGTGCCGGCCACGATCACCGGACCCAGCGCATTGGGCAGGATGTGACGCACGACCTGGCGCAGTTTCGAAGCGCCGAGGGCGCGCGCCGCCTCGACGAACTCCTTCTCGCGGATCGACAGGATCTGGGCGCGCACCAGCCGGGCCACCGGCATCCAGCGCAAGCCGCCGATCACGATGACGATCATCACGAAGATGCCGCCCTCGGGCCCCAGCACGCTCTTCAGCGACTCGCGGAACAGGTAGATGATCAGCAGCAGCAGCGGCAGCTGCGGCAACGACAGGAAGAAATCGGCGAGCCACATCAGGACGGCGTCGACGCTGCCGCGCGACATGCCGGCCACCGAGCCGATCAGCACACCGACGAAGCTCGCCACCAGCATGGCGCAGAGCCCGACCGCGAGCGAGACGCGGCCGCCATAGAGCAGGCGCGCCAGCACGTCCTGGCCGAGATCGTCGGTGCCGAGCGGATGGGCCCACGACGGCCCCTCGAGCTTGGATCCGAAGTCGATCTCGTTGATCGGCACGCGCCACAGCAGCGGGCCCAGCGCGATCGCGAGCACGATCAGCAGCAGCACGATGCTGCTCGCCATGGCGAGCCTGTGCCGGCGGAAGCGGCGCCACGCCTCGCGCCCCGGCGAGAAGCGCTGGGCCTTGCGTGGCGGGACGGCGACGGCGACCGAGACCCCGGCCGCCGGCGCGTCAGCGGAAAGCGATGCGGGGATCGAGCCAGGCATAGACGAAATCGGCCATGAGGTTGAAGAGAACGACGAGGCAGGCAAACACGAAGGTGACGCCCATCACCACCGGCGTATCGTTCGCCAGGATCGAGGCGATCAGCAGCGAGCCGATACCGGGGACGCGAAAGATCTGCTCGGTGACGATGGCGCCGCCGAACACGATCGGCATCTGCAGGGCCACCAGGGTGACCACGGGAATGAGCGCGGTGCGCACCACGTGCTTGATGATGACCTTGCGCTCGCCGATGCCCTTGGAGCGCGCGGTGGTGACATAGTCGAGCCGGATGACGTCGAGCACCGCCGAGCGGACATAGCGCACCAGCGACGCGCCCTGGAACAGGCCGAGCACCGTCACTGGCATGATCGACTGGCGGATATGCTCCCAATAGAAGCGCCAGCCGGTCGCCGAGATGTCGGCGCGATAGACGAAGGGCAGCCAGTCGAGCTGGATCGAGAAGACCAGGATCAGCAGCAGGCCGGTGAAAAAGGTCGGCAGCGAGAAGCCGATGAAGGCGAAGGTGCTGGCGATCTGGTCGAACACCGAATAAGGCCGGGTCGCAGCGAGCACACCGACCGGGATTGCCACCAGGATGGCCAGCAGCTGCGCGCTGCCGATCACGACCAGCGTCGTCGGCAGGCGCTGCAGGATCAGCGTGTCGACGTTCATGCGGCTCACGAACGAGAAGCCCCAGTCGCCCTGCAGCATGGCGACCAGCCAGTGCAGGTAGCGCGACCAGACGGGATCATCGAGGCCGAACTTGGCGCGCAAGGCGGCCCTGACCTCGGGCGGCACGGCGGGATTGCTCGCCAGCTCGCCGAACGGATCGCCCGGCGCAAGCGCCAGCACCGTGAACAGCAGGAGGCTGATGCCGAGCATGCTCGGCACGACGATCAGCAGGCGGCGGATTACATACGCGCGCGACACGATCCGATTCTCATCAAGCCTCCTTGTACCAGTCCTGGATGTCCCACGTATTGTTGTCCCAACCGCTCATGGCCGCCACGAGCTTGCTGCTCAAGGCGACGACGCTGGGGCGAGCCACTACGGGGATCACGACCTGGTTATTCACCGCCATCTCGTTCAGCTTGATGAACATGGCGGCGCGCTTGACGGGATCGAGCTCGACCTGCCCGGCTTTGTGGATGTCGTCGTATTCCTTGTTCTGCCAGCGCGTGATGTTGAGGCCCTGCCACTTGTTCCCCTTGGTCGCCGCTTCTCCCGACAGGAACTGGCGCAGGAACACTTCCGGGTCGGGCTGCGTCATGCTTACCGTGTACATCTGCAGGTCGCAGTAGAACTTGGTGTAGGTGTCGGGGTTGGCGACATCCGACGAAAAGAACACCGACGCCGTCACCGCCTTGACTTCGATGTCGACGCCTGCCTTTTGGCAGGCTTGCTTGACGATGGCCTGGGTCTTCTGGCGCGGCTGGTTGATCGAGGTTTGGAAGACGAACTTCAGCTTCTTGCCGTCCTTGGCACGGATGCCGTCGCTGCCCTTGACCCAGCCGGCCTTCTCCAGGAGGTCGGCCGCCTTGTCGACGTTGAATTCGTATTTGGTGGTCTTGGAGCGGAATTTCTCCGGGTTGTTGACGAAGTTCGCCGTCGCCGTGCCGGTGCGGCCGTAGATGAACTTCTCCACCGAGGCCTTGTCGACCAGCAGCGACAGAGCCTGACGCACTGCCGGATCCGAAAGAGTCGGGTGCTTGGTCTTGAGACTTGCGCGCTCGCCGTCGACCTCGGTCCACGGGTCGGTGGTGTTGAGCTGAATATGCTCGACGTTGCCGCCCTCGGAGATGACAACCCGGCCCTTGCCGCCCTTTTCCAGCCGCATGAGAACCTCGTCTTCGACCTGCATGTTCCAGGCAAAGTCGAACTCGCCGGTCTGCAGCACGGCCCGGGCCGCCGAGACCGCGTCGCCGCCGCCCTTCATCTCGATGCTGTCGAAATAGGGCCGGTTCTCCATGTGGTAGTTCATGTTGATTTCGCCGGCGACCATGTCGCCCGGCTTGAAGTCCTTGAACTTGTAGGGTCCGGTGCCGACTGGCTTGAGGTTGGTCGGCGCGTCGCGCGATTTGTCGCCGGCATAGTCGGCGAACAGGTGCTTGGGCAGGATCATGCCGCGCGTGCCGACAAAGGCGTCGGCCCAGAACGGCGTCGGTTGCGGGAACTTCACCACCACCGTGTAGGGGTCGATCTTTTCGACCGTCACGTCCTTGTAGGTGGCGTTGGTCGTCGCGGCGGTCGCCGGGTCCTTGGCGTATTCCCAGTTGAAGACGACGTCGTCGGCGGTGAACGGCTTGCCATCGTGCCAGGTGACACCCTGCTTGAGTTTCCAGATGACCGACTTGCCATCGGGCGCCAGCGTTCCGTCTTCGCGGCCGGGGATCGCGGCCGCCAGCACGGGCTTCAGGTTGCCGGTGGGATCCCAGCCGGCCAGTGGCTCGTAGAACAGCCGCGAGCCATCCTGGTCCTTGGTGCCGACCGCGAAGTGCGGATTGAGCAAGGTCGGACCCTGCCACCACAGCACCTTCAGCGCCCCGCCGCCGCCGCGCTTGGTCGGCTTGTAGACCGGCGCCGACTGGGCCATCGCCACACCCGAAATCGCCAAGAGTTGGGTCGCCAGCGGCGCCGCGAGGCCCACCGCCGCCATGCGCTGCACGAAGCCACGCCGCGACAGCCTGCCTTTTTTCACATCGCCGATCAGCCGGCGCAATTCACGTTCGTCCATGAGACGCTCCCGTCACCCTGTTGAGTCCATTCCCATCCGACGCTCTCGCTATCCTGCAAGATGCGTGCAAGTCTCAATCAGAACAGGCCGGTAAGCTGTCGTCAACGACGGCGCGGTCGCGCTCGACGGAGAAGAAGAATGGCTTGGCTTTATCTTGTATTGGCGGGAATTTGCGAGATCGGCTGGCCGGTCGGGCTGAAGCTCGGCTGGACCGACCAGGGTGCCCGCCCGCTGTGGATCCTGTTCGCCGTCGTCTCCATGTCGGCCAGCGGCGCGCTGCTTTTGTGGGCACAGCGCTTCATCCCCATGGGCACGGCCTACGCGGTGTGGACCGGCATCGGCGCGGTCGGCGCCTTCACGCTGGGCATCATGGTGTTCGGCGATTCTGCCTCGACCGTGCGCATGGTCTCGATCGCCCTGATCGTGGCCGGTATCGTCGGCCTCAAGATTGCCTGAGAAAGGAGCATCCACCATGCGCATGAAGAACAAGGTCGCCCTGATCAGCGGCGCGTCGAGCGGCATGGGCGCCGCGACCGCCCGCCTGCTTGCCCGCGAGGGCGCCAAGGCCGTGGTCGTGGCCGACCTTCTGGACAAGGAAGGCGAGGCCGTCGTCGCCGAAATCAAGAAGGCGGGCGGCACGGCGAGCTACATCCATCTCGATGTCACCGACGAGGCGAACTGGAAGGCGGCCGTCGACAAGACGGTGGCGGACCATGGCGGCCTCGACGTGCTGGTGAACAATGCCGGCATCTCGGGATCGGCGGAGCAGGATCTGTACGACACCGCGGCCTGGAACCGCCTGATGGGCATCAACGCCACCGGTGTCTTCTTCGGCATGAAGCACGGCGTCGCGGCGATGAAGAAGGCCGGCACCCGCGGCTCGGTGATCAATCTGTCGTCGGTTTCCGGCATCGTCGGCCAGGGCAACATCCATGTCGGCTACAACGCCTCCAAGGGCGCCGTGCGGCTGATCACCAAGTCGGCGGCGGCGCAGCACGGCCGGGACGGCATTCGCATCAATTCGGTGCATCCCGGCCTGATGCCGCCCATGCGTACCTCGGGGCGCACCGCCGATCCGGCAACGCGCGCCAAGACCTTGAAGGGTGTGCCGTTGGGCCGCGCCGGCGAAGTCGACGAGGTGGCCTACGCCATCCTGTTCCTGGCGTCCGACGAATCGTCCTACGTCACCGGCGCCGAGCTTGTGGTCGATGGCGGCTGGACCGCCGTCTGATGGCGGATCCGGAAAAGCCTGCCGCTGCGATCGAGCCGTGGCAGGTGCTCGACTCGAAATACGCCTACCGCGATCGCTGGCTGGCGGTGCGCAGTGACACGGTGCGCGTGCCCAACGGCACGATCCTCTCGCCCTACCACACGATCGAATTCCCTGAATGGGTATGCGCTATCGCACTCACGCCCGCGCGCGAGATCGTGCTGATCGAGGAGTATCGCCATGGCGTGGAGCGGCTCTCCTTCGAGCTGCCCTGCGGCACGCCCGAGGACGAGGGCGAGGACGTGCTCGAGGCGATGCAGCGGGAACTTCTGGAGGAGACCGGTTACGGCTCCGAGGAGTGGCACAGCCTGGGCTCGTCGACCGCCAACACCGCGCGCCAGAACAATCGGGTGCATTCCTTCCTGGCGCTCGACGCGCACAAGGTCGCCGACCAGAAGCTCGATCCGGGCGAGATGATCCGCACCCATGTCGTTCCCTGGCAGACGTTCGTCGACGATCTTGCCGACGGACGGCTGGAAATTCCCGGCCTCCACCTCGCCGCGCTGTGGCAGCTCGGGACCTTCGCGAAAAAGACGCGCGATCCGCGCCTTCTCGCGCTCGGCCTCCAGGCGGTCTCTCGAGCATGGTAGCGCGGCGCCGGCCTGACGGCGAGCGACAAGCTGCCTCTTCCGTTCGGCGCATATTCGTGCGTAGCTAGGGCATGGATCGCAGACGCCCCGCTTCGGGTTGGCGCGCGGCAACTTTCGCCGCGGCGCTGTTTGCGATCACCCTCAATTTCCTGCAGCCGCTCGCCCATGCCGCGCTGATGCGCGACGGCGGGCCGATGGCGATGTCGCTGTGGACATCGATGTGCGCGCCCAGCACCGGCCAGGACGATGCCCAGGACTCGATGCCGGCGGCCGGCAAGATACACGAATGCTGCCTGGGTCTTGCCCATGCGCCGACCCTGGCCGCGCCCTCCTCGTTTGTCGTCGCCCCACTCGTCGCCGTCCTCGTCGACCGCCCGTTGGTGGCCATCGACGCCCTGGCGCCCGTCGGCATCCGCGACGGGCCCAACCAGCCCCGCGCGCCACCCTCCCTCGCCTGACACCTGAAGCCGCGACGCGCCTCGCCGTGCGTCGCGTTCGTTTGTCTGTCGTGGGGAGACTTTCATGCTATCCGTTCGCGCGGCGACGCTTGCCGCATTCGCGGGCCTTGCGCTGATTCCGGCGCTGGCCAGGGCACAAGACACGCCGCCGCCGGCGACGTCACCGACAACGACGCCGCCGGCAACGACGGCAACGATAACGTCGGCAACGGCGCCGCCCGTCACTCTGCCGCCGGTCACGGTCAGCGCCGGCCGCGGGTCCGACCTCGAAAAGCTCGACGTCAGCACCACCGTGCTGACGCGCAAGGAAGTCGAGGCGATGCCCGAGACTGGCGTCGACCAGGTCATCAATCGCATTCCCAGTATCTGGACCTACACGATCCCGAGCGGACAGCTGCATCCGACCGGACAGCCGGTCAGCATCCGCGGCTTCGGCTCGAGCACCACCATCAACACGCTGGTGATGATGGACGGCGTGCCGATCAACGACCCCTTCTTCCGCACTGTCGACTGGACCCAGATCTCGAAGAACAACATCGAGCGCGTCGAGGTGATCCGCGGCGGCGGCGCCACCAGCCTGTGGGGCAACATGGCGATGGGCGGCGTCATCAACATCGTGACCCGCCAGCCCACCAGGACCGGCGCGCAGGCCGATGTCAGCTACGGCATGTACAACACGGCCGACGCCAACCTCGCGGGCAGCGCCTTGGTCAACGACAAGCTCAGTGTCGGCCTCAACTACAACCACTTCCAGAGCTCGGGCTACAACCTGACACCCGCGCAATACCAGAACGCCAACCTGGTGCCGACCGCCAACAAGTCGGACAACGTCGACGCCTCGGCGTACTTCAATTCCGGCGAGAACCTCAAGCTGTTCGCCAAGGCCTACTTCCACCAGGCGTTCGAGGACGGCCTCGTCTTTAGCCTGTCGCACAACAACTGGTCGAACTACCGCCTGCTGCTGGGCGGCAGCTACGCCCTCGACGAGAAGTCGTCGATCGCCTTCAACGCCTGGGGTGCCGGTGGTACCTTCGGCACGATAAACACGGCCAGCGGCAGCTACACGCTGAACACTCCTGCCTTCACCAACCAGTTCGTCAGCCAGATCGAGTCCGCGCCCTACTCCGACATCGGCGGCTCGGCCTTCTACCAGCTCGAAGCCGGGCCGCTCCGGGACGTCAAGATCGGCGTCGACGCCCGCCGCACCACGATCAGCGACTACAACAACCTCTTCGCCAGCGTGACGGCAGCCCCGTCGACCTTCATCGCCAACGGCGAGCACCGGTTTCAGGGCCTGTTCGCCCAGGGCACGTACCGCTTCAACATCGTGCCGGTCGACGTCACGATCGGCCTGCGCGGCGACTTCTGGCAGGCGCTCAACGCCAACGTCTTCACCGTCAACTCGGCCACAAACAACGTGGTCCCCAACACCAGCGCCTCGAGCTTCGATCCGCGCGTCGGTGTGAAGTTCTACGCCAGCGACGAGGTGACGGTGCGCGCTGCGATCTACCGCAACTTCTCCGCTCCCGGCATGAACCAGATGTACCGCAGTTTCGCCAGCGGCACGTCCTACACGGCGATCAACCCCAACCTGCAGCCGATGACCAACTTCGGCCAGGAAGTCGGCATGGACTTCAACTGGAAGGGCTTCTCGCTGTCGGGCACCTTCTTCAATAACAACCTCAACAACTTCATCGACTTCGTCACGATCTGCAACACCAATGCCGCCTGTGCCGCGCCGTTCATCACCGCCGCGGGCCTCAGCCCGTCCTTCACGACGGTCAACCAGTACAACAATGTCGGCAACGCCACCTTCCGGGGCTTCGAGCTGATCGGCACCTGGCAGGCGCTGGACCAGCTCAAGTTGACGGCGGGCTACGTCAACACCGTCGCCTATCTTACCAGCTCGTCCTTTCCGACGCTGGAACTGACCGGTGTTCAGCTTGGCCAGGTGCCTAACTGGACGATCACCGCCGGCGCCGAATGGCGGCCCCTCCCGGAGCTGGCCCTCACCGCGACCTTGCGGTCGTTCCCGGCCTACTGGAACAACACGGGCCATACCCAGCTGAACGACGCTGCCACGATCATCGACCTGGGCGCGTCCTATTCGCCGGCGAAGGCGGTGGACATCTATGCCAGCGTGCAGAACCTTACGAACTTCCAGTACCTGGCCATGGGCTACACGACGACGTCGTTCGAGGGCACTACGGTCAGCACCACCTCCATCCCGGCCCTGGGAATGCCTCTCACAGTCATCGTCGGGCTCAGGGCGAGGTTTTGAAAGGAAGGACAAGATGCGTAAACTGTTGCTCTGTCTTGCAGCGCTGCTGGCGGGCGGCACAGCCGCCGCCCAGCATCAGCACGGCAAGCCCGGCGCCGGCGCGCCGGAGCCCTTCACCGCCACACCAGCCTTCGGCGCGGACGACACGCTGTGGCTGGTGCGACCGATGGTCGACCGCATCGTCGTGACGCATTCCCGCGACCTCGGGAAGACCTTCTCCCAGCCGGTCGTGGTGACGCCCGAGCCCATGAATCTCGACTGGGGCCCCGATGCCCGGGCGCGCATCGCGGTCGACGACAAGGGCGGCCTGGTCGTCACCTTCGGGACCTTCCAGGACAAGAACTTCAACGGCCGCGCCTACTTCGCCCGGTCGACCGACAACGGCGCGAGCTTCACCAGGCCGCGCCCCATCACGGCCGATACGACCAGCCAGCGTTTCGAGGTCGCCGGGGTGGATCCGTCGGGCCGGGTCTTCGCCGCCTGGCTCGACAAGCGCAATATCGCCAGCGCTCGTGCAGCAGGACGGGCCTATCCAGGCGCAGCGCTCGCCTATGCCTGGGAGGACGGCGAGGCGGACTTCGGCAATACGGCCATCGCCCTCGACAATACCTGCGAGTGCTGCCGCATCGGCCTCGCCTTCGCCGGCGCCGGCCGTCCGGCCTTGGTGTTCCGCAACATCTTCCCGGGCTCGGTGCGCGATCATGCGGTCATTACCTTCCAGGACGAGAAAACACCGGGACAGGTTCGTCGTGTGAGCGTCGACGACTGGAAGATCGAGGCCTGCCCGCATCATGGGCCCAGCCTCGCCATCGCGCCGGACGGGTCCTATCACGTCGCCTGGTTCACCGATGGCGCCGCCCGCAAGGGCGTCTTCTATGCTCGCGCCGATTCCGCCGACGCTCCCTTTTCCGTGCCGCGGGCCTTGTCGAAGCCGGATCGCCAGCCGGGGCGGCCGTATCTGCTCGCGAGCGGCGCCGCGCTGCATCTCGTGTGGAAGGAGTTCGACGGCACGAAAGCCGTCGTGCGCTGGCAGGTTTCCCACGACAGCGGCCGGCAGTGGACCGACGCCCGCACCGTCGCCGACACCGAGGATGCCTCCGACCATCCGATACTCGTCGCTGACCGTCAGCGCGTCTACCTGTCGTGGCTCACCAAGATCGAGGGCTATCGCCTGATCGCGCTGGAGGACCAACCGTGAGACTCGCTATCCTTCTTGCTCTGCTGCTGGGCCTCGCTTCCTTGACCGGCGCTGAGGCCGCCGGTCCACTCGCCTTCGAGCGTGGAAGCTGGGCAAAGCTGCGCGCCGAGCATGCCGGCCAGCCGACCGTCGTGCACTTCTGGGGCCTCACCTGCGGTCCTTGCCTCGTCGAGCTGCCGCAGTGGGGCAAGCTGCAGGCCGAGCGCTCCGATCTCCGGCTGGTGCTTATCGCCGCCGACCCTCTGCCGCAGGAGCCGGAGCGCGTGGTGGCGACGCTGACGCAGGCTGGCCTCGGCGACAGCGAGAGTTTTAGCTTCACCGACAGCTTCTACGAACGCCTGCGTTACGAGATCGACCCGACGTGGGCTGGCGAACTACCGCGCACGGTGATGATCGACAGCGACGGGAAGGCCACTGTCCTGCCAGGCGTCGCCGACCTCGCCCAGGTGCGAGCATGGCTCGATGCCCAGCCCAAACCCCATCCCTGAGGAGTTGTTTCGATGGTCCCCCGCCGCCTTGCCCTCGCCGCCTTGTTCGCCGTTCTTGCCATTCCCGCCTTTGCCCTCGACTACAGACTGGGCGCGATCGAGATCGGCCAGCCCTGGGCGCGCGCCACGCCGCCCACTGCCGAATCAGGCGGCGGATTCCTGGTAATCACCAACACCGGCGCGACGCCCGATCGGCTGATCGCCGTCAAAAGCCCGGCCGCCGACAAGGTCGAGATCCATGAGATGAAGATGGACGGCAACATCATGCGCATGCGCGAGGTCGAAAAGGGTATCGAGATCCCGCCGGGCGCCACGGTCGAGCTCAAGCCCGGCGGCTTTCACGTCATGTTCATGGGATTGAAGGCGCCGTTCGCCAAGGACGCCAAGGTGCCGCTGACCCTGGTGTTCGAGAAGGCGGGCAGCATCGACGTCGACCTGATGGTCCAGGCGATGGGCGCGCAGGCGCCCATCCGTAAATAGACGTCGCTATAGCGCCTGCAGGAGCACCCAGGCGATCATGACCATGCCGATCACGCTCACGAACCAGGCGAGGGTGCGCAGCCAGGGGATGCCGATCAAATAGATCACGGCATAGGCCAGGCGCGCCCAGAAGAAGATCATGGCGCCCATCGCCGTCGTGGCGTTGGCCTTGCCGGAGATGGCTGTGATCAGCACCAGGGCCGCGAACAGCACCAGGTTTTCGATCATGTTGAGATGGGCGCGCCGCGCGCGGCCGGCCCAACCGACCATCTCGGCCAGGCCCTCGCGGTTGCCGGCTAGCTTGGGCAAGCCGACCTGCGTGTTGGCGCCTGTCGCCGCGATCAGCATCTGCACGAAGCACAGGATGACCGAGAGCAGAAGATAGAACAGAAGAGAGTGCAAGTCCGGGCTCATGTCGTTTCTCCCCCTTATTTGGTCCCGAAGAGCCGGTCGCCCGCGTCTCCCAGGCCGGGGACAATATATCCGTGATCATTGAGCTTCGCATCGATCGCTGCCGTGAAGACCTGCACATCTGGATGAACTTCCGCGAAGGCGCGCGCGCCCTGCTCCGAGCCCAGAACACAGATGAACTTGATCCGCTTGGCGCCCGACTCCTTCAAACGATCCACCGCCGCGATGGCCGAATGTGCCGTCGCCAGCATGGGATCGCAGACGATGACGTCGCGGTCGGAGATGTCCTGCGGGATCCTGAAATAATACTCGACGGCCTGCAGCGTGCGCGGATCGCGGTAGAGCCCGACATGGCCCATGCGGGCGAGCGGCACGAGATCGATGATGCCCTCGGCCAGCCCCAGGCCGGCGCGCAGGATCGGCACGATCACCAGCTTCTTGCCCTCGAGCAACGGCGCCTTCGTCGTCGCGATCGGAGTAGAAATCTCGCGCTCGACCAGCGGCAGATCGCGTGTGGCGTCGTAGCCCAGCAGCAACCCCATCTCGCGCAGCAGGCGGCGGAAATTCGTGCTCGACGTCTCCTTGTCGCGCATCTTGGTGAGCTTGTGCTGGACCAGCGGATGGCTGACGACGTGGATCGAGTGCGGCAAGGACATCGGTTTTTCCCCCCAATACGATTGTCATCCCGAGGCCGAAGGCCGAGGGACCTTTAAGGCCATGAGCAAAGGTCCCTCGCTATGCTCGGGATGACAAGCTTGCTCGTTCTGACGAGCCTGACTCAAAACACCGTCCCATCGCTGGCGACGGCGATCGGCGGACCGCCGCCCGGGCGGCGTTCGGCGGCAAGCGCGCGACCGGCGAACCAGGTGCCGGCCTCCAGCACCTTCACCAGCGGCAGGCGCGCCGCATCGAGCCCGAGATGCAGGCGCACATGCTGGGCGATCCGGTCGAGCAGCGCCACCGTCAGCGCACGCCATTCGACGATCGGCTCGTCGCCCGCGGCAAAGGTCTTTTCGAGGAGCGCCTGCTGCTTGGGCCTGAGCGCGCCCGCGTCGACCAGCAACCCGCCGTTGCGGTACTCCGGCAGGCCGGTGAGCTGGTCGAGCTCGACCACCTTCAGGCCGGCGCCCTGCAGCGGCTCCACGAGCGAATAGGAAAGCCACTGCGAAAGCTTGTGGAACGGCACCAGGCCGATCGCCGGATGCGGCCACACGTCGCCCATCGGCAACGGCCAGATCGGCGACAGCTTGTCGAGCACGGCAGCAAGAATCGACGCGGCCTTCACCTCGCCACCGGTCGCCACGATGTCGAGCAGTGCGCTCGGTCGAGGCAAGCCCACGCCGCCCAGCTTGCGCAAAAGTTCGGCGCGGCCTTCCAGGCCGGTCAGCGAATTGTGGGCGCGCACC
>Ga0209693_10000521_pt1 | contig 15673 bp, 12 predicted proteins | sample HubBroMetageWRM3_FD_188345 | JGI IMG/M metagenome (GOLD analysis project Ga0209693, IMG submission 188345) | Warmed soil microbial communities from the Hubbard Brook experimental Forest, New Hampshire - Hubbard Brook CCASE Soil Metagenome WRM 3... | ecosystem: Environmental > Terrestrial > Soil...
CGTGGACGGCGTCCCGGCCGGGTACATGCTGTTCGCGCCGCCGCAGTACGTGCCCCGCTCGATCGCCTTTCCCACCAGCCCGGTAAGCGCCGACGCGGTGCTGTTCATGACCGCCCACCTGCTCAGCGAGTTCGCCGGGGGCGGCATCGGCCGGATGCTGATCCAGGCGATGGCCAAGGACCTGACCCGGCACGGCGTGAAGGCCATCGAGGCCTTCGGCGACCGGCGCTGGGAGTCGCCTAACTGCATGCTTCCGGTGGACTACCTGCTAGCGGTGGGGTTCAAGACGATCCGCCCGCACCATCACTACCCTCGGCTCAGGATGGAACTGCGGACGATCCTGACCTGGCGGGAGGACGTCGAAGTCGCCCTGGAGCGGCTGCTCGGCTCGATGACCCCGGCCACCCCGCAAGGCGCCCTCCGCCCCGTGTGAACGCCAGCAAGGCGACAGCGGGGCGGAAGAACGACAGGGCGGAAGAACGACGGCGACCCGGACCCGGCCTAGATGTAGTCGGCGAGCTCGCGCAGCAGCGCGGACTTGGGCTTCGCGCCGACGATCTGCTTGACGACCTCGCCGCCGGAGAACACGTTCATGGTCGGGATCGCCATGATCCCGTACTTCTGCGCGGTGGCGGGGTTCTGGTCGATGTTGAGCTTGACGACGTTGATCTTGTCCGCGTACTCGGTCGCGATCTCCTCGAGAACCGGGGCGACCATGCGGCACGGGCCGCACCATTCGGCCCAGTAGTCGACGATGACCGGCTTGTCGCTCTTCAGGACCTCCTCCTCGAAGGTCTGGTCCGTCACGACCTTGGTCGCGCCCACTCCATCACACCCCTTAACTCGTTTTCTTTCCGTACGTGAATTCAATTTTCCTTGCTGGCCAGCCACCGCTCGGCGTCCAGCGCCGCGGCGCAGCCAGTGCCGGCCGCGGTGACCGCCTGCCGGTAGGTGTGGTCGACCACGTCGCCGCAGGCGAAGACGCCCTCGATGGCGGTCCTCGTGGACGGCTGGTCGACCAGCAGATAACCCTCGGAGTCGGTGGCGAGCTGCCCGGTGAACAGGTCAGATCGCGGGTCGTGCCCGATGGCCACGAACACGCCGGTCACCGGCAGCACCTGCTCGGTGCCGTCCTTGGTGCTCAGGATCCGCAGGCCCGTCACCTGCCCGGTGCCGAGGACCTCCGCCACCTCGCTGTCCCACAAGAACGTGATCTTCGGGTTCTTGAACGCCCGTTCCTGCATGATCTTGGAGGCACGCAGTTGGTCGCGCCGGTGGACCACGGTTACCGACTTGCCGAACCTGGTCAGGAACATGGCCTCTTCCAGGGCCGAGTCGCCGCCGCCGATGACCGCGATGTCGTGGCCGCGGAAGAAGAAACCGTCGCAGGTGGCGCACCAGGACACGCCGTGACCGCCGAGAATCTTCTCGCCCGGCACGCCGAGCTCCTTGTACCTGGAGCCGGTGGCGATGATCACGGCCTCGGCCAGGTACGTCGCGCTGTCCGTCCGCACCACCTTGGGGGTCGCGGACAGATCCACCGACGTCACGTCGTCCGGCACAAGCTCGGCGCCGAACCGCTCGGCCTGCTTGCGCATCGAGTCCATCAGCTCGGGGCCCATGATGGCGTCCGGGAACCCGGGGAAGTTCTCCACGTCAGTGGTCTGCATGAGCGCGCCGCCCGCGGTGACCGACCCCTCGAAGACCAGAGGCTTAAGCTCCGCGCGCGCCGCGTAGAGCGCCGCCGTATAACCGGCCGGGCCGGACCCGATCACGATGACGTTCCGGACTTCGGTCACTTCTGCCAACCTTCATCAACCCCTCGTCGGAGTGGCACTCCAGTGAACCGATACTAGGGCGTGGAGATTCCCGCGGGCAGGGTGGCTTTGTCGAGAAGGTCCTCACTGGTGGCCGAGCAGCCGGACCCCACCACCCACGCCGTATCGCCCGCGGGCCTGGACACCACGATGACGGTGGCGGGCTGGCCCTCGTAGCGCGCGCTCTGCACCAGGGCGAGCCTGGCGCCGTCGGCGACATGCAGCACGCACGCCGCCAGCTGCTGGGGCGGGGCCTGGGCGGCGGGCGTCGATTCATGCGCCGCGGCCAGCGCGGCCTCGACCTGCTTGCTGAGCGTGCCGGGCAGGTAGTTGGTGTCGCTGGCCACCACGCCGAACGAGGCCCTGCCCACGGCGGTCCCGGCCCGCAGGCTGTGCGGGTTCGGGGCGGTCTGGGCTCCGGCGGCGGGGAAGGCGCTAGCTACCGCCGGCGCCCCCGCGGAAACCGCGGCCGGACTCCCGCCGATCTGGCTCAGGCCGTACCCGGCCCCGGCGAGCACCACCGCGGCCGTCGGCGCGAGCACGCGCAGGAACCGGCGGTTCCCGGCAAACCACCCGGCGAACCGGCCGTCAGTGCGGCGGGCCCGGGACGGGGAAACCACAGCTCGTTCGGGATAATTCGCCCTTTCAGCCACCTCGGCGGCGAGCACCATGTCCAGGCGGTTCGCGACGTCGGCGGGGAGGGTCGGCGGCGGCACGGCGGCGAGCAGGGCGGAAACCTCGGTGAGCTCGGTGTCCAGGGCGGCACAGCGGTCACAGCCGGCCAGGTGAGCGGCGAGCGCCGCGCCGCGCCGCCCGGCGATGAGCCCGGCGCGGAACTCGGCTAGGACCTCGAGGTCGAGATGGGTCATCTGCCCACTCATGCGTCTCCTCCCTGCGTAGGTGAGACGCTCTCACTGGCGGATCGGTTCCCTCCGGTCGCCCCGCTATCACCGCGCAGGTGAGCGACGTACGGGAGCAGGCGGGCGCGAGCCCGGGCGCAGCGGCTCTTGACCGTGCCTGGCGAGATCTCGAGGATCGCCGCGGCGTCGGCGACGGAGAAGCCCAGCATGTCGACCACCACAAGCGCGGCCCGCTGCTGCGGCGGCAGGATCCGCAGCGCGGCATCGACGTCCAGCCTGGTATCCGACGCGGGTGCCGGGTCGGTGCCGTGCGCCCACATCGCCTCGAATGCCTGCTCGTCACCGGCGGAGGAGGCGGGGCGCGAGGCCTTGCGGCGGAGCCGGTCGAGCGATGCGTTCACCACGATCCGGTGCAGCCAGGTGGTCACGGCCGAGTCGCCGCGGAAGTCACCCGCCCGGCGGAACGCGGAGACCATCGCGTCCTGCAGCGCGTCGGCCGCCTCCTCGGGGTCGCAGACGGTGCGCAGCGCCACGGCCCACAGCCGGTCGCGGTGCCTGCGGAAGAGCTCGCCGAACGCCTCACTGTCCCCGGCCGCATGCCGGCGGAGCAGATCGATGTCCGAAGGCCACTCCCCGTCGGCGTCTTGCATGCCGCATCAGCCCGATTGGCCCGCGACCGAGCCGCGCATGACGACGTTGTAAATCTGCGCCTGGTACTCGTTGGCGGAACCGACAAGCCGCGGCAGGTAGGTAATCCAGATCAGGACGTAACGGCCGGTCGTGCCGCTTGTCACGTTGAACGTCACGCTGCCCGCGGCGGCATCGGAGCTGGCCACCTTGGTGAAGGTGGCCAGCGTGGACGCGGCCGAGGTGGGGTCGTTGCCGATCTCGATCTCGACGTGGGCGCAGCAGCTGGTGCCGAACTGGACCACGATCTGGCTCAGCCGTATCGCCTTGCCCATGTCGAGGATCAGCCCGGTGCCCTTCTTCAGGTTCCCGAACGCCGGATAGCCGTCGTAGTAGTCGGTGTGCCAGAACGTGCCGGGATTGCCGTCGATCGCGTACTTCGCATCGTTGCCGTTCTCGTCCCCACCGGTGCCGAGGGGGTCGAAGCTGTTCGCGCTGCCCGGCGTGAGCAGCACCGCCGTGGCCGCGGACGGGGCGGTCGTCTTCTTGCTTCCGGCCTGCGGCGTGCTGCCGTGACTCTGGCTGTGGCTGATCGCCCAGCCTGCCACGCCGATGGCGGCGAGGACGATCACGATGAGCGCGCCGACGAGCAGCCGGGTCATCACCGAGCGCTCCCCGGCCAGCGGCTTGCGGTAGGCACGGCCCGGCACCGGACCCGTGGCCGGACCCGCCGCCGGATACGGGCTGGTGCGTCCGCTCCGCTGGAACCCGCCATCTGCGAACCCGCCATCTGCGAACCCGCCATCTGCGGCCGGCGGCCGCGCGGCGGGCAGCGGCGAGGCCGCGGGCCCGGACGGCGCTGGCGGCAGCGAAAGCAGGTAGGACGGCGGCGCGATCTCCGTCAGGGCCTCGGCGAGCATCGCCGGGGTGGCGAGCGCCGGACCGTGGCGGCTGGGCCGCTGGAAAAGCGCCCGGCAGGTCACGTCGTCGATGTTGGCGGGCACGGCCGCGGACACCTGGCTCGGCGTGCACGCCTCCCGGTCGGTGACCGGCGCCGGCGGCAGGAACCCGATCCCCTCTACGGCGCCGTCCTCGCCCGCCATCGCGGGCCAGTAACCGGTGAGGGACGCGTAGAGCAGCCGGGCGAGGCCGCGGGCATCGGCGAGTTCCGGGTCTGCCGCATCCTCTTCAGCGATCTCGGCGGTGCCTGCCAGGGCGGCGTCGATGCCGAGCCCGGTGATCTTCACGCCGCCGCGTGGCGTCCAGTGCAGGCAGGTCGGCGCGAGCCGCAGGTGGGCCAGGCCGGACGCGTGCGCGACCGCGAGCGACCGGGCCGCCTCGGCCATCAGCCCCGCCGCGCGCATGGACTCCAGCGGGCCGTCGGAGAGCATGTCGACCAGGGACTCGCCGACCACCCACTCCATCACCAGGTAGGCGAGTTCCTCGCTGTCCTCAACGTCGAAGACCTGGGCCAGGTGCGGGTCGCCCACCCTGCTCGCGGCCCTGGCCGCGGTCACCGTCTCGGTGATCCGGGGGAAACCCGCGGCGAAGGTGAGCACGGTCACCGGGCGGGCTAGGGTCTCATCGGTTGCTTTCCAGTACGTCCAGCCGTCGCCCGCGCTCGTCTGGTCGACGAGGCGGTATCGCCCGGCCAGCCTTGTTCCTGGTTCCGACGTGTATGTGCTCATAGGTTGTCACCCATGCTAATGCCGCCTGCTCCGCTGCCGCCCGGTGTGGCCGCCGAACTTTGCGGTAACCGTGCTGAGCAGGAACCCGAACTCCGCCACCCGGAGCTTGCGGGCGCAGGCCGCGTAGAGCAGCAACGCGCCGCCCCCGCCGATCACGGTCACCGCGAGGCCGTAGACCCGGCTGGGGTCGTGCACCACGTGGGCTGCGCCGAACATGACGAGCAACGCGAACAGCAGGCCGGGAACCGTGGCCAGGTGCATGCGCGCCAGCGACCGGGACACCGCCCAGCCGTCGAGGCTGCCGACGCGGCGCAGCAGCAGGATCCAGCCTGCGAACGCGCCCACCAGGTTGGCGACCCCGTACACGACGGCGAGTCCGGCTACCACGTCCGCACCCGGCAGCACGGCCAGCGCGATCAGGGCGCCGGCGATGCCGAGGCACATCGTGAGCAGGCCGACAAGCGCCGCGGTGCGGCTGTCCCGGAACGAGTAGAACACGCGGAGCTGTAGCTGGGTCACCATGTACGGGATCAGGCCGAGGGAAAACAGCCCGAAGACCTCGCCGATGTAGCGCGCGTCGGTGACAGTCTCGCGGCCGTGCGCGAGCAGGAACTCGGCGAGCGGGCCGCCCAGCACGAAGAGGTAGATGGCGGCCGGCACCACGATCACGGACGACAACCGGATGCCGGTGGAGAAGTCCTCCCTGACCTGGGAGTACCGTCGGCCGCCCGCGTGCTCGCTCATCCGCGGCAACAGCGCGGTGATCACCGAGATGCCGATGATGGCGTAGGGCAGCTGGAACAGCTGCCAGGCGTACGCGTAGGCCGAGTAGCCTTCGGCCTGGTGCCCGATTGATGCCTTGTTCGCGATGATCTGCACCACCAGGTAGCCGGCCGCCTGGGTGAGCACGTACGCCGACATCCAGCCGGCCATCTGCCGGATCTCGCCGAGTTCCCCTGGCTGGAAGCCGAGCGCGGGCCGCCACCGGAATCCGACCCGGCGCAGCGAGGGGTACAGCGCGGCGGTCTGCACCACGATGCCCGCCGTGGTGCCGAAGGCAAGCAACAGGACGCCGCTTGAGGAGATCGTGGTCGCGGACTTGTCCAGGCCGGACACGATGTACAGGGCGCCGAGGGCGATCACGACCACGTTGTTGACGGTCGGCGTCCACATCGGCGCGGCGAAGCTGCCCCGGGTGTTGAGGACCGCCCCGATCAGCGAGTTCATGCCGTAGAAGAAGATCTGCGGCATGAAGAAGTACGCCCAGATGATCATGACGTGGCGTTCGGAGCCGGTGATCGAACCGGCGTACAGGTCGGCGATCGGCGCGGCGAACACGGTCGCGACGATCGTGACCCCGAGCAGCGCCAGCACGCCGAGGGTGAAGATCCGCTGCGCGTACGCCTCGCCGTTGTCCGGGTCGCGCTTGGCCGCGCGGACGAGCAGCGGCACGATCACGCTGGTGAAGACCCCGCCGAGCATCAGGTAGTAGACCGTGTTCGGCAGGTTGTTCGCGTTGTTGTACGCGTTGCTGACCGCCAGCGTGCCGAGCGCGTAGACCAGCACGAGCGTGCGCAGGAACCCGGTGCCGCGGGAGATCAGGGTGCCGACGGCCATCCCGGCGCTGGACCTGAGCAGGTCCGACCGTCCGCCCGGGCCCCTCGAGGGGGCGCCTGCCGCCCTGCCGCCCTGCCGCGGCCCGGTCGGCGCCGACGGCACAGGGGGTGCCGGCGGCGCTATGGGCGCTGTGAGCGGCTCGGCGGGGGTGAACGTCGGCTCCGCAGGCGTGAAGGTCGGCTCTGCGGGGGTGAAGGTCGGCTGCGGGTATCCGGGCCTGCCGCCCTGCGGGGGCCTGCCGCCTCCCGGGGGCCTGCCGCCCTGCGGGGGCCTGCCGCCTCCCGGGGGCCCGGCCGCGCGCCGCCAGCCAGGCGGCGCATCCGGCGCACCTGGCGCCGGGCCACCCGGCGGCCCTGGCCGGGGTGCGCGCGGCGGCCTGGCGGGCGGGGCGGGCGGGGCGGACCAGTTCAGCGCCATCGGCAGCGTGGTCTCGGCGGCGGTCGGGCCGCCGCCGAGCACCGGCCCCGCAAGCGGCGGCAGCGGGTCCGGGGCGGCGTGCCGGCCTCGGCGCGGGGAGTCCTCGTAGTCCTCGTAGTCGGGGTCTTCGGGCCCCCCCTCAGGCGTCGTCGACCCGGTGCCGTGCGTCGGCCAGGTCATCCGGTGCCTCCGTCGGGGATCGCGTGCCTGCTTCGAAGTTACCTGGTGGCCCGCTGTGCATGCCGGCCTCACCGGCACCATCGGCGTCCCCGGTATCGCCGTGCAGCCATCGCCGGACGCCGCGGTATATCGAGGTAAGGATGAGGATGCCGATGGCCGCGCCGATGAGGAACAGGATCGCACGTCCGTACCGCGTGGACAGCACCGTGAGCTGCCCGTCGGCGAACGGCAGCGGCGTTCCGTTGCTGCTGGTCAGGCTCAGCTTGATGGCCGTCGGGCCCTCAGGCGCCGAGCTGACAGGCAGCTTGATCAGCACGGGTTCCCCGGGCTGCACCGTTACCAGGCGCTGGTAATCGCCGATCACCAGCTGTGATGTCCGGTTCGTTGAGTTGACCGGGGTGGCGTTCAGCCTGACCTCGATGGCCTGGTGCAGGTCGTTCTCGATGGAAACAGGCACCTTCCCGGCGGCGCCGCCCATCGGCACCTGGCTCGAGGTGATGATCTTCACCTTGTGCTCGGCGTCCTTGACGTAATCGCGCAGGTCCCTGGCCAGCGCGAGACCCTGGGCCGCGCCGCCGCGCCGCCAGGCGGCCGACTCGGTGGCGGTCAGCGCCTCGTTCAGCGAGCTCAGGTAGGCCGGGCTGGGCCGGTAGAGCATGGACTCGTAGACGCTGAGCGCGCCGTCAAGGGCGCGGATGTTGGCCAGGTATGCCGCGCTGAGCTCGCCGGGGCTGTCCCTGCTGTCCGGCGGCGGCTGGCGGGCCAGCTTGCTTTCCGCGTCCGGCGAGGTGGCCAGGCTGCTCAGCGTGGTCGGGGTCAGCCATGGCGCGCTGACGGTCTCCGCGAGCAGGTCGTTGGCCAGCGAGGCGGACGGGCTCCAGTTGTAAGGCGGCGCGATCACCAGGGACCTGGCCGAGTTGGGGGCCTCGGCCGCGATCATCGCGGTCTCGGCGAGGTACTGCTGCTCCACCGCGAACTGGGTGCTCTGCGGCAGGAAGCCGGAGCTGGTGTCGCCCTTCCTGAGCACCCCGGTGAGGACCTGGTCGGCGAGCAGGACCCGCATGGTGGTGCCGGTCTCGGTACGGATCGATGTGACCGCGTCGTCCGGCTCGAAGACGGCAGGGTTCGCGGGCGGCATCTCGCCGCTGTTCAGCACGACCGTGCCGATGCCCTCGGCGGCGGCGAGGCTGGTAAGCACGCTCTGATCGGCCATCCCGCCGGCCGGCCAGGCGATCGACGGCCGGTACGATCCGCCGAGCACGCCGTGCGCCACCGCGTCGCCGATCGTGTAGGCGCTGCTGATCTCGGCGTTCAGCCCCTGGTGGACGAGCGCGGCCACGTCCACGTTCGCGTAGGGCACGATGACGGTCGGCTGACTCGAGGTGGTGGCCTTGACCCCGGTCAGCCAGTTGACCGCGGCCTTGTCGGCCGGCTCGTTGGGGACGCCGGTCGAATCCGGCCTGGTTTCCACCTGGTAGGGGCGGGTCATGGCGGCGACGTCGCCGAGCAGCGCCGGGTCGATGAACCAGGTCAGGTCGGCGTCGGGGTGCGCCCGCCCGGCGGAAAGCAGCGCGGCCAGCCGCCCGTCGGCGCCCAGGCTGGCGGCCAGGTCGTTGTCGGTCAGCGTGGTGCACGGCTGGATGGCGCTCAGGGCGCCGCATACCTGCTGGTGCGGCTGGTCGATGAGCGGCCAGACCCAGGCGATGCGCAGCGGCTGCGGCAGGCTCGCCCCGTGCGGCCCCGGCCAGTAGGGCAGCAGCGTCTGGGTGGAGGCCAGCACCCCGCCGGTCATGTCGGCGAGCTGAACGGTCAGCGGATACACCCCGAACTGGCTCATGCCCACGGCGCTGACGCCGAACGAGGCCCGCCACCCCGCGGTGGCGCCCGGGGCCAGGCTGGCCGCGATCGGGACCGGGTCGCCCGCCAGCCCGACCTCGACGCCGCTGCCCCGGCTGAGGTAATGGTCCATCTGGTCACGGCTGGAGAACTGGGCCGACGAGGAGTACAGCTGCACTACCAGCCCCGCCTGGGTCTGGCCGGTGGTGTTGCTGACGGTGCCCGTCACGGTGACCGTGGCGCCGGGACCCGCGACCTGCGGGCTGACCGCGTCGATGACCACCGTCACCGTGCCGGACCGCGCGACCGGCCGCGCCAGCGCCGGCTGGGCCAGCGCGAGCACCATGGTCAGCGCGACGGCGAACAGTCCGAACGAGGCGAACAAGATCCGCCTGACCTTCGCCGGTAGCATGCCGTGCACATTTGAAATGCTATTGCCGTACCCTCAATGGCCGTGCCCATGAGCGATGAACAGCGGAAGGCGGCCGCCGCGCTACTGCGCGAGCGGGTTCCCGCCGCGGCCGAAATCGGCCGCCTGTTCGCGCGCCACGGCTACCAGCTCGCCTTGGTCGGCGGGATGGTCAGAGACGTTTTCCTCGGCAAGGAGGCGGCCGGCGACCTGGACCTGACCACGGACGCGACCCCGGAGCAGGTGCTGGCGATCGTCGGCGGCTGGGCGGACAAGATATGGACGATCGGTATCGCCTTCGGCACCGTCGGGCTGCGCAAGGGAAACTCGCTTTTCGAGGTCACCACCTATCGCAGCGACCAGTACGACAGGACAACGCGCAGGCCGGCCGTGACGTACGGCCGGTCGCTCGAGGAGGACCTGAGCCGGCGGGACTTCACCATCAACGCGATGGCCGCCAGGCTGCCCGGCTACGAGCTCGTCGACCCGTTCGGCGGCGTCGACGCGCTGCGGGCGAAGGTGATCAGGACTCCCGGGCGGCCGCGGGACTCCTTCAGCGACGACCCGCTGCGCATCCTGCGCGCGGCCAGGTTCGCGGCCAAGCTGGGCTTCACGGTCGCCGACGAGGTGCGGGCCGCGATGACCGAGCAGGCGGACCGGCTGGAGATCCTGCCCGTCGAGCGGATCACCGGCGAGCTGACCAAGCTGATGCTCACCCCGGACCCCGCCACTGGCATCGACCTGCTGGTCCAGACGGGCGTGGCCGACCAGGTGCTGCCCGAGGTCTCCAACCTTCGGATGGAGGCCGACGAGCACCACCGGCACAAGGACGTCTACCAGCACAGCCTGACCGTGCTGCGGCAGGCCATCGAGCTCGAGCCGCAGTACGGTCTTGACGGCGACCTGACCGTCCGGCTTGCCGCGCTGCTGCACGACATCGGCAAGCCGCAGACGAGGACCCTGCTGCCGGACGGCCGGGTGGCGTTCCACCTGCACGAGGTGGTCGGGGCGAGGATGACAAGGCGCAGGCTGACCGCGCTGCGGTTCCCGAACGACGTGATCCGCGACACCTCCCTGCTTGTGGAGCTGCACCTGCGGTTCCACGGCTACGGCGAGGGCGCCTGGACGGACTCCGCGGTCCGCAGGTACGTCCGCGACGCCGGGCCGCTGCTCACCAGGCTGCACGTGCTGACCAGAGCCGACTGCACCACCCGCAACCGCGCCAAGGCGGAACGGCTGGCCCGCGCCTACGCCGCCCTCGAGCGGCGCATCGCCGAACTCGGCGAGCAGGAGGAGCTGGCCAGCATCAGGCCCGAGCTTGACGGCAACGACATCATGCGCATCCTGGGCATACCGCCGGGACCGCTGGTGGGCAAGGCGTACCACTTCCTGCTCGAGTTGCGGATCGCCGAGGGCGAGCTCGGCATCCGGCAGGTGACTCAGGAACTGCTGCGCTGGGCGGCGGCGGAGGGAATCCCGGTACCGGATCCGGAGCCTGGCGGGGACTGAGCGCCGCGACCCTCGGGCCTGGACAGCCAGTACCCGGCGGCGACGATCGCGTACCCGGCCGCCACCACGCCGATAATGAGCGGGGAGTGGCCGTTGGACGGCATGAAGACCGCGCTCAGCGCCGCGCCGGCGACGTACGTGGCGTTGAACATCATGTCGTAGAAGGCGAACACCCGGCCGCGGTAGGCGTCATCCACCTCTTCCTGCAGGATCGTGACCGCGCAGATCGCGACGCCCTGCCGGGCGAGGTAGAGGCAGAACCCGATGGCCAGGTAGGCGATCTGGTTGAAGGTCTCGCCAAGCGTCACCGTCACCACCGCGCTCGCGGCCAGCAGCACCGTGATCCAGGCGGGCTTGGACAGCCGCCTGATGGCCGGCGGGGTTATCAGGGCGGCGCAGGCGTAGCCGATCCCGGAAAGAACGACAAGCCCGCCGAGGTGACCCTCGGCGGAGCCGACGCTTGACCGGTAGAAATAGTCCCGGTACAGCAGGATGCACATCAGGAACAGCGGCCCGAACAGGAAGCTGAAGCCGCCGGTCACGCCGAGCGCCGCCGCCGGCCCGCGCCGCCGCAGCACGTACCGCGCGCCGGCCACCAGCCCGGCCGCGACCGAGGCAAGCTCGCTGAGCAGGCGGGCCGGCGGCGGCTCTCCCGGGTCACGCACCGGCCCGAGCAGGTCACGTGGCATGGTGGCCGCCACCAGGCTCGCCGCCACGTAACAGCAGCCCCCGGCGAGCAGGGTGACCGCGGCCCCGCGCTCGGTGTTGCCGGTGGCCACGTTCAGCCCCAGGGCGACGACGCCGCCGATCGTCGCCATGATGCCGCCCGCTGTCGGCGATACCGAGTTCGCCATCACCAGCTTGTCCTCGGCGACAGTATGCGGCAGCGCCACCGACAGCGAGGACAGGAAGAACCTGTTCACGCCGAGGACGAGCAGGATGGCGATGTAGAGCGGAGCCCCGTGGCTGTTGGCCGCCATCAGCGCCGCCGTCAGCAGCACGAAGGCCGACCGGAGCAGGGCCGACCAGACCAGGATCTGGCGCCTGGACCAGCGGTCGATGAACACCCCGGCGAACGGGCCGACGAGCGAGTACGGCAGGTAAAGGGCCGCGAACGCGGCCGCGCCTGCCGTCGGGCTCGGGAACGTCGAGGCGTTGAAGAAGACGTACGTGCCCACCCCGGCGGTGATGATGCCGTCGCCGGTCTGGGAGACAAGCCGGGTGGCGAACAGGCGGCGGAAGTTCGGCTCGGCGAGCACCGTGCGCAGGTCGGCAAGGAACGAGGAGCGGCGGGCTACGGCGCCCGTATCCTCCCGCTGGCGGCCCACCTACCTAGCTTAGGCCCGAGTTCAGGCGCCGCAGGCTAGCGGGCCACCTCGCCACGAATGAACTTTTCCACCAGGTCGCGGCAGACGTCGTCGCCGAACTGCTCGGGCGGCGACTTCATGAAGTAGGAACTTGCCGAGACCACCGGCCCCGCGATGCCCCGGTCAAGCGCGATCTTCGCGGCCCGCACCGCGTCGATGATCACGCCCGCCGAGTTCGGCGAGTCCCAGACCTCGAGCTTGTACTCCAGGTTGAGCGGCACGTCGCCGAATGCGCGCCCCTCAAGCCGGACGTAGGCCATCTTGCGGTCGTCCAGCCAGGGCACGTGGTCCGACGGCCCGATGTGCACGGCGGCGCGCTCCATCTCGTGCGGGATCTGCGAGGTGACCGCGCGGGTCTTGGAGATCTTCTTGGACTGCAGCCGCTTGCGCTCCAGCATGTTCATGAAGTCCATGTTGCCGCCGAAGTTCAGCTGGTAGGTGCGGAGCAGTTCGACCCCGCGGTCCTCGAACAGCTTGGCCAGCACCCGGTGCGTGATGGTGGCGCCGACCTGGGACTTGATGTCGTCGCCGATGATCGGCACGCCGGCCTCGGTGAACTTGGCGGCCCACTCCGGGTCCGACGCGATGAACACGGGCAGCGCGTTCACGAAGGCGACGTGCGCGTCGATCGCGCACTGGGCGTAGTAACGGTCCGCCTGCTCGGAGCCGACCGGCAGGTAGGAAACCAGGACGTCGGCACCGGTGTCGCGCAGCACCTGCGCGACGTCCACGGCCGCCTCGTCCGACTCGGTGATGATCTCCCGGTAGTACTCGCCGAGGCCGTCCAGGGTGGGACCGCGAAGCACGGTCACCCCGGTCGTCGGCACCTCGGCGAACTTGATGGTGTTGTTCTCGCTCGCGGTGATGGCCTCGGCAAGATCGCAACCGACCTTCTTCGTGTCCACGTCGAACGCGGCGACGACCTCCACGTCGCTGACGTGGTAGGGGCCGAACCTGACGTGCATGAGGCCGGGAACCCTGGCACCGTCGTCGGCGTCCTTGTAGTACTCCAGTCCCTGCACGAGAGAACTCGCGCAGTTACCGACCCCCACGATCGCGATGCGCACCTTGCCCATCAAGATGACTCCTCATTATCGGAAATATGGTCCCGTACTCCGGCTGTCCCGGCTGCTCCGGCCTCACGCTCGGATGCGATCAGCTCGTTCAGCCATCGGACTTCCCGCTCCACTGATTCCAGGCCATGCCTATGCAGTTCCAAGGTGTAGCGGTCGACACGCTCCCTGGTGCGCGTGAAGGCCGCCCTGATGGCCTCCATGCGCTCCTCGAGCCGGCTGCGGCGGCCCTCAAGGATCCGCAGCCGCACGTCGGCCCTGGTCTGCCCGAAGAACGCGAAATGAACGCCGAACCCGTCGTCTTCCCAGGCCGCGGGGCCGCCCTCGCGGAGGAGTTCCTGCAGCCTCTCCTTGCCGTCCGCGGTCAGCCGGTACACCTTCTTCGACCGGCGTCCCGGGCGCGAGCGCGCGGCCGGAGCGGTCCCGGCCGGGCTGGCAGGCTCGGCCTGGTCGTGCTCCTCTACGATCAGCCCGTCGGCGAGAAGCTCCTGCAGGCACGGGTACAGCGACCCGTAGGAGAGCGCACGGAAGGCGCCGAGCACGGTGTACAGCCGCTTGCGCAGCTCATAGCCGTGCATCGGCGTTTCGTGCAGCGACCCGAGTACGGCAAGCTCGAGTACGCCGGAGCGATTACGCCCCACGCTGCCCCCAATTGGTGGCTACATCCGGTTAATCCGGGTACGGAATATTCTGTCTGTCTGCTATATATCCCTGCGATGTGTCAGGATGATAGTTCTGACCGTTAGATCATCTCGATGTATCGCACCGATATATACAGACGATACGTCGTCATGCCCGCCGCCGCAAGTCCGTGATCTTGGGGCTCGGCGCACGGCCCGTTCCGACGTACGCTGGCGAACATGACGTCAAGGCGTTCCGTCGTGGACTACGGGCTCGCCCGCCGGGCCACCCTCGCGTCCGTGTACTCCGGGCGTACGACGGTTACCGATGTCTGCGATGCCCATCCCTACCTGCTCAGGGCCGCGAAGTTCCACGGTGAGCCGACCCAGACCCGCTGCCCGATCTGCAGGAAATCCATGCTGACCCACGTCACCTACGTGTACGGCGACGAGCTCGGGCAGTACGAGGGACGGGTCAAGCAATCGCGCGAACTCGCCGAGATGGCCGCCGAATACGGCGAATTCCGGGTCTATGTGGTCGAGGTCTGTCAGAGTTGCGGGTGGAACCACCTTGCTTCGTCTTACGTTCTCGGTACTGGCGAGCCTGCCGTACGCCGCAGACGGCGTGCGCGGACCAGCCAGTAAGCACGGGATCCAGGAGGTAACGTGTGAGCCGGCGGGTTTCCCTGGAATACAACAGGCCCGCCGTCCGGGTAGAAGCCGCATCCGCTTAGCCGCGGCTTCCAAACCACCGCGAGGACGCGTGAGCAGCAGAGCTGATGACTTTGACGTTCGGCATCGCGACACGGGTAACGGCCGCCCGGGGGCCGCTGGCTACAGGGCGCCCCGGGTGCCCGGCGCCACCATCGACTATGACCTCGGCTACGGCGAGGAAGGCTTCGATACCCAGGGCTTCCGCAGCCCGGCAGCCCCAGAGGGCCACACCGGCGACATCGGCGCCACCGGCCGGCTGACCAGGGAACCAGACACGCTGGGGCCCAGCGCCCCGCTGCTCCCCGACGGACCGTACCGGAACGTCCCGCTGCTCCCTGGCCAGCCGGGCCTGCCCGGCCAGCCGGGCTTGCCTGGCCGGCCGCGACGGCAACGCGGCCACCGCGCGCCATCCGGACCCGGCGGCCCCGGCGGCCCTCCCGGCCCTGGCGGGCCTCGCGGCCCCGGCGGCCCCCGTACGCCCAAGGTCAAGATCAAGGGCAGCTGGTGGCGGCACTGGACGCTGCGCAAGGCGTTCGGCGTGCTTGCCGGGATCGTCGGCGCGTTCATCGTGCTCGGCGCCATCCTGATCGCCGTGACCTACGAGGAGACGCCGGTTCCCACCGAGGCGATGGAGGCCACCAGCTACGCGCAGTCCGTGGTCTATTCGTCCGACGGCACCCTGATCGGCCGGTTCGGCACCACCGACCGCCAGCAGATGTCGCTGAGCCAGATGCCGCAGAACCTCGTCGACGCCGTCCTCGCCGCCGAGGACAGGAACTTCTACAACGAGGGCGGCATCTCGCCCGAGGGCATCATGCGGGCCTCCTACGAGGACCTGATGGGCGGCGACGGCTCGGTGCAGGGCGGCTCCACCATCACCCAGGAGTTCGTCAGGAACTACTACGTCGGCATCGGCACCCAGCAGACGCTCAGCCGCAA
>Ga0209693_10000523_pt1 | contig 15667 bp, 10 predicted proteins | sample HubBroMetageWRM3_FD_188345 | JGI IMG/M metagenome (GOLD analysis project Ga0209693, IMG submission 188345) | Warmed soil microbial communities from the Hubbard Brook experimental Forest, New Hampshire - Hubbard Brook CCASE Soil Metagenome WRM 3... | ecosystem: Environmental > Terrestrial > Soil...
CCATCCTTCACACGCTAGAACCCGCCCGGCCGAGAAGCTACTGCGCCTGGCTCACCGACGACATGTGGAAGTCCGGTATCCGCAGCGACGGCATCGCTGCCCGGGTGGCCCAATCTCCCCATTCCCGGGGCAGGGTCTTCTCGCTGACACCGGCCTGGGTAGCCCGTCGCAGCAGATCCAGCGGGCTCTCGTTGAACCGGAAGTTGTTGACCGCCGCGGTCACCGCACCGTTTTCGACGAGGTAGACCCCGTCGCGGGTCAACCCGGTCAGTAGCAGCGTGGTCGGGTCGACCTCGCGGATGTACCACAGCGTGGTCAGCAGCAGGCCGCGCTCGGTGGCCGCGATCATCTCGGCGAGATCCGCCGACCCCCCGGTCATCACCAGGTTGTCGGCGGCAACCGCGACCTTGGCGTCGAATTTGGCGGCGGTAGCCCGCGGATAGGCCAGCGCGTTGATCACCCCGTCGCGGATCCAGTCCACCTGGTTGATCTCCATGCCGTTGTCGAACACCGACACCGTCTCCGAGGAGTTGTTGGTCGCGACGAACGGCGTGCACGCCAGGCCCGGCGCCATCGGATCGGAGAACAACGTCAGCGGCAACTCGGTGAGGCGCTCCCCCACCCGGGTCCCGCCGCCGGGTGCCGACAATGCGGTCCGGCCCTCCTGCGCACCGCGGCCGGCCATCGACCACGCCAGATAGACCATCATGTCGGCCACCGGCGACGGCGGCATGATCGTCTCGTACCGTCCCGCCGGCAACTCGACGCTGCGCTGCGCCCAGCCGAGTCTCGTTGACAGCTGCTCAAGTAGCAGATCGGTTGGCACGTCGACGAAATCGGGCGTTCCGACAGCCGCGAACGCGCTGGCGTCGCCGCGTTTGCCGTTGATCTCCACCGTGCCGCTCGGCTGGGTGTAGCGCCGGCGCAGCCCCGTCGACGACGCCAGAAACGTCGTCGCCACACTGTGCTGCGCAAAGCCGTACAACCGGTCGGTGCCGCGGAAGCCGCGGCTGAGCGAACCTGCGACGTCGGCGAACACCTCGGCTCCGGTGCCGGGCACCGGCGCGTCCCAATCTGCGGGCACCCCGGTATCGGCGAGCAGCGGAGCCGCATCGCCGGCTTCCGGCGCGGAGCGAGCCGATTCCTGGGACGCCGCGACCAGGCTGGGAATCACCCGCGGGTCCACTTCAGCGGATACCACCGTGCCGATGGAGGCGCTATCGCCTTTGCGCACAATCGAAATCACCGTGGTGCGGCGGCTGACCGAAACTCCGTTGGTGGTCATCGAATTGCCTGCCCAGCGCAACGTCGCCTCGACCCGGTCAGTGACCAGCACCATGGTCTCGTCGGCGCGGCCAAGTTTGGTCGCCTCACCCAAAACGATGTTGACGACGTGCTGCGCACTGATCATCGGCTGCCCTCAGCACGGGTGTTGAGCACGTTGACGCCCCGGAACAATGCCGACGGACAACCGTGGCTGACTGCGGCGATCTGTGCGGGCTGGGCCTTGCCGCAGTTGAATGCCCCGCCCAGCCGCCAGGTCGAGGGCCCGCCGACGGCTTCCATGGAATTCCAGAAGTCGGTGGTGGTGGCCTGATAGGCGACATCGCGCAACTGACCGTCCAGGCGGCCGTCGCGGATGCGGAAGAACCGCTGCCCGGTGAACTGGAAGTTGTAGCGCTGCATGTCGATCGACCACGACTTGTCACCGATGATGTAGATGCCGTCCTCGACCCGGCCGATCAGGTCGTCGGTGCTGGTCTCGTCGGGAGCGGGTTGCAGCGAGACGTTGGCCATCCGCTGGATCGGCACGTGATGGGGCGAGTCGGCATATGAGCACCCGTTGGAACGTAGCTGGCCGAGCCGCGGCGCGAACACTCGATCCAATTGATAGCCGACGAAAATTCCGTCACGTACCAGATCCCAGCTTTGTGCGGCCACTCCCTCGTCGTCGTATCCGACACTGGCCAAACCGAATTCGACGGTTCGGTCCGCGGTCACGTTCATCACCGGCGAGCCGTAGCGCATGGTGCCGAGCTTATCGGGTGTGGCGAATGAGGTTCCGGCGTAGGCGGCTTCGTAGCCGATAGCCCGGTCGTATTCGGTCGCGTGGCCGATGGATTCGTGAATGGTCAGCCACAGGTTGGTCGGATCGATCACCAGATCCTTGGGGCCTGCTACCACGCTGGGCGCTTTGACCTTCTCGGCCAGCAGCGCCGGCAGCTGGGCGAGCTCGTCGGTCCAGTTGTACACCGCGTCGTCGGCCAGCACTTCCCAGCCTCGCGCCATCGGCGGCGCCAGCGTGCGCATCGAGTCGAAACTGCCCGCCGCGGCATCGACGGTGGTCGCCTCCAGGGACGGCAGCACCCGAACCCGCTGCTGGGTGATCGACGATCCGAACGTGTCCGCGTAGAACGTCTGCTCCTTGACGGCAATCACGCCCGCCGACACGTGGTTGATGCCATCGGCGGCCAACAGCCGCCCGGAGTACTCCTGCAGTGCGGCGATCTTGTCGGCCGCCGGGATGTCGAATGGGTCGATCTGGTAATCCGCGACCCAGCTGACGTCGCTGTACACCGGCTCGGCCGCCAACTCGACGCTTTCGGCGTTCAGCGCCGCCAGCGTGGTGGCCACGTGCACCGCGCGGCGCGCAGTCTCGGCGGCAACCGACGGCGCCAACTCGGCGTGCGAGGCGAATCCCCAGGTGCCCCCGACGATCACCCGCACCGCCAAGCCGACCTCGCGCCTGACGACCGCAGTCTCCAGCTCGCCGTCGCGCAGCTGGACGATCTCGGTGCTGATGCGCTGAATCCGCAGGTCGGCGTAGCTGGCCCCAGCCGCCTTGGCGGCCGTCAACGCGGCTTCGGCCAGCTCGTGGCGCGGCAGGTCCAGAAAGGCCGCATCGATCTCCCGCTGTGGTGTCACGGCTCCACCGTAACGACCGCGGACTACAAACCTTGGCAGCGCCCGCTTTAATTACCTCCATGACCAGCGCCGTGCTGAGGAAACAACCTCGATCCGCCGCGCTCGGCTACGCACTGCTGGCGCCCAGCCTTTTCGGTGTGGTGACCTTCTTGCTGCTGCCCCTCCTGGTCGTGGTCTGGCTGAGCCTGTATCGGTGGGACCTGCTGGGTCCCCTGCGCTACGTCGGCATGGCCAACTGGCGGTCGGTGCTGGCCGACTCCGACTTCGGCAACTCGCTGATCGTCACGGCCGTCTTCGTGGCCATCGTGGTCCCGGCGCAGACCGTGCTCGGATTGCTGACCGCGTCGATGCTGGCCCGCCGGCTTCCCGGCACCGCCGGGTTCCGCGCGCTGTACGTGCTGCCGTGGATCTGCGCGCCGTTGGCGATCGCGGTGTTGTGGCGCTGGATCCTGGCTCCCACCGATGGCGCCGTCGCCGCCATGCTGGGGCACAGCATCGAATGGCTCTCCGATCCCGGCCTGGCGCTGCCGGTCGTGTCGGCGGTCGTGATCTGGACCAACGTCGGCTATGTCTCGCTGCTTTTCCTCGCCGGCCTGCTGGCCATCCCAGCAGATATCCACGCCGCCGCGCGCACCGACGGTGCCAGTGCCTGGCAGCGGTTCTGGCGCATCACCCTGCCCATGCTGCGCCCGACGATGTTCTTCGTCGTGGTCACCGGAATCGTCAGCACCGCGCAGGTTTTCGACACCGTCTACGCGCTGACCGACGGCGGCCCGGGTCGCCGCACCGATCTGGTTGCCCACCGCATCTACGCCGAGGCGTTCGGTGCGGCGGCCATCGGACGGGCCTCGGTGATGGCGGTGGTGCTGTTCGTCATCCTGATCGGCGTCACCGCTGTTCAGCAGTTGTACTTCCGGCGGCGGATCAGCTATGACCTCGTTTAGCCGCCTGTCCTACCCGGTGATCTACGCCGGCCTGGTGCTCGGAGCGCTGATCACCTTGGTCCCCTTTCTGCTTGGACTACTGACCTCGTTCACCTCTGAACACCAGTTCGTCACGGGTACGCCGCTGCAACTGCCGCGGCCTCCAACCGTTGCCAACTACACCAACCTGGCCGGTGCCGGGTTCGGCCGCGCGGTGGCGGTGACGGCGTTGATGACCGCGGTGATCCTGGTGGGCCAACTGACGTTCTCGGTACTGGCCGCCTACGCATTCGGGCGCCTGGAGTTTCCCGGGCGCGACGCATTGTTCTGGGTCTACCTCGCGACCATGATGGTGCCGGGAACAGTCACCGTGGTGCCGCTGTATCTGATGATGGCCCAGGCGGGCCTGCGCAACACATTCTGGGCATTGGTGCTGCCCTTCATGTTCGGCTCCCCGTACGCGATCTTCCTGCTACGCCAGCACTTTCGCATCATTCCGAACGACCTGATCAACGCCGCGCGCCTGGACGGCGCCCACACACTGGACGTGATCGTGCACGTGGTCATTCCCGCCAGCCGGCCGGTCCTGGCCGCCCTGACCCTGATCACGGTGGTCTCGCAATGGAACAGCTTCATGTGGCCGTTGGTGATCACCAGCGGCAGCAAGTGGCGGGTGCTCACCGTGGCGACGTCTGATCTGCAGACGCGGTTCAACTCCCAGTGGACGCTGGTGATGGCGGCGACGACGGTCGCGATCGTGCCGCTGATCGTGCTGTTCGTGGCTGCCCAGCGCCACATCGTCGACTCGATCGTCGTCTCGGGGCTCAAGTGAGATGACCCGGCCTCGCTCGTCCACGCTGGTCGCCGCGGCGCTGGCGCTGGTCGCGGTGCTGTTGGCCGCGACGGCGGCACTGTTGAACTATTCCGGCGAACCCCACTCCAACAAGATCGTCGTCACCGTACGGATCTGGGGCTCCCCGATCGCCGCCGCGTACCGGGAGTCGTTCGACGCCTTCAGCCGCGCCCATCCCGACATCGAGGTGCGCACCAGAACGGTGGCGTACTCGACCTACTTCAACACGCTGCGCACCGACGTGGCCGGCGGCAGCGCCGACGACATCTTCTGGCTGTCCAACGCGTATTTCGCCGCCTATGCCGACGACGGCCGGTTGATGGACATCGGCAAAACCCTCGGACCCGATGCCGCCTCGGGCTGGGAGCCGGCAGTGGCGGACCAGTTCACCCGCGCCGGTGCGCTGTGGGGTGTACCGCAGCTGACCGACGGCGGTATCGCGGTGTACTACAACGCGGACCTGCTCGCCGCGGCCGGTATCGATCCGGCCCAGCTGAACAGCCTGCGCTGGAGTCCTGGGAGCGACGACACGCTGCGTCCGCTGCTGGCCCGGCTCACCGTCGACAACGACGGGAATGCGGCGGGCACACCGGGTTTCGATGGCGGGCGGGTCCGCCAGTGGGGGTACAACGCGGCCAACGACGCACAGGCCATCTACCTGCCCTACATCGGATCAGCCGGCGGGGTATTCCAGCGCGGCGACGACTTCGCCTTCGACAACCCCGGCGCAATCGAGGCCTTCCGCTACCTGATCGGCCTGATCAACAACGACCACGTCGCACCGCCGGCGTCGGACACCAACGACAACGGCGACTTCTCCCGCAACCAGTTCCTGGCCGGCCGGATGGCGCTTTTTCAGTCCGGCACCTACAACCTGGCGTCGGTGGCCCTCGATGCCACCTTCGGCTGGGGTGTGGCAATGCTGCCGAGCGGCCCGGTGGGCCGGGTGAGCGTCACCAACGGTATTGCCGCGGCCGGCAATTCGGCGACCAAGCACCCGGATGCGGTGCGTCAGGTGTTGGCCTGGATGGGCAGCAGTGCGGGCAACGCATATCTGGGCCGGGACGGAGCAGCCATCCCCGCGGTGCTGAAGGCTCAGCCGGTCTACTTCGACTACTGGGCCGCCAAGGGCGTCGACGTCACGCCGTTCTTCTCGGTGCTGGACGGCCCGCGCATTCCGGCCCCGGGCGGCGCCGGCTTCGCCGCCGGGAACACTGCCCTGCAAGGCTATTTCGACGAGATGTTCCTGGGCCGCGGCGATGTTGCGGAAACCCTGAGAAAGGCGCAGGCAGCGGCCAACGCCGCCGCCCGCCGTTAGCGCTAAGAGCCGTCACCGCCCTCGTTGAGCGCGCTGTGGTGACGGCCCCACACAAAGTAGAAGATCAGCGCCAATGTCACCCATCCGCTGAACGCGATCCAGGTGTACCAGTGCAGGCTCGCGAGGATGTATCCGCACGCCAGCACCGACAGGACCGGCGTCACCGGGTAACCGGGTACCTTGAACGCCCGCGGCAGGTCGGGCTCGCGCACTCGCAGGATGATCACCCCGACCGACACGATGATGAACGCGGTGAGCGTGCCGATGGACACCATGTCGGCCAGCTTGTCCAGCGGTATGAAGCCGGACAGGATCGCCGCGACGATCGCGACGATCACCGTGTTGTGCACCGGGGTCATCGTGCGCGCATTCACCGCCGCGAACCGCGACGGCAGCAGCCCGTCGCGACCCATGGCGAACAGGATGCGGGTCTGGCCGTACATGGTGACCAGCGTGACCGTGAAGATCGAGATCACCGCGCCGGCGGCCAGAATTGTGCTGGCCCACTTGCCATGTGTGACGTTGTCGAGGATGGTGGCCAGCCCGGCATCTTGCTGCGTGGCGAAGTCCCGCCACGGCTGGGTGCCCAGCGCCGCCAGCGCGACAAGCACGTAGACGCTGGTGACGATCACCAGCGCCGCGATCAGTGCGCGCGGCATGGTCGTCTGCGGGTTCGTCACCTCCTCGCCCGCCGTCGACACCGCGTCAAGGCCGATGTAGGAGAAAAAGATGGTGCCGGCCGCCGAGCCGATGCCGGCGACGCCGAACGGGGCGAAGTCCTTGAGTTGGTTCGCGTCGAAGGCGGTGAACGCGATGATCACGAACATGGCCAGCACGGCAAGCTTGATCAGCACCATGATCGTGTTGACCCGGGCCGATTCGCTGGCGCCGCGGATGAGCAGCAGCGCGCACATTGCGATCAGGATGATCGCCGGCACGTTCACATAGCCCGGCTCCGAGTCCCACGGCGCCGCCGACAAGACGTGCGGTATCTGGAACCCGAAGAGATTGTGCAGCAGCTTGTTGAGGTAGCCGCTCCAGCCGACCGCGACAGCGGCGGTGGCTACCCCGTATTCCAGCAGCAGGCAGGCTGCCACACCCATCGCGACCGCCTCGCCCAGCGTGGTGTAGGCGTAGGAGTACGACGAACCTGAAACCGGGACGGCGGAGGCCAATTCGGCGTAGCAAATGGCAGCGAGCCCAGCTGCGATGCCGGCGATGATGAACGAGACGATCACTCCCGGGCCGGCTTCTGGAACCGCCAGCGACATCACGAAGAAGATGCCGGTGCCGATCGTCGAGCCGACCCCGAACATGGTCAGCTCGAACGTGCCGATACTGCGTTTGAGGTGCTCTGAGGCCCCGTATGCGACGGGTGCGCCGATCACCGGGCGCCGCCGCAGCATCTGCTCTGTCAGGCTGATCGAACTGACCGCCACCCGCGCCCCCTATCGCTGGATCAGCTGATTATGCGGCCTCCCGCAACGCGAAGGCGAACTGGTCGACCGCCCAGTCAATCTCCTGCCCGGTAATCACCAGCGGCGGCGCGAACCGCAACGTCGAACCGTGAGTCTCCTTGACCAGCACACCGCGGTCGGCCATTCGCAGGCTCATCTCCTTGCCGGTGGCCAGCGTCGGTTCGATGTCCACGCCCGCCCACAAGCCGAAGCCGCGCACCGCCACCACACCGGCGCCGATCAGTTCGCGCAGCCGCCGATGCAGATGCGCGCCCAACTCGGCTGAGCGCGCCTGGAATTCCCCCCGCGCCAGCATGGCAACCACCGTGCTGCCGATCGCCGCGGCCAACGGGTTGCCACCGAACGTCGAGCCGTGCTCGCCGGGATGCAGCACGCCGAGGATTGCGCGGTCTGCGACCACCGCCGACAGCGGAACCACCCCGCCGCCCAGCGCCTTACCGAGCAGATAGACGTCCGGTATGACGCCCCAGCGGTCGCAGGTGAACGTGTAACCGGTGCGAGCCAGCCCGGACTGGATTTCGTCGGCGATCATCAGCACGTTGTGCTCGCTGCACAGCGCACGCACCGCCGGCAGGTAGTCGTCGGGCGGGACGACGATGCCCGCCTCGCCCTGGATCGGCTCCAGCAGCACCGCGACGGTGTTGTGGTCGATCGCCTGGGCCAGTGCCGCGGCGTCGCCGAACGGCACCGAGCGGAATCCCGGTGTGAACGGTCCGAACCCACCCCTCGCAACGGGATCGGACGAGAAGCTGACGATGCTGATGGTGCGGCCATGAAAGTTGTTGTCGGCCACAATGATATTCGCCTGGCCTGCGGGAACCCCCTTGACGTCGACGCCCCACTTGCGGGCGACTTTGAGGCCGCTCTCGACGGCTTCCGCGCCCGAATTCATCGGCAGCACCATGTCTTTGCAACACAACCGGGCGAGCGCGGCACAGAACGGTCCGAGATTGCCGGAATGGAATGCCCGGCTCACCAGGGTGATGGTGTCAAGCTGGGCGTGGGCCGTCGCGGTGATCTCGGGGTGGCGATGGCCGAAGTTGACCGCCGAGTAGGCGGCCAGACAATCCAGGTAGCGCCGGCCTTCGACATCGGTGATCCACGCACCCTCGGCGCTTGCCGCCACCACGGGCAGCGGCGAATAATTGTGCGCTGCATACCTTTCGACTAACGCGATCGCGGTCTCGGTTCGGTTCGCGGCGATCGAAGTCGGAGCGTCGAGAATCGTCATGGAAACACCTCCAATGTGCAGCACTTGACCGAACCGCCCCCCTTGAGCAGCTCGGAGAGATCGACGCCGACCGGCTCGAAGCCGGCTTCACGCAGCTGGGTGGCGAAACCCGTTGCGGCAGCAGGGAGCACGACGTGCAGGCCGTCGGATACGACGTTGAGACCCAGCACGTACGCGTCGGCGCTGCCGACCACCATAGCGTCGGGGAACAGCGCGTGCAGTTGGGCCTGCGCTGCCGCGCTGAACGCCGGCGGGTAGAACGCAATCGTGCGGTCGTCCAGAACAGCCAGTGCGGTGTCGAGGTGATAGAACCGGGGGTCCACCAGCTCGAGCGAGACGACCGGCAGGCCAAGCGCCGAGGAGATCTCGGGGTGTGCGCGCCGGTCGGTGCGAAAGCCGTAGCCCGCCAACACCATTTCGCCGACCATCAGTAGGTCGCCCTGTCCCTCGTTGACGTGACGGGTGCACAGCGGCCGATATCCAAGCGAGGACATCCACCCGGCGTAGGCCTTGGACTCGCCGGCGCGCTCGGCGAACCGGAATCGGGCGGCGATCGCGATGTCGTGCGCGATGAACCCTCCATTGGCGGCGTAGACCATGTCCGGCAGCCCGGGCACCGGCTCGACCAAGTCCACGCGGTGGCCCAGGCGTAGGTAGGTCTGGTACAGACCCTGCCACTGCGCTTGCGCGACATGGACGTCCACGGGTGCGCTGACGTCCATCCACGGGTTGATCGCGTACTCGACCGCGAAGTAGGCCGGCGGGGTCATGGCATACCGACGAGTCCGGGGGGTCCTGGGCTGCGTGAGAGCCTCGGCGTCTTGCCATGCCGCGGGCGCCGGCACCGCGACAGACGCCGGCTCGGCAACATAGTAATCCGTCATAGATCCACCATATTTTGGCGTCGTTACACAATCAAACGACGATTCTTGCGTGTCTATGAACGATTCATTGCGCTAGAATGCCATGTACAGCGATTTGTTGTGCATCAGCGGAGAGGGGGGCGATGGACCGCCTCGATGACACCGACGAGCGCATCCTCGCCGAGCTGACCGAGCATGCGCGGGCCACCTTCGCCGAGATCGGACAGAAGGTGAATTTGTCGGCACCGGCGGTGAAGCGTCGCGTCGACCGGATGCTCGACAACGGTGTGATCAAAGGCTTCACCACTGTGGTCGACCGCAATGCGCTCGGCTGGAACACCGCAGCCTATGTACAGGTGTTCTGCCACGGCAGGATTGCGCCCGATGAGCTGCGGGCGGCGTGGGTGGATATCCCCGAGGTGGTCAGCGCGGCGACGGTGACCGGCACGTCCGATGCGATCCTGCATGTTCTGGCCCGCGACATGCGGCACCTGGAGGCGGCCCTCGAGCGCATCCGGTCTAGTGCCGACATCGAACGCACCGAAAGCATCGTCGTGCTATCGGACCTCATCGACCGGATGCGGCCCTAATCGTTGGCTTCGCTGTGAGATGACACTCGTGACACTGGACATTTCAGTAAACCAACAGAGGCTCGTGCAGGCGTTTCCGCGTTTTTCGTCGCGTGCGTGCGCGAAGACCAACGAGCGGCCAGGTGGCCAGGACATCCTCGCCGGCTCGTGCGCCGACGCCATCCGAGCTGCTGGGCCCTGGGCCACCACGGTCGACTGCCTCGCAGCCGCCCTGGAGTCCGTGACCGTCGTATTCACCCTGGAACGCCAACGATGTCGCGCCGCAGCGGCGAGCGGCGATCGCCGCCAACAGCGAGCTGCAGGAACGCGAGTTGCTCCAGCGGGCGCCTCGCCTCATCCATCGCCGATGCGCTGCGCGCACGACGAGCCGACGACACCACCGCGCGGTAGCTGACGCCCACGTGTCAGCCGGGAAGGCGGGTTTACCTTCATCACCGGAGCTAACGGCGCCGTGGAAGCCAGCACACGAACAACGTCCGCGCCCACCCTTGGCCCTTCCGGCGTAATCCAGGAATCGCCTTGGATCGACCACGAACCTGCTCAAAAGCCCTCTGAAAAGGCTCAACGCTTGGGCCGATACGGCCCATCCGCAGCGTCTCAATGTTGCTTATATGGCAATATTATCGGACCATTCCCGACATTATCGGTCTCGATGCAACATCGTAAACCCTCCGCCAGCACATACGTCGAAAGCGCCTGGCTCACAACCTCATCCACGGCTATTGACATTATGTAGATATTTGTCTAATCATTGCTGGCAGTAGCGATGTGTGAGCACCGTCACACATGCTTTAGGTAGGTTAACGCCGTTAATTCGTCAAAGGAGACGGAGATGTCGTTTGTGATCGCTGCGCCGGAACTGGTGCAGGACGCGGCCCAGAATCTGGCGAGTATTCGTTCGTCGCTGGCCCAGGCCAGTAGCGCCGCAGCGGGTCCCACCACCGGGATCGCGGCGGCGGCTTCCGACGAGGTATCGATTGCGATCGCGTCGATGTTCGGCAACTTCGGTCAGGAATTTCAAGGTCTCAGCGCCCAGGCGCAGGCGTTTCATGCCCAGTTCGTCACCGCGATGAACGGCAGCGCGGCCGCATACGCGAGCGCTGAGGCCGCGAGCGCGTCGCCGCTGCAGGCCGCGCAGCAAGGTCTGCAGGGCATGGCGATGTTTTCCCCGGTTGCCGCGATGACGGGGCGCCCCCTGTTCGGTAACGGCGCCAATGGGGCGGCGGGGACGGGGCAGGCCGGCGGGGCCGGCGGGTGGATTACCGGTAACGGCGGCAATGGCGGGTCGGGGATGGCCGGCGGCGGTACCGGTGGGGCGGGCGGGTCGGCCGGCCTGTTCGGTAATGGCGGGATGGGCGGGGCCGGCGGGGTGAGCGCGGCGGGCATGGTCGGTGGAACCGGCGGGGCCGGCGGGGCCAATGGGCTGTTGGGCGGCTTCGGCGGGGCCGGCGGGATCGGCGGGACCGGCGCGATCGGCACGGCCACCGTGGCCGCCGGGACCGGCGGGGTCGGTGGTGCTGGCGGCGCCGACAGGGCGCTGTTGTTCTGGTCGGGTGGGGCCGGCGGTGCTGGTGGAACCGGTGGCGCGGGCCTGGTCGGCACCACGGGCGTCCTGGGCACCAACAACGGGCTCGGCACCAACGGTTTGGTGGGCGGCCTGGGCGGGGCCGGCGGGGCCGGCGGCGCCAACTTCGCGGTGTTCGGCGCCAGCGGTTCCGGCGGCCTGGGCGGGGCCGGCGGGGCCGGCGGCCTGGGCGGCGCCGGTGCTAGCGCTGCGGGCACCACGATGGCCGGCGGCTACGGAGGCAACGGCGGCCTCGGCGGTAATGCCGGTGTCGGTGGCGCCGCCGGATTCGGCGGATTCATCGCCGGCAGCCCGGGTGCCGGGGGCACCGGCGGGGCCGGCGGCCTTGGCGGTGAAGGCGGTGCCGGTGGTGTCGGCCAGGCGGGCGGCGGCGGCGGCATCGGCGGCGGCGGCGGCCTCGGCGGCAACACCGTTGCCGGCGGCATCAACGGCTCCGGCGGCACCGGCGGTGCCGGCGGCCTGGCCGGCAACGGCGGCCAGGGCGCCGCCGGCAACAACGCCGCCGGCTACAGCGGCGGCACCGGCGGCGGCGGCGGCCAGGGCGGCATCGGCGGCCTCGCCGGCGTCGGGGGCACTGGCGGGCAGGCCGGCCTGTCCGGCGCCGGCGGCAACGGCGGCAACGGCGGCCAGGGCGGCACCGGTGCCGCCGGCTTCAACGGCGGCTACGCCGGCGGCGGCGGCCGCGGCGGCTACGGCGGCTCCGCTAATGCGACCATCGTCACTGGCGGCGGGGGCGCCGGCGGCAACGGCGGCGCCGGCGGCACGGGCGGCACCAGCGGCGGCGGCGGCGCCACCGCCGGCGCCGGCGGCCACGGCGGCTACGGCGGCGACGGCGGCGCCGGCAGCTATAGCACTGCCGGAGGCGGCGCGCCCGGCGGCGCCGGCGGCGCCGGCGGCGTCGGGGGCAACGGCGGGCTGGCCGGCATGGGCGACAACGGCGGCGCCGGCGGCTACGGCGCCGGCGGCGGCTTCGGCGGCGGCGGCGGCGGCCACCCTGTCGTTGATGGTGCCGCCGGCGTCGGGGGCAACGGTAGCGCCGGTGTCGGCAACAACACCAACGGCGGCAACGGCGGCAACGGCGGCGGCTTCGGCGGCGGCGTCGGTGCCGTCGGCGGCAACGGCGGTGCCGCCGGCGGCGGCGACGGCAACGGCGGCAATGGCGGCAACGGCGGCGGCGGCGGCAACGGCTACGCCGGCGGCACGGGCGGCACCGGCGGCGCTGGCGGCAGCACCGGCTTCGGCGGCAACGGCGGCAACGGCGGCACCGGCGGCGGCGGCGCCTACGGCACAACCGGCGTCGGCGGCACCGGCGCCGTCGGCGGCAATGGCGGCCAAGCCGGTGTCGGCGGTGCCGGCGACGGCACCGGCGGCGCTGGCGGCACCGGCGGCGCCGGCGGCGGCAGCAGCACCGTCGGCGGCACCGGCGGCACCGGCGGCATCGGCGGCTACGGCGGCAGCACCGGCACCGGCGGCACCGGCGGCCCCGGCGGCACCGGCGGGGGCCCCGGCTACGGCGGCACCGGCGGCCAAGGCGGCACCGGCGGCCAAGGCGGCAGCGGCGGCACCGCCGGCGCCGGCGGCATTGGCGGCCATGGCGGCGCCGGCGACTACTTCTCCCCGACCAGCAGCCCCGGCGGCGCCGGCGGCACCGGTGGCCAAGGCGGCACCGGCATTAGCAGCGCCGGCGGCACCGGCGGCACCGGCGGCACCGGCGGCACCGGCTACGGCGCCTACCACGGCGGCACCGCCGGGCCCGGCGGCACCGGCGGTGTCGGCGGCACCGGCGGCACCGGCGCCGGCGGCGCCGGCTACGCCGGTCAGCCCGGCGCAGGGCCTGTGGGTAGCACCGGCGGCACCGGCGGCACCGGCGGCACCGGCGGACCCGCGGTCGCCGGCATGGGTGGTGCCGCCGGGCCCGGGGCCGTGACCGATAACGCGGTGACTGTGGTGAGCGCGGTGCATGTGCCCGCCCAGGCACTACTCGGTGGCGGCGCTACCGGCGTTGGTCAGGTCCTCGGCAACGTCGGTCAGAGCTTCACCGCCGCCGCCACGGGACCCACGCTGACCCAGGACTTTAATATCTTCGCAGCCTCTATCGTGAACCCGTACCAGGCGCTGGTCGGCAATACGGTCACCAACATGCAAGCCATCGCGAACACCTTCGCTGCTGACCCGTTCCCGTTGCTGCATCAGGTGATCAGCAACCAGGCGGGTTACATGCAGGCGTTCGGCACGGGGCTGGCAGCGTCCCTGCAGGGCTTCCCGGCCAACGTGCCGGCGAATATCCAACTCGCCATCCAGGGCGCTGAGACGTTTAACCCGGCGGCATTAGCGCAGATGTTCATCGGCGGCCAGATGGGCACCGTCCAGACGGTCACCGCGTCGGTGCAGGCCACGGGCAACGCCTTGATGACCGGGGCGCCGGCCTTCTCCGCGGGTGTCCAGACGGCCTTTGGGGACCTGTTGATGGGCAACCCCGTGGGTGCATACAGCGCCCTTCAACAGGGCCTGCAAAGTCTGTTCCTGCCCGGCTTTGAGCCCATAGCGTTTAATCTCGAGCAGACGGCGTTGGTTCCGGTCATTCCGGTGGGGCCGTTGGGAGCCCTGGCACCGGTCGCGGCCCTGCCCGGACAGATGGCGCAGAGCTTGACCAACCTGATGCCGCCCGGCTCGATCCTGGCGCAGATGTCGCAGAACGCCACCAATACGATCAGCGCGCTCACCAACCTCAACACCGTGGTTAACCCGGCTGTCACGGGAGGGGAATCCATCGGGTCAATCGGCCTCATACCGTCTGTCAACTTTGGGGTGGGTTTGCAGTTCGTTTTCGACGCGATCGGTGCGCCGGGCAACGCGCTGGCCGCGCTGAATTCCAGTGCGGTGGCGTTTACCGGTGCGGTGCAAGCCGGACAGCCGTCGGCGGCGATCGCCGCGGTCGTCACTGCGCCGGCCGACATGGCGAACGGCTTCCTCAACGGCTCAACGCTGATCACCCTGCCGCCGGTGAACGCGCTCGTCCAAGGGCTAATTCCGGCCACGGCATCGACCCAAATCCCCCTCGGCGGGCTGCTCACTCCGCTCAGTCTTCCCACGCAAGGCGCGAGCATTCCGCTTTTGGGTAATTTGGACACTGTCGCGCAAGTCCCGGGCTCCACAGAAGTCGGTGGCCTGATTCCCGGCTTGCAGAGCATCGCAAGTCAGCTAGCGGCGGGAATCACACCCGCTTAGTCGGTGGGGTCAGGACGTCGGAGTGCTCCGGCGTCCCTGACCCCCAACATCTCGCCGAACCGGATTTGTCGAAGGCCCATCGGCTCGACGCTGGGTGTGGGCGGACCCAAGCCGCGACCGTTGCGGTCGTGTCGTGCTGACGATCCTGCGGTGAGCGTCGTCGTGACGGTCCCTAGCGGCGAGGGCACGGTGCTCATCGACTATCAGTGGGAGACAGAGATGATCACGGTTCAGTCAGCGGGTCGGCGCGCGTAAATAGTGGTGGATTAGAACGTTGCTTCGAATTCTGCGGGTGGTTCGTCGTCGAGGTAGCCGTGCAACCTGCTGGTGTTGCGCCAGTTCACCCAACTCAGCGTTGCCAACTCGACGTCCTCGACGGTTCGCCACGGCCCGGTTCGGGCGGCCCCGTAAACGAGTTCGCACTTACCCGGCTCGACGCGCAGGGCCAACCGCGCCAACGCGTCAAGCCTGAGCCCGTCACAGTGCCGTATCTCCGCGCTCAGGTTCGCCACGAGCGAATCGGTCGCGCTGCTCGGGAACTGTGTCGCACCGTGACACGGTGAAGAATCCCATCTGACCGCATCGCGCTCGACCGGAACAGTTGGGGCATCAACACATGGCTGCCGTCGCACCCATCCAAGGATGATTGGGCTCACTTGAACCCCGCCCAAGC
>Ga0209693_10000525_pt1 | contig 15646 bp, 12 predicted proteins | sample HubBroMetageWRM3_FD_188345 | JGI IMG/M metagenome (GOLD analysis project Ga0209693, IMG submission 188345) | Warmed soil microbial communities from the Hubbard Brook experimental Forest, New Hampshire - Hubbard Brook CCASE Soil Metagenome WRM 3... | ecosystem: Environmental > Terrestrial > Soil...
AGGCGTCGAAAAGGACTGGCCCTATATATTCACCGACCTTGAATTCGAGCCGATGATCGAAGCGCGCTTCGCCGCCATCAAGCAAGGCTTTGACCACATCCGCGGGCGCAACCCGAAACGTTGAGCGCGCAGCCCTTGCGCCGGACACCTCGGTTTCACAGGGTAATGGGCCAGTTTGAAATTGGCGACTTTGAGGGGCAGAATCCGGCCTAAGGAGACGATTGATTTACGATTGGGCCAGGGGACTGAAATGGACAGACAGGTAACTGGCATAGTTTACGCGGTGGCGATGGTCGCCGTCATCGTCGGCGTAGATTTGCTGTTCTTCAGAAACCGATTCTGGGAACGGTTGGCAGTGAATATTGGAATCGTCCTGGTGTTCGGAGCTTTCTACTTGAGATTCCTGAGGCATCCATGAACAAGGCTTTCCGGGAGATCCTGCCGAAGGAGTGAGTGCGGAGCATGCCTTCCCGACGAAGGCGGTGCACCGGATCAATCAGGCTTGTTTCTGCGTGCGTGGCTCACGCTCTCGGCGCCCGCTTTCTTCGCCGCGAGCGCACGTCGACCACCAGCGATAGCGCCGGCGCCATCAACCGCCTGCCATAATCTTACACCGCCAGCTTCACCGTCACGCTCTTGCGCTGGGAGGAAACGGCTCCGAACAAGTAAGCAGCATTCCGTGCCGTTCAGTCCGCCGCCTCGCTCAGGACGCGCTGGCCGCCGACGACCAGCTCGCCCTTGTCGACGGTGACCTTGACGGTCTCGCCTTCCTTGACGCGGCCTTCGAGGATCAGCGTCGCCAGCGGATTTTGCAGGCTGCGCTGGATCACCCGCTTGAGCGGCCGGGCGCCATAGACCGGATCGTAGCCGCGGTTGGCCAGCCACTGCATCGCCTTGCTGTCGAAATCGATGCTGATCTTGCGATCGGCCAGGAGCTTGCGCAGGTGGGCGAGCTGGATGTCGACGATGTCCGTCATGTGCGCCCGGCTCAGCCGGTTGAACAACAGGATCTCGTCGAGCCGGTTGAGGAACTCCGGCCTGAAGGCGCGACGCACCTCCTCCATCACCTGCTCGCGCACGGTCTCGGTCGATTCACCGTCGCGCAGCGCCGCCAGATACGAACTGCCGAGGTTCGACGTCAGCACGATCAAGGTGTTCTTGAAATCGACCGTCCGGCCCTGGCCGTCGGTCAGGCGGCCGTCGTCGAGCACCTGCAGGAGCACGTTGAACACGTCGGGGTGGGCCTTCTCGACCTCGTCGAACAGGATCACCTGGTAGGGCCGGCGGCGCACCGCCTCGGTGAGCACGCCGCCTTCGTCGTAGCCGACATAGCCCGGCGGCGCGCCGATCAGGCGGCTGACGGAGTGCTTCTCCATGAACTCGCTCATGTCGATGCGCACCATCGCCTGGTCGTCATCGAACAGGAACTGGGCAATCGCCTTGGTGAGCTCGGTCTTGCCGACGCCGGTCGGACCGAGGAACAGAAACGATCCGATGGGGCGGTTCGGGTCCTGCAATCCGGCGCGCGCGCGCCGCACCGCGTCGGCCACCGCCCGCACCGCCTCGTCCTGGCCGACCACGCGCTTCTTCAGCTGATCTTCCATGCGCAGGAGCTTGGCGCGCTCGCCTTCCAGCATCTTGTCGACCGGCACGCCGGTCCAGCGCGACACCACAGCGGCGATATCCTCGGGCGTGACTTCTTCCTTCACGCCCTTGCCGCCCTGGACCTCCTGGCCCTCGGCGCTCTTGAGCTTTCTCTCGAGGTCGGGGATCACGCCGTAGGCGAGCTCTCCCGCCCGGGCGAGTTCGCCCCTGCGCTGGGCGATCTCGAGCTCGGAACGCGCCTTGTCGAGCTGCTCCTTGAGCTTCTGCGAATCGGCAAGCTTGTCCTTGGCCGACTTCCACTGGGCGGTCAGCGCCGCCGACTTCTGCTCGAGCTCCGAAAGCTCCTTCTCGAGGCGCTCGAGCCGGTCACGCGAGGCGTTGTCGCTCTCCTTCTTGAGCGCTTCCTTCTCGATCTTGAGCTGGATGATGCGCCGGTCGAGCTCGTCGAGATCCTCGGGCTTGCTGTCGACCTGCATGCGGATGCGGCTCGACGCCTCGTCCATCAAGTCGATCGCCTTGTCGGGCAGGAAGCGGTCGGCGATATAGCGGTTGGAGAGCGTCGCGGCAGCGACGATCGCGGCGTCGGCGATGCGCACGCCGTGATGCAGCTCGTACTTCTCCTTCAGCCCGCGCAGGATCGAGATCGTGTCCTCGACCGAGGGCTCGGCGACGAAAACCGGCTGAAACCGGCGCGCCAGCGCCGCATCCTTCTCGATATGCTTGCGGTACTCGTCGAGCGTCGTGGCGCCCACGCAATGCAGCTCGCCGCGCGCCAGCGCGGGCTTCAGCATGTTGGAGGCGTCCATCGCGCCGTCGGCCTTGCCGGCGCCGATCAGGGTATGCAGCTCGTCGATGAAGACGATGATGTCGCCTTCGGCTGCAGAGATCTCCGACAGCACGGCCTTCAGCCGCTCCTCGAACTCGCCGCGGTACTTGGCGCCGGCCACCATGGCGCCGAGATCGAGCGCCATCAGCTTCTTGTTCTTGAGCGACTCCGGCACGTCGTCGTTGACGATGCGCAGCGCCAGGCCCTCGGCGATGGCGGTCTTGCCGACGCCGGGTTCGCCGATCAGCACGGGGTTGTTCTTGGTGCGCCGGCTCAGCACCTGGATGGTGCGGCGGATTTCCTCGTCGCGGCCGATCACCGGATCGAGCTTGCCTTCGCGCGCCGCCTGGGTGAGGTCGCGGGCATATTTCTTCAGCGCATCGTAGCCGCCCTCGGCCGACGCCGAATCGGCGGTGCGGCCCTTGCGCAAGTCGGCGATCGCCTTCTCGAGCGCCTGCGGCTTGACGTTGCCCTTGGCCAGCGCGTCGGCTGCGTCGGTGCCCTTGGCCAGCACCAGCGCCATCAGCATGCGCTCGACGGTGACGAAGGAATCGCCGGCCTTCTCGGAAATGGCCTCGGCCTGGTCGAAGACGCGCGCCGTCTCGGGCGCCATATAGATCTGGCCCGCGCCCTGGCCCTCGACCTTGGGCTGCTTGGCCAGAGTGGCCTCGACCGCGCGATGGACCGCGCGGGAATCGCCGCCCGCCGAGCTGATCAGGTTGGCAGCCAGGCCCTCCGGATCGTCGAGCAGGACCTTCAAAAGATGGTCGGGAACAAGCCGCTGGTGGCCTTCGCGCAGCGCCAGCATCTGGGCGCTCTGCAGGAAGCCCCGCATGCGCTCGGTGTATTTCTCCTGGTTCATCTCTCTACCCTTTCATTCGCGCCCCCGTCATGCGGCGGGCGAAAGAGCGGACCCTCTCAAGAGGCATCCTGTGCCGATATGGGGAGGGATCCGAACCTTGCAAGACCGGACCGCACGTGCGGCTATTCGCGAGCTCTTGGATCAACGAAAAACGCCCGACGGTTGCCGTCGGGCGTCATTTCGAAGACCAGGACCGCAGGTTCAGCCGCGGCGGCCGGTGCCTGGCGTGAACTCCGGGATCTCGGGCTGCTCGTCGGCCGCCGGATCATTATCGGTCGGCGCGCTGCGTCCGCCCTGGAGGAAGGCGACACCGCCCAAACCGGGCTCGGCCTCGCCATTCTGCTCGCGTCGCTCCTCGCGACCGCCTGGGCGTTCGCCTTCGGCGTGCCCATTGGCGTTTGCCTGTTGGGGTTGCCCGGCCTGACCCTGCTGCTGCGGAGGCGGCTGGCCTTCTTCGCCGCCGTCGCCCCAACCCTGGTTGTTGCGCTGGCCGAAGCCGCCCATCGTCTGGATCATGCGGAAATAGTGATCGGCGTATTGCCAGTAGGCCTCCGCCAGGATGCGGTCGCCCGACGTCGCCGCCTCGCGGGCCAGCGCCTGGTACTTGTCGAACACCTGGTGGGCGTTGCCGCGGACCCGGACGTCGGGTCCGCTGCTGTCGAAGAGCTGGTTGCGATTGGGCGGACGATTGGGATTGTGATGCTGCGGCTTGTTGTGGTGGCCGCCGCCACCGCCGCCGCCGCCACCACCATTGCGACCGCCGCGCGATCGCTGACGATTGTTTGGTCTCATTACCTAGGGCCAGTTGTCTGCCGGACGGGTGTGCTTGTTAGTGACCCTCTGCCCTTCCCGGGCGCCGTCACGGCCAATAATCAGAGGGATTAATCGCCCGGTGCCACCAATCGGCCCGGACCAAGCCCCCCCAAGGGGCGATTTGAAGGTAGTATCATTCCCAACCTTTGCCAACTCTTTAATGCTTCGAATGCATCGCGGACACCACGCGATCGATGCCGGCCAGGTCCCTCCAGGGCGCTTCCATTGCAAGTCCTGCAGAAGCAAAAATCCTCGATATTTCAGTGACTTGGCCTTCCCCCGATTCGACGAGGACGCGGCCATCCGGGGCCATCAAGGCGGGCGCCGCTGTGGCAATGTTGCGGTAAGCCGCAAGCCCGTCGGGCCCGCCATCGAGCGCCAATCGCGGCTCGAAACGGGCGACCTCCGGCATCAGCCGCTCGATTGCTCCAGCCTCGATGTAGGGCGGATTGGACACCAGCAGATCGAACGGCCCACCCAGCCGCTGGTGCCAATCCGGCTGCTGCCAATCGCCGAGGACGAGGCGCGCGCGCATGTCCACTCCCAAGGCTTCGGCATTGGCTTGGGCCACCGCCAGGGCCTCTTCCGAAAGCTCCAGGCCGACGCCGCTGGCGGCCGGATACTCGCGCAGCAAGGTCAGCAGCAGGCAGCCCGAGCCCACGCCGAGATCGAGAATGCGCCACGGCCGTTGCCGGTCCGGCATCAGGGCCAGCGCCGCCTCGATCAGCGTTTCGCTGTCGGGCCGCGGCACCAGCACGGCGGGCGACACCTTGAACGGAAGGCCCCAGAACTCACGCTCGCCCAGAATATAGGCCATTGGCTCGCGCAGGACGCGCCGTGCCGTGAGCGCACGAAGGCGCTCTGCCACGGCAGCAGGTGCGGGCTCCGCGCCGCGCGCGATCAACTGCTCGGCCGACAGGCCGGCCGCATGAGCGAGCAGAAGACGGGCCTCGAAGCGGACATTGTCGATGCCGGCCGCGGCGAGCGCGACCGCGGCGTCGCGCAGCAATGCATCGTAGGTCGCTGTAGGACCGACGGTCAGGCTGCGAGCTCCGCCAGCCGCCCCGCCTCGTCGTCGGCGATCAGGGCGTCGATGAGCTCGTCGAGCCCCCGCCCTTCCAGCACCTCGTCCAGCTTGTAGAGGGTGAGGTTGATGCGATGGTCGGTGACGCGGCTTTGCGGGAAGTTGTAGGTGCGGATGCGTTCGCTGCGATCGCCGCTGCCGACCTGGCCCTTGCGGTCGGCGGCGCGCGCATCGTCGCGGCGCTGGCGCTCGACGTCATACAGACGGGCGCGCAGGATCTTCATCGCCTTGGCCTTGTTCTTGTGCTGGCTTTTCTCGTCCTGCTGGCTGACCACGGTGTTGGTCGGGATGTGGGTGATGCGCACCGCCGAGTCCGTCGTGTTGACCGACTGGCCGCCCGGGCCCGACGAGCGGAAGACGTCGATGCGCAGGTCCTTGTCGTCGATCTTGACGTCGAATTCCTCGGCTTCCGGCAGCACCGCGACGGTCGCCGCCGAGGTGTGGATACGGCCCGACCCCTCGGTCGCCGGCACGCGCTGCACGCGATGCACGCCCGACTCGAACTTCAGCCGGGCGAACACGCCGCGGCCCGAGACGGCGGCGATCGCCTCCTTGTAGCCGCCGATGCCGGTGTCGGAGAGCTCCAGGATCTCGAATCGCCAGCCATGCTCGGCGGCGTAGCGCTGGTACATGCGGAAGAGATCGGCGGCAAACAGCGCCGCCTCGTCGCCGCCGGTGCCGGCGCGGATCTCCAGGATGGCGTTCTTCTCGTCGGCCGCGTCCTTGGGCAGCAGCATGCGCTTCACCGCACGCTCCAGCTCGGGCAGGCGCTTTTTGAGGGCAGCGACCTCTTCCTCGGCCATCGCCTTCATGTCGGGATCGGCCGCCATGGCCTCGGCGTCCTTGAGCTCGCGCTCGGCCTTGCGCCATTCGCCGATGGCTTCGACCAGGGGACCGAGATCGGCGTATTCCTTGGAGGCCGCGACGAACTTCTGGGAATCGAGCGTGCCGGCCGACAGCGCCGCCTGCAACTCGGCATGACGGGCGGAGATCTGATCGAGTTTTTGCAGCAGCGACATGGAGGCCGGTCGTTACACAAATTCACAACAAGGCGCAAATACCGATCGGACCGGCCGATTCCCCTCGCCTATGCTATGTTTCGCCATGGCCAAGGACCTGTCCATCCCCCGCGAATTCAAGCGGCGCGTCCTGCGTGCAATGCCGCGTCGCCGCGTAGCCAAGGTCGTCCTCTACGGCTCTCGCGCACGAGGTGATGCCCGTCGGGATTCGGACTGGGATCTGGCGGTGTTCGTTCGCGGCCGCCCGACACCACGCGACCGGTCGATTTTGTCATTCATCAGCTATGATCTGATGATGGAAACAGGCGCCTTCATTCAAGCAATGCCTCTGCCGGCCAAGCACGAGCGGCTAGACTACAGCTTCTATCGAAATGTTCGGGCAGACGGCGTTGCAGTATGAGCAACGAGCGCCAGCTGCATATGCAAAAGGCCGTACGACTTCTGCATTCGGTAAATAAGCGCGCAGCATCCGACGAACCCGAAGCTGTCGTGTCGACAGCATACTACGCGATGCACCATGCAGCCTGCGCGGTCCTCTTGCACCGCGGCAAGACATTGCCAAAAACTCATTCCTCATTGATTGGGCTGTTTGGCCTCATCGTGCGTGACCTCGGGCCCGAGAGCCGAGAAGCCGGAGCCGCTTTGCACAACGCATTTGAAACTCGTTCCACCGGAGACTATTCGGCAGCCGTCCGCTTAAGCCGAGCAGACGCCATTGCAGCTCGCGATGCCGCGCAAAGCTTCGTAGCCTATTGCCGGACACTGCAGAGAAAGTCTCTGCCGCGTGGCAATAAGGATTAAGTCTTCAACGCTCCCACCAGGCCATCAAGGGTCACTTCGCGCTGTTCGCCGCTGTCAAGGTTCTTGAGCTGGGCGACACCCTTGGCAAGCTCGTCGTCGCCGATGATGAGGACGGCGCGGGCGTTGAGCTTGTTGGCGCGCTGCAGGCGCCGCTTCATGGTGCCGCGATAATCCTGCTCGACGGCGATCCCTTGGCGGCGGAGCGCCCGGGCGACGCCCAGCGCCTTGGCCTCGGCCGCCGCTCCCAATGGCGCGATCACGACAGGTCGCGGCAGCGCCACCGGCTCGTTACAGAGCATCATCAGGCGTTCGATGCCGCCCGCCCAGCCGATGCCGGCCGTCGGCGGCCCGCCCAGCTCGGCGATCAGCCCGTCATAGCGGCCGCCGCCCAGCACCGTGCCTTGCGCACCGATGTGAGTGGTCACGAACTCGAAGGCGGTGTGGGTGTAGTAGTCGAGGCCACGCACCAGGCCGGGGTCGACCTCGAACGGGATGCCGGCTGCCGAAAGCCCGTCCTTCACCGCCGCAAAGAAGTCCTGGCTGGCCTGGTTCAGGTGGTCGGCGAAGGAGGGTGCGTTGGCGTTGATCGCCTTGTCGCCCTCGTCCTTGCTATCGAGGATGCGCAAGGGGTTGCGCTGCAGGCGGTCGCGTGAATCCTCTGAAAGCTTCGCGGCATGGCCCGAATAATAGCCGACCAGCTCCTTGCGATAGACCGCGCGGCTCTCGGGATCGCCCAACGAATTGAGCTTGAGCACGCAGCGATCGAGGATGCCCAGGCGCTCCAGGATGTCGGCCGCCACCGAGATCACCTCGATGTCGGCGCCGGGCTCGGGGGCGCCCAGCACTTCGAGGTCGATCTGGTGGAACTGGCGTTGCCGGCCCTTCTGCGGCCGCTCGTAGCGGAACATCGGTCCGGCGGCGAAGAGTTTCAGCGGCAGTTGTTGCGCGAGCTCGCCGTTGGACACGAAGGCGCGGCAGATGCCGGCGGTATATTCCGGCCGCAGGGTGAGCGACTCGCCGCCGCGATCCTGGAACGTGTACATCTCCTTGGAGACCACGTCGGTCGTCTCGCCGATGCCGCGGGCGAACAGCTCGGTGAATTCGAAGATCGGCGTCGCCATCTCGCGATAGCCGTAGAGCCGCGCCACGTCGCGCGCCGTGTCGATCACGTGCGCAAAGCGCCGATACTCATCGGGAAGAAGGTCGTGCGTGCCGCGCACGGGCTGCATTTTGCTCACGGGAAGTCGCCCTGAATCGATCGCGAAGGAAGAGAGGTCGAACCGCTACTCAGCGGCTGCGGCGGCCTGGTGTCGGCCCGTCTCCGCCGCCTCTGCCGCCTTCGCGGCCTCGATCTCCGCCGCCTTCTTCTCGATCAGCCCGACGAGATGGTCGACGATGTTGGCGTCCTTCAGGCGATGATGCGGCACGCCGGCGATGTAGACCTGGTGCGTGCCGTTGCCGCCGCCGGTGAAGCCGATATCGGTCTCGCGCGCCTCGCCCGGCCCGTTCACCACGCAGCCGATGACTGACACCGTCATGGGCGTGGTGACATGGGCGATGCGCTTCTCCAGCGCCTCGATCGTGCGGATCACGTCGTACTGCTGGCGTGCGCAGGACGGGCAGGAGATCAGGTTGACGCCGCGGTGGCGCAGGTTGAGCGCCTTCAGAAGGTCGAAGCCGACCCGCACCTCTTCCTCGGGCTCAGCCGACAGCGAGACGCGAACCGTGTCACCGATCCCCGCCCATAAGAGCGAGCCCAGGCCGATCGACGACTTCACCGTACCGGTCCGCAGCGCGCCCGCCTCGGTGATGCCGATATGCAGCGGATAGTCGCAGGCATCCGCCAGCTGCTGATAGGCGGCGACCGCCAGGAAGACGTCGGACGCCTTCACGCTGATCTTGAACTCGTGGAAGTCGTGATCCTGCAGGATGCGCGCGTGATCCAGGGCGCTCTCGACCATCGCCTCGGGACAGGGTTCGCCATACTTCTCGAGCAGGTCCTTCTCCAGCGACCCGGCATTGACGCCGATGCGCATGGAGCAACCGTGATCCCTGGCGGCTTTGACGACCTCGCGTACCCGGTCGGCGCTGCCGATGTTGCCGGGATTGATGCGCAGGCACGCCGCCCCCGCCTCGGCAGCTTCGATGGCCCGCTTATAGTGAAAATGGATGTCGGCGACGATCGGCGCCTTCGTGGCCTTGACGATGGCCGCCAGGGCGGCGGTCGAGGCCTCGTCGGGGCAGGAGACCCGCACGATGTCGACGCCCGCCTCCTCGGCCCGGCGGATCTGCGCGATGGTCGCCTCGGCATCGGCGGTCAGCGTATTGGTCATCGTCTGGACCGTAATCGGCGAATCGCCGCCGACCGGCACGGAGCCAACCATGATCCGCCGCGATTTGCGGCGCATGATGTCGCGATAGGGCCTGATGCTCATGCCTGCTAATGTAGTCGCTCGACGGCGGCTTATCCAGCCGACGCGACCCGCCCGCGGACGGTATCTTTGGACTGTAACTAGCGCGCGTCTATGACGCGGTAGGCGATGCCGGCCGGCACAACGTAGCTTTCGCCGGCTCGGACGTAGGTCTGGGCTAGAACGTCGCCATCGGGTGCCCGCAGCTCGACCCAGCTGTTTCTCCACACTCGAACCGGCGTGTCGACTTTCACCGGAAGGTTTGCGGCCGCCACATCGGCTGCCGTGCTGCGCGCCACGGCCTCTTCGACGGGAGCGGGCGCTGGCTGCGGCGCCACACGCGGCTGTTCGACCAGTGCCGGCGGCTGGGCGGCCTGCGCCTGACCGATGGCGGGAACGGCCACGATCGCCGGCGGCGGAGGCGGCGCAGGAACGGCAACGACGACGGGCGGCGCCAGCGGCGCGGCCTGGGTCTGCGTCTGCGTCGGCGGGGCGACGCTGTCACGCCGCGCCGGCCAGGCTTCCGCGGGCAGGGTAGCGGGGGCGGGGCGGGCTTCCGAAGGGGGTTGGGCAGGCGCAGCGGCCGTTGGCGCGGGAGCCGTCGGGCCGGATGCAGGAACCGCGTCATCGGTCGCCGAGGAGGTCGCAGGACGCGACGCCAGCAGGCGATCCGGCACCGGGGGCACCTTCTCGGCGACGACCGCCTGCTCGCGCGGCAGATAGTGCCAGGCGGCGTAACCCGCGCCGACGACCAGCAGCACGGTCAGCACGGCCAAACCGATCGGCGCGCGCTTTTCGACGATCGGGAAGTCCGCCGGCAAGGTAAGAGGACGCTTGATCGGAACCGGACCGGAAAGATGATAGGCCGTCATCACCTTCTCGGGGTCGAGACCGACATACGCTGCATAGGCGCGCAGGAAGGCCGGTATGTAAGCGGCGCCGGGCAGCTTGTCGAAGCGCCCTTCTTCGATGGCCTCGAGATGCTGATGACGAATGCGCAGGCTTTTCTCGACCTCGGGCAGACCAAGGCCTCGCGCTTCACGCTGGTCGCGCAGCAGACGACCAACCGCGCGGCCCGGTGAGGCTTCGCGCTCCAGCGCACGCCAATCGACCTGATCAGGCATGATGAACCCTGCTTGTCCCCTCGTCGGTGATTTTTAGCAGAGCCCTCATGACAGGGCAAAACTGATTCGACTTCTTGCCGCTAATTCTTGCCGCTAAATTTCGATCGAATGATCAAAAGCGAACAGGCGCAACGTCTCGCGCATCGGCCGGTCAGGTTGCGAAAGCGCAGCCTTCATGAAACCTGTTGCCTCGTTGAGATCGAGCGAGCGGATCATCGCTTTCACCGGTCCGATGGCGCCGGGCGCCATCGACAGGCTGCGCACGCCGATCGCCAACAGGGCGAGCGCCTCCACTGGGCGGCCTGCCATCTCGCCACATACCGCAAGATCTACGCCGGCTGGTCGTACCCTCTCAACCACAAAATGTAGCAGTCGAAGCAGAGCTGGGGACAAGCTGTCGTAGCGGCCCGACACACGGCTGTTGCCGCGGTCGGCGGCGTAAAGGAACTGCACGAGATCATTCGTGCCCACCGAAATGAAGTCAACCTCGGGCAACAGGCTGTCGAGCTGCCAGGCCAGCGCCGGCACCTCGAACATAACGCCAACACGCAGTCGTTCGGGCATGGCCTGCCCGCGCCGCTTGGCGCGCTGCATTTCGAGGTCGAGCAGCCGACGGGCGCTTAAAAGCTCGCTCACATCGGCGATCATCGGGAACATGACCGACAAGGGCCGGCCGTTGGCTGCCAGGACCAGAGCACGCAGCTGGCGGCGCAACATCGCCGGACGGTCGAGGCCGATGCGGATGGCGCGCCAGCCCATCGCGGGATTGTCGTCGCCCAAGGCGCCGACATAGGGCAGCACCTTGTCGCCCCCGACATCGAGCGTGCGGAAAGTGACCGGTCGACCGTCAGCCAGATCGAGAACGCGGCTGTAAAGCCAGGCCTGCGCGTCGACATCGGGAAACTCCGACCGGACCATGAACGGGATCTCGGTGCGATAGAGGCCGACTCCATCGGCACCGGTATCGTCGAGATGCTGCATGTCGATCAGCAGACCGGCATTCATGTTCAGCGAGATGCGCGCCTGATCGCGCGTCGTCGATGGCAGGTCGCGCAGCGCCGCGTACTTGCGCCGGCGCTCGTCACGCGCGTCGATCGCGGCATAGACGGTCTGCAGGATGTCCTCGGCCGGCCGCACCAGCACCTGGGCGCTATCGCCGTCGACCACGATCGGATCGCCCGCCTCGATCCGCGCCAGCACGTCGGGCGCGCGGCCGACGACGGGGATGTCGAGCGCGCGCGCCACGATCGCCACGTGGCTGAGCGCCGAGCCCTCCTCGAGCACCAGTCCGCGCAGCCGCGTGCGGTCGTAGTCGAGCAGTTCGGCCGGGCCCATGTCGCGGGCGATGACGATCATGTCGTCGGGCAGCGAACTCGGATCGGCGGCGACGCGGCCCGACAGGCGCAGCAGCAGACGGTTGGTGAGATCCTGCAGATCGCTCAGCCGCTCGCGTATATAGGGGTCGCTCGACTGGCCGAGCCGCGTGCGCACGTCGTCGAAGGCGCGCTGCACGCCGGCCTCGGCGGTGAGACCGGATCCCACCGCCTCGCGCACCCGCTCGAGCCAGCCGCGATCGTCGATGAACATGCGGAACGTTTCGAGGATCTCGCGCTGCTCGCCCGACTGCATGTCGTGCGCCTCGAGCATGCGGTCGATGTCCTCGCGCACGCCGTGCGCGGCATCCTCGAAGCGCGCCAGTTCCTGGCCGACATCCTCGGCCACGACCTTCTGGATGGCGATGCGCGGCTCGTGCAGAACGGCGCGGCCGATGGCGACGCCCGGCGTCAGCTGCACGCCGTCGACGCGCAGCGGCAGCAAGCCCAGCCCGTCGACCTGCTGCATTTCGTTGGGGCTGACGAAGTGACCGGCCGAAATCAGCTCGGCCAGCACCATGGCGATGGTCTGCAGAGTCTCGATCTCTTCCTCGTCGTACTGGCGACGAGTCCGATTCTGGACGACCACCACGCCGAGCATGCGACCGGCGCGCACGATCGGCACGCCAGCCAGCGAGTGATAGATCTCCTCGCCGGTTTCCGGACGGTAAGCGAACTGCGGATGGCTTTGCGCGTCGTCGAGCGCCAACGGCCTGGCATGGGCCGCGATGTCGCCGACCAGGCCCTCGCCGACCCGCAGCCGCGTGCGGTGCACCGCCGACGGATTGAGGCCCTGGGTGGCGAACAGTTCGAGCACCTCGCCGGCGCGCAAGAGATAGATCGAGCAGACCTCGGCCACCATCTCGTTGGCGACCAGGCGCACGACCTCGCCCAGCGTGTCCTCGACGGAGTCGGCACGCGCCATCGTGTCCCGGAGCCGCTTTAGGAGCATTCGCGGTCCGGCCAGAGGAGTCGATCTCTCCATGGTCAGACCGCTAGATGCTTGAGTCGGATGATGACAAAGCTACGGTCGATTACGCATGCGCAGATGCGCCATGCCGCCGCGGACCCCTGAATCAGACGGGGGGTCAGGCGGGCATTTCGGCAAGCCATAGGGGCGTGGTCGGCGCGCATGGCGTGCTTATAGCAAGACCCGCGCCGAACTGCCTACCCGCTTGTTCTCGGGCTTGTTCGAAGCTTCTTCGCACAAGCGAGAAGAAAACCGGCACCGTCAGGCGGCGTCGAGCTCGTAGGCAGTATGCAGGGCACGGACAGCGAGCTCGGTGTACTCGGCGGCCACCAGCACGCTGATCTTGATCTCCGATGTGGAGATCACCTGGATGTTTATCCCCTTGGCGGCCAGGGTCTCGAACATCTTGAGCGCCACGCCGGTATGGCTGCGCATGCCGACGCCGATCACCGAGACCTTGGCGACGTTGATGTCGGCCTTGATCTCGGCGAACTTGAGGTCCGCCTTGGCGCGCTCCAGCCGCTCGACCGCCCGTGCAAGGTCGGCGCGTTGCACGGTGAAGGTGATGTCGGTCGAGCTGCCGTCGAGCGAGACGTTCTGCACGATCATGTCGACGTTGATATTGGTGTCGGCCAGCGGACCGAAGATCGCAGCCGCCACGCCCGGCCGGTCGGCCACGCGCGTCACCGTGATCTTGGCCTCGTCCTTGGAGAAGGCGATGCCGCTCACGACGGATTTCTCGAGCCCCTGGGCCATGATCTCTTCCTCGTCCACAACCATCGTGCCGGGCAGGTCGCTGCCCAGTGCCTCATCGAACGACGACAGCACCTGCACGCGCACGTGATGATTCATCGCCAGCTCGACCGAGCGCGTCTGCAGCACCTTGGAGCCCTGCGACGCCATTTCGAGCATTTCCTCGTAGGTCACCTGGTCGATCTTCCGCGCCTTCTCGACGATCCGGGGATCGGTCGTGTAGACGCCATCGACGTCGGTATAGATGTCGCAGCGGTCGGCCTTGAGCGCCGCCGCCAGCGCCACTGCCGAGGTGTCGGAGCCGCCGCGGCCCAGCGTCGTCACATGGCCCTCGGGCGACAGACCCTGGAAGCCCGGCACGATCGGCACCTCGCCCGCCTTCATGGCGCGCGCCATGTCGGCCGTCTCGATGTCGACGATGCGCGCTTTGGTGTGGGCGGCATCGGTGCGGATGGGGATCTGCCACGACATCCAGGAGCGTGCCTTCACGCCCTGCTGTTGCAGCGCCATCGCCAGCAGGCCGATCGTCACCTGCTCGCCCGTCGCCACCACGACGTCGTACTCGCGGGCATCGTGCAGCGGTGCGATCTCGTTGACCCACTTCACGAGCTGGTTGGTGGCGCCCGACATGGCCGACGCCACCACGGCGACCTCGTTGCCGCGGTCGACCTCGGCCTTGACCTTGCGCGCGGCATTCCTGATGCGGTCGATGTCGCCGACCGAGGTACCGCCGAATTTGAGAACGATGCGCGCCATGGACCTGCTCGAAAGCGGGGTATAGACACCGTGAGCACCGTAGGGGTCAAGGGCAGCCATGGCCGATTCAGCGCATACCACCGTCGATCCGGCCGAGATCGAGCGCTTTTCGCGCATCGCCGGGGAATGGTGGGACCCCGCCGGCAAGTTCGCGCCGCTGCATCGCCTGAACCCGCTGCGCATCGGCTACATCCGCGACCGCGCCGCGCAGCACTGGCGACGCGATCCTCTGTCGGGCGTGCCGCTGCAGGGCCTGTCCGTGCTCGACATCGGCTGCGGCGGCGGCCTGCTCAGCGAGCCGATGGCCCGGCTGGGCGCCCGCGTCACGGGTGTCGACGCAGCGGCCCGGAATGTCGGAGTCGCCGCCCTTCACGCCGGGAAGCAGGGGTTGGCCATCGACTACCGCCGGGGAACCGCCGAGGCATTGGCCGCGTCAGGCAACCAATTCGACATCGTGCTGGCGCTGGAGATCGTCGAGCACGTGGCCGACGTCGACTTGTTCCTCAAATCGTGCGGCCGGATGGTGAAGCCGGGCGGCCTGCTTTTCCTGTCGACGCTCAATCGCACCGCCAAAGCCTGGGCACTGGCCATCGCCGGCGGAGAATATATTCTGCGCTGGCTGCCGCGCGGCACGCACGACTGGAAGAAGTTCCTGAAACCTTCGGAAGTCGTGAACGGCCTCGACGCCGCCGGCATCGCGGCGCAGGAGATCGTGGGCGTGGTCTACAGCCCGCTCAGCCGCGCCTGGTCACTCAGCACGAGCGACCTCGACGTGAACTATATGCTGTATGGCACCAAATCCGTCATCCCGAGCGAAGCCAGCCATGGGCCGGCGTAGCCGAGGGACCTCTTCATGTCGGCGCACCGACTGAGGAGACCCCTCCACTGCGCCTCGCTGCGCTCGGCTCCGGTCGGGATGACGGAGGGGCTTAGTTGCCGCGCGGGATCCAGGGCAGGCGGCCGAACTCGATGCCTTCGTCGGCCAGCGCTTCGGCCTCCTCGTCGCTGGTCTCGCCGTAGATGCCGCGCTTGTCGCTCTCGCCATAATGGATCTTGCGCGCCTCATCGGCGAACTTGTCGCCGACATGCTCGCAGTTCTTCTCGACCTGCTCGCGCACCTTGAGCAGGGCTTCGCGCAGCTCCTTCGGCATGTGCTTGGCCATCGCCGCCATCTGCTGCTGCTCCGGCGAGGGAGCGGCCGGGGCCGCAGCCGGCACTTCGACGTCCGCCTTCTTGGCTCCTTTGCCAA
>Ga0209693_10000526_pt1 | contig 15623 bp, 15 predicted proteins | sample HubBroMetageWRM3_FD_188345 | JGI IMG/M metagenome (GOLD analysis project Ga0209693, IMG submission 188345) | Warmed soil microbial communities from the Hubbard Brook experimental Forest, New Hampshire - Hubbard Brook CCASE Soil Metagenome WRM 3... | ecosystem: Environmental > Terrestrial > Soil...
TCGAACCGGTGCACGGCAGCGCACCCGACATCGCCGGTCAGGGGATCGCGGATCCCACCGCCGCGATCATGTCGGTGGCGCTGCTGCTTTCCCACGTCGGCGAAGACGCTGCCGCCGCGCGAGTGGACCGGGCCGTGGCGTCCCATCTGGCCAGTCGCCCGACCGGACAGCAATCCACCGCCGAAGTCGGCGAAAGGATAGCGTCCGCGCTCTAGTCTCCAGCCCGGGCGGTAACACCTTGGCCGGCACCATCGGCACCGCCAGCAGCGGAAAAACGCTGCAAACCGCGAATGCCGGCGGATAACCGTGGGCGGCGATCAGCTCACCGAACACCGGAGGCGCGCCGGCCGCCATCAACCGCTGATAGGTGTTCTGCAGGCCCAGCGCGCGCCCGCTCCAGAACGGCCCGGCGTATTCGGTGACGGCGGTGGATTCCAGGCCGTTGTCGAGCACCGCGACCACCGATGCCGCGACCATCAGTGGTACGGCGAGCGATGAGCGCAGATGATCGGCCAACGCCAACCCGAGAAGCACCAGGACGCCGGCGACGGCGATGATCCGGACCGGCCGCAACCGCGAGCCGACCCGGTCCGACCACCGGCCGACCGCAACCCGGCCGACGGCCCCAAGCAGCTGTGACAGCGTAACCATTGCTCCCGCCGACGCGATCGACCACCGGTAATTCGCGATCAGCCAGATCAGCATGAACGTCACGGTCACGGTCTGCGGCACCATCAGTAGCGCGGAGACCGCGTGGATTCGCCGCAGCACCCACGATCCGCGGTAGGGGTTGGCCAGTTCCCGATCGGTCGCCTCGTCCCATTCCTTACGCGGCGGCTCCACAATGGCAACCACGCTGAGCACCGCCGATGCCGCACACAGCACGGCCGGAAATATCAGTCCCGACGTCGCCGAAGGGCTGCGCTGCGATAGCCCGGGAATAACCAACGCGCCCAACGCAATTCCGAGCGGCTGCGCAGTCTGGCGAACACCCATTGCCAGGCCGCGCTGCTCGGGCGGGAACCACCCGGAGACCAGGCGACCGCCGGCCGAGTTGCAGCTGGCGGCCGCCATGCCGCCGACGAACAGCAGCGCAGCGAACGACACCATCGAGTGGACCGTCGTCGCGAAGTAGGCGGCAACCGCGGTCAGCGCCGAGCCGACCGTCAACACGATGCGTTCGCCCACCCTGTCCAGCAGATAGCCCCACAGAATCAGCGTCGCCACCATGCCGAAGCTCGGCATCGATGACAGCAAGCCCGCCTCGGCCAGCGGCGTGCCCAGATCGTCCTCCAGGGCAGGGATCAGAAAAGCAACGCCGTTGATGAAGACGAACGAGCTCGCCGTCACCACCAGCGAAACGATGACGATCGACCAGCGTCGGCCCGTACTGAGGCTGACCGTGCCGGTCGGGTCCGTCGGCATCAATCCATGCTCGCACAGCGATGTGAGTACTGGGGCTAATGCGATAACCAACCCGTCCCTGCCGACCCGCATCGTCGGCCCCACTAGGCTCAAGCAAATGCGCCTTGGCCGAATTGCCAGTCCCGACGGTGTCGCGTTCGTGACCATCGACGGCGAGCCGGACGAGCCCGGCGGGATGACTGCCCGCGAGATCGCCGAACACCCCTTCGGCACCCCGACTTTCACCGGCCTCTCCTGGCCGCTGGCCGACGTGCGACTGCTGGCCCCGATGTTGGCCAGCAAGGTGGTCTGCATCGGCAAGAATTACGCCGATCACATCGCCGAGATGGGTGGCATAACGGGACCGGCGCCGGCCGACCCGGTGATCTTCCTCAAGCCCAATACCGCGATCATCGGGCCGAATGTGCCGATCCGACTGCCGGCTGAGGCGTCGCCCGTGCATTTCGAGGGCGAGCTGGCGGCCGTCATCAGTCGGCCTTGCAAGGACGTCTCAGCCGAGCGCGCCGCCGAGAGCATCCTCGGCTACACCATCGCCAACGACGTGTCAGCTCGCGACCAACAGCAGGCTGATGGCCAGTGGACACGGGCGAAGGGCCACGACACCTTCTGCCCCGTCGGGCCGTGGATCGTCACCGACGTCGACCCGGCCGACCTCGAACTGCGCACCGAAGTCAACGGCGAGGTCAAACAGCACAGCCGTACCTCGTTGATGATTCACGACGTCGGTGCGATCGTGGAGTGGATTTCGGCGGTGATGACATTGTTGCCGGGCGATCTCATTCTCACCGGCACGCCGGCGGGTGTTGGACCCATCGAAGACGGCGACACCGTCAGCGTCACCATCGACGGAATTGGAACATTGGCCAATCCCGTTGTCCGCAAAGGAAAATCCTGACCGCAGCAGTCGGCGTACGGGTTCGGTTCTACCCGTCGCCAACGGCATCCCGCATACCGGCTTGATTCGCTCTGCGCTGCTCAGGGACACCGACGCCGAAGGTGACAGCTCTGGCCCGCGCCCGAATCGGGCGCGGGTGAGAAGCGACCGGATTGTTTGGTAGTCTGCACGTCGGCCCAGAACGGCTGGCAGCAGCGGCCGCACGACCGTCACATTGTCTGCGGGAAGCCCTTGACCAGCTGTTTTAGGCAGCCAATGGGGTATGGTGTAATTGGCAACACAGCTGATTCTGGTTCAGCCATTCTAGGTTCGAGTCCTGGTACCCCAGCAAAGTTTCTCCACCACAAGTAATTAGGTGGGCCGTATGCCGGTGAGCTATGCTGGCACCTCGGATCAGTTCTGGCCCCGTCGTCTAGCGGCCTAGGACGCCGCCCTCTCACGGCGGTAGCGTGGGTTCGAATCCCATCGGGGCTACTTATCTGCCGGCACTAGCCGGCAGCGGTCGCGGTCGAGCCGCCCACCGGTACGGGGGGTATCCCAAGCTTGCGGTGATCCCATGAGCGGGTCCGCCGGCTGACAATGCGCACGGCGACTCGCTTATTCATCATCATGTCCACCGCCGGTTTCATCTCGTCGGTGTACGGGCCGGTGTAGCGCTCCCACACACTGACTCCGACCCGGAAGATGGCGTCGGGATCGTCCACGATCTCGGCGACGCCTTCAAAGGACACCCCGCGCAAGGTGTCATAGGTTTGGCCATCCTCGAGCAGAAAGCTCACCCGCGGATCGCGCGTCAGGTTGACGGCCTTCTGCGACTTGGCTTTGGTTTCCAACCAGATCTCGCCGTCGACCACGCCGTACCACATCGCGGTCAAGTGCGGCTGCCCGTCCGGGCCGATAGTGGCCAGCGTGCCGGTGCGGCTGCTGTTGACGAAATCGGTGATCTCGTCCTGCGACATGACGATCTGCGCGCGCTGGTTGGTTCCCATGGCGACAGTGTGTCAGGTCGCTACCGCGGGCTCGCCGGGCGGGCGATCAAGGCGTGCTTCACAGTCGGCGAGTAAGGGCATCGGCGGCCGCCAGCAGATCGGCCGCCCAGCGCGCGCCGGGGCGGCGGCCCATGCGGTCGATCGGACCCGACACCGAGATGGCGGCGATCACCGTACCGCGGGCATCGCGTACCGGCGCGGACACACTCGCGACTCCGGGCTCGCGCTCGGCTGCGCTTTGGGCCCAACCACGGCGCCGGACTTCGGCCAGCGTGCGGTCGCTGAATTTTGCGGTGGGCAGTACCGCCTGCCGAGTGGCGTCGTCGCTGTATGCCAGCAGCACCTTGGCACCGGAACCCGCCGTCATCGGCAACCGCGCACCGACCGGAACGGTATCGCGAAGGCCTGCAGGCGGTTCCACCGCGGCGATGCAGATCCGCCAGGTGCCGTCGCGGCGGTACAGCTGCACGCTTTCGCCGCTGATGTCGCGCAGCCGCGGCAGCACCGATGCGCTTGCCGCCAGTAGTGGGTCGCTGGCTTGAGCGGCCAGCTCGCTGACCGCCGGGCCCAGCCGCCAACGCCCATCGCCATCGCGGGCCAGTAAGCGATGGACCTCCAAGCCGGCGGCCAATCTGTGTGCAGTGGCTCTGGGCAGACCGGTGCGATCGCACAATTCGGCCAACCCGCATGGTGATTCCGCGATGGTGTGCAGCACCCCCACGGCTTTGTCGAGAACGCCGATGCCGCTATCCTGTCTCACAGAGAGATACTAACGTCTCGTATAGTGAGATCAAATTATGGCACCGCATCGGTGGGCCACGACCAAGGGAATCGGGATGACCTCGTGAAGAAAACTTCAGCCGACACTGATGCCGAGCGCCCGCGCACGTTGGCGCAGAAGGTTTGGGACGACCACGTGGTGGCCTCCAGCGGAGGCGCCGAGCCCGACCTGATCTATATCGATCTGCACTTGGTCCACGAGGTCACCAGTCCGCAGGCATTTGACGGTCTGCGCCTGGCCGGCCGCCCGGTGCACCGACCCGAATTGACGCTTGCCACCGAAGACCACAATGTGCCGACCGTCGACATCGACAAGCCGATCGCCGACCCCGTTTCGCGCAACCAGGTCGAGACACTGCGGCGCAACTGCGCCGAATTCGGGATCCGCCTATACCCGATGGGCGATATCGATCAGGGCATCGTGCATGTCGTCGGCCCGCAGCTGGGTCTGACTCAGCCGGGAATGACGATCGTGTGTGGTGACAGCCACACCTCGACGCACGGCGCATTCGGCGCATTGGCAATGGGAATCGGCACTTCTGAGGTCGAGCACGTGCTGGCCACCCAGACACTTCCGCTGCGGCCGTTCAAGACCATGGCCGTCAACGTCGACGGGACGCTGCCTGCCGGCGTGACGGCCAAGGACATCATCCTTGCGGTGATCGCCAAGATCGGCACCGGCGGTGGCCAAGGCCATGTCATCGAATATCGGGGCAGCGCCATCGAATCGCTCTCGATGGAGGCCCGGATGACGATCTGCAACATGAGTATCGAGGCCGGGGCCCGGGCGGGGATGGTTGCACCCGATACGACCACCTACGAATTCTTGCGTGGACGCCCGCATTCCCCGACCGGCGCGCAGTGGGATGCGGCGCTGGACTATTGGGATCGGCTGGCTACCGACGAAGGCGCCGAGTTTGACACCGAGGTGTATTTGGATGCCGCTTCGTTGACGCCGTTCGTCACTTGGGGGACAAATCCGGGGCAGGGAGTGCCATTGGGAGCCGCGGTGCCTGATCCCGAGCTGATGACCGATGACAACGAGCGCCAGACCGCCGAGAAGGCGCTGGCGTACATGGACCTTCGACCCGGAATCCCGATGCGCGACATCGCGGTGGATGCCGTGTTTGTCGGGTCGTGTACCAACGGCCGCATCGAGGATTTGCGCGTGGTAGCCGACGTGTTGCGAGGCCGCAAAGTGGCCGACGGGGTGCGGATGCTGGTTGTGCCGGGATCGATGCGGGTACGGGCGCAGGCCGAAAAAGAAGGGTTGGGCGAAATCTTCACGGCTGCGGGTGCCGAGTGGCGGCAGGCTGGGTGCTCGATGTGTCTCGGGATGAATCCGGACCAGCTGGCGCCGGGGGAGCGCTGCGCGGCAACGTCAAACCGCAATTTCGAGGGACGCCAGGGCAAGGGTGGCCGTACCCACTTGGTGTCGCCTGCCGTCGCCGCTGCCACCGCGGTGCGCGGGAAGCTCTCCGCCCCGGCCGACTTGAACTAACTGAGGGAGAACCCTTATGGACGCTTTTCACACTCACACGGGTATCGGAGTGCCGCTGCGGCGGTCCAATGTCGACACGGATCAGATCATTCCGGCGGTCTATTTGAAGCGGGTGACCCGAACGGGTTTCGAGGATGGTTTGTTCGCGGCTTGGCGGACCGATCCGTCTTTTGTGCTCAATCTCAGTCCGTTTGACAGGGGTTCGGTACTGGTCGCCGGACCCGATTTCGGCACCGGATCCTCTCGGGAGCATGCGGTCTGGGCGCTTATGGACTATGGATTCCGGGTAGTGATCTCGTCCCGCTTCGGCGACATTTTTCGAGGCAATGCGGGGAAGGCGGGGTTGTTGGCTGCCGAAGTTGCCCAAGACGATGTCGAACTGCTCTGGAAGCTCATCGAGGGCAGTCCAGGGTTGGAAATCACTGTCAATCTTCAAGATCGGAATGTGGCCGCGGGAACGGTAGTGGTGCCGTTCAAGATTGACGACTACACCGCCTGGCGTTTGTTGGAGGGACTCGACGACATAGCCCTTACGCTGCGGAAACGTGACGAGATCGAGCTTTTCGAGTCGGAGCGGCCGACTTGGAAACCGCAGACATTGCCCACTTCCTGACGGCTCGATTGGGCCCGAATTTAGGGCGCCCCAGTGCCGTATTTGACGGCCCGAACCGTTCCAAGCCACTGACTATGCGCTGCAACCGGATTCCTAAAAAGTTCGCCAGAACCGACTGAAATTGCGCGTGGCTCTTGGAAATCAGGCACCTCAGGGTTTACCGTGTCCTCTAGTCGGTCCAAAGTGGACCGCTAGCAAGCGGAGGATATGCATGAACAAGGCAGAGCTCATTGATGTGCTCACTGAGAAATTGGGCTCAGACCGTCGGTCGGCAACAGCCGCCGTCGAGAATGTTGTCGACACTATTGTGCGGGCCGTGCACAAGGGCGACAGCGTCACCATTACCGGCTTCGGTGTGTTCGAACAGCGCCGTCGCGCGGCACGTGTGGCGCGTAATCCTCGCACCGGCGAAACGGTGAAGGTCAAGCCAACGTCCGTGCCGGCGTTCCGGCCGGGCGCACAATTCAAAGCGGTTGTCTCTGGCGCACAGCGCCTCCCAGCGGAAGGACCAGCAGTGAAGCGAGGTGTCGTCGCGGGCGGGGCCGTGAAGAAGGCCGTGGTGAAGAAGGCCGCCAAGAGGGCTGTGGCCCGCAAGGCCGTGAAGAAGGCCGTGGCGAAGAAGGCCGCCAAGAAGGCTGTGGCCCGCAAGGCCGTGAAGAAGGCCGTGGTGAAGAAGGCCGCCACGAAGGCTGTGGCCCGCAAGGCCGTGAAGAAGGCCGTGGCGAAGAAAGCCGTGAAGAAGGCCGTGGCGAAGAAGGCCGTTAGGAAGGCTGTCGTCAAGAAGGCTGCCACCAAGGCTCCGGCCAAGAAGGCCACGGCCCGTCGCGGCCGCCGGTAGGCGCTAACCAGTTCAACCACAGATTCGTCGCGGGGCCGGCTCTCTCGAGACGCCCGCGGCGAATCTGCGTGCTAGGTCACGACGTTGGCGGCCAGCGCACTGCCGATGTGGTCGGCTGCCAGCAGACGGCCGTCCGCCAGCGACAGCACCCACGTACTGCCCTTGCGGTTGCGGGACTTGTCCGGAAGTATCCCGTCGCGTTCACACCACCACGTGATCAGGTCCGGAATCACCTTGCCCTGCGTGCAGATCACCGGTGTGCCGTGCGAGCCGGCGATCTGCAGAACCCGCCGTCGACCGCGTTTAGGGTTGTCGGCGTACGCCTCCTCGGTCAGCGTCGGCTCATTGCCGATGACGACGCCGAGCTCCTCGGCCAGTGGTTCCACTGTCTGGTGGCAGCGCACACGATCGGCGGCATAGACATCGGTGGGGCCGAAGGCCGATAGCTGCCCTACGAGTGCCTCGGCCTGCGCACGGCCCTTCTTGTCCAACGGTCGCATTTTGTCGTCACCGGAGAATCGGGACTTGCTGCCCGCGGTGCCGTGCCGGACCACTAGTACGGTCTGGGTGTCGGCCGGGAACTTGGCGAACCGGCGCAAGACCTTTCGATCGTGTGAGTAGGAAACCTTCTCGATCGCGTCGGAGATCGGCAGCCAGATCAGATCGTCAACTTCCCGACCGGGGGTGAATTCTCCGCCCAAACTGCGAGCCGCCCAGTAGCGAACCCTTTTGACACCCTGGTCGATCGGATAGCTGACGTTCTGCAGCCGGCGACCAAGTTGTGCACGGTGACCGGTCTCCTCGAAGATTTCTCGAACCGCGGTTCTTGGTTCGGTTTCACCAGGATCTATTTTGCCTTTGGGTAACGACCAGTCGTCATAGCGAGGACGATGGATGACCGCCACCTCGACCGACTCGCTGGCGCAGGGTCGCCAGAGCACCGCACCGGCGGCCCAAACGATTTTCCCGCTCACACTCAGATCATCCGACCAGATATGAGTCGGCACCGTAACCCTTGCAAGTCAATTCGTACCTTCGCGCCTGATTGACATCGTCGCCATGGTACAGGTGGCCTCAAGCGCTCCTGTGTCGCTCCATCAACGCGACTTGGTGGTCGCGAACCTTGTGACCCGCTTTTGGAAACGCGGTCCACTGTGCTTCCGGCCCCAGTTCCCAGCAGCGGGTAGCTGGATCCAGCGCCGACTCGAAGATGTCGTTCAGCTGTGCGGTCAGTCGGGGGTCTTTCACCTGAGCCAGCACCTCGACCCGCCGATCCAGGTTGCGGTGCATCATGTCCGCGCTGCCGATCCAGAATTCGTCGATGGCGTGGAAATGAATGATCCGCGAGTGCTCCAGGAACCGGCCCAGAATCGAGCGCACGGAAATGTTTTCGGAGAAGCCCTCGACGCCGGGGCGCAGTGCGCAAATTCCGCGCACCACGACCTCAACGCGCACTCCGGCTTGCGATGCGCGGTAGAGCGCATCGATGACCTGCTCGTCGACAAGCGCGTTCATCTTGAGCCGGATGCGCCCGTTGCCGGTTTCGCGGTGAGCCGAGATCTCCCGGTCGACGCGTTCGATGATGCCTTTTCGAATTCCGTGCGGTGCGACCAACAGGTTGCGGTACGACAGCTTGCGCGAATAGCCGGTCAGCGTGTTGAACAGATCGGTCAAATCGGCACCGATGTCGGGGGCGGCGGTCAGCAGGCCGATGTCCTCATAGAGCCGTGCCGTCTTGCTGTTGTAGTTGCCGGTCCCGATATGGCAGTACCGCCGGATCGTCGAGCCTTCCCGGCGCACCACTAGACAAGTCTTGCAATGCGTTTTCAGGCCGACGAGGCCGTAGGCCACATGGACTCCCGCCTGCTCGAGTGCGCGCGCCCACTTGATGTTGGCCTGTTCGTCGAACCGCGCCTTGATTTCGACCAGTGCCACTACTTGCTTGCCGGCTGCTGCGGCTTCGATCAGCGACCGAACGATCGGTGAATCACCGGATGTGCGGTACAGCGTTTGTTTAATCGCCAGCACGTTGGGATCGGCGGCAGCCAGCTCGATAAAGCGTTGCGTGCTAGTGGAGAACGAGTCATAGGGATGATGCACCAACACGTCCCCCTCGCGCAGGGTCGCGAAAATGCTCTTCGGCGTTTCCCGATCGGCGAATGCCGGGGGGGTGTCCGGAACGAAGGCAGGATCCTTCAGTGCCGGCCGGTCGACGCCGTAAATCTGCCACAACGAGGAGAGATCGAGCAGCCCCGGCACTTGGACGACGTCGCCGGGATGCACGTCGAGTTCACGCAGCAGCAGCTCCAACATGTGCTCGGTCATGTCGTCGGCCACCTCGAGGCGCACCGGGGACCCGAACCGTCGACGCGCCAGCTCCCGCTCGAGCGCCTGCAGAAGATCCTCGTCGCGATCTTCGTCGACCTCGAAATCGGCGTTGCGAGTTATGCGGAACGCGTGGTGCTCGACGATTTCCATGCCCGGAAACAGCGTCGGGAGGAAGGCCGCGATCAGCTCCTCCATCGGCAAGAAGCGGACTTCCTTGTCGTCGTCGCCTGGCCTCGCGTCGAGCTCAACGAAACGATCGACGTTGTCGGGCACTTTGACTCGGGCGAAGTGCTGGCCACCCTCCTCCGGTTGCCTAACCGTGACCGCCAGGTTCAGGCTCAAGCCGCTGACGAACGGAAACGGGTGAGCGGGGTCGACGGCCAGCGGAGTCAGGACGGGGAATACCTGCTCGTTGAAGTACGTCGCGAGTCGGTCGCGCTCAGCCTGGTCCACATCGGTCCACGTGACGACGTGGATACCTTCCTCGGCCAACCCGGGCCGCACCGAGTCGAGGAACACCTCTGCGTGCCGGCTGGCGATCTGCTGGGTCTGCTCGCCGATGCGACGCAGTTGCTCGCGCGGGGTCAGGCCATCCGCGGAGCGCACCGAGAGACCCATCTCGTCGCGTCGCTTCAGGCCGGCGACGCGAACCATGTAGAACTCGTCGAGGTTGGAGGCGAAGATCGCCAGAAACTTAGCCCGCTCCAGCAACGGCAGTGAGGTGTCGGCGGCCAGCGCCAGTACGCGAGCGTTGAAGTCCAGCCAGCTCAGTTCGCGGTTCAGGTAGCGGTGCTCGGGGAGTTCGTCCTCTACTAGAGCCGCCGTGGCAGCGGGTGGCGCGGCGGGTGGTGGGCCGTCCTGTCGCCATGCGGGCCCGTCGGGCCGCGCTTCGGCTGAGGTCGTCGTAACGTCCGCGGCTTCGATTTCGGTCACCCTAGTGATCATTCCCCATCACTGGGTGATGCTGCTACCGACTAGATGACGTCCATCCGCCGTTGAGGAGCCGTTTACCCGTCGTTAGCGACGCACGCTGGCGATAGCCCGACCGGTTGTCGGACCCATCCCGAGACGGCGCGCGACCGCCAAGTCATCGGGTGTGTCGATATCACAGCGCAATCCAGGCCATGCCCCGGTGAGCTCGATCGCGCCCGAACGCCGATGCCGCGCGCAAGAATCTGGCCCGAACTGTGGGTCGAGCGCTGTTCCGAATGCGCACAGCGCCGCGGTACCCGTGCCGAGCCGGTCGGCGACGAAACTCCGTTCGTGGTGTCGTGCCGCGGCGATCGCCTCGGCGAGTTCCTGCGTCTGCAATGCCGGTAGATCCCCTTGCAGCACAACGATATTGGACACTGATTCGGCCACCACCCGCTCGGCGGCCGCGATCGCGTTGTTCAGCGGGTCGGGGTGACCTTCTGGCGTGGGATCGGACAGCACCTCGGCGCCGAGTTGGCTCGCCGCGGCTGCCGCGGTGTCGTCGGGTGTGATGACGGTGATGTGGCGCACCGACCCGACCCTCGCCGCGGCGGTGAGGGTGTCGATCAGCATGGCCAGCACCACGGTCTCCCGCGTCTGCGCGGAAAACACCGGCGCGAGCCTGGTCTTGGCGGCGGCGAGTCGCTTGACGGCGACGATCAAGCCGACATCGCCGCCGGCGTCGGCTCGGCTGCCGCTCATACCGCCATCCTGCCAGTTCGCCGTTCATTCCCTCAGATCGCTAGGCGATCGGCATCGTCGCTGGGCTACGGTGAAGCGCGCATCGACGAGACGGGAACGAAGGCAGAGCATGGCCAGCACGACAGCGGTGATGGGGGCCGGCGCATGGGGTACGGCGCTCGCCAAATTGCTCGCCGACGCTGGCGGCGAGGCCACGCTGTGGGCGCGGCGGTCCGAGGTCGCCGCCGAAATCAACGCCAGCCGGTGCAACCCCGACTACTCGCCTGGCGTCGAGTTGCCGCCGGATATTCGGGCCACCGGCGACGCGGCTGAAGCACTCACCGGGGCTTCGACGGTGCTGCTGGCGGTGCCGGCGCAGACGATGCGGACCAATCTCGAACAGTGGAAAGGTCTGTTCGCTGAGGGGGCGACCCTGGTCAGCGCGGCCAAGGGCATCGAGTTAGGCACGCTGATGCGGATGAGCCAGGTCATCGTTGCCGTGACCGGTGTCGACCCGTCGCAGGTCGCGGTCATTTCCGGGCCGAACTTGGCCAGCGAGATCGCCGACGAGCAACCCGCTGCCACCGTCATCGCGTCCAGCGATTCCGGTCGCGCGGTTGCGCTGCAGCGCATGCTGAACACCGGATACTTTCGCCCGTACACCAATGCCGACGTGATCGGCACCGAGATCGGCGGCGCATGCAAGAACGTGATCGCGCTGGCCTGCGGGATGGCGGCCGGGGTGGGCCTCGGTGAAAACACCGCGGCCGCGATCGTCACCCGCGGCCTGGCGGAGATCATGCGGTTGGGGATAGCGGTCGGGGCTAAAGGCACAACACTGGCAGGCCTGGCCGGGGTCGGCGATCTGGTGGCTACCTGCACCTCACCCCGCTCGCGTAACCGGTCGTTCGGCGAATCTCTGGGGCGGGGCCATACGATGGAGTCTGCGCTGCAGGCCCGCGGCGGCCATGTCGTCGAGGGAGTGACGTCGTGCGAGTCGGTGCTGGCCCTGGCCTCGAGTTATGACGTCGAGATGCCGCTGACCGACGCGGTGCACCGGGTCTGTCACAAGGGGTTGTCGGTCGACCAGGCGGTGGTTCTGCTCTTGGGACGCAGCACGAAGCCGGAATGAGCCAGGCTGCGGGTAACGGCGGAGCTAACCTCGTGGTAACCAGCACCGGAGCACCCAGGCGGTAGCCTCTCTAGGTTGTGAGTGCCCGTTTCCCCTCCAAGACGACCGATCGCGGCCGTATCCGCGTCGCCGTCGTGTTCGGCGGTCGCAGCAACGAGCACGCCATTTCCTGCGTCTCGGCGGGCAGCATTTTGCGCAATCTCGATCCGGAGCGGTTCGACGTGGTCGCGGTTGGTATCACGCCGGACGGCTCGTGGGTGCTGACCGACGGCGACCCCGACGCGCTGGCGATTACCAATCGGCAGCTGCCGGGAGTGAGCTCCGAGTCCGGCACCGAGCTGGCCCTGGCAGCCGATCCGCAGCGGGCCGGTCAACTGGTATCGCTGTCGCCCGGTGGGGCGGAGGTGCTGGCGTCCGTCGACGTGGTCTTCCCGGTTTTGCACGGACCCTACGGGGAAGACGGCACCATCCAGGGTCTGCTCGAACTCGCCGGTGTGCCCTACGTCGGTGCCGGGGTGTTGGCCAGCGCGGCGGGGATGGACAAGGAGTTCACCAAGAAGCTGCTGGTCGCCGAGGGCCTTCCGGTCGGCGCCTATGAGGTGCTGCGGCCGTCGCAGCCGACGCTGGATGTTGGCCCGCGCGGGCGACTTGGGTTGCCGGTCTTCGTCAAACCGGCGCGGGGCGGCTCGTCGATCGGAGTGAGCCGGGTGACCGGCTGGGACGAGCTACCCGCGGCCATCGCCCGTGCACGTCAGCATGACCCGAAGGTGATCGTCGAGGCTGCGGTTGTCGGCCGCGAATTGGAATGTGGCGTGCTCGAATTCGCTGACGGGACAGTGCAAGCCAGCACCGTCGGGGAGATCCGGGTGGCCGGGGTGCGCGGACGCGAAGACTCCTTTTATGACTTCGCGACCAAATACCTCGACGACGCCGCCGAACTGGACGTGCCCGCCAAGGTCGATGACGACGTGAGTGATGCGGTGCGGGAGTTGGCGATCCGCGCGTTCAAGGCGATCGATTGCCAAGGACTGGCCCGGGTCGACTTCTTCCTCACCGATGACGGGCCAATGATCAATGAGGTCAACACGATGCCCGGATTCACCACGATTTCGATGTACCCGCGGATGTGGGCGGCCAGCGGCGTGGATTATCAAACCTTGTTGGCGGCCATGGTTGAAACGGCGCTGGCGCGCGGGACGGGTCTGCGCTAACCGGGCGACGACGATGCGGGCCGTGGAGCGGCCCGAGGAGGAGTCGGTCAATCAGTTCGGCGACGACGGGCTGATCGGCACCGCCGGCAAGGTGTGGTCAATCAAGTCGGAAAGCTGCTGGATCGGCGTCGGGCCAGATCCCGACGGCAGCGTGAGCGCCGCATAGACGGTTCGGTCGACCGTGTACCAGGTTGATCGGTCATCTTGGCGAACCTCAAACCACTGCACCCGGTCGACGAGCTGTATTGGCGAACCGACGACGAAGTCGGCCGGGCGGTTGAGGCCACACCGCAGCACCACCGGCTCGCCATCGCTTGCGGCCCGCCAGGCGGCGGTGCCTGGGGGCGTCGGCTGCGCGATGGGGACGCGCTGATAGTCGCCGAGTCGCTGCGGCAACGCTTCCAGTACTGCCCGACATGCGGGATCCTGCGCGCGGGGGGCGGGCACAGCCGGGATGGCCACCGGTTGCAGCGGCGGATGGCGGGTGGCCGCGATCGCCAGGATGACGCTGATGGCACCAACCGCTAGCACCACTGCGGCGATCAGCACCGCCCGCGGCGGCCCCTCCGAGTCGGCCATCGCTCCACCTTCTGCTCAGCCTGTCGATTCGCACTTACACTCGCGAAGTCAGCGGAGACGAACCTACCGGAGGTGATGTGCGCGGCGACTCCGATGCCACGCTGGGCGACGTTGGCGAATTCGGCGTGATCGAAGGGCTGACCCGGGATCGGCGCCAGCCGGACGCGGTCGCTGTCGGACCGGGCGACGACGCCGCTGTGGTGATCGCCGCCGACGGTCGCGTCGCCGTGTCGACGGACATGCTCATCGAGGGCCGACACTTCCGGCTGGACTGGTCGACACCGCACGATGTCGGCCGTAAAGCCGTCGCACAGAACGCCGCCGACATCGAAGCGATGGGCGGACGGGCCACCGCGTTCGTTGTCGCCTTCGGCGCACCGCCCGAGACGCCGACCGCACAGGTCAAGGCGCTGGCAGACGGGATGTGGGACGAGGCCGGGCGGATTGGCGCCGGCATTGTCGGCGGGGATCTGGTCAGCAGCCCGAAATGGGCGGTGTCAATGACCGTGCTGGGCGACCTGGCCGGTCGGGCGCCGGTGTTGCGGTCCGGGGCGCGACCCGGCTCGCATATCGCCGTCGCCGGTCGGCTGGGACACTCTGCTGCCGGATATGACCTGTGGCACAACGATATTGATGGGTTCGACGAGTTGCGGCGTCACCACTTGGTGCCGCAACCGCCCTACGGGCAGGGTGCCGCGGCTGCCGAGGCTGGTGCTCAGGCGATGATCGACGTCTCCGACGGCCTGGTCGGCGACCTGCGACACCTGGCCGAGGCGTCCGGCGTGTGCGTCGACCTGAGCACGGAAGCGCTGAGCGCCGATCGCGAAGCACTGCTAAGTGCTGCCGAAGCCGCGGGGGTCGACGGGTGGAAGTGGGTGCTTGCCGGGGGAGAGGACCATGCCCTGGTCGCAGCGTTCGCCGGACCGGTTCCCGCCGGATGGCGGGTGATCGGGCGTGTGCTCGAGGGGCCGGCGCGAGTGCTCGTCGACGGCGCAGAGTGGCACGGACACGCCGGCTGGCAGTCCTTCACGCCCGGTGACGATGCGGGCCGCTGAGCGGCCCGAGGAGGAGGCGGGCACCGGACAGTAGGGTGACCCGGTGACCGTCTACGCCATCGCCCAGTTGCGGTTCACCGACCGCGCCGCCTACGACCGGTACCAGACGCGATTCATGGATGTCTTCCGTCGCCACCTTGGAACGTTGTTGGTTGCCGACGAATCCCCGCAAGTGGTTGAGGGCCAGTGGGACCGGGACAAGGTCGTGTTGATGTCCTTTCCCGACGAGGCGGCATTCCGTCTGTGGTCGGAATCTCCTGACTATCAAGAAATTTCAAAGGATCGCCGTAAGGGTGCGGACAGCGTGGTGCTGTTGGCGAAGGGGCTGGCGTGACCGCGCGGCCGTTGCATGAACTCGTCGAGGACGGTTGGGCCAGTGCACTGGAGCCCGTCGGTGAGCAGGTGGCCAAGATGGGTCAATTTCTGCGCGCGGAGATCGCAGACGGCCGAGGTTACCTGCCGGCAGGACCGAATGTGTTGCGCGCATTTACCTTTCCGTTCGACCGGGTCCGGGTGCTGATTGTGGGTCAGGACCCGTACCCGACGCCAGGGCATGCTGTCGGCCTGAGCTTCTCAGTGGCCGCAGCTGTACGGCCACTGCCGAGAAGTCTGGAGAACATCTTC
>Ga0209693_10000528_pt1 | contig 15612 bp, 11 predicted proteins | sample HubBroMetageWRM3_FD_188345 | JGI IMG/M metagenome (GOLD analysis project Ga0209693, IMG submission 188345) | Warmed soil microbial communities from the Hubbard Brook experimental Forest, New Hampshire - Hubbard Brook CCASE Soil Metagenome WRM 3... | ecosystem: Environmental > Terrestrial > Soil...
CTGTTGCGCTACATTGGTCTGGTGGTGATGTCCGAGTCCCAGCCCGCACGGCCGGCCGAGTCCCAGCCCGCACGGCCGGCCGAGTCCCAGCCCGCACGGTCGGCTGTGTTCCAGCCCGCGCGGCCGGCCGGGTTCCAGCCCGCGCGGTTTCAGCGTGCACGGTCGGCCGGGGCCAAGCAGCAGCGCGAAGAGGCCATCTTGGCGGCCGCGGCGCGGCTGGGCGCCGAACGCGGGATCCGGCGGATCACGCTCACCGATATTGCCGACGCGGTGGGCCTGCACAAGTCCGCGATGCTGCGCTACTTCGAGACGCGCGAGCAGATCTTCCTGCGGCTCACGGCCGACGGCTGGCGGGAATGGTCGGCGGCGTTGCGGCAGGAACTGGGCCGGCTGGGGCCCGGGGTCCCGGCCGTGACCGTCGCGCGGGCGTTCGCCGGCTCGCTCGCGGACCGTCCGATGTTCTGCGACCTGCTCGCGCAGGCACCGCTCAACCTGGAGCGGAACGTGTCGATCGAGTCCGTGCGCGCCTTCAAGCTGGTCACGCTCGACGAGGTCAGCGCGATCAGCGCCGAACTGCACCGCGTGCTCGGGCTGACCGAGCAGCAGAGCGTCGACGTGATCGCGACCGCGACCAGCCTGGCCGGCGCGCTATGGCAGATGGCCACCCCCGGCCCCGAGGTCGCCGCGCTCTACCGCAGCGATCCCCGCCTCGCGCATGCCGTCGTCGAGGTCGGCCCGCGGCTGACCCGGGTGCTGACCGCGCTGCTAGCGGGGCTTGGCGTCAGCCAGGAGGAGCCGCCGCCGGTATGACCGGGCCGCTGACCGCCGCGCCGGTACCGAGGTCGGCGAGCAGCTGTTCCCGCAGGACGTACTTCTTGATCTTTCCGGACGGGGTGAGCGGGAACGCGTCGACGATCCGCCAGTGCCGCGGGGTCTTGTGCGCCGCGAGGCGCTCCCGGCAGTAGGCGAAGAGCACCCCGGGGTCGGGGGTCCGGCCGGGCGCGGCGCGGATGAACGCCGCCACCTGCTCCCCCCAGACCGGGTCCGGGACCCCGATCACGGCGACGTCGGCTACGTCGTCGTGCTCGAACAGCACCTGCTCGATCTCACGCGGATAGATGTTCTCTCCGCCACGGATGATCATGTCCTTGAGCCGTCCGCCGATGCGGCAGTAGCCACGCTCGTCCATCGAGGCCAGGTCGCCGGTGTGCAGCCAGCCGGCGGGATCGATGGCCGCCGCCGTCGCGTCCGGGTTGTCCAGGTAGCCGGTCATCACGTGGTACCCGCGGGTACAGACCTCACCGATGACGCCGGGCGCGACGGTCTGGCCGGTCGCGGTGTCGACGATCTTCACCTCGGTCTGGGGCAGGGGCCGTCCCAGCGTGTGAGCCCGGTCGTCCGGCTCATCGCCGGGTGCGGTCTGGGTGATGACCGGAGAAGCCTCGGTCTGGGCGAACACCACGGTCAACGGCACGCCGAACGCGGCCTCCACCCGATGGACCAGCGCGGGCGGGACGACGGCCCCGCCGGTAATCATCCAGCGCACCGACGACGTGTCAGTGCCCGCGAACGCCGGGTGGTCCATGACGCCGATCAGCATAGTGGGCACGCAGAGCACGTACTGGGCCTGCTCGGACTGCAGCAGCTCGAGCAGCAGGCCGGGTTCGAACATGGGCGGCAGGACCAGCGATCCCCGGCAGGCGATCGAGCCGAGCACGCTCATGACGCATCCGGCGGTGTGGAACAGCGGCATCGGGCTGAGGTGGACGGTGCCGGTGACCAGGCCGAGGCGCTCCACGGTCAGGCGGGCGTTGTTGACGATCCCGCGATGGTGCAGGACCGCGCCCTTCGGCAGGCCGGTCGTCCCCGACGTGTACTGGACCTGCGCCGAGTCGGCCGGGCCGACCCGCGGCAGGCGCTGGGTGGGCGAGCCGCTCGCGCCGAACTCCTCCCAGTCGCTGAACAACACGACCTCGCGCAACCGGGGCAGTCCGCCGCGCACGGCGTCCAGCAGGTCAGCCATGGGCGTGCCGCGGTACTGCGGGACCAGGAAGATCCCGTTCGCCTGCGACTGGCCGAGCACATGGGTCAGCTCTTCCGCGCGCAGCGCCGGGTTCACGGTGACGAGCGTGATCCCGGCCAGTCCCGCGGCGAGTTCGAGCAGGACCCATTCGGGAATGTTGTTGGCCCAGACCGCGACGCGTTCGCCGGGCTCGAAGCGGCCCAGGAGCGCCCTGGCCGTTCGTTCGGCCTGCTCGAGCAGCTCGGCGTAGGTCCAGCGCCGGCGGTCGGCCGGGCGGGCGACGCCCTCGACCAGGGCGGTCGCCTCGCAGGCGTCGGCCGCGGCCTCGCGCAGCAGCTCGCCGACCGTCATGTCCAGGATCAGAGATGACCGATCGGCCGGCCAGTGCGCGCTCGACAGTTCGGTCATCGTCCAGGCCCTCCGTTCAGCGCTCGGAGCATAACCCGGCCGGCCAGGCGCGGGCTAGCTCGCTAGCCGATGTGGTGTGCGGTCAGGAACGACGACAGGGTGTCTTGCATCTGGCTCATGTTGGCCGCACTGATCCGGGTGCTGATCTGAGCCTGGGTGGCGAGGAAGAACCGCAGGCTGGCCGCGCAGGTGCCGCCCTGGGCGGGCGCGAGCGTGCACGCGATCGTCTGACCGTTAGCGAAGTCCGAGCCGGCCTGGGCGGTGTAGAGCGCGACGGCCGGGTCGGCGCCATCGCCCGAACCCCGGATATCGGGGTCCTTCACCGTGGCCGGGACCAGCACGACAGCCACGTAGAGGCCGGATGTACGGGTCGGGATCTGCGCGATCACGTCGCCCGCAGGATGAGAGCAGAAGGCATGCCCCTGGCGGAAGGCCTCGTCCGCGACCCGGACGGCCGGAATGTACGGGCAGGCCAGATCGGTGCTCGGCCCCTCGCCGCCGGGGCGGATGATCATGGTCACGCCTGGACTGGCCGTCATGCTCTCGCCGCCGTCGGCGCTGGCCAGGACGGCCTGGCAGGTGGCATGGTCCGGGCCGAGCAGGTACCAGGTCGAGCCGGGCAGGAACGTGGCCCCGAAGATCTGCGCGGTCCCCGGCAGGGGAACGGAGGCCGGGAGGCTGAGCGTGGCCGGGGCCGCTCGCGGTGCGTACGGCGTCCCGGCGTAATCCCCAGCCGGGACCGGGCAATTGGTGACGTGCACTGGGGTGCCGGAGGTGGCCGGCGTGGCTACGGCGGTGGCGGACGCGGGCAGCGGGGTGGCTGAGGTGGCGCCCGGCACCGGAGCGGCAGTGGCAGCGGTTGCGGCGGCCGACGGCTGGGCAGGTGAGGACGAGCCGGGAACCGGGCGTGATCCTCCGCCGCACCCGGCGATCAGGAGCGCTGCCAGTACGGAGCCGATCGCGAACGGCGACCGCTTTCTCACTCCCGCATTATCACCGCTGAGGCGTCGAGCCAGGAAACGCGGCCGTGACAATCTTCGCCTCGATCGGCGTTTCTAGTGGCTTCGGACCTAATTTTTCGTTATAGTGTTTGATAGAAAGATCATTCCTCCGAACGGACCGTGGTATATGAGCGAAACACCGGTACCCCCGGATCCCGGGCGGGACGAGGACGCTCCTGGCACGCCCTCGGGACCCGGTGACCATCCCAGCCTGGAGGCACCCGGGTGGCGGTTGGTGCCGTGCAGTCCCGACTGGGACGAGGCCTACCTGGCGGCGATGACGGAGGATGAGTATCCCGGTGACGCTGATCTTTATGAGGACCCGGATAACGCCCCGCCGGCCGGGCTGGACGACGCGGAGCTGGCCACGCTGATCGCTGAGGCCCGGGAGAATGCCGAAGACCAGGCCCGGGCCGCCGAGGCCGCGGCGCGGCTCGGCGTGACCGGGCTGCTGGCCATGCTCGGCTCTGTGGCGGCCGGGCGGCGCGGGCCGGGGATGCCCGGGTCCGCGGAGAGCTTCCCGGGTGAGTCCGGAAGCCCGGCGGCCGGGTTCGCCTCCGGCAAGCCGCTGGATACCGCGCCGGGCTGCGCGGCGCTGGCCTCGTTCCTGGAGGACCTGGCCGGGGACGATGACCGGTACGCGGGCGCGTCCGATGATGAATTGCAGGGGGTGATCTGCGCGTGGGACCGGGTCGAGGCGGCGATGGCAGCCGGCAAGCACGCAGCGACCGCGGAGCTGATCCGGCGCCGCCCCGCTCCCGGGGCCGCAGTGGAAGGCTCGGCGCAGATGCCGGAGGGATGGGAGGAGTTCACCGGGCGGGAGCTGGGCTCGGCGCTGGGCGTCTCGGCCGGGGACGCCGAGGAGATTCTGGATCTGGCCTGGAACCTGGAGGTGCACCTGCCCGGCACCCGGGCCGCGTTCCGGGCCGGCGTCTTGAACCGGGACAAGGCCCAGATCATCGCGAACGTCACCGCCCTGCTGGACCCCGAGGAGGCCCGGCGCGCCGAGGCGCTGGTGCTGGACCGGGCCGGGTCGCTGACCCCGGGCCAGCTGCGGGCCGCGATCAAGCGGGCCGCCATGGAGGTCAGCCCGGACAAGGCGAAGAAACGGCGCGAGCACGCGGCTAAGCGGACCCGGGTGGAACGGTGGGCCGAGGACTCCGGGAACGCCGGGCTGGCCGGGCGGGAACTGCCCCCGGCGCAGGTGCTGGCCGCCGACCAGCGGGTCACGGCGTGGGCCAAGGAGCTGCGCAAGGCCGGGCTGGACGGCGACATGGACGTGCTGCGGGCCCGGGCCTTCCTGGATATTTTGCTGGGCATGGATTCCCGGCCGCTGGGCAGCGGCCCAGACGACCGGAGCGCACCAGGTCAGGGGCGACCGGGTCAGGGGCCGCCGGATCAGGGCGGGCCGGGTCAAGGAGGGCCGCAGGCCCCGGCGCCGAGCGGGCCACTGAACGGCGCGATCCCGCCCGGGTTCGCCGCGCGGGTGAACCTGACCATCCCGGCCACGACCGTGCTGGACCTGGCGGACCGGCCCGGGGAGATGGGCGGGATCGGGCCCGTCGACCCGGATCTGGCCCGGGACCTGGCCCGCGCGGCGGCCCGCAGCGGCCGGTCGAGGTGGTGCGTGACCGTGACCGACCAGGACGGGCACGCGATCGGGCACGGGTGCGCCCGGTCCGCACCCGCCACCGGCCGCGGTAAACGGGACAAACCCGGCGGCCCTGATCCGCCCGGCGAACCGCGGTTCGCGTTCGCTCCCGCCGGCCAGCCCGGCCCGGCGGGCGGGTACGGGACCTGGCGGTTCTCCACCGGGATTCCCGGACAGCGGGACGTGCTGATCGAGATCTGGCCACTGCCCGCCGAGGAGTGCGATCACCGGTGGCAGGCCCGGGGCCATGATCCCGGGGTTATGCTCCGGCACCTGACCCAGATCCGGCACGCCACGTGTACCGGGCCGGGCTGCCGTCGGCCGTCGGCCGGATGTGATTTCGAGCATAACGTCCCGTATGAAGCAGGCGGCCGAACGTGTATGTGTAATACGAACCCCAAGTGCCGCTTCGACCACCGGATGAAGCAGGACCCGCGGTGGAACGCCGAGCAGCTTCCCAATGGGGACGTGCGGTGGACCACGCCGTCGGGACGACGGTACGTCACCGAACGGACCCGGTACCCGCTTTAGTGCCGGTCAGCTTGACTGCCGGGCGGCGTCCAGGACGGTGCGCAGCATGCGGCGCAAGGACTCCCGGTCGGCCGGCGGCACGGGCGCGAGCAACTCGCGCTCGGTCTGCTCGCCGAGCGCCGACAGCTCCGCCACGATTTGCTGGCCAGCGGGGGTCAGCTCGATCACGCGGCGGCGCCGGTCGGCCGGATCAGTTTCCCGGCTGAGCAGCCCGCGTGCCTCGAGAGAGTCGAGAATGGGGACGATGTTGCGCGGGTCGATGCCGATGACGCCCGCCAGGAACTGCTGGCATACCGGTCCGGTCTCGGCCAGCGCCATCAGGACCAGGAACTGGTTCGGGCTCACCCCGGTCCGCGCCAGTGTCGCGGTCCAGTGCTGCCGGGCGACGGCGCCGACCTTGCCCAGCAGGTAGCCGGTGCCGGACTGGAATGAGAGCCCGCCGGGCAGGGGCAGCTGAGCGATGCTCTCCTCGCGCTCGGCGGTCACGCCATGAGCCTAACCCGCTGGGAATCGGACATCAATGATGATAAACATGAGTCATGTCTATCGGCGAGACCACACCAGGACAGGCCGCACCGGGACAGCAATCCGGCGACCGTCGTCGGCCCAGCCGCGACAGCCTGATCCTGGCCATCGCCTGCGTGGGCCAGTTCATGGTCGTGCTCGACGTCTCGATCGTCACGGTGGCCCTGCCGTCGATCGGCCGCGACCTGCACTACACGGCGTCCGGTCTGCAGTGGGTGGTCAATGCCTACGTGCTCACCTTCGCCGGCTTCCTGCTGCTGGGCGGGCGCGCCGCCGACCTGTTCGGGCGCCGCCGGGTCTACCTGTTCGGGATGGGCCTGTTCACCCTGGCCAGCCTGGCGGGCGGGCTGGCGACCGACGCGGCCTGGCTGACCGCGGCCCGGGCCGTGCAGGGCGTGGCCGGCGCCTGTCTATCCCCCGCGACGCTGACCATCATCGTCACGACGTTCTCGGGCGACCGCCGGACCCGGGCCCTGGGCATCTGGAGCGCCGTCGCCGGAGCGGGCGGAGCGGCGGGCGCGATTCTCGGCGGTGTCCTCACCTCGGCCCTGGGGTGGCGCTGGGTGCTGTTCGTGAACATCCCGATCGGCGTGGCCGCGACCGCCGCCGCGCTGGCCTGGCTGCCCGAGTCGCGCGGACATCAGGGTGCCGGCCAGCCCAGATCGCGGCTGGACGTCGCGGGTGCCGTCGCGGTCACGGCCGGGCTCGGCACGCTCGTCTACGCGATCGTCGGAACCGAGACTCATCCCTGGGGCAGTGTCACCACGTTGTCGCTGCTCGGTGTCGCAGCGGTCCTGCTGGCCGGGTTCGCGATCATCGAACTGCGGCTCGCGAGCGCTCCCCTGATGCGCTTCTCGCTGTTCCGCTCCCGGTCGGTCTCGGGCGCGAACCTGGTCATGTTCCTGGTCGGCGCCGCGTTCTTCTCGATGTGGTACTTCCTGTCGCTCTACCTGCAGAACGTCCTCGGCTTCAGCGCGCTGAAGACCGGCCTGGCGTTCCTGCCGATGGGCATCACGATCATCATCGGAGCCCAGGCTAGTTCCCGGATCCTGCCGCGGACCGGGGTCCGCCCGCTGCTGCTGACCGGCACGGTGGTGGCGGCCGGCGGCTTCGCCTGGCTATCGGCGATCAGCCCGGACAGCTCCTACTGGACGCACGTGTTCGGGCCCGGCTGCCTGATCGCCCTCGCCCTCGGCTTGCTGTTCACGCCGCTAGCCGCGGCGGCCACCGCCGGGGTCGCCTTCACCGACGCCGGACTGGCCTCGGGCGTCCTCAACACCTCGCGGCAGATAGGCGGTTCCCTCGGCCTGGCGGTGCTGGCCACGATCGCCACCGACCGGGCGCAAGCGGCGCTGGCCGCGGGCCACGGTGCCACGTCCGTGGCGGCGGCTCTCGACGCGGGGTACTCGCGCGCGTTCGTGGTGGCCGCCGGGCTGTCGATCGCGGCCGCCCTGGCGGCATTCATCGTGCCGGCCATCCGCGGCCGGGCGCGCGCCAGCGTCCCCGCGGCCGAATGAAAGAGCCTTCGGCCGGGTCGGGGACGACGAGCGACGTTACCCTGCTGCGGTCAGCTGTAGGCTCGCTTTCATGGATGGCCAGGTGACCTTCCGGCCGGTGGTGGAAGACGATCTGTCCTGGCTCGCGAGCCTGATGAATGACCCGGTCGCCATAGGCCCGTATGAGTGGCATGGGTGGAGCGATCCTGAAGGGATGCGGAAGTCCTGGGCTGAGTCGGGGCTGCTCGGCGACGACAGTGGGGTACTGATCGTGCTGCACGGCACCGATCGCGTCGGCGTGGTCGACTGGCACAAGGTTCAGGCTGGGCGTGCGGTCAGCAATTGGTCGATCGGTATCGGGCTGGCACCGGAGTTCCGGGGTCGCGGCTACGGTTCGGCGGCGCAGCAGCTGCTGGTTCGCTACTTGTTCGCCCATACGCCGGTCAACCGCGTAGAGGCCACCACGGAGATCACCAATGTGGCTGAGCAGCGGGCCCTGGAGAAGGCTGGGTTCACCCGGGAAGGCATACTGCGCGGCGCCTCGTTCCGCCAAGGGCGCTACCGCGACGATGTGATTTACAGCGTGCTTCGTGATGAGGTCAACCTGGCGGATTCCGCAGCAGAAGACGGCACGGTCTGAGCTACTGCTCAGGAGGTTATGAGTTACCCGCGTATGACTGGTCGCGATTGGCGTCCGTGTTCGTTTCCGAGACAACGGGCCATGTGCCGTCGCTTTGGCGTTGCAGGGTGTTCCGAAGCCAGTGGTAGACGACCTCTGACCAGATCTCCTGGCCGAGACCGCCGCAATGGCCATCAGCCCCCTGGTGCTCGGTGAGCCGCACGAGCTGCGAGGGGACCGTCAGCGCGTCGATCAGTGTCTGGCCGCCGCCGCCGGCGAAGTCGTGCTCGGCCTCGATGATCAGGGTGGGGCAGGTGATCTGCGGCGCGTGCCGGAGCATGTTGAACCGGCGCAGCTCGGTGAAGTACTTCCCGATGGTGTCGAGGCCGTGGGCCGCCATGCGCGCGCCGAAGAACTCGGCGCGATCAGCGCTCATCCGCATCTGGGCCTTCACGACGGGAGCGGCGATCTGTCCCGTTAGGCCGCTGGGAATGCGAGCGCCCATGTCCGGTTGCGCCGGATCGCAGACCAAGGCGGCCAGGCGGTGGTCGAAACAGGCGCCCCGGGGGGCGAGGTAGCCCCCAAAGGACCGCCCGACGAGCACCAGCGCGTCGGGGTGCACCTCGGGCCGGGTCAGCAGCCAGTCGAGAACGGGGGTGAGCACGTGCTCAAAGTCCGGCCGCAGGAACAGCCGCTGGGTGTAGAGGGCCTCTCCCTGGCCGGGCCCTTCGAAGACCAGCGCGTTGTACCCGCGTTCCACGGCGGCCGGGACGTTGGCCCAGCCAGCTTCCGCGGTCGAGTCGTACCCGCAGGGAAAGATGACGGTCGGCCTGGCCTCGGCCGGACCGTCTGGGGCGAAGAGGTATCCGTTGAGAGTCGTGGTGTCGTAGGGGATGCGGACTGCCTCGGCGGGGTGGTTCATCAGGGCGGTAGCCGCTCTGAACGTGTCGACGTGGGCGTGGTAGGCGTCTTGGAGGCGGCGGTCGTCGAGGTCGGAGCGCAGGTAGTAGAAGGCCTGGCGGTAGTACTCGCTGGCCCGCAGGAAGCCGTGACGAGCGCTCGCCCGTTCACCTGACGCCCGGGCCTGCTCGGCGGTTTGCCGCGCCTGGTCGGCGGTCCTTGACCAGGCGTCGTACCACGCGGTGCCGTTCGGCTTACCGATCCGTCGGGCGGTGGCCAGCGCCTCCCCCAGGTCGGCGCTACCGGCCATCGCGGCCGCCAGTGTCCGCACCAACTGGCCGTCGTAGGACGCGTTGCGGAACAGTACCTTCGCCGGGTCAGCCATGGTGATTTCCTTCCGTGCTGGGCTGCTGAGAAGCAGCGGGGGCGGGTGGCGCCTGGGGACAGGATCCGGGGTCTGATCCGGAGGGCTCGCTGGGGTGCGATGCGGTGGCGCATAGCTGCTCCAGGCAGGCGACGAGCTCCATCACGCCGGCGAAACGGCGGCCCTCGCTGGCCGAATCGGCCAGCCTGGCCGTGCCCGCCAGCCGCCCGTCGCTCGACCGGGTGATGTCGATGAGGATCTGCATGCTCTGAGCATGCTCCGGGGCGAGGCGGCGGTCCCTAGGTACAGTGCCTAGCTGAGCACCCGCTGGCGCAGATCCCGCCGTGAGGTGATCCCCAGCTTCCCGAAAATATGGCCCAGGTGGTAGTCGACGGCTTTCGGGCTGACGTACAGCTCCGCGGCGACCTCACGGTTGGTCATCCCCTTCGCCACCAGGACCGCGACGTCGCGCTCCCGGTCGGTCAACTCCAAAGGGGACCGGGATCCTGGCCGGCTGACGATGATCTTTTGTGAGGCAAGATCGGCCTCCACCCGGCGCAGGAACGGTTCTGCGCCCGCCGAAGCGAACAGGTCGCGGGCGAGGCGAAGCTGGTCGACAGCCTGACGCCGCCTGCCCCCTCGGGCGGCCAGCAGCTGACCGAACCTGTGATGCAGCTCGGCCCGATCCAGCAGCGGATCGTCCGGTCCGAGCAGGGTAATCGCCCGATCGTAACTGGAGCACGCCTGATCGGGGCGTCCCCGGGCCGCCTCCAGGTGGGCGCGGGCCCCCGCAATGCGAGCTTGCATATCCAGACCGCGTTGCTGTGCTGCGGCGCCGAGCAGTTCGACCTGCTCGGCTGCTGTGGCCAGCTCGCCGCCATCGATCATCGCCCCGATCAAGGTGGGCCACCAAGCCAGGGAGGTCGACATGGGGATCAAGTGGGGGGTCTCGACCAGCGAGGCGAGGATCTTCACGACCTGCTCCGGATCGTTGCGGGCCCTCGCCACCGCGGCCTGGGCCACGCGGGTGGTGACGACCGCCTCGATCGTGCCGGCCTCTCCCGCCGCGGCATCTGCCGCTGCGAGGTGCTCGGCGGCTCGCTGCCACTCGCCTCGGCCGCCGAACAGCCGGGCCAGCGCGGCGTGCACCTGCGCGTCCATCCAGACCCGCCGTTCGGCCGATACCAGCGACAGGGCCGTCCGGGCATGGACGAGGGCTTCATCCCACTCTCCTGAGCTCAGCAGCAGCTGCGAAAGCTGCACGTGCGCTCTGGGCAGCTGGGCAGCGGCGGCGCCGTGGCGAGCCAGCCGGATCGCCGCCCGCAGGTCCGCGATGGCCGCCGTCGTCCTTCCGGCGTAGAACCCCAGCGCGCCGCGCACGATGAGCAGGTCGGCGTCAGTCGCCGACACGCTCTCAGCGGGCTGGGGCAGCCGACTGGCCAGGCAATTGAGGGCCGCAGCGGCACCTTGGTCCGCGGCCGTTCCGGCCGTGAGCGTTATCCACCCGGTTCGCTCCAGCTCGGCGGGCAGGTTGCGCAGGGCCAGCAGTCTCGTTGCGGCGTCGATGGCTTCCTGGCCCCGGCCCTGGGTGTGATACAAGGTGCCGAGGTGACCGAGCGCCGCGGCGGCAGCCTCACTGTCAGGCTCCGTTCCGCCCGCCTGCTTCGAGGCCTCGATGAGCCAGGATTCTGCGGGGGCGCTTGCAGCTTCCTCCCACGCCAGCTGCCCGAGGACCAGGCTCCGAAGCGGTCCTTCGCCGCATCCCTCCACCCGCCCGCGCAGCTCAGCGGCGCGCGCCGCCTGCCCGTCCTCAAGTAGCAGCCGGGCTGCTCGCAACACCCGCCGTTCGTTCAGCTGAGGACCCGAGCCAACAGATGATGCCCACAGCAGATGCGTGGCCGCCACGCTCCGGGCTCCTTCGCCGGCCCTCCCGGCCGCCGACTCATCAAGATCTCGGGCCAGGTCGTCGTCGGTCCCTTCCGCTGCGGCCACCCGGTGCCGCAGGGCAGAGGCCGCGTCCAGGGATTCTGCTGCGGCCCGGTGCAGCTCCCGGCGCCGGGTGGGAGCAAGGTCGGCGTACAGCGCCGCCCGGTACAACGGGTGGGTGAAGCACGCGGGCGTGCTCGCCTCACCAGGCCACCACGCCACGAAGCCCGTCCCCAGCAACGCCTCCAACGCCTCGGCTGGATGGTCGACCCGGGCGATCCGTCCGGCCACCGGCAATGGCACCGCCTCGCCCACGACGGACAATGCCGCCGCCAGTCCCCGGGCATCTGGCGGCAGCTCGGCCACCCGGGCCAGGATCATCGAGGCCAGCGACCGGGGCACCGGAAGCTCCCCGCCCGGCGCGGCAAGCTGCGCAACGGAAAGCTCGGCCAGCAAGGTCCGGACATACAACGCAAGGCCGCCGCTGTGCTCGTGCAGCCGCCCGACGGCCCGCCAGGGCAAGTCCGTGCCGGCGACGCGAGCCATCTCGCCCACGTCGTCCCTGCTCAGAGCGCCCAGTACGACCCGCAAGCTACCAGACGGATCCAGCAGCAGGCGCTCCCACCCGTCAGGCGCGGCGCCAGGACGGCTAGTCACCAACAGCAGCACCCGCTCCTCGCCCAGACGCCGCACGACGGTCAACAGCGCCTGGCGGGACTCACGGTCCGCCCAATGCAAGTCCTCGACCACCACCGCCACCGGACGCCGGCCACCGGCCTCGGTCAGCGACGCGACCAGGTCGAGCCCAACGGCTTGCGGACTTCCCCCGCCTTCGATGCCGAGCTGCTCCAGCACGGCGAACGGCTGATCGGCCGTCGACTCGTCCGCTGCGGCCTGCAACACCACAAAAGCAGCCGGAAGCTTCGCCACCACCTGGCTGACGAGCGCTGTCTTACCCGAGCCCGGATCCCCCTCGACCCACACCACCCGGCCCGACCCACCCGACACAGCATCAACACAGGCCCCGATCGCGGCCAGCTCGCCTACCCGGCCGACGAACCACTTGCCGCTAGCCGGAAGCTCCCCGCGGCGCATGGTCCCGAATTTACCTTTAACAAACCGCCTGGTCCATGCTCAACTGCCCGGGATGTGACACGGCAAGATGCGCGCGTCCTTGACGTCGATCGGGTCGCCCGCGAAGGAGGCAAGCGTGGCCCCGGCCGATTCGTGCGGTTGGGGGCCTGGCGGCACGACGGGCCGATCGGCGGTGTTACTGGTGTCTATGCGTTCGGCGAGGAGGGAGAGCTGGCGCGAGAGCCCGTCCAACGGCGCGAGGGTGCGGTCTAGGACGGCGCCTGCCTTGTGGATGCGGGTGGCTCGCAAGCCCAGCGGGACGTCACGTGGTGTGGCTCGGTCGCCGGGCTGCTGGGCGTCGCCGATGAACCGCGTGAGGGTGCCGATGGATCGCCGCAGCGCCTCTACGTTGCTCGTGTTCGCCTGGCCGGATATCGATGTGTCGTGGGCGATGTTGTGTACCTCGCTGGTGGCCGAGCTGAGGATGTCGATCAGTGCCTTCGCGCGGCGATACCGACGTGCTGCGCGGCCATTGCGGTGGATCGAGAACGGCGGCAGCAGGTAGGACTCGGCGTCCTTGATCTGGAACAGTGCATGATCGACGGCCCGGACATCCGACCTGATCCGCACGTCCGGGCCGGTCAGGTGCCCGCCGAGGTCGTCCACGAACGTGCGGAGGCTTTGCAGGTAGCCGCGCAGGCCGGCGTGGATAACGCTGTAGGTGGGGAGCGGCAGGATGACGGTGGCGACGATTGCTGCGATCACTGCGCCGGCGCCGTTTTCGGCGAGCCGGTAGAGCAGCGTGGTGTCCAGGTCCCCGCCCGCGAGGGCATACACCTGTGCGATGCCGATCACCAGGCAGGTGACGAAAGCTGCATAGTTTATCTTCATGGCGTAGGCACCGATGGTGAACGCGGCGACGATGATGATCGCGATCGTCCACCAGGCAGGCCCGGGGCCGATGAGGTCGTGAATGACGACACCGATCACTCCGCCGATGGCTGTCCCGACAACTCGTCTCATGAACTTGCGTCCCCGTTGATCGGGGGTGTTCGTTCCGCCGAAGACGATCAGGACGCCGACGACTCCCCAGTAGAACCGCGGGCCGTTGAGGGCATAGGCAATGGGCAGCACGATCGCGACCGCCACGGCGGCCTGAATGGCGGTGACAGTCGACAGCTTCGGATTGATCCGCCAGCGGCGGGCGCGGGCCTGGGACACCGCGGCGCGCCGGGCGAGCGGCCCGGCCCCGGCGGGAAGGGCGCCCTCGAGGGCGACGACGCCCGTGAAGGACGTCCCTTCCTCGGTGGCGAGGGCCGTCTCCCGTTCCAGTGCCCGCAGGCTGCTCCGGCAGGAGTCGAGCGCCTCCGCGATCGACATCAGTGATGACCGCTCGCTCGCGCAGAGCGCGACCCCGCCGGTCACCGTGGCCGCGCGCCTGATTGCCGCGGCGTCGCTCTCGCGGCCGGCGGCGATCGCGCGGAGCTGCCCAATGATCAGGTCCAGGACCTCTGACGGGGGATGCTCCGCGGCGAAGCGGCGGCTGGCTGACGCGAGAGTGACGAGCGCGTGCTCGTGGTCGAAGGCCGCGCGGTGCAAGTGCTCGGCGACGCGGCCGTCGATGAGAGGGCTGGCCAGGCGCCCGTCGAAGGCAAGCACGAGGGTGTTGACGTGGTCGAGCGCACGATCCAGACGTCGGCCGCTGTGTGGTGTGCAGCCGGACTCGAGGAACTGCGCGAGGCGGGCTGCGGCACGCCGGGACGCGGCGCGGTAGGCACGGCGCGTCTGGCGCATCTCGCGGACCGGGTTATGCCGGCACAGCAGCGCCCGGCCGATGATGCAGGCACCCGCGCTGGCCGCGCCGATAATGACGAGATCCGGATAGGCGCCCAGTCCGGGCGGCTGTGTCAGACCGATGAGGTACGAAGCGAACAGCATCACGCCGAACAAGTGACCGTAGGGCCCGAGCCGGTCCAGATAGAACTGCAGGAAGATCAGCGGCACGAGCCCGGCCATCACGAGCGGCCGATCCGCGCCCAGGAACAGCCCGAGACCAAGACCGGCCGCATACGGAACCACATGCCAGCCGACCCGGGCCGCCATTTGCGCAACTGGCACATCGCCCACCATGAAGCTGCTGATCAGGCCAAGCACTCCCCCGGCCACCATGCCCAGGAGGACGGGCTGGCCCAGCCTGCCCGCCACGTAGTAGGACGCGGCCAGGGAGACGATCAGGGAGACCAGCATCCGCCACGCCATCTGCGCCCGTCCCCACCCAGGGTCGCTGGCCACGAAACGATCCCACACCGACCGCGCCCACCGCCCCCTCAACGGCGCACCGCCGCTTCTGCCAGCGCCGCCTCGAGCTCGCTGACCAGATCACGCAGATGGGTCGCCGTCGCCTCGATCAGCGCATCAGAATCCGGCGTCCGATCGGCCAGCAGCGTCTGCAGCGATTCGGAGACCCGACGATGTCGCTCGCGAGCCACCTCGACGCCGCGCGCGGTCAGTTCCAGCACGACGGCCCGGCCATCACCCGGGTCGGCCGTGCGCCGCAACAGCCCCTGATCCACCAAAGAAGCGACAACGATCGTGACCCTCGGCTGCGTCAAGTTCAGCACTTGCGACAACTCCGTAATACGTCGCGGGTGCTGCGCCACAGCGCTCAACGCAGCGGCCTCGCTCTGACCCAGGTCTCGCCCCGCCAACTGCGTCATCAGCCGATTCAGACGACCCACATCGTATACGAGTTCCAACAGATGCATAATAAACTTATATATTATAACTATGTAACTGTCAACCGGTGAGGTGATCGTCACCGCGAGCCGGGATGCTCGGGTGGGCATGCGCTAGGTGCGCGGGGCCGCGTACTTCGGCACCCCGCCCGAAAACGGGCTGTGCGGGCCGTGCGCGGCCGACGAGGAGGGAACCTCCGGCGCGGCCGTCCCCGCCTGAAAACCGGGCCGATGGTTACCGCGATCTGGTTACCAGCGGCATGAAAAACGCCCCCGGGAGATGTCTCCCGGGGGCGTTTTACCTGGTAGCGGGGGCGGGATTTGAACCCGCGACCTCTGGGTTATGAGCAGTGCGACGT
>Ga0209693_10000529_pt1 | contig 15600 bp, 13 predicted proteins | sample HubBroMetageWRM3_FD_188345 | JGI IMG/M metagenome (GOLD analysis project Ga0209693, IMG submission 188345) | Warmed soil microbial communities from the Hubbard Brook experimental Forest, New Hampshire - Hubbard Brook CCASE Soil Metagenome WRM 3... | ecosystem: Environmental > Terrestrial > Soil...
CTCGTCGAAGACGAAGCTTTTGTTCGGAAGGTGACGGCCGAAGTCTTGCAGTCCGCCGGTTACAAGTTGGTGGTTGCCGGAGGTGCTGGAGAAGCGTTGGCATACCGCGGACGCCTTGCGCCACCCGATCTTCTGCTTGCCGACGTGATCATGCCCGGGATGAGCGGCCGCGAACTAGCCGTTGAACTCACTAGTTTTTATCCGAGCACCCGGGTTCTGCTTATGAGCGGTTATGCGGAGCAACTGACCGACCGTGAATTACCCTCCTACGGCGGGGAGTACTTGGCCAAGCCTTTTTCGATCCATACCTTGTTGAGCAGGATTCGCGAGGTGTTGGATAAGCCGGTCCATGCGGAAGGATGCTCTAACCCGTGTTCGTCTTCCGATAATGCGTGGCTTGCAGAATCTCATGAGGAATCTGGGATAGCGGCACCACCCTGTCGAGGATTCCCATCTCCGCACACACGCGAGGCATGCCATAGACCGCACAACTCGGCTCGTCCTGGCCTACTGTGAGGCCGCCCTCGTGATGAATAGCTTTCATTCCCCGAGCTCCGTCCGATCCCATACCGGTCATGATGATGCCCATGGCCCGGGAATGAAATGCGGAGGCGACGGACTGCATCATGACATCGACTGATGGAACGTGGACCTGATTCTCCGCTTTGCCGGAAAGGAAAATGAGCGTGCGCGAGTCCGGGAGACGGTCTACTGTCATCTGAAATCCCGCTGGAGCGAGGTAGACCACTCCTGGCTGAACCACCGCTCCATGGCAAGCCTCGCATATGGAAAGTGCACAAAGGCTGTTCAGTCTTTTGGCAAAAGCAGCAATGAAGCCAGCCGGCATGTGCTGCACAATCAAGATTGGAACTGGGAGGTCGACTGGAAGAATCGGCAGAATCTCCTGTAAGGCCTTGGGGCCTCCGGTTGAGATGCCGAGAGCAACGATAGCTGCAGTGCCATGCGCAACCTTTTTGGTGGCTGGATCCGCGGTGCGGGGAGGCTTCCGTTGCAGGTTGAGACCATCTCGTACACGCCGGGACTCGGCAGCGGCCTTGATCTTGGCTACCAAATCCTCACGGATATGAGAAATATCCAGCGATGTGGAGGAGAGCTGCTTGGGCACATAGTCGTCGGCTCCCGTGTCGAGACATTGCACCCGGTCTTCGACGCGGCTGCGCTGGGTCAGCACCAGCACCGGCAGGCTAGGCCGCTTCAGCCGCAGATGCCGCAACACGCTCACGCCATCCAGCTTCGGCAGGTTCAGGTCGAGAATTACCAGGTCATAATCAAACTCGCTTCCCATGGCGCGCGCCTGCTCCCCATCTTCCACCACGTCCACCGCGTAGTGTTCCCCAACCAACCCCTGGCGCACGAATCCAGCCAGAGCCGCGTCATCTTCCGCAATTAGAATACGCATAAGTGGCCCTTAATCACAGCCTGATTCTAGTTAGAGAAAGCTCAGTTGAAACTGAAAGTCGTTCGCACGAAAGGGTGTGTTTGCAGAAACGGAACGCGGCTTCGCAGCAGTTTCACAACAGGAAAAACTTCAGCTCGCCGCCCGCACGATTCAAATTGGAGAGTTGTGCGCCAGCGCGGAGACAACTGTCTGCCCGGGGGTATGTTTACTTTCTCCACGTCTGTCGACGGCAGGCGTCTTGTCGCGCTGATTGGAGGCGGCTCGTGGCTGCCAGCTCAAAACTTCCACAGGTGTGCTCGATATGCGGGAAGACGGTCTCACTCGAACCCTGCATGATCGATGAACACGGCTTGGCTGTCCACGAGGACTGCGCTGTCGCAAAGATATTCTTCAGTGGCTGAAACCGCTATTGATTTTGTGACAGTTGCGGCACGGCTGGAAGCCGCGCCGTTTCAAACCGGTGTATTCCGCCGCAGCTACTCACTCTGATTTTGCCAGACCTTGACCTGCCGCTGCATCAGCCCGTAGCATTCACACGCCGCCCGCTCGAGTTTCGCGCGTTGGACAATTCTTACATCGCCGCGCGTGTAAGAGATCAATCCAGCTTTCTGCAGGACCCCCGCCGCCACGGTCACGCTAGACCGCCGTGTGCCGAGCATTTGACCCAGCACCTCTTGCGTCAATCCCAGGGAAGCGCTGCCGACTCGGTCGGCGGACATCAATAACCATCTCGCCAGCCGGGCCTCAACTTCATGAAGCCGGTTGCAAGCCGCGATCTGTGTGGCTTGCATAGCCATGATTTGAGAGAACTGTTGCAGCTTGCGCTCAAATCGCGGGCACTCGCGCAGAAGCACCGCGAACGCATCGCTGTCCACTCGGAGGGCCGTGCCCTTAATCTGAACCACGGCCCTGTTAGCGGCCGTGCGGAAACCTGCAATCAGCGGCAACCCTATCAGGCCCTCCCTGCCAATCAGGCCTACTTCGACGCTCTTGCCGTCTGACAACACACTGAGGATCGAGATCAGGCCAGTATTGCAGAAATACACCGACCTCAACGTGTCGCCCGTCTCGTGCAGCACCTGTCGAGGTTGCATCCGGACCAGTTCCAGCTTCGGAAGGACGCTTCCGAATTCATCACGCGGAAGTCCGCGCAGGATTTCATTGTGAATGTGATTTCCTGTGCCATCGGACCGCGGCAAGTCGTGAGATCGTCCGGGAGATCGCTTGAGGTTCACGTCTTCGTTCCCGTTCAGTGGATCGTCTCCGGCCGGGCTGGCTTCTCCAGGATTTCCCGGTCGCAAACCGGGCAGGCCGGCAGAGACACCTTGCGGTTCATCGCGGTACCTCTAAGCAAGAAATGAGCATCGATAAGCTGCATCGGCGATCCGCAACCCCGGCATTGCCGCCGTTTCGGAGGCGACGACTCCTGCTCCAGAAAATTCTTGATGGATTGAAAAATCTGCGCCTTGGACAGCGGTGTTATTCCCACCGGAACATCGTGCCTCAAAGACCGAGGCCGGTCGGCACGTCGAAGAACTTATGAATGTGCGCTTGCCGACAGAAGGTCTATGCGTCCTGGCTCTGCCATTCTTTGACCTGCCGTTGCAGTAGCCCGTAGCAATCGCATGATGCTTCTTCCAGCCCGCGTCGGTCGTTGATGGTGACATTTCCCCGCGTGTAGGCAATCAATCCGGCTTTCTGCAGTGTACCGGCTGAAACGGTCACGCTTGAGCGTCGTGTTCCTAACATCTGCGCCAGGAATTCCTGCGTCAGGGGAAGCTCATCGGAGCCAACGCGGTCTTGCGTCATCAGCAGCCACCTGGCCAGTCGTTCGTTCACTTCATGCAGCCGGTTGCAAGCGGCGACCTGCGTGACCTGCACCGCCAGCAACTGCGCGTACCGGTTTAGCTGCCGCTGCAGCGTAGGGCATTTTGGCAGCGCGGCCCGCAGGGCATCGGCATCCATTCTGAACGCAGTGGCCTCAGCCTGAACCACCGTTCGGGTGTGGCTGGTGCGAAAGCCCGCCACCAACGGAGTACCCGAAAACCCTTCTTTGCCGATCAGGCCAACCTCCACACTCTTGCCGTCCGGCATGACGTTCAACACCGAGAACATACCGGAATCGCAGAAATACGCCGACCTTAACGTCTCACCAGCTTCGTGGAGGACCTGATGAAGCTTCAATCTCACGAATTCCAACTTCGGCATCACCACTTCCGATTCCACACGCGGAAGCGAAAGCAGGATTTCATTGTGAACCTGATTTCCGTCGCCATCTCTTTTTGAGGACGCGTTGGCGCGATTCGAAGCTAGGATCGTCCGGGTAGAAGAGGACTTCGCCATAAACGGCTCCTTGCACAGCAGACACGCTGTCAAATTTTGCAAGGAACCGTCACCCTAACGGGCGCGGCGGAAAGATGCTAGAAGAGACACTCCAACAATACTCCCTTTTGCCGCTGTTATTAGAAAATAAGCTTCGGGCGACGTCTCGGTAAGTGCTATATCGAACATTATTTTGTGCGCTCTAGTACGGTATCTGCTGTATATGCGCCCACCCTTCTAAGGACTAATGTCCGGTTAGTGCCTTCCCCCGTCGCCGGCTCCTTCCGATTTGGATCCCGCCAGCAACCCGCCAAGGCGCAGCGGGGTCTTTGCATGGCACTAAGAATCCTCATCGCAGACGACAGCTCCTCCATCCGTCATCTGCTTCGATTGTTCATCGAGCACAGCACCGACTGGCTGGTATGCGGCGAGGCCGAAAACGGCCGGATTGCCGTCGAGAAAGTCACGGAACTGAAGCCCCACGCCGTCATCCTCGACCTTTCCATGCCCGTCATGAATGGTCTCGAAGCCGCCCGGGAGATTACCCGCATCGCTCCCTCCGTGCAGATCGTCATGTTTACCATGCATGTCAGCGAAGAGTTGCGGAAAGAAGCCAAAGACGCCGGCGTTAAAGATGTCATCTCAAAGTCGGAGACAATCGGCACTCACCTGCTGGCTTCCCTAAGATCCATCTGCGCCCTGCGCTTGCCCGCGGCCTGAACCCCTCGTAAGACTCTTTTGTATTCCTCAACGACACGTCTAAGGTGTAAAGTTCGCAAGAGAGAAAACACCTCATGTGCTTCTCAGCCACAGCGAACTTCGTCGGCAGCGGTGTTCTCGGCGCCGTCGGCGTCGTCACCTTAACCCGCGTCAAACACCGCCGCGAAATTCTTTTCGCCTCCCTGCCCGTGTTGTTCGCCATTCATCAGTTCACCGAAGGATTCGTCTGGCTCGGCCTCGATGGCATTCTCTCGCCTGCGGTCGCGCACGATATGGGCGCGGCCTTCATGCTCTATGCTCAGGGATTGCTCCCATTCCTGCTTCCGTTAAGCGTGTTCCTTTTCGAGCCGACCGCCGCCAGCCGACAGCGCATGATCCCATTCCTCGTGCTCGGCGGGGGCACCACGCTCTACATCCTATGGGCGCTGACCGCGTTCCCGACAGAGATCTACATCAAGGCCAACACCATCGTCTACATGAATCAAGCCACCAACAACACCGCCGTTGGAGTGCTCTACGTGATCGCAACCTGCGGATCGTTATTCTTCTCAAAGATCAGGCCAATGATCATTTTTGGTTTCGCCAACCTGGTAATTCTCCTGGCTGTAATGGAGGTCAAACGCTACGCCTTCACCTCGCTCTGGTGCGCCTACGCCGCCGTCGCAAGCGTGATCATCCTCGCCTACTTCTGGAAAAGCCACGGGAGCCGACCGTTCTCCTACGCCTAACGAGCTCATCCTGAACCTTCATACTTAAGGAGAAGCGAATGAAAACCCGACTATCCGTCTTCCTACTCTGCTTCCTATCAGTGCCCAGCCTCCTGGCCCAGACCGCAGCAACCACGAAGGACGGCTTCATAAAAACTTCCGACGGCGTCCGCATCCACTACCTCGAGGCGGGCAGCGGACGCCCCATCGTCTTCATTCCCGGCTGGACCATGCCGGCGTGGATCTGGCAAAAGCAGATCGACGAGTTCTCGAAGCGCTACCACGTAATAGCCGTCGACCCCCGTTCGCAGGGCGAGAGCGACAAACCGAACTACGGACACCTGCCCGAAATTCGCTCCCGCGACTACAAAGAACTCGTCGATCAACTAGGCTTGAAGAAGCCAGTCCTGGTCGGCTGGTCGATGGCCTGCGGCGAGCTGATCAAATATGCCGAACAGTTCGGCACCGATAACGTCGGCGGTTTAGTTTTGGTCGACGGCTTTCTCTCCGACAAGCCCAGCCCAGACATGTTCGTCGCCATCTCCGGATGGATGAATCAAGTCCAACTGGATCGCCAGAAACAGGCCGACGCTTTTGTCCGCACCATGTACAAAAAGCCGCAGCCCGAGGATTATCTGAAGCGCGTCATCGACGCTTCCGCTCAGGTCCCAGCCGACACCGCCGTCGTGCTCATCTACGACATGCTGGCCGTGAAGGATTTCTCAGCCGGCCTCGCGAGAGTGAACACAACTCGCCCGCTGCTCTTCATGTACCAGCCCGAATCGCAACCCAGCGCCGACTACCTGAAATCAAAGCTCAACGACAAGGTCCAACTGGAGCGCTTCGACGGCGACGGCCACGCCTTGTTCGTCGACGACCCGGAGAAATTCAACCACGTGCTCGAAGATTTCCTGCAAAGCCCGCGTAAATAATTCACGCAGAGAACGCCGGGCGTTTCGTCCCGCTCCGCAGCAGCTTCCACGCCTCCCGGTAAACCTCATACTTATAGCGGTCCCGTCGCACGCGCTGAACCGGATACAGCATTAGTTCAGTGCCCTTCTTTTTCAGGACAGCGGCCGCCGGGATGATGTACCACATATCCTCCGGGATGACATATGCCGCGAAGAAATCGACCTGCCGCCTCGTATATCGCTTGCTCTTTTGGTTGGAGCTGAATCCGCAGAGATAGCCGTTACCCTTCCTGAAGCTCGTCGACTTCACCTGCACCCTTAGAAAACGCCTCCCGTGTTCCACTCCTACGTCGTAAGGGCCCGAATCTCCCCAAGGCTTCGAGACCTTGAATCGCTTGCGCACCGCCCGCGCCATGAACTGCAGCTCCACCCACTCGCCCCGCTCCTTGAAGTTCCTGAATCCCTTGCACTTCGCCATACCAGCACGCCCCGTTTTGCCCAAAAGAAAAGGCGCAGCCGTTGGGCTGCGCCTCGTTTTTCTGAATTTTTACCCTATACTTTCAGTATATCAATTTGAATAGGGGGATTGTGTCACGTTTCCCGGAACTATATCTCCGTTCATATGAGCGAGTTAGGCTCGATCCTGTAGTTTTTGCCTATTGACAAGTTTTTCGTTGCATACGAGAACTGGCTCGATCTTCGACCACACTGTCATCCTGAAGCCCGCGTTCTTTGCGGGTCGAAGGACCTCTGTACTCGCCGGCAGTGCCTCGGACGCCAGCAACGTGCATAAGCGCCGAACCCGCCCGGTCAATTACTCCCGTCCCGCAACTCCAGAGATAATATAGACGTAATCCGCAGAACCTCTGCAACCCTGAGGACATACCCCATCAACGCCGGGACGAAATTTCGATGAAGCCGCTGCTCACGCCCGGCATCTGCCTCGTGGCAGTTGCGGTTTTGCTGCATACCGGCCTGGTCACCCCCAGCGTCACGCTCATCACCTACGCCTTCTACACCGCGGCGATCGCCGGCCTGCTGCTGGCCTGGCGATTTCACTCCAGCCGCATCTTCTTCGCTTTGCTGGTCGTTTTTCTCGCCCAGGAAGCAATCTCCTACTTCTCTTCTCTATCTGCTGCAGGATCATTTACTTCAGCACGCGTCCCAGCCGGCAGCCCGGGAAGCATTGCACTCGCCGCCGTGGGCCTGCTCTTGCCGCTTAACTTCGTTCTGCTCTCGCTTCACAAAGAACGAGGATTCACTTTCTCCAGCATCGCGCCTCCTACCTTAATGCTATTTGTTCAATCTGTGATTGTAGGCGTGCTCTGCCGGCCTCAAACGCTCGTGGCGGCGTCTGCGCGTGCGCTACATCATCCCGCGCTGCCGGCTTCGTTGCCGTTTGCTACCGTGCTGGCCTTCGCGGCTGCGGCAGTACTGTTGCTTATGCGCTTTCTGCTATTGCACAAACCCGCGGAGAGCGGCCTGCTGTGGGCGCTGGCCGCTTGCTTTCTCGCGCTTTATTTTGGAGGCGTCGGACGAATCCCCACCGCGTATTTCGCAGCCGCCGCGTTCATCCTGGCAGGCGCAGTCGTAGAGACGTCTTATCTGCTCGCCTATCACGACGAACTCACAACCCTGCCTTCCCGGCGCGCCTTTCATGATGCCTTGCTTCGACTGCAGCCACCTTATTCCATTGCCATGGTCGACATCGATCACTTCAAACGCTGCAACGACACTTACGGTCATGACACGGGAGATCAGGTGCTGCGCATGATTGCGTCGCGGCTGGCGAAAGTATCGGGCGGAGGACAAGCGTACCGCTGCGGTGGGGAAGAATTCGCCATTCTTTTTCCCGGAAAGAGCACCGTCGACATCATGGAGCATCTGGAAAAGTTGCGCGCCGAAATTGAAGCCAGCACGCTTCGACTGCGGGGCCCGGAACGCCGCCAGGAGGCGCGCGGCCCCGACCGCCGCAATCAGCGCGCCCGCGGACGCGCTCAAACCGGACACGCCATCCGCCAACTGGCGCGCACCACGCCGTCTGACGAACTCTCGGTGACGGCAAGCATCGGAGTTGCCAGCTCGAGGGGAGCAAATCCTTCCGCGGAAGAAGTCATCCAGGCGGCGGATAGAGCGCTCTACCGCGCGAAAGCCGCCGGACGTAATCGGATCGAAACCGCGTCCGCTTCCCGGCGCCGCGTCCGCAGCAAAGCGGCCGGTATCGCGTGAACTGCCAGATGAACCCGGTCAAATAAAGAAACGTGCGGCCCGGATCGCCACGTCAAGGCGGGAGCATGTGACGCCCCCGGGCTCGCACGTTTTTCGCAAGCACCACAGGCCGTGCGGTCAGCCCGTAGTCGTAGGAGGCACAGAAGTTTTCCGTTCGCCGCCAGCACAGGTCGGACACTTCACGCGGATAAACGCAACGCCCTCGGATTTACCCTTGATATCCACGGGCTTGGCCACATATCCGGTACCGCCGCAGCGCGGGCAGCTTTTCGGATCCACTCCTCCCCCTAAGTTGCTGAGAGTTTTTCACCAATTCGCCGCGGCACTTCGACAAAGTTGTTCCTGTTACGAAACCCGAACAGGCTCGCCCGTCACCCGCAACCGATTGCAAGACCGAACCGTTCCGCAACGCGCCCGTCGCAAAACCTGTGTTAAGCTAATCAAAACCGCACGCCGGAGAGGTGGCAGAGTGGCCGAATGCGGCGGTTTGCTAAACCGTTGTACGGGCTAATACCTGTACCCAGGGTTCGAATCCCTGCCTCTCCGCCAGTAAGTCTTAGCTGTAGAGAATTCAGCCCGAAATACGCGGAACGTGCCAGTATTTTGGAAATATTTCGTCCTCAAGCCAGGCTCGGAGAGAATCACAACTTCGCTTAGCCTTGGCGGGCATCAGCCGTCAGCAACCGATCAGTCCGGCGCATCATTCTCCAGTCATATTCGTATGCCGTTCCACAACGTGGACAGATCTGGTAATGGCGGCCGTTGGCGTCGATGCGCGGCCAGTTAAACCGATGCGAGCAACCTTGTCCGAAAAGCCGCTTCAAGAAATTCATTACTGCACTCCTTTATTACGATTTCTCCACGCATCGAGCCATCGGTTGAAGAATGGTTTTGGCTCATTGTCCAGCAGACCCTGAAGCGTAGATAAGAGAATCTTTGGCGGCTGGGACTTCGACAGGAAGGTGTCGACTGCCTTCAGCTTTCTCTTGGGCAGCGGCCCGTAGGCGGACAACAACATGATTGGGACGTGTGACTTCACGCGCTTCATCTTCGCGGCAACGACGTCACCGTTCATGCCGGGCATCTGGTAGTCGAGAACCACCGCGTCTACACGGTGCGACAAGAATAATTTCAGCCCCTCGTCCCCGCCGCTTGCCTCCAGGACTTCATAGCCGTTGTTTTCGAGCAGCATCTTGCGGCCTATGAGCCCGTTCCAGTGGTCGTCAATGCAGAGAATCGTTGCTTTCAGCCGAGACATGCCTTTTCACATTTCCAGTTCGGCCAGGATTGTTTTTTTGCAGAGGCGTGCTTCCGTCCGTGAGTGGACCAAAGTTGCCTGTTGAAGTGGCGGGGCAAACTGATTTGACTATGGTTGGAAGGTACTTTCAAATTACGAACGTCCACTCAGGTGCCAGTTACCAGAGTCGGAAAGTCAAAAGCCGAACATTCAAGTAGCAGCATGCTGTCCGGTTTTTGTAACAGGTGTAAGAAACAGATTGCGTTGTTGCCGGTCAGCTGCTACTTTCGATCCAACTAACGGGCCAGCACGACTCAACAGAGGGCTGGGCTCCTTTCCTTTGTAGGGTTTCGCGAAAGTACTCCTGTAGTAACGCTGCCCTGCTCTCTTCGCCACTCGTCTCGGCCCAATTGAAGGGAGATTTATGTCTGCTCCGAAAAAACAACTTCCACTTGCCGGTAGCGAGCGTGTTCCGATGGAAGGAGCACGAGAGATAGGCCCAGCCAACCCTAACGAAACGGTGGACGTGACGATCCGTTTGCGCTCTCGCGCAGGGAAGAAGCCGATTGTGAACGCTGCTGAATTCACGAAACCGATCGCGAAACGTGCGATCTTGAGTCGCAAGGAATTCGAACAGCGCCATGGTGCGGACCCTGACAGCGTCGCTCGCGTCGAGGCATTTGCACGCCAACACAAACTTTTGGTGAAGGAAAAGAGCCTAGCACGCCGGACCATCGTTCTGTCGGGGACCGTTGCCGCTATGAACGAAGCGTTTGGCGTTGAACTGAAGGAATACGAATACGCAAGCGGCCGATACCGCGGGCGCACGGGACCGGTCAACCTGCCTGCGGAACTGCACGACGCGGTCGAAGGTGTCTTTGGTCTGGATAATCGGCCACAAGCCAAGCCGCATTTTCGTAGGCGGCAGGGGCGCGGTAGCGTCCGTGCCGCTGCGGTGAGCTTGTCTTACACGCCCATTCAAGTCGCTGCGCTTTACAACTTTCCCACTGGGGTAGACGGCGCCGGAGAATGCATTGCACTCATCGAATTGGGAGGCGGTTACAACCCGACGGATCTCAGCAATTACTGGAGTGAGCTGAATCTGCCTGAGACTCCCACCGTGTCAGCGGTTTCGGTCGGCGACGGCAGCAACAATCCCACCGGAGACCCGAACGGCCCGGATGGTGAAGTGATGCTGGATATTGAAGTGTCCGGGTCGATCGCGCCGGCGGCAAAGATCGTTGTCTATTTTGCAGAGAACACGGACGCCGGCTTTCTGAACGCGATTACAACAGCCGTACACGACAGCACGAACAACCCGTCTGTGGTCTCCATCAGTTGGGGTGGTCCCGAATCCTCATGGACACAGCAGGCCATGACGTCGATGGATGAGGCATTCCAGTCCGCGGCTGCAATGGGAGTAACAGTTTGCGTAGCCGCTGGAGATGACGGCTCGACTGACGGCGTTAGCGATGGCCTGAATCACGTAGATTTCCCAGCGTCGAGTCCTAATGTGCTGGCATGTGGAGGTACCGAGTTGATCGCCTCAGGAAATGCGATTACCAGCGAAACCGTGTGGAACGAACTCGCAAATAACGAAGGCGCAACCGGAGGCGGCGTCAGCGACGTCTTTCCGCTTCCCAGTTGGCAGACAGGAGCCGGCGTGCCACCTTCTGCCAATCAAACTCACAATGTGGGCCGAGGGGTTCCGGATGTGGCCGGCGATGCCGATCCCTCCACCGGCTACGTCACCCTGGTGGATGGGAACCCCGATGTTATTGGCGGGACGAGTGCCGTCGCTCCACTGTGGGCTGGATTGATTGCGCTTATCAACGAGAGCGTTGGAAAGCCGGTTGGCTTCATCAACCCGTTGCTATATCAGAGAGCTAGTACGGCGACGGATTTCCGTGACATCACCTCCGGCAATAATGGCGCCTATTCAGCGGGTTCGGGATGGGACGCATGCAGCGGGCTTGGATCGCCGATCGGGATCCGGGTAGCAGCAGCGTTGGGTGTTCCTCCGTCGGCGCAAGCGAAGAAGACTGGTACTTAGCGGTAGATGCCCCTCCGAGTCAATGAAAGGCGAAGACTCGTTTTCGACATCGGCATTCCTAGTTCGCGAGGTGATGTGATGACACTGGAAAGGATCAAACTCAGGAGTCTCTGCGGAATGTTGACCGTGGCCATGATCACATCTGGCTGCGCTTTGGGACAAACCGGATCAGGTCCGGTCGACCCAGGGGTGCGCGGTGGCTCGGCTGCTGCGGGCGGTCCGCTACAAGGCCTTACGGCCGACGAGACTGCATTCTTCCTGGATGGCCAGGCGCGGTTCGCTGAAATCGAGGTTGTAAACAAGGGCGCGAACAGAGGTCTTGGTCCGCGCTTTAATTCAAACCAGTGTTTCTCCTGCCACTCGCAGCCTAATATGGGTGGAACGAGCCCGGCGAAAAATCCCCTGCCCGAAGTTGCCGCCCTGGATGGGGCCAAGAACGCGGTGCCATGGTTTATCGTACCGAACGGTCCCATCCGCGAAGCGCGGTTTAAGCAGAGCAGCGGTAACGCGGATGGCGAAGTGCATGACCTCTTCGTGATAACGGGGCGAGTTGACGCCCCCGGCTGCAATATCGCCCAATTTGATTTTCTGCCCGCGGGTGATCCGTTAACGGGCCAGGGTGGGAATCGGAATATCATTTTTAGAATCCCGACGCCGGTCTTTGGCGCCGGGCTGATAGAAGGGATTTCCGATTCGGCCATCCTTGCCAACATGCAGGCCAACGCTTCGGCGAAGTCGGAGTTGGGTATTCACGGACACGCGAACGCGCACCTCAGCGGAAACGTGAATCTGAGTGCCAACGATGGGACGATTACCCGTTTCGGTTGGAAGGCACAAAACAAATCCCTTCTCATGTTCGCAGGCGAGGCTTACAACGTCGAGATGGGAATCTCAAACCAGCTATTCCCACAAGAGCGCGACGAAACACCCGGCTGTATCTTCAATCCCACTCCTAACGACACTCTTAACTTTACAGCCCCTCCCCCGACCGCCGGCACTTCGACCAGCATTTCAAACCCCGCAGTCGTGTCGGACATCGAAGCGTTTGCCAATTTCATGCGGATGCTCGCTCCACCCGCGCCCGCTCCACCTACACCATCCAGCGAAAAGGGCCGCGACTCGTTTGCGAAGGTTGGGTGTGCGCACTGCCATACACCGTCGTTTACTACTGGGGCGACGATTGCGAGCGGGTCAACGACCAGTCCGAGTGCGGCGCTTTCCAATCAAACCGCGAATCTTTTCTCTGATCTGCTGGTGCACCATATGGGCAAAGGCTTGGCCGACGGCATTACGCAAGGCGGCGCCGGCCCTGACGAGTTCCGAACTGCACCTCTCTGGGGTGTGGGACAACGCGTCTTCTTCCTTCACGATGGGCGTACGTCGAATCTGGTTGACGCCATCAGGGCGCACCGGAGCCACGGCAGCGAGGCCAATAAGGTCATCGAACACTTCAATAAGCTGACCGTTCAGGAACAACAGGGAATCATCGATTTTCTGCGCTCACTTTAGCTAGATGGCAGATATCGCCAAATTGCGCCCGAGGCCTGCTTGACCACAAGAGCAAACCGGTTGCAAGGGTTCTAGTCAGCTGCCATGGTCTGCGCCTCTCGCTCGAATTGCATGAGTTGGGGAGCTTCAGATGCGGGTTGCCCGCGCAGTTCCGCCTCCAGCGCCGCTAACTGTGCCTCGATTTCCTCAGTTGCCTTGCGCTTTCGGATAACCTCATCGCGGTAGCGTCGCAGGAAATAATCGATGGTCTCGACGCGAATCCTGATCGAGCCGGTGGGCTTGTTCTCATCCAGATCCTTGAAGCAGAAGTAAGGAGTACCGGATTGCTCGATAATGCCCTCGACTACGCCATAGATAGGCGCATCGTGGCCACACTTGAAGCTGGAAACTTCGAGCGCTACCAGGTTCGGATGCCGAGCAGTGAATTTTGCCGCCCAAACTTTGTGGTTGGTGCTGCAGGAATATGAATTCTTCCAAGCGTCAGTGATGTCAAGCGGGTGACTGATAATTCCGGCGCGAACTTCTTCGCCGAACAGCCGCTCCAGCAGATCTTCATCGAGCGGCAAAGTATTTTGCGAGAAGATGGGATAGCCCAGTTTCTGGAACTCCTCCATAATCTCGTGATTCAGACCGGGATCGTGATGATACGGCCGACCGAGCATCACAATGCCGATGCGATCTTCGCGTTCCAGTTGATCGAGAACCTGGCGAGCGCGATTGCGGATGCTGGCTTCGTAATCCTCCAGCGCCTTGTAGCCGACCTCGACTGCGCGGTCATTCTCTTCCTGTGACAAACCCAGGATGGGCTGCCAGGCCTGGAGCATCTGGTGGGCAAACAGCTTGCGGTCGGCAAAGTTGAGGACGGGATCGACATACTTTACGTTGTGCTCGGCGAACACGTCATTCTCTTTTGTGAATGCAGCCTTCACCGTTTCCGGTGTCGCGGTAACGGTTGGGCAGGCGTTCGTGCCCACGATTTTTACCAGCGGGGAAGTCAGCACATCGTACATGGGGAAGAAGATCACGTTGAGCGGCTTCTTGCGATGCTTTTCCTGGATCAGGTTGTACACGTGGGAAATCCCAATCTTCGCGGGGAAACAGGGATCGATAGCGCCGCGGCTCGCGCCCGCGCGGTAAAGATCGGAACTGGTGTAGTCGGAATAAACGATATTCTCAGGCTGAACACCCAGGCTTTCAAGGTATCCGTTGAAGAGCGGTGCGTAAGTGTAAATGTTGAGAACTCGCGGAATGCCGACGCGGAGTTTCTTGCGATTTTGCATGAGCGGAATGCGTTCTTTTCCTGCCTTGTTCCAGAATGTGGTTACTGGAAGTGGATCGGCCACGCTCTCGGCGTTTACTGGTCGAAAGACCTCATGGGCGGCAAAGTCAACAAAGTTAGGATATTTATCTTTGATCTCGTCGATTCCCGCCTTGATGTCCTTCATGTCATTGACATCTTCCACCAGGCCTTTTTCGCAAGTAGCGATGATGAGGCGTTGCTCGCCGTGCATCAGCGGAACCTTGGTGACTTTCTGGATCGGCACGAAGGCCAGGTCGTCCTTAGGGACCGTGCGAATATCAATGAAGGTGCGCAGGCAATTGTTCTTGCAAAAATTGCAGCGTGTACTTTCGTTGCGCGTGGTCCGGTATTCGATTTTGCGAACCGCTTCCAGTCCGACAAACGATGTCTGCAACCCGTTGCGCCACAGGCGTACGGATTCAACCGCGGCGCCGATGGCGCCAGATTCGCCGCAGAATTCGTGGACGATGATTTCGGGTTTCTTGCCCGACGCCCGGAAACTGTTATTGATGAAATCGACTTCCGCCTTCACCACGGCCATGTTGTTCTGCGTTCCACCCTGCAGAACGAAGCGCGTTCCCAGCGCCGCGAGATTAGGTATGCTGGCCACGTAAAGAAATACGTTCTTGGGCAGCACAGTCGCGAGGCCGGCCAGAATTTCCTCCGCGCGCCAACCCTGGCGCTGGAAATTAACGATGTCCGATTGCATGAAGACGGCACAACCGTAGCCGAAAATCGGCATTGATTGCGCGGAGAAGGCGAGATCGGCATACTGCTCAACGCTCAATCCAAAGCCTTCAGCGGTTGACTGCAGGAAATATCCGTTGCCGGCGGAGCATTGGGTGTTGAGTTTAAAATCTTTGACGCGGCCGTTGTGCAGGATGATGATTTTGATGTCCTGCCCGCCAACGTCGACGATGACGTGAGGATCTTCGTAGAATTTGAGAGCCGATTCCGTGTGCGCCACGGTCTCGACCAGCGCTACGTCGGCATGCAAGACGTCTTTCAGGATATCTTTTGCGTAACCGGTCGTGGCTACTCCCAGGACTTCCAGTTTCGCCTTCTGCGCTTCCACCTGGCCGCGCAGGTTCTCAAACATTTCAATGGTGTCCTGAATCGGATTCCCGTTTGAGAGCTGGTAGGCCTTGCAAAGAATGTCGCCTTTTTCATCAAGCAACACGGCCTTGGTTGA
>Ga0209693_10000530_pt1 | contig 15595 bp, 12 predicted proteins | sample HubBroMetageWRM3_FD_188345 | JGI IMG/M metagenome (GOLD analysis project Ga0209693, IMG submission 188345) | Warmed soil microbial communities from the Hubbard Brook experimental Forest, New Hampshire - Hubbard Brook CCASE Soil Metagenome WRM 3... | ecosystem: Environmental > Terrestrial > Soil...
CCGCGGCGCGCACGCGATCAAGATCATGACCTCGGGCGGTGTCATGTCGCTGGCCGACCCGATCCGGATCCCGCAGTACTCCGCCGATGAGATCCGCGCGGTGACCGATGAGGCGGCGCGGCGCGGCAGTTACGTGGCCGCGCACGCCTACTCGCCCGAGGCGATACGCCACTCGATCGACAACGGGGTGCGCAGCATCGAGCACGGCAACCTGCTCGATGCGCAGACGGCGACGGCGATGGCCTCGGCCGGGGCCTTCCTCGTGCCAACCCTGGCCGCCTATGACGCGATGGAGCGCCGCGGGGAGCAGATCGGCATGCCGGCTGTGTCACGGCACAAGAACCGGGAGGTCCTGGAGTCCGGTCAGCAGGCCATCGAGCTTGCCCGCGCCGCCGGCGTGAGCGTCGGCTTCGGCACCGACCTGATGGGCCCGCTGGAGGACGAGCAGCTCAACGGCCTGCGCCTGCAAGCCGAGGTAGACGGGATCTGGACCGCACTGGCCTCGGCTACCTCGGTCAACGCTGAGCTGATCGGCCGGCCCGACCTCGGCCAGGTCGCCGAGGGCTGCACCGCCGACCTGCTCATCCTCACCGGCAACATCCGCGACGACCCATCGGTGCTGTGGTCCCCCGACAGCCACCGAACGATCGTGCAGGACGGCCGAGTAATCACCAACTCAAAGACCGCCTCATTAGCAGACGCGCGAAGACCCGCCGTTAGGTACTGGAACAATCCCTTCGGTCCGGTCCGTTGGAGGCACGCAGAACGTCGTTTTCTGTCGTGTGTGTGCTGGCGAATGCACGCAGCTGGCCAGGACCATGCGGAGATGCGGGCCCAGCCTGGCGGGCCGGTGCGGCTGCCCGGTGCGGCGCAGGCAGCGGGGCCGGGAACCGCCGCGCTCAAGCTCGACGGGTGACGCCGGTTCTGGTCAGCGGCGGCGCGCGATCAGCGGCGGCCTAGTCGCTTCCGCCGTTGCGGCCAGCGGCCGGTGCCGCCAGATGTCATCGTCATGGTGGACATCTTGGTGACCCGCGCGGCGCTGGCGGGATCAGCCGAGGGCGAGGATGGTGCCGTTATCTCCCACGGCGTAGCAGGTGGCCGGGCCGGCGCAGCCGATGCCGTACAGGTCGCTATGGGTCGGGCTGGGCTGCGCGGTCACGGTGGTCCTGTTGGTGATCCGGGCGATCGATCCGCCGCTTCCGGCCAGGTAGCAGGTCAGCGCGGCGGGGCAGGTGATGGCGTTGAGCACGCTGGTTGACCACCCCAGCTGAGGCCCGATCTGATCCCAGCCGGCTCCGCCATCGGATGACTGGTACACGTTGACGCCGCCGTCTGGGCCGCCGAACGGGTTGGTGCTCTGGACGCCGTAGCAGCTGGTGCTGGTGGGGCAGTTGGCCGCGTCGGGCGCGACGCCGGCGCACATGACCGTGGACTGGGCGCATATCCAGGGCTGGCCCGGTCCGCGTGTCAACAGGACGGCGTACGCGAACCCGCAGTGCCCGCAGTCCACGAGGTCTCCGCCACCGGCCCGGCACAGCCCGCTGCTCAGGCAGGTGATCCACTCCAGCGGGTAGGCGTAGAGCCCGGACTGGCAGTCGCCGTTGCAGGCCACCCCGGGCGGGATGGACTGCCGGGTCCAGCTCGCTCCCCCGTCGCGGGTCAGCCAGATCGAGCTCGGCGCGGCATGCGGTGTCTTCGGTACCGGGGTGCCGTTGTCGTAGGCCGACGGCGCGGTGGCGACCGCGGAGCAGACTCCGGCGCCGACGCAGGCGATGTCCAGCAGGCCCAGGCGGCACAGCGCGGGCCGGCCGACGATCGCATAGGCAGGCAGGCACGCCTGATCGGTGAGGTCCGCGCCGGACACGCCGACGGGCAGCACGTGGCGGCTCCAGGACGCGCCGCCGTCGTGCGTCACCAAGATGGTGTTCGGCCGCGCGATCACATAACACGATCTCGGCGCGACGCAGGCGATCGCGTACAGCGGCGTCGGTGACCCACGCAGCGGATTGGCCTGGGCCCGCCAGGTCCGGCCGCCATCGGCGGTGGCCACGATGGTGCCCGCCGCACCCACCGCCTCGCACCGCAGCGCGCTCAGGCAGGCCACGCCGTACAGACGCTGCCCGGTGCCGCTGCTTTCCGCCCGCCACGAGCCAGCGCCAGCCTCGGACGAGCCCGTGACCGGCGTGCTCGGCCCGGCGCTGGCCTGCGCGCCGGGCGGGCTGCCACCGCAGCCCGCGAGCACCACCGCGGCGGCGCACAAGCACGCCGCCGCCCCCGCCGCACCTGGCCGCCCGCCCGGGCGGCGGCGCATCAGACGAGCCAGCGACACAATGGAATCGTATTGCCGTCCGCGGGCTAAAGCGGTCCGTGCCCTCGGGGCGGAACCTGCTCACCCGTGGCCGGGACGCCGGTACGTCCAGGCCCGCTGGGTGATCACGGGCCCCTGGCCAGGCCGGAACGTCGGGGTCCAGTAGACGACGCCGCTTCGCCGCCGCCGTGACGATCGACACCCGGCTCGGAGCCAGGCCCCTGATCACCCTCACCAGGCTCGACTGGGCCGGCGCGCTGAGAACGCGCGCCGCCCGCGGCGACTAGGCGCAGGCCCGGACGCTCGCCTGGCAGGCAGCCACGGAGGCGCGCCGCCTCGACATGCCCGGCCCAGCCGACCGCGCCGGCCATCTCGTCAACGACCTGGAACAGGCCATCAGAGCCGGCGACCCGCTGACCCCGCGCGAGCGGGAGATAGCGGACCTGGTCTCGGCCGGGATCACCAACCGCGCGATCGCCACCCAGCTGGTGCTCTCCGAACGGACCGTTGAGGGACATGTGCGAAGCATCCTGGCGAAACTGCAGCTGACAAACCGAACCGAACTCGCCGCCTGGACACTCCGAGCTCCCGGCCCCTAGCACGCAGCGCGGCACAAGCCACCAGACGGCAGCATCCACGCAGCGTGGCCAGCCGCCGCAAATTGCGCAGCCCCGCGAACCGGATGATCTGCTCACCAGCGCCTTCCAAGCGCGGCGGGCGCGAGACCATACCGAACGAACGGCGGTTAGCGCGCCCGTCCGGCGGAACTGCGCTTCACGCTCAGCAGCTGCAGCGCAGTGCTGCGCCGGAGTCCTGTGCTCTTGGCCGGGCGTGGCGCTTGCAGCTGGCCGTGACCCGGGCGGGGGCCGGAGGTGGCCCGGCTGCCTGCTCAGGACCAGAAGTCGATACTCGCCTGCGGGTCGGTAGTTGCGGCCCAGAACTCGGTGACCTTGCCGTCGCGGACATGGCTGACGTTGGCCACCGGGGTCTCGACCGACTTGGTCCCGCGGGAAGCCGACAGCGTGCACAGCGCCACGGTGTGCTCGTCGTTGGCGAGTACGTCGTGCACGTCGAGCCGGAACGTGCCCGCTGTCTCCTCGGCCAGCCTGCCGAAAAAAGCGAACACCTCGTCCCGCCCGTGGTAGTCGCCGCTGAGCGGCCCCACGCCTCGCACGTGCCAGGTCACATCGCCGGCGAGCAACTCCGAGAGCGCAGCCAGGTCTCCCGCGGCAAAAGCGTCGTAGCCCCGGCGGGTCAGTTCGACGTTCGGGTGTTCGGTCATGACCGCCTCCCCTGCGGATCTTTTTACATCTTGACACCATAACGCCACCCGGCTGGGGCATCACGAGTTTCTGCCGGGCCTGCCAGACTCGCCTTAGCCCCCACCAATCGGGCTAGACGACCTCCCGCCCGCCGGCCAGGCGCTCATACTTGCCAGATCGGCGCCCGGCGCGGGCGATCCCTCCGCGTCCAGGCAGCCGCACCGCAATCGGGCGGTTCGCGTTCATCTCGACGTCGCGGTTAGTGACCTCCGGACGGCTGCCGGAAGCGGACGATGCGCCAGCTCCGCCTGGCCGCCGTAGCCAGGCGGAGCTGGCAGCTGGTGCGGGCTACCTGGCGGCGCCCGCGATATAGGCGGCGACGATATATGTGGCGCGCCGGTCCAGGCTGCCGCGGGCCCGGTCATAGCGCATCGTGGTCCGTGGGTCGGCGTGCGAGGCGGCCTCTTGGACGTCACGCAAGGGGACCCGGCATCCAGTGCCGCGGTGATGAATGCATGTCTAAGCGTGTGCGGGATGACGGCTTTGCCTTTCCCGACGCGGCGGGCGGTCTACCACCTTGCCGCCCTTGCGGGTGATCGTCAGGGTCCGGTGCCCGCGTTCCAGGCCCAGGTGCTCGATGTCGGCGCCGGTGGCCTCCGAGACCCGCAGCCCGTTCAGCGCGAGCAGAGAGATCAGCGCATGCTCGCATGGCGGCCCGAGACCGGCCGCGACCAGCAAAGCGCCGAGCTCGTTGCGGTCCAGGGCGACGGCATACGCCTCATAATCCACCCGCGGCCGCCGGACATGGGCTGCTGGAGAGTGCTCGAGGAGTTCCTCTTCAACGGCGTACTGGAAGAACCCGGCGATGGTAGACAGCCGCCGGGTCACGGTGGCGCGGGCGCGCCCGCGGGCTTCCATCTCGCGGGCGAAGCACTCGATGTCGCCGCGGCGGACAGCGAACAGGACGAGGGAGCGGGCACGGCACCAAGTAGTGAATTGGCGCAGGTCCAGCGCGTAGGCCTCGCGGGTCAGGCCGCGGTACCCGGCCAGGAACCCGGCGAGCGCGAGCCGTTCGGGGTCGGTGAAGGCGGGTTGGATCGTAGCGAGCGCGGTAGATGGGGCGGCAGTGGCCATCGGGCACCTCCCGGCCGGGCTGGAACCGGGAAGGCTGGGCCAGTTCCGGTCCCAGCGGTTAAGCGGAAACCCACCGTAAGCCGTCCGGCCAGGTAACGCTATGACACCGGCGGCCGAGCGCCGTGGCGCGGCAGGACGCTGAGAAATGCTCCACATCCTCCCTGCCGAATAGGCGCTCGAGTTCGCGACTGGCTGCCAACCGGGTCACACAGATCACCATTGATGTGTGCATGGCGTAGATCCCGGTTTGGGCACGGCGTGTGGTAGCTCATGCTCTCCTCCTCAGGCATGGGCTGTCTGTGATGCGGCTGGCCGATGGCGGCGCCCGCGCCCGCGGGGCGGGGCTGGGCCGCTATCCGCGGGGCCGGTTGTCCATTGTCCGGGTCACGGTCACCACGCCAGGGAAAGGCCGCTGACTTTACTGCGAGGTGAGCGGGGCTGACGACTCAGGTGGCGCCCTGAACGGGAGTGAACGGGTCTTCGATCAGCTCGTCGAAGGCCTTGAGCGAGGCCGAGACGACGGGCGGGTGCTGCTCGAGTAGTCCCGGGGTGACCGGTCCTTCCATCCCTCGCATGATTGTGACGCGGCGGACCGCGGCCCGGATGGTTTCCACGCGCGGCCGTCTCCTGGACTCATAGGCCCGCAGCGCCTGGTCGACGTCGCGGGACCCGCCCAGTGACTCGGCCAGGGCGACAGCGTCTTCGATGGCCATGGCCGCGCCCTGCGCCAGCAGCGGCGGGAACCCGTGCGCCGCGTCGCCGATCAGTACGATGCGGCCTCGGTGATACGACGGTGTCTGGACTTCGTGCACCGGTACGAAGATGACACGGGCCGGGTCTTGCTGCTGCGCGATCAGCGCGGCGATGTCCGCGCGGAATTGCGCGGCCAGCTCCTTGAAGCGGGCCAGGCGCTCATCGCGCGACAGGACCGGGACCTCGGCGCAGTGGAACAAAAGGAACGCGTACACCAGGCCCGGCCCGACCGGGAAGCTACCCAGGAGGCAGCCGGGGACAGAACTGAACCGGAAGACCGGATCCCAGTGCGCGCCCTCCATGACCGTCCGCCACGCGCAGAATGACCGGTACGTCGGCTCGATGCCTGGATAGATAGCCTCGCGCACGGCCGAATGGATGCCATCCGCCCCCACCACCAGGTCAAACTGGCTGTGCGTGCCATCGGAGAACGCCACCTCCGGCTCCCTCGCCGGCCCGCTCACCGAGGCCACGGTAGTCCCGTAGCGAATGGGCGCCCGCATCGCGCTGCTCAGGCCTGACATCAGGCCGTCGCGGGTGATGCCGAGGACAGGCGCGTACCGCGCGTTGGACGGGCGCAGATCGTGGTCGTCATCGACCGGGTTCCCCAGCGGGTCGGCATGGATCATTCGCTCCAGCACGATCCCGCGGTCAACGATGATTCCGTCCAGCCCGACCCGGCGCAACGCCATCGCGGCATTGCCGGTCAGCATCAGCGCCAGCCCCGCGACAACGACGCGTCCGCGATCTCGGCAACCACCGGAGTGATCCCGAATCGCTCCAGGCTCGCCGCCAGCGCAAGGCCGGCAATCCCAGCCCCTACGATCAGAATCCGCGGCTCGTCAGGCACCACGGGACGATAGCAAGCGCCACGCGCCGCCGCAATACCGCGGACGGCCAGGACGCGCCGTGCTCAGCGGGTGCTACTGCCGGGTTTGCGGCCAGATGCCAGATAGGATTCCCGGGCTCTCGAACCTCTGGGCGCTGGTGATCACTCCCCCGGATAACCCAGGGTTACCGAGCAGCATGCCAACCAGGAGGTGATTCCGCCCCTGCGGCTCTGCGCCTCCTGCTGGCCCCGGCTGAGCGATTGTTAGGAACGCCACAATAACCAGTTCGGTGCGGCATCATCGTCAGATGGTCACAGACCGAGACCCCTGCGTCATTTCCATTTCGACTGTCGTGACCGAGGATCTTCAGCGTCTTCATGGCGTTGTGCCGCTGCCAGAAAACCGTCGGTTTAAAGAGCAGGAATGGTGTCCGTGGCCATGAGCAACCTGGCCGTTGGCAAATGACGGGTGATCTATCGTGGAGCTGCTGCGAGATGATCATGACCGTGGCGTGGGGCGGCGTCCCAGGGGGTCGGCGTTCACCCCAACCTGAGGTAGGTGCCTGTGGAAGGCCCGTGAACGAGGTATGAGTCCCGGTCTGGGAAGGCGCGGGTGACTGCGGCTGTGCGGCCGGAGACTTGCAGCCGGCTGTAGATGTTCTCCAGGTGCACGCGGACGGTGCCCTCGGATATGCCGAGGCGCCGGGCGATCTGGGCGTTGGTGTGCCCGGCGGCGAGCAGGGCGAGCAGTTGCCAGTGCCGGGCAGTGAGCTCGGGGAGGGGGTGGCGGCGGCGTTCGGCGTCGAGGTGGGCGTGGTGCAGGTGCGGGCGCAGCAGTGTGAGCAGGGCGCGGTCTGCCTCGGAGAAGTCGGCGCCGGGCCCGCGGAACAAGAACAGTCGCAGGGTCCGGCCGGGGCCGGGAGTCTTGCCGGGCCCGGCGGGCAGGGTCAGCATCAGCTCGTGTTCGATCCCCTGCGGCCGGTAGAGGTCGCTGTACATGCCGGTGCTGTGCCATTGCCGGGCTGAGTAGAAGTCCGCGATCTTGATCACGGAGCGCAGATCGCCGGAGCGGTCGGGGTGGCTGCAGGGCTGGCAGTCCCAGTAATGCTGCCAGTGCGCCCGCGCGAGTGCCTCATCCGTGGTGTCGTCGTCAGCGGGGAGTGCCTCCGCGAACCACGTCTGCTGCCTCTCGCTGGCGAAGCCCTCGAACAAGACCGCGTCGCAGCGGATCTGGCTCGCCAGGTCGCTGAGCAGGGACATCGGCAGTCCCTGGGCTGGGAGGTCGGCGCGGAAGTCGTTGACTATCCCGGCCAGGGCGCGCATGTCCCGTTCGCTGGCCGTCACCGGAGCTGTCATCACGATCCCGTCGCCACGGTACTCCGGTCGCCGGGGGTCGGCCATACGCAGAACGTCAGATGGCGGCGATGGGGCGCGCCGGCACAGACTGCCGCCTAGGGCAATGAGCCGCGCGTGATCGCGCAGGCAAACACCGGGCTGAGTCTGGCGGACGTCAAGGCTCATGGCCCGGGAACTGGAATCAGGCTGGCGACCGGCTCGAAGGACGTGCGGGTGATGACTGATGTTGCTTGCTTTTGCGGCTGTCTCTATTCGTTCGATGGTGGCGCAGGCGGCTGTCCCGGGTGCGGTGAGTACGCGACCGTTTCGACTAGATCAGCATTCACGAGGACCGAGCGCGGCCAGCAGTACGCCCAGGCCGTGCCCGCCACCGGCAGAAACGGACAGAACAGGCAAACAGTAGGGAGCTTCCCCGCAGACGGGAGGGAGCCAGTCGCCGGTCTCTCGGCCGGCATCAGCGCGAGCGCGCGATCCTGCGGCCGGCACCGGCAGGCGTTCCGTACCGGCCAGCCGATGCGCTCTAGGCGCTCTGGCTCAGCCGGGTAACACGAAAATCAGGGCGGGGCTGGCGTAGCCGAAGCTGTCCGCTTTCTGAGGCTATCGCCGCGCTCCGGCAGGCTCCCGTATGCGGCCGGGGTTGTATCAAGGCGGCCCAGGCCGGCTCCGCATTTCATGTAGAAGGCCGCTCGCAGGGCCGCATCCGGAGGCGGCACAGGGTGCTGATCCTCGGATCTGCCTGGAATGTGAAGTTCCGCCGGCGCCCGGATCGAAACCATACGGCCGCAGCAGGGCGGCCAGCGAAATCTGCGGAGGTAGCTATGTTCGGATTCGTGACCGGAGCGTCCTCCGGGGTCGGGGAGGCGTTCGCCTCCCTGCTGGCCGCCGACGGCTGGGATCTGGCTATCACGGCCCGCCGCGGTGACCGGCTGAGCGCCCTGGCCGAGCGGCTGACCGGCAAGCACCACGTGAGCGTCCAGGTTCATGTGGCGGACCTGGCCGATCCTGGCGACGTCGGCGAGCTGGAGCGGGCCGTCGCCGCCGCTGAGCCGGACCTGCTGGTGAACAACGCCGGGTTCGCGGGGTACCGCGAGTTCTGCGACGTCGACCCGCAGGTCGTGTCCGATCTGGTCGGCGTGCACGTACTGGCGGCCAGCCGGCTAGCCAGGGCGGCGATACCGGCCATGATCGCGCGCGGGTCCGGGGCGATCATCAACGTGGCGTCGCTGCTGGCGTTCAGCGGCAGCATGCCGCCGCAGCCGCTGCCGTGCCGGGCAGTCTACGCCGGCGCCAAGGCCTTCCAGGTCGCGTTCACCCAGGCGCTGGCCGGCGAGCTGGCCGGGACCGGGGTCCAGGTCCAGGCCTGCTGCCCGGGCCTGATCGACACCGAGTTCCACACCGTGGCCGGGATGGACCTGGCCGGGATCCCGTTCCCGGTCCTGCAGCCCGACGAGGTGGCCGGCGCCGCCCTGGCGGGACTGCGCCTGGGCGAGGTGGTCTGCGTCCCAGGCCTGCCGGACCCGTCCATGATCGACACCGTCAGCGAAGCGCAGCGGGCGCTGCTCATGACCGCGGTGAGTTCGGGGCTGGCCAGCCGCTATACGCCGGGTCCCGGGGCGTGACGGGGAGCTGAGAGGCAGGGCGGAATCCGTGACCACAACGGCGGCGGAGCCGTCCGCCACCGACGTCTACGCGCTGGGCCGCGACCCTAGAGAAAACGCGCGGCTGCAGCGCCAGTCCGACGAGCTGCGAGCCGACAGCACCGCGCTGCTGGACCCGGCTGGCCTCGCGGCCACGCCGTTCAAGACGGTGCCGCCCCCGGGGTCGGGGCTGGGAACCCGCGTCCACGTCGCGCCATCCCAGCGCTCGATTAGTGCCCTGTCGAACATGCCTGCCCCGACCGCCCAGGCATCATCCGCTGAGACAGCGGCCGCACCATTGAGATAGCCCCCTTGCGGGCTGGTCAGGTGGTCCCCGCCGGGGGTGGGCGCCCGCTTCCATGCCCGGCCGTCCCAGCGAACGGTCAGCAGCAATCCGCTACGGTGCTGGCCCGCACGGCCGGTGCCGCCCGGAAACGTGATCCTGAGCCGCTTCGCTAAGACACCGGCGAGCCGCTGACCGCGGGCGGTCGCCATCCGTGCCCGGCAGCGGACCCGGCCTCCAGGCCATCCGGTGGACGGTCCCGGCGGTGACCGTTCGCCGGGCCCCGACGAGCGCGATGGCCCAGGCCAGCGCCGCTGGCACCGTCCGCGTACGCAAGCAGATCATCCATTCGGGTGCGGCACGGCCGACCGCGCTGATCGGCCGAGCCTGGCGCCAGATCGGCGGGTCGGCGCGCGGTTATCAGGGCGTTGGCGGGCCCCTCAACAGTCCCGGTACGGCCTATTAGATGATCGTCTGCACTGTATATTTATACATCGCCACCTTTGGGGCGAACGTCCGCTTCTGCCGGCCGATGAGGTATGTCGGATCACCGTGTGTCTGGCGTGCGGGTCCCGCTCGTCCGAACCGCGAGACAGGGCACCGTGGACGCTCGCGCCGTCGGTCCATCAGGCCGGTATCGATCACGGTGCGTGGTCGCGTCGCCGCGGCAACCCGCACGCGTACCCGCCGTTATCGCGGCAACCTGGTCGCCCAGACGGCTGGCTCGCGCCGCGCCGAACTGGATGTTCTGCGTCCGGTCACTCCCGCAGCCCAACGGCCCTGCCAACGCTTTGGATCTGCCGGTGAGCGCACGCACTCGCCGCGACGGGCCTGGCTTCGCTCCACCGGGCGATCAGCGGTCGCGACGATCCGGTCAGCCACGAGGACCGGGCTTCACGTCCGGCCCAAGAGGCGCTGCCCCGCGTCCCCGGCTCAGGTCGATGCGTAGACCCGCGTTTGTCAGGCCGCGCCAGGGCAAGTCCTGCTCTTAGCGCTGCGGGCCGCCTTCGATCAGGCGCAGCCGGGACGTCACCGTCGGCTATCAGCCTGGCGGAGCATCGCGTCGAGTTCGGGGTCGGCCCCCATCTCCCGGACCTCTTGCGCGCAGCGGCAGGCGATGGCGATCTTGGCAGCCCACTGCAGCGCCTCCTCGCGTGAGGGCACGTCGACGAGCGTGAATCCGCCGATGGCCTCCGGGTACGGGCCTTCGGTGACCGCCCCGTCGGTGGCCACGATGCTCGCCGGCTGGTTTTCCAGCCCGCCGGCGGACACGTACACGCCGGCGTTGATGGCCTCCTGGACCGCCGCGTGCGCGGCCCTGGCCACGGCGGGCGCGTCCTCGTCGGGGATGTGGTCCATCGCGTGGGCGCCGAACGAGATCAGGTACTGCGTCATCCATGACTCCGTTGTCCCGGCGGCCTGCTCCGGCCGTGTCCTGACTCATAGACGAACGACTCGCCCCGGATCCATCGCTCTGCAGAAGAAACTTCTCACGGGTCCCCGCCGTCCGGGCCCCGCGAGCGTCATGTGACCCGTGTTCGCGGAGATCATCGCCGCTGGCGCCGGCTACGAGCAGTCCGACTGCACTCATCTAATGCCGCGACAGTAGCGTCAGTTCGGCGATGCCGCCGCGCAGAACTGGGGCATCTGCTCACAGGTGTTCTTCCGGGCATTCAGGCGGGCTGCTTGTATTTAGTGCCGTTCTGGCCGCTCTGTCATGGTGACGGTGCTTGGCTGGGGCTGGAGATAGCACGGGTTCCGCGCTGATGCCGGTCAGAGCGGGGAGGACAGCTATGAGAGATTTTCCGCGGTCGTTCCAGCTTGCGTCTGGGGTCGTCGTTGACCTTGATCAGTCGCGTGGTCTTAACGTCAAGGTGAACGACCGGGACGCGAGATCCGAGGTCCGGGAGCGGCTTTAGCCAGATGGAGCCCGTTGTGACCAACCAGAGCCGGAAAACCCGGTAGTTGAATGGCAGGCCGAGGTGGCCGTCCGGAACATACTTGGCGGCCTCGCATTTGTCTTCGCCTAGTCCTTTTTTGCTCGGGCGGGCCACAAAGAGAATAGGTAGGCGTAAATGAGCACAGCAGCTGGGTCTTCTCGTACCGCCGCCGAGGTGCGGCTCGAGGCCACTATCCGTCCGAGAACATCGCCGGATCCGGATGCGCTTAAAGGACTGGATGTCCTTCCTCCGCTGGAAGGGGAGCTTCACGTTCTCATGAGCCCGAGCCAGGTAGTGGAGGTGGTCACGGCTGGCTACGAGGTCCGGGTGTTCGCGGCCCATCCGATCGGACCGCTCGACCCCGCCCTGATCATGGACGATGCCACGGCGCAGGCCTGGCTCGACGAGCGGGTAGCCCAGATCCGGGGCGGAAGGAGAGCCTGACGTGTCTGCCTATCGCACTTTCGCTCAGCTCAGCCAGTTCCTGGAGGGCCTAGCCTTCGTGGCCCACACACGGTGCGAGACCTTCACGCTGCCCGAGCCTTCCGTCGAAGGCACCGCGGTCACCGGACTCCACATTCACGTGGGTGAGGCCGGCGGCAGCCGCCCCGGCGTCCTGCTGCTCGGCGGCGTGCACGCCCGCGAGCTGATGAATCCCGAGGCCATCGTGGAGCTGGCGGCGGACCTGCTCACCAGCTATGCCAACGACACCGACATCACCTATGCCGTGCCTGGCAGCGGTGCCCCTGGGGCGACCTGGACGGCGGGCGCGATCGCGTTGATGCTCGAGTCGCTGGACATCTGGATGGTGCCCTGCAGCAACCCCGACGGCCACGACTACGTCCTGTCCACCGATAACCTGTGGCGCAAGAACCGCCGGCCCGAAAAGGGCTCGTGCGGTGACGGCCCGCCGGTGGGCGTGGACCTCAACCGGAACTGCAACATCGTGTGGGGAGTCATCCCTCCCGGAGGCGAGACCTCCTGCGACCCCTGCGACTACCAGGTGTACTGCGGCCCGGCGGCGTTCAGCGAGCCCGAAAGCGCAAATATCGAGCAGTTCCTATCGGATCATCCCATCGACACCTTTGCCGACGTCCACAGCTACGAGCAGCTGATCCTCTACCCCTGGGGTCATGCTCCCGAGCAGACGACGGATCCGGCGGAGAACTTCACCACGCTGCAGACCGGGACGTGCCAGCCGATCCCCGACAGCTCCTACCGCGAGTACATCGACCCGGTTGACCTGCTCAAGTTCCAGTCCATCGGGAACCAGATCGCCTCCGACGTGGCCGAGGTCAGGGGCAGCGTCTACCAGGTAGAGTCGTCCTTCGACCTGTACCCCACGACGGGAACAAACCCCGAGTACGCGTACAGCCGTCACATCGCCGACCAGGGCGCGCACAAGACCTACGGATGGACGATCGAGACGGGCCCGTACGTCAACGACAACGTCCTCGAAAGCTTCCAGCCCAGTGATCCGACCAAGATCATCCTCGACATCAAGGCGGCCATGCTGTCGCTGCTCATGCAGTCGGTCTGCGCGATCGAGATCATCGGCACGGAGCCGTTCGGCGCGGACGCCGAAGCGGCCGAGGATCAGCTCGTAGGCCTGCGGGCCTGGCGCGACGCGCTCTGGCAGACCGGGCCGGGCCGGGCCTGGCTGGAGCTGTACCGTCAGCTTCACCCGACGCTGCTGGAGCGCATCGCCGGGGACGAGGGGTTCCGTTCCCGGGTCGGCGAGCTCGTGGAGATGGCAGTCGCCCTGGCCGAGGATCCCGGCAGCGTGCTCAGCGATCATCACATCCGGAGCGGGCTGGCGGTCATTGACGACCTGGCCGCGGCATCGCCGGAGCACCTGCGGATCCAGCTGCAGACGGCGCGTGCGGTGTTCCAGACCATGAGCGGCTTCAGCGCGCAAGCCGCCCTCGCCGTCGTGGCTGAACGGTCACCCAGCTAGAGCCCTACCAGCCTTGGTTTGCACTGTCGATGCGGGCGGAGGCAGTCCTGACCTGAGGGCGGTTGGTTCAGCGCACGAAGGGATCTGGGTAGGCGGCGCCGCCGGCGGGCAGGCCGGCGAGGTGAGCGCGGCCATACCCGCTGACCGGCAGCTTCAGGCCAGCGCCCAACCAGAACGATGAGCCCGCTGCGCCGGCCCGAACGGGTGCTTAACAGGAGCAGGCAGCAACACCCGGGACCGAGGTGCTCTGCACAGGGCTAACGTTGCCCGCTCACACGAAGGACACGCCATCCCAGTAGCTGTCGGTCCGACCGACACTCCCTCGACATGTCCGGAGAATTGACGGTCTCCGGGCCCCTGAGCACAGGCTGGCCGGCCGCACCTTCCCCCCGGAGGCTGCGGTCGCCACAGGCTGAGCTCGCCGGTCACCGGGCTTCGGCCCAAGATGCGAGTTGTCCTGCCAGCGCGCGCACTTGCTCCCGCAGTTCGTCCGGCTCCTCGATGGCGAACGGTCGGTCGAGCCCGGCTAGGACCGACGGGACCCAGTCGAGCCGCTGAGCTCGCCATCGCACCCGTACCCACCCGGGTTCCCCGTTGATCGGCTCGATGGTGGCGATCGATCCGGGCATCCGCATCCGTACCACCCGCTCGCTTCCTTGGACTCGGACCGAGACCACGTGCCGGTACGACGCCCCTGAGACCGCCTCGGCTACCTGCGCCGCCGGGTCGAACCCGCCGGGGACCGAGAACTGGCCTTCCTGGACGACAGCGTGCGCGACCCGGTCCAGGCGGAAGGAGCGCACCTGGCCGCTGCGCGAGTCGAGTCCGGTGGCGTACCACCGTCCCCGGTGGGCGACAACGCCGTACGGCTCGAGCACCCGTTCGGTGGGCCGGTCCTTTTTGTCGCGGTAGGTGATGGCGAGCGGCCGACGCCGGACGGCGGCCTGGGCGACGGTGAGCAGCACTCCTGTCTCGGGGGTCGTCGGAGCACGGCCCTCATCCGCGTACGAGGTTGCCGCCACGAGCGCGTCGAGCCGGCCGGCGAGCGCGCGGGGCAGCACCCGGTGCACCTTGGCGGTCGCGCTCTCGACGGCGATCGCGGTGTCCGGTTGCAGGGTCGCGCGGCGTGTCCCGATCAGGCCGAGAAGCACAGCGACGGCCTCGTCGTCGGTGAGCATGAGCGGCGGCATCCGGTAGCCCGGCGCGAGCCGGTAACCGCCGTACCGCCCACGCACGGACTCCACCGGCACGTCGAGGTCGAGCAGGTGGCCGACGTAGCGCCGGACCGTCCGCTCGTCGACACCCAGCCGGTCAGAGAGCTCGTGCAGGGTGCGGGTGCCGCCGGTCTGAAGGATGTCGAGCAGCGCCAGAACGCGGGCGAGGGGTTTGGCCATGCCAGCAAACTTTTCCAGAGATAGTGGGCGGATACTGTCCAGTATTCCATCTAGCGTCGAGGTATGACCACGACACCAAGCAGCAGCACCCCCCGCGCCCTCGACAGCGCTGCTCTGGCCACTGGTGCCACCAGCGGCATCGGTCGCACCACCGCTGTCCGTCTCGCGGCCTGCGGCCATCGGGTTGTCGTCGCCGACTGCAGCAGCGGCCGCGTTACCGGCATCGTCGAGGGACCGCGCAGTTCGGCGACTTCATCCCCACCTCGCCAGCCAGGCCCCCAGCCGGGCGGGTCACCGCGCTGAAAGAGATCGCCGCAGCCCATCTAGCCAAATGAGCACGAACTTCGCCACACCAACGCCACCACCCTCAGCAGCGAAAGGAACTGTCATGGACTTCGTCTCAGTCCGCGTCATCACCCACGACGTCGAACGCCTCGCGACCTTCTGGGAGCAGTTGACCGGCCTGCCCGTCACCCGGCCCGTCCCGGTCTTCGCCGAACTCCGGACGCCGACCGGGACCATCGCCATCGGCGCCCCCGCGACCGTCGGGATGCTCGGCGACGCCGGCCCGGTGCCCGGCCAGAACCGCTCTGTCTTCGTCGAACTGCGCGTCGACGACGTCGACGCGACCTGGGAGCGAATCAAGGCCCTCGTCCCCCAGACCATCCCCGAGATCGTCCTGGAGCCGACCGACATGCCGTGGGGCAACCGCTCAGTAATCCTGCGCGACCCCGACGGCGGA
>Ga0209693_10000531_pt1 | contig 15586 bp, 9 predicted proteins | sample HubBroMetageWRM3_FD_188345 | JGI IMG/M metagenome (GOLD analysis project Ga0209693, IMG submission 188345) | Warmed soil microbial communities from the Hubbard Brook experimental Forest, New Hampshire - Hubbard Brook CCASE Soil Metagenome WRM 3... | ecosystem: Environmental > Terrestrial > Soil...
ATTTTCGGGGTGCACGGTGCATTTCGTGGATGAAAATCTGGACGCGGGGCCGATCGTGCTGCAGGCGTGCGTGGCAATTGAAGATGCGGACACGCCGGAAACTTTGGCGGAGCGGATTTTGCGCCAGGAGCATCGCATTTACACGGAGGCGGTGCGGATTGTGCTGGAGGGGCGGTACCGGATGGAGGGGCGGCGCGTGTTACTGAATGCGCCGAAAGGGTCGGAGAGAAAATAGTGTCGTCTGCAAAATTCAAGCCGGTGGAAGAACAGCTCGCCTACCTGAAGAAGGGCGTGGCGGAAATTATTCGCGAAGAGGAGTTGAAAGCGAAGCTGGCGGAGGCGGTGAAGACCGGGAAACCGCTGCGCGTTTATTTGGGAGTGGACCCGACGGCGCCGGACATTCATCTGGGACACACGGTGGTGCTGCGGAAACTGAAACAATTTCAGGATATGGGGCATACGGCGGTTTTTCTGATTGGGGATTTTTCGGCGATGATCGGGGATCCGACCGGGCAATCGGAAACGCGTCCGCCGCTGACGCGCGAGCAAGTTGACGCAAACGCGAAAACATATCTTGCGCAGGTTTACAAGATCCTCGACCGCGACAAAACGGAGGTGCGCTACAACAGTGAGTGGCTGGGGAAACTGAGCAGCACGGAAGTGGTGCAACTTTGCGCGCATTACCGGCTGGCGCGGATGCTGGAGCGCGAGGATTTTCGTTCCCGGCTGGACGCGAATTTGCCGATTTCGGTGCACGAGCTTTTGTATCCGTTGTTGACAGCTTACGACGCGGTGGCGCTGAAATCGGATGTGGAATTGGGGGCGACGGAGCAGAAATTCAATTTGCTGGTGCATCGCGAAATTCAGCGCGAGTACGGTTTGCCGGGACAAGTGATTTTGACGATGCCGATTCTGGTGGGGCTGGACGGCGAGCGGAAGATGTCGAAGAGTTTGGGGAATTACATCGGGATCACGGAGAAACCGGGCGAGATGTTCGGGAAATTGATGTCCATTTCGGACGCGCTGATGTGGTCTTACTACGAACTGCTGACCGATTTTGGTTCGCCCGTGATTGTGCGGCTGCGTGAAGAGGTGAGCATGGGCGTGCTGCATCCGATGGACGCGAAAATGCAGATGGCGCATACGATTGTGGCGGGATTTCATGGGGAGGAGGCCGCTAAGGAAGCGGCGGATGAATTCCGGCTGGTGTATCGCGACCGCAAGGCGCCCACGGATATGCCGGAAATGAAATTAGCTTGGGGGAAGCGGCCGCTGCATTTGGTTTTGACGGAGGCGGGATTGGCTTCGTCGCGGAGCGACGCGGAGAGATTGATCAAGCAGGGCGCGGTGGAGGTGAATGGGACGATCGAGAAGGATGTGAAGAAAACGATCGTTTTGAATCCCGGGGAGATGCTGCCTTTGCGGGTGGGGAAGAAGAGGTTTTTGCGGGTGGTGGGAGTCTAAAAGCTTCGTATCCTGCTATCTATCCGGTCGCTCGGCGAAGCGTTTTAGGCGATCGAGCCAGGATTGATCGCGGAGTTTTACGGCGCGGCTCGTGACTAGGCGGTCCAGGATTTTGGCTGCAGTCGTGGGCATTTTGTATTCGTCGCGCATGATTAGTTTGGTTTTACTTCCTTCTTGTTGCAGGTCCCAACGCTGCATTCCGCGGACACCGTAAGAATCCTGAAACTGCCATTCGAGGTGCTGTTCCCATTCGTAGGCGGTGACTACTACCGTCAGGGCTACGTCGTGGTGTTGCAATTTTCCGGTGATGCGGACTTTTTGGCCTACTGAGAAATCGGCGGCGCCGGCTTGGACTTCGAAGTGAGCGTTCATTTCGGCGCCGTACCAGAGCGGCATGCGTTGTGGGACGAAGAAGACGAAGATTTCGTTGGGGGTGGTGGAGATTTGTGTGGCTAGTTCGATGCGGGACATTGCGTGAGAAAGTTATCTCATAAATTGTGCGGCGGCAGAGAATTTCCGAGCGGTGGTTTTAGACTTCGACTAACACCAGCGAGACGTCGTCCGTGGGGGGGCCTTCGCGCCATTGGGCTACGCTGTCCAGGATGCCCTTTTTCATTTCGTGGAAGGGGAGGCGGGAAGTTTCGCGGACGATTTTTTGCACGCCTTCGACGCCGAGCATTTCGCCGCGGGAATTGAAGACGTCGGTGATGCCGTCGGTGTAGAGCACGACGCGGTCGCCGGAGTCGAGATCCACATCGAGCGTGGCTTCGGCGTCCACGGCATCAGGGAGCGCACCCAGCACCATGCTGCGGGATTCGAGGAGGCGCGGCTCCGCGCCGTTGTGCGCGATCATCGCGGGAGGATGTCCGGCGCCAGCGAAAACCATGCGGCGGCCCGGACGATCAATGCGCGCGGCGGCGACGGTGAAAAAGAATACCGAGCTGCCGATATTGTGCATGACGAAGCGGTTGAGCTGGGTGAGCATGGTGTCCAGCGCGGAGCCGGCGCGCAGTTGCGTCATCATCTCGGTGTAGATGCGATTGGCGACGAGCGCTGAGCCAATGCCGTGGCCGGAAACGTCGCAGACGAGCAGATTCAAATAGTGATCGTCGAGCGAACTGACCAGGCCGAAATCGCCACCGATGGTGCGCACGGGATGATAGAAAGTTTCGACACGGACGCCGCCCCACACCAGAGATTTCGGCGCAAGACTTTGCTGCACGCGCGCAGCAAGCGTCAGGTCCTCCTGAATTTCCTGATGACGCTCTTCGAGTTTCTTGTTGACCTCGCGGAGTTCCTGTTCGGCGCGCTTCAGATCGGAAATGTCGGTGAAAGTGACGATGGAAAACTGGCGGCCATCGGGATCCTCGACCACCCGAGCGCTGATGATGACGGGCAAGCGCGAGCCATCTTTTCTGGGCAGCACGAATTCGAAACGGTTGTGGCCGGCCTGCAGGCCTTGCTCTCGCTTCTTAATGATAAATTCGGCTTCCGCTTGGTTGTAAAGCCGATGAATGTCCGGTCCAACGATGTCAGCGCGCGGCAGGCCGGTCATTTGCTCGAGGTTGGAATTCACGAAAATGATATTCTGGCAATCGTCGGAGATGAGCACGCCTTCGTTGAGGCTTTCGAGTACGCCCTCGATTTGCTGCAGCCAATCCGGCTGTTCGACTTCCACTGACGATCCCCTTTTACACCTCAACTGCCCGCCCGCGTATCTTACCCAATTCGGAAGAAAACCGCTAAAGCGCGGGACGCATCTTTAGTAATTAAGAACTACCACATTTGATGCAATGAATTCGCGGCAGGGAGCGTAATAATAAGAGGAGATAGCGCGGGCGCTTTTCCACCTGCAGAGAGTGCGCTAAACCATGACAGTGACTGTTGCATCTACCGCTGCATCCGTTGCAAGCCGGCCGGGCCTGCCGCCGGGGCCAAAAGGGGCGCCGCTGCTGGGGCTGGCGCTGAACGTGCTGCGTGATCCGCTGGCGACGCTGATGCGGGTAGCGCGGCAATATGGCGACATCGTGTGCATTCCGGTGTTCCGGCATTACCGCATTTTGTTGAATCATCCCGATTACATCGAGCAAGTGTGCATCGTGCAGCAGGCGAAGTTTTACAAGAGCACGCTGACCAAGGACGTGACCCAGCGGCTGCTGGGGCAAGGGCTGCTGATCAGCGAAGGGGATTTCTGGCGGCGGCAACGGCGCCTCGCGCAACCTGCGTTTCATCGCACACGCATCGCGGAATACGGCACGACGATGGTGGAGTGCGCGAATACGCACATGCGCAAGTGGCGCGATGGCGAAGTGCGCGACATCGCCGATGAGATGATGGCGATGACGCTGGACATCACCGTGCGCACGCTTTTTGGGACGACGCTGAGCGTGAAGGCGGAAGAAGTTGGCAAGTCGCTGGGATTTCTGATGCGTTATTCGATGCGCAAGGCGCGTTCGCCGATGAAGGTGCCGGAGAGCTGGCCGACGCCTCGAAATCGGCGCGCGGTACGCGAGACGAAATTTCTGGATTCGCTGGTGTACGGGATCATCAAGGAGCGGCAAGCAGAGAGAAATACGAATCCGCACAACGACCTGCTGGCGCTGCTGATGGGCGCGATGGACGAAGACGGCACGCAGATGACGCCGAAACAATTGCGCGACGAGACGATGACGTTATTCATGGCGGGGCACGAGACTACGGCGCTGACACTTTCCTGGACTTGGTACATGTTGAGCGAAAATCCCGCGGCGGAGGCGCGTTTGCATGAAGAATTGCAACGCGTGTTGGGCGCGCGCCCACCGGAAGTTGCGGACCTGGAGCGATTGCCTTATTTGCGCGCGGTGGTGAGCGAGGTGTTGCGGCTTTATCCGGCGGCGTACATTTTGGCGCGCACTTCGATCGCGCCTTGCACGATTGGCGGATACGATTTTCCAACGGATACGACATTTATTATGTCGCAGTGGGTGATGCATCGCGACGCGCGGTATTTTGATGAGCCGGAGAAGTTTCGGCCGGAACGGTGGATGGATGGCTTGGAGAACCGTTTGCCGGCGGGAGCTTATTTTCCGTTTGGGGATGGGCCGCGGAGGTGCATTGGGCAAGGGTTCGCGCTGCTGGAGTTGGGGATGGTGGTTGCGACCGTGGCACAGCAGTTTCGGTTTAAGGCGGTGCCGGGACATCGGGTGGTGACGGATCCGTTGGTAACTTTGCGGGCCAAGTATGGGATTCGGGTGAAAGTGCATGCGCGAGAGTGAGTGGATCTGAGGAAAACGAAGAGAGATCCCTGCCTGCGGCAGGCAGGCTTCGCTGCGCTCCTTCGCAAAGTCACTCAGGGTAGGCAGGGTGACGATGCTTGTCGCATCGTCACTTTACAAATTCAGGTTGTTCGCCCTTGTCCCAGGGATCGTAGGTTAGGGAGAAGCGGATGCGGTCTGGGATTGTTGGGTGGGAATAGAACATGAAGACTGTGATGGGACTGGGAGTGGGGTCCGAGAGATCCACTTCGCCGAGAATTTGAAAGGCTTGCGCTGCGACCTGGCTGGAATCGGGGGTTAGTCCGTGGGTGACCTCCAGACCGTATTGGTCGGCTTGATGTTCGAAGTGACGGCTCATAGCGCTCTGCACGGGGTTGGCGATAAACGAATAGACGGAAATCAGGAGTAGCAGCGCGGGGAGCGAGGCCCAATCGTCCACGCCGCGGATGCCCCAAGCAGTGCCGAATCGCCGCAGTAGCCAGCCGATGGTGCGGAAGCCGAGATAAAAGAGTACGAACAGAAATACGGCGGCGAAGAGCAGGCCCTTCCAGATGTGGTTGAGAACGTAATGGCCGGTTTCGTGTCCGGTGACGAAAACAATTTGCGGCGTGTTCATCTTGGCTATGGTGTTATCCCATACCACGATGCGTTTTGATGCGCCGATGCCGGTGACGTAGGCGTTGAGCTCCGTGGTTTTTTCTCCCGCACCCATCCAGAACATGCGCTTCGGAGGAATGTCCACGCCCGCGCGCTGCACCATTTTTTCCAGGCTGGCGGTGAGCCCGGGATCCTTTTCCTGCAGCGGCTCGAATTTGTGGAACAGGGGATCCACGATGACGGGTTGAATGAAGACAAGAAGCACGATGATGGGCAGCGACGTCAGCCAGAAATAAAACCACCAGCGGCGCGGGCTGCTGCGAATGACGGCGTAGAGAATCGAGACCAGAATAATTCCGAGCAGGATTCCGAGGAACTGCCCTTTGGTCCAATCCCAGAACCAGGAGCCCCAGCTCTGAATGCTAAGGCCGTATTTTCGCTCGACGGAATTTTCGTAGATGTCCGAGGGCAGCCCGAGAACGGCCATGGTCAAGATCAGGAGTGGCGCGAAGATCGCGGCCTGCAGGAAACGATTGCGGGCAACGGATTGGGCCCAATCGCGAAATTGCGGACCGAAGCGCCAGTAGAGGATGACCCAAAGAACGAAAATGCCGTAGAAAAAGTCAATCCAGGCAAAACGCGCGTGAAAGCGGCCGAGGTCGCGCGCTTTGCGGTAGAGGTCTGGCGGAAGAGTGTAGGCCGTAACTTTCTTTTCGGATGACTGCGGAGCCGCGGCGGGAGATGTTTCGGGTGCGCTCGCGGGCGTCTGCGACGATTGGAGTGCGGAGATAGCCGGGGGCGCGGGGATGTTCGCGGGCTGCGCGAGTGCGCTACGGAAAGCGGGCGAGGCGGCCTGCAGCGCGAGCAAGACAAGAATCGCGCGTGAAAGAAATTTCATCAGGGCTCCGAATGGTTCAGCGGTCCGCATGCAGCGGCGAATTCAAACGGGGATTATCGCACGGCGTCTGCGGTTTGTGCACGAGATGGCGTGAGATTTTGCTGGTGCGGCGCGGGGACATCGGCGACCGCGACGCGATAGAACGCGTAGCCCTTCATGTGGCGGCCGTGCTGGCCCATGAATTGAGCGCGGTAGTCGCTGGAGCCGACGTCCTGGCGGAGGCGCAGGCCTGAGGTGGCGAGGAAGGCGGAAACTTCGTCGGGAAGAAGACCAAAAGTCCATGGCTCGCCAATTTCCTCGAGAGAGCGAAGCAGTTTTTCGGCGTCGGGAAATGTGGCGGGATGATCGAGGGCAGCTCGGTGCACGTAGGTGAAGATCAGTTCGCTGCCCGCGGCGCAGCAAGCCACGAAGTGCAGGACGAGGGTCACGGCTTCGGCGGTGAGATAATTTGTGACGCCTTCCCAAAGAAAAATAGTGGGTTGTGATGGGTCGAATCCTGCGCGGCGCAGAGCTTCTTCGAGGGATTGGCGATTGAAATCAATTTGCACGAAGGTGAGGTTGGCGGGTTCGCGATCGAGGAGTTGAGCCAACTGTTCGCGCTTGGTGGCGAAAGTTTGAGGATGGTCAACTTCAAAGATTTTGGCGGCACGGAGTTCGGGAATGCGGAAGGCGCGGCAATCGAATCCGGCGCCGAGGATTACGACTTGGCGGATACCTTTGCCAAGAGCGGCGACGAGGGCGTCGTCAATCCAGCGCGTGCGGGCGATTCCGGAGGAGCGCGCGCCGGGGATGATTACGTCTGCTAGCCAGGGGATGGCGCGACCAAGCACGGGAATTGACGCGATGCGCAAAGCTCTGCGGAATCCAGAGCTGAGGAAGCTGGCGGCGTACGGGTCGCTGAACAGACGCCGGCGCGGCGGGCGCTTGGTTTCGAGCGCGCGAAAGAATGCCATGTGTTCGGCGGTGCGGCTGGATTGGTTCACTGCACTCCTCGCTTAGCCGGATGCTCGTTCCGCAATAAATAAGACGAGCGTTGCAGGGTAAGGTTATCGAGCTGGTGAGAATCGGCTGGGCCGGAAATCGCGGATTGTTAAGGATTTTGTTGATAACGAGACAACCTTTCCGCGGCAGCGGCGATTGCGGACGCGAGCGGGATTAAAAAGTGTGCACGGAGGACGAGGCTTTGCGACCTGCCGGGAAGTACAGGGTGCCTCTTAGGACGCGGGACGGAACGCCAATTGCCACTCGCGCGAACAGGCGGCTAGAATTGGAGTCTGGGAAACTGCCATCTGGGAGAAGCATGATGAAAATCGCACACTGGGGCCTGGGCATTCTGCTGGTAATGCCGATGGGTATCGCAGCAGGGCAGGCACAAGCTCCGTCGCAGGAAGCGCCAGCGCCCGCGCCAACCGATCCCCTGGCGGCGGCCGCGAAAGCGGCGCGTGAAGCGAAGAAAGATCAGACCAAGCCCGCGCGCGTGTGGAATGACGATACGATTCCCAAGTCCAACGGTGCCATCAGCGTGGTGGGCCAGACGCCGGCAGACGATAGCGCTAATGCCGCGGCTGCGACGGGCGATGCGGCCAATGCCGCTACATCAGCGACCGGTTCTGCCGGAGCTGGCGGCGGTGCCGCGGCCGGTGCGGGGAATCAAAGGGCGCTGGAAACTTCCATCCAGAACGCCAAGGATAAATTGGCGACGACCAAGGTGGACCTGGACCTTCTGCAGCGGACTTACACGCTGGACTCGCAGATGTATTACATCAAGCCGGACTACGCTTCAGACGCGAACGGCGCTGCGAAATTGAAGGACGAGCAGGACCAGATCGCGGCGAAGCAGCAGGAAATGGACGAAGAACAGAAGAAGATTGACGATATGGAAGCCGAGCTTTCCAAGCTTCCGGCAGCAGCTACGCCATCCGCAACGCCACCCGCCAACAACAATTCAAACTAGGCTTCCTCTACATTAAAAATCGCCAGGGTTGTACGGATGATGCCTGCGATACCGAGGGAGCCTGACCGACGCTCGCGTCATTTTTTCCCATTTCGGAACGGCACTACTACTAATAGTGTCGATTTTTCTTGACACACTAGCCCCGCCGGAGCAAAATTCCGCACGTTAACGCTGCGTTACGCGAATATTTCTGTTTGAGTGGGGCGGCGCTGGACAATTTTTAATTCCTCGGGACCAGCAACACACTTTTTCGCAGATTCACACGCATCCATACTCAAATCGCGAGGGACGATGCTGAATTTGGCGGGTGGAACGGTTCAATGCCTGAATCCGGAATGCATCGCGCGGGGGCGCTGGCTGCGCCTGCATGATGCGCCGCAGGAATGCTGCAACAGCTGTGGCGCGCCGCTGCACGGCGTGCCGCCGCCGCTGCCGCCGCGGTTTCGGATGCGCGCGCGGCCGATGAGGAGTTACCGGCCGATGGGGCGCGGGCGCTGAACTTTTTGCGTGGCTGAGGCGCGGGGGGTACAAGCGCGCCGGCGGACTTCACGTCAACGCAATAACTGTTAGTGGCAAATGAAAAAGGCCCGAGGCACCCCAGCCGCCTCGGGCCTTTTTCATTTTCAGGTACTTCGAATACGCCTTAAAAGTAAAGCTTCAGGCCAAACTGGATCAGGCGCGCCCCGCGATCGGAGATAACCTGCCCGAACGTAGGACTCGTAAAGCCGCCATTATCCACCCTTAAAAATTGGACGTGGTTGAAAGCGTTGAAGAATTCCGCGCGAAATTCGAGCGATGTGCTTTCCGTGAGAGTGGTTCGCTTGGTGAGGGAGAGATCCCAATTGTTGATGCCAGGGCCTCGCAAGAAATTGCGTGGCATGTCTCCGAAGGTAAGCAGTGGAATGCCCGGCTGGCCGAAGGCATTCGTGCAAACATTTTGGTCGGGACACGCAAAGCAAACGAGATTCGTGGGATCAAACCAAAAATTTCCGGTTTCCGTTCCCGAACTCGTTCCGTTGCAGTCAGCGGTGAAGGTCTGTTGCGAATTTCTGGGCTGATGAGTGAGTGGGACCGGACCGACAATGTTGGGACGATCCAGGAAGTTATTCTGCTCACTGGCATTCGAGTTAGCAAAAATGTTGACCGGCTGACCGCCTTGGAACGTCACGATTCCATTGAGTTGCCAACCTTTGGCAACTTTTCCGAGGAAGGCATTGTCTGTGTGCGCCGCGAAAGGTAACTCGTAGATGCCGCTGAAAACGAAGCGTTGCGGGACATCAAAGTCCGCGATGGCGCGGTCGAGGCGGTAATCATAGGGATCCGTGTAACCGGCGGAACGCGCCCGGAAGCCGGAGGTCAGGTCAATCGTTTTAGACCAGGTATAGGCGGCGCGAAACGAAAGGCCGTGAGAGAGGCGCTGGTCTAACGTGATCTGCAGCTGATCGCTGTCCGACAGGCCGTTGCTGAAGTTTGTCAGCACCTGCTGGATTCCAGTGGGCAAGCCGGTGGGATCAAGGGGATCGGCAGGGTTGTTGGTACCGCCTGTACAAGCAGCGAGTGGCCGCGCACATTCAGGATTTACGGATCCGTATGTTGCTAGCTGAAATTGCTCGCTGGTGATGGATGGAAAGTTCGTTTCACCCGAGGAGATGAGCTTGCGACCAAGACTTCCTACGTAAACGGTCTCCAGCATCATGTTTGGGGTAGCTTGCCACTGGAAGCCGAAGTTAAAGTTTTCCGAATAGGGCGTACGGAAGTGCGGGTCTGTGGTATAGGCAAACGGAATTTTGGGGTCCTCGAAAGTTCCGACCTTCCCTGCCGAGGCAAAGGGAAATGGGTTGATGAAACCGCTGGCGGTAAACGGGTCCCCGATGGGATCCACCCCAGGAGCGAACCCGTTGGGGAAGATATTGGACGTGGCGCCGAACGGCGGCTCGGCACCGAACTGCAGGTTGAGGGCTCCGTCCTCTATGTCGTAAAAGATACCGAAGCCGCCACGCATGACGAGCTTGGCATTGCCGAGCATGTCCCAGGCAAATCCGACACGCGGGGCAAAGTTATTTTTGTCTGGATAGACGAGAGCGCGATTGGGTGTGCCGGGATCACCGGGATACAGGATGTCTGGAGGAGCGTCGGGAAACACGGTGGATTGCGTGCCGGGAAAGAAGCCCAGAATATTATTGTGCGTGTCCCATTGGGGAATGTAGTAGTCGTAACGAAGACCCAGGTTTAGCGTGAGTCTCGACGACACTTTCCAGGTGTCCTGGGCGTAGAGGCCGAGAGAGCCGGTGCGAATTCCGTACACGGCGTTGGAGAACTGAAAGTAGTTATCCCAGAAACCGCCGACGAAGTCCGCGAGGCCATCTCCCGTCCAGGAGGTGCCCTCATTATCGAAATCGAAGCTGCCATTGTTAAAAAAATCGAAGTTGAAGTTCTGGCGAATGCGGGTGATGTCGCCGCCGAACTTCCATTCGTGCCTTCCGCGGGTCCAGGTAAAGTTATCAGCCCATTCAAAAGTGGCGCGATTCAATTTTGTGGGGCCTTGAGGCGAAGGACCCGTCGTGAAGCTGGTCGCGAACATGATTGGAGGCGCCGCACCCTTGGCGTCGTCAGGATTCACGTTAGTGAAGCCGAGAGCCGCGGGCGAAGTGGTGGTGGTGGGCACGGCTTGCAGACTTCCCAAGCGATTCGCGGCGAATCGGAATTCGTTGAGTTTTCCGCCAGCAAATGTGTGCGTCCAGGTAAAGGTTCCGATCTGGGTGCGGTTGGTATCGGTGAAACCCGACCCAAGAGGTAAATCGCCACCCGTCGAAGCGCCATTGATGATTTGGAAAGGATAATCGTCGCGTTCGTCGTTGATTACGTAAACGAAAGACAGCGTATCGCGAGGGGTGACGTTGTAATCGAAGTGCAGCACGCCCTGGTCATTGTCTATGGCGGCGGTGGGCGAGGAGACAAATTCGTTGTTCGCGAGGTTCGGCAGCGGAACGAAGGAGTTGATGTAGTTCTGCATAATCGGATTGACGAGGTTGCCGCCGGGGCCCGTGCCACCTTGACCGGGAGTAGACAAGTTATTGAACGGCACGTTGTTTCCGGTGTAGGGATTCACGAGCTGTTCGCCATTGGCAGCGTTGCAGTTTCCGCCGGCGTCATACGAGCCGCAGACCTCGCCGAAGTTGCCGGTTCTTTCGGCGGGACTCAAAACGGTGAGGATGGGAGAAGTCTGGCCTTCGCGGCTGCGCCAACCCTGATAGGCGGCGAAGAAAAATATCTTGTCCTTCTTGATGGGACCACCAATCGTGCCGCCAAAGACGTTCCGCTGGAACGCTTGTTTGGGCAGGGTGTCCGGAAGAAAGTAGTCTCTGGCGTTCAAGTCAGTGTTGCGCAGAAACTCGAACCCGTCGCCGTGGAACGCATTGGTTCCCGATTTCGTAATCTGATTGACGATTCCTCCGGAAGTGCGGCCGTACTGCGCGTCGTAATTGTTGGTGAGAATCTTGAATTCCTCGACCGCGTCCGGATTGGGATTCACGACGATATTGTTGCCGAGAAAATCGGTGTTGTTGCCGCCATCGAGCAAGAAGGTGAGCGATTCGGAACGCTGGCCGCTCACGGAGAAGGGATTGCCGGAACCATCGTCGGGATCAGGGGAGAACACGCCTGCCTGGAGCAGACCGAGTTGCAGTGTGTCACGATCAGCCAACGGAAGATCGTTAATCATGCGCTCGTTTTCGACTTTACCGAGGACGGCGCCGGAGGTGTCCACCTGGACGACGTTGGAGGTGACCTCGATGGTTTGACTTTCCTGGCCCACTTTCAGCGCAACGTCGAGGCGTCCGTTTTGATTTAGCTCGAGGACGATGCCGTCCTGTACGAACGTTGAAAACCCGGGCTTATCGACCGTCACGCTGTACTTGCCGACTTCGACCAAATCGAAGAGGTAGGTGCCGTCAGCGCTGGTGGAGGCGGTGCGCGCGATGCCCGTGCCGGTGTTGGTGAGGATCACCTTGGCGCCGGCGACGACGCCACCAGATTGGTCGGTGACGGTGCCGCGGAGGGAGGCTTTGGTTTGCGCCCAAGCCGAACCGCTTAGGACTGCCAGGAAGCAAAATACGAATCCAAAACGCAGCAGCGCACGATGAAATTTCACACCCCACCTCCGTTGTAAGGACACTTGCCCAGGACGCGCGGCGCGTGGAGTGTATGGGCCCGTTCAGATGGAAAAAATAGAGGGCTACGGAATCGCCCCCGTAATCAACGACACATCCCCGGAATACGCCCCAGTCGCTGCAACTTACACAGCCCCGATGCGGGAATCTATAGAACCGCGCGCGACGGATGTCAAGAAAGAAGCGCTTATGGAAGCTATCAACTGGATAGAAGTGAATGACTTGAGGTCAAAAACTTGGGGCAGGAAAGGGGGAGCGGCCGGTGGGGGTGCCGGCCGCTCATGGGCATTGGGGTGATGGAGGTGCAGACATTCGAGGCGCTTTGGAGAGCCCCGAACACGACTTAGTATGCCGCTGAGGAGTGGGGACGTCGATAGGCCGCTCGGCCCAATTAAGGCCAGTACGAAAGTACTCGAAGGGTGGTTCGTGGGAGTTTCGCTTGGTGTGGAAAGCGGGGTCAAAAGATTTAACACAGAGAAAAAGAGGAGGAAAATCGGAGAAAGAAGGAGAGCTCCTGCGGCCTGCTTCCAGCAAATGCGCGGGCCTCAGGATGACGATGCACATCGCATCGTCAGAGAAGCAGAGGGTGCAGAGAAAACCTTCAACCGAAGACTCGCGACGCGATGGTGCGAGGGGCGGGGATTGAATGGGGCGGGGCGTGATGATAGGCTCGCCGGAGCAGTTGCCCCGACGTGGCGCGCGGTCGTGCGCTGCGAACTGCCCGTTACGATCCATGGGCGCTACCGGAACAAAACTCGATCGCAAGCCGGCTGTGGCAGCACAAGCTTTGGCATCGGTGCGCCAGCTTCTGGTGGAATTAGGCGGTGCGCGAGGGATGGAAGAGCTAGTGGCGCGCGGTACGAAGGCGCATCTGGAGCGGGAGTTGGGGTTGGGCAGCCTGGAGCGCGTGGAACTGATGCTGCGGCTGGGCGACGCGTGCGGCGTGCGTTTGCCAGACCGGGTGGTGGCGGAAGCGGATACGGTGCAGGATTTGGTGGACGCGATTTTGCGCGTCGAAGCCGGCGAAGATGGGGATGGGGCCAGTGCTCGCGGCGCAGCGGCGGTTGCCGCAGCGCCGAACTCTTCTGCGGTGACTTCTGCTTCGGCGGTTTCTTCTGCGCCCGCGATTCGCCCGGAAACTCGCCCGGACATTGACGAACAAATTCGCAAGGCGGAAACGCTGAGCGAGATTCTGCGCTTGCGCGGTCGCGGCGAACCCAGCCGCAGCCACATTCAGATTTACGAGGAAGACGACCAGCTGCGGACGATCACGTTCGGAGAGCTGTACGAGCGCGCGTCGGTGGTCGCAGCGGATTTGCGGCGGCGCGGGCTGGAGCCGGGGCAAACGGTGGCGATCATGCTGCCGACCTGCGCGGAATTTTTCTGGACGTTTGCTGGAATACTGCTCGCCGGCGGAATTCCGGTGCCGATTTATCCACCGTTCCGGGCGGATCGCATCGCGGAGTACGCGACACGGCAATCGAACATTCTGCGCAACGCCGAGGCGCAATTTTTGGTGACCTGGCGGCAGGCCGAAAATCTGGCGAAGCTGCTGCAGCCGCGCGTGCCGTCGTTGCGCGAAGTGCTGAACGCGCAGAAGCTGGCGAACGCGCCTGCGGATCCGCAACGGCCAGCGGGCGAGTGGCGGCCGGTACAACATTTGTCGCATCACGCGCGCGGAGAGGATATTGCGTTCCTGCAATATACTTCCGGCTCGACGGGCGATCCGAAGGGCGTGGTGCTGACGCACGCGAACCTGCTGGCGAATATTCGCGCGATCATTTCGGGGATTGATATTCAGCCGGACGACGCTTGCGTTTCTTGGCTGCCGCTGTATCACGACATGGGATTGATCGGCGCGTGGTTCGTGCCACTGTTTACCGGGATTCCGCTGGTGGTGATGTCGCCACTAGCGTTTTTGAGCCGGCCTGAGCGCTGGCTACGCGCGATTCACCGGCATCGCGCGACGATTTGCCCCGCGCCGAACTTTGCATACGAGCTGTGCGTGCGAAAAATCGCGGACAAGGATTTGGAGGGGTTGGACCTGAGTTCGTGGCGCGCGGCGACGAACGGCGCCGAACCAGTGCGCGCGGAGACGATGGAAAGATTCGCGAAACGTTTTGCTCCTTACGGATTTCGACGGGAATCGTTGATGCCGGTGTATGGGCTGGCGGAGGCCACGCTGGCGATTTCGGTGCCGAGGCTGGGCGCGGGATACAAAGTGGACCGAATTGAGCGCGCGCAATTTGAATCGGAGGGCCGCGCGGTGCAGGTTGCGAGCGCGGAGGCGCCGGCATTGGAATTTGTGAACGCGGGGAAGCCGGTGCCGTCGGTGGAAGTGCGGATTGTGGATGCGGACGGCGTCAATTTGGGTGAGCGGCAGGAAGGACAGCTGTGGTTTCGCGGTCCTTCGGCTACGCGGGGATATTACCGTAACCCCGGCGCGACGCGCGACTTGCTGCGCGATGGCAACTGGATCGATTCGGGCGATCGGGCGTATTGGGGCGAAGGCGAGATTTACATTACAGGGCGCGCGAAAGACGTAATCATCAAGGCCGGGCGCAATCTTTATCCGCACGAGGTGGAAGAAATTGCGGGGCGCGTGGCGGGAGTGCGGACGGGATGCGTAGTGGCGTTTGGCGCGCCGGATGAACGTACGGGCACTGAACGGCTGGTGGTTGCAGCCGAGTTGCGCGATATGTCCGCGGAGAAGCGGATTGAAGGTGAGATTGCGCGGGCCGTGGATGAGGCGATGGGCATGCCTCCTGATGTGATCGAGCTGCTGCCGCCGCAGTCCATTCCAAAAACTTCCAGCGGGAAATTGCGGCGCAGCGAGACGCGGCGGCTTTACCTGGAAGGAAAACTGGGACGGAAACAGCAGGCTCCGTGGGTGCAGATCGCGCGGCTGGCGGTGCACGGCGCTGCGCCACGCGCTTGGAGTTGGGTGCAGCATGCGGCGCGCAGCGCAATTGAATTTTTGTATGGCGTTTATGCGCTGGCGGCTTTCGCAGTGATTCTGGTTCCTTTGTGGATTGTGGTGGGCCGCACGCGCAACCGGCGGCGCGCGGCGAGCCTGGTGCAGCGCGGGGCGCGGATGATGCTGGCAGCGGCCGGCGTTCCGGTGGCTGTGGTGGGAGCGGAAATTCTGGAGCAGCGAGCGAAGACGGGTCCGTGGATTTTCGCGCCGAACCATTCGAGTTATCTGGATATCCTGGTGATGCTCGCGTCTCTGCCGGACGAGGTGAGGTTC
>Ga0209693_10000532_pt1 | contig 15585 bp, 14 predicted proteins | sample HubBroMetageWRM3_FD_188345 | JGI IMG/M metagenome (GOLD analysis project Ga0209693, IMG submission 188345) | Warmed soil microbial communities from the Hubbard Brook experimental Forest, New Hampshire - Hubbard Brook CCASE Soil Metagenome WRM 3... | ecosystem: Environmental > Terrestrial > Soil...
ACAACGGAGTCGCGGTGCAATTTGCTGGTTGGGAGGGCTCCGACGCTGGCAACCTGGAAAGTTCGAGAGACCCCGATTCCAAACGTGGCTGCAACACACCCACCGTAAGTTCGTTTGAGAACCACTCATAGGCAAGCCCGCTGTCGAACTGAAGATCTGTCTGGGTCCAACCGCTCGACGTCCGCGTCGCGATATACGCGTTGCCAGAGAGCGCGGCAGTGGTACCCGCTCCGCCTTCGGCGGCGTTGCCCGGATCGGCTTGATAGACCACCCCATTGCCACCGGCCGCCGCACGAACCAGATTGAACGTCTGATTCGGAACATTCGCTTCAACTTCCCCAACCGGCGGATAGACATCGGCGTTGGACGTTGGTGAAGATACCAGCTCATAAGCTCTATCGTCCGGCAACGTCGTCGACGCCACGGACGAGCTGGTCGTAAGGAAGCTCACATCACTCCCTGGGGTGGATCCGAGCGCATTCGTCGCCACCAGCCGTGCGTGATAGAGCGTGCCAGGTTGCAGGCCACTCAACTGTGCAAGCACCGAAACCGAGCTATCGGGTGCACCAACGCTCGATTCCGGTGTGCTCGATCCGTACTGTTCACTTGTCCCATATTCGACTCGATAGCTTGTGGGCAGACCGCCGGCGTTGACCTGAGCACCAACAGTTGCGCTGCTCGAGAGCACGTTTGAGACAGACTCCCCTTCGACATGCGCGTGCGCGACCGTGAAGAAGGTTTCATCCGATCCCGGCGCCGTGCCGTGAACGCCTGAGCTGACCAAACGAAAATGATAGGACGTCAGCGGCTGCAAGCCTGTCACTTCTGCGCTGACGGGCACCGGCGTGGTTCCAGTGCCGATCTGCGCCGGCGTTTGCGCGCACGGGACCGTCTGCCCATAGGATTCTTCTACACCGTATTCGAACTCACATCCGCTGACGGTCTCTTCGTTGGGATTGAGCGCGCCATGCAGCGTCACGCTTGTTTCAATCGCCGCGGATGCTTTCCCCGTGCGCGGATACGGCACCGTGTCGCTGAATCTTTCGATCTTAGCCGCTTCCCTCTGGACGACATAGAGAGCACCCAAGCTGCCGATCGCCAAGCCTTCCGACACAGGCCCTGCGTTTTCACCAAGCGGGAATGTTTCGATTGGGGTTGAATACGGTTCACCAAAGGCTCCATAGACGGCGATTCTGACACCACGTTCATCCACGGCGAGGTCATTCGTGGAAGGGTCAACCGCCAACGCCGTCACTTCACCCTTGCTAGCAAATTCTGCGAGCCTTGTACCAGTAGCGCCGTCGAACTTGAGCACCGCATGACCTGTAGTTTCGACGTACACATTGTCAGCCGAATCGACAGCAATACCGTGCGGGGTGCCATACGGCGTGTTTTCGGCGTCGAATGACTTGACGAAACTACCGGTATCGGTGAACTCGACGATATTGCGCGTGACTTTGCCTTCGTCTTCTTCGATTTGTTCGTAGACCCACAAATTGCCTGACCGATCGACAGTCAAACCTACTGCTTTTGGCACCGGGATCGTTTTACCGGTGTACACGCCGGTCGCCGTGAATTGCTCGATGCCTTCTCCCGTCGCTACGTATACATCCCCTGCGGATGGATCCAGCGGATTCTCAGAGTTGTCGACCGCCAGCACTTTAATTTCTCCCAGTTCTTTCGACGGAGTATCTTCTCCGTCGAACTGAGAGATGTAGACTCCTTCGGAGCTGAAACGCTGAATGCGATGATTTCTTGCATCGGCCACATACACGTCTCCGGCAGCCGGTTCCGCCAATGCATCGGTGGAGTCGTTCACCGCGATCCCGGCAGGTTCGTTGAATTCACCTTCCCCGGAGCCCATATGGCCAAACGCACCCAGTGGCACGAACACTTTCGCCGCCAGCGCGGGAGCGCTTGCAAACGCCAACAGAGCGCCAAGCGCACATACCACAACGAAGGCCCTCACACCCAGCCTACGAGCATCCATCAGACCATCCCCTCCTCACGAAGACCCGGACAAGAGCAGCCCGAGCCCGGGCAGCACAATTCACCACGGACACCACACCCGCAGCGGTCAAACACGATGAAAGCGCGCCTACAGCGCGCGAGCGACCCACCCGACCATCGCGGTCGGCGGGAACGACGGTCCGGCGTAAAGCTAGCTGAGAGCCGGCCCGGCCAGAGAGAGAGAGAGAGAGAGAGAGAGAGACGCGTCAGCGACGCTGACGCGTCCTATTACGGACCCGCCGGTGCCACACAGACTCTCAGCGACGCTATTCCCCGAAGAAACCACGCGAAACACAACTCCCTCTCAGAAGCGACCCGGTCCCTCTCCCAAGGTCCCCGTCAAACGATTAGCTGCCGGCCACGAAGACCGACCCTTACCTGACCTTATTTCGACCCACGTCCATTACGAACATGGGGACATGGCTGTTTTATACCCGACCTAACGACTGTTGTCAAGCCCCTGTGGGCGAAAGCTCACTCGAGGGCTCCAGAGATCATGGCTAGAGGCCGCCGCGGTTGAGCGCGGCGATGTCGCGCACGAAATCGGGGTAGGACACCTCCGCCGCCTCCATCCCGCGCACCATGACTCCCTCGCGGGAGGCCAGCCCCGCGACCGCGCCCATCATCGCGAGGCGATGGTCGCCGGCGGCGTCGATCTCACCGCCCTTCAACCCGCCGGTGCCGGTCACGGCGAATCCGTCCTCGAGCGCGTCGATGTCGGCGCCCAGGCCGCGCAAGCCCCCTACGACCGTGGCGATCCTGTCCGTCTCCTTCAGGCGCAGCTCGCGCGCTCCACGCACGACCGTTTCGCCTTCGGCGAAGCATCCGAGCAGAGCGACCAGCGGCAGCTCGTCGATCGCGAGCGGCACCTCTTCGGGATCGACGTAGGTGCCCTCGAGCGCCCCATGGGCGACGTCGAGATCGCAGATCGGCTCGTCGGCGCGCAGCTCGCCGCTTTCGTCCTCGAGGTCGCCGAGCACGATCCCGCGCATGCGCTGCACGATTCGCAGGAAGCCCGTGCGCGTCCAGTTGGCGCCCATTTTGCGGATCAGCAGGCGCGAGCCGGGCACGAGCACGCCCGCGGCGATCGCGAACGCGGCGGAACTGGGATCGCCGGGGACGACCACGCGGTCGAGCACCAGCTCGTCGGCGTTCAGGACCGTCACGTGGCGTCCGTTGCGGTGGATGTTGACGCCCGCGCGCCGCAGCATCCGCTCGGTGTGGTCGCGGCTGCGCGCCGGCTCGCCCACGGTCGTGGCGCCGTCGGCGGCGAGCGCGGCGAGCAGGATGCACGACTTCACCTGCGCTGAGGCGACGGGCAGCTCGTAGGAGATCGAGCGCAGGCGCGCGCCGTGGATCGTAAATGGCGCGAAACGCCCATCGCGCGCGTCGAGCGTGGCGCCCATGAAGCGCAGCGGCTCGGCCACGCGGTCGACCGGACGGCGACGGATCGACTCGTCGCCGTCGAGCGTGAACGAACGGCCTTCCTGGGCGGCCAGCCATCCCGGCAACAGCCGTAGCAGCGTGCCCGCGTTGCCGACGTCGATCGGCCCGTCCGGCACGCGCGCCTCGCGCAGGCCCGTGCCGCGCACCGTGATCGTCCCGTCGCGCTCGTCGACGAGCGCGCCCAACGCTCGGACCGCCGCGAGCGTGGCGTCGGTGTCGGCGGCGTGCAGGTAGTTCACGATCCGGGTCGGCTCGCTCGCCATCGCGCCGAGCAGCGCCGCGCGGTGAGAGATCGACTTGTCGGCGGGAGCGGTCAGCTCACCGTGCAGCCCGCCGGAGGGCTCGAATCGAATATCCATGCCCCGGTAGCCTACGAGCCCAGCGTCAAACCGGCCCGGCGCAGCTTGTCGCGCTCGGTGCGCGCTTGCTCGTTCCAGGCCGCGAGCGCCCGCGCGTCACCGGCGCGCAACGCGTCACGTACCGCCCCGAGCCCCTCGATCGTCTGGTCGAGCGTCTTGGCGAGCAGGTCGCCGTTGGCCATGTAGATGTCGGTCCAGATCGCGGTGTTGGCGCCCGCCACGCGCGTGGCGTCGCGAAAGCTCGGACCGGCATACAGCCCGCCCCGCTCGACCACCTTCTCGTCTGAGGACTCGACCGCGCGCAGAGCTTGGGCCACCAGCAGGTTCGCGAGCACGTGCGGTAGGTGCGAAACGCTGGCCATCAGCATGTCGTGGCCGTCGGGATCGATCGCGACCGGTCGCGCGCCGAAGCGCTCGATCAGACGGCGCAGCCGCTCGACCGCCCACGGCGCCGGGTTCACCGGCGGTGGCGGGGTGGCGTCCGCCGGCGACGAGGCTCCCGCTGCCAGCCATCCGGCGCCCGCCGGGGGCGTCAGATACCACGTGGCCCCTACGAACAGATCCTTGCGGGCGTGCTCCACCCCCGCCGTCTCCGCGCCGGCCAGGGGATGGCCGGCGACGAAGCGCGAGTCTGAGACGGCGGCCACGATCGCGCGCTTGGTGGAGCCCACGTCGCTGACCACGCAGTCGGGACCGGCCGCTTCGAGCGCCGCACGCGCCGCCTGAGCGGCCTCCCCGACCGGGGTCGCGACGAACACCACCTCCGCGTCGCGCACCGCGTCGGCGATCTCGAACGCGGGCGCGTCGATCGCGCCCAGCTCGACCGCCTTCGACAACGCGCCCGCGTCGGGGTCATATCCGACGACGTGCGCCGCCACGCGCCGACGGGCAGCCAGGCCGATGGAGCCCCCGATCAGCCCGACGCCGAGCACCGCCACCTTCACGCCGTGCTGAAAGCCTTTCCAGCGAGCGCCGCGGCACGCTCGACCGCGGCCGCGTAGTCTGCGAACTCGTCCGCGACCAACGCCTGCGGCCCGTCACAGATCGCCTCGTCGGGGTTGGGGTGCACCTCGACGATGATCCCATCCGCCCCGGCGGCGGCTGCCGCCAGCGACAGCGGCAATACCAGGTCGCGCCGGCCCGCGGCGTGGCTGGGATCGACGATCACCGGCAGGTGGGAGAGCTCCTTGAGCACCGGTACCGCCATAAGATCCAGCGTGAAGCGGTAGGCGGTCTCGAATGTGCGGATGCCGCGCTCGCACAGCATCACGTTCGGGTTGCCCTCCTTGAGGATGTACTCGGCCGCCATCAGCAGCTCGTCGAGCGTGGAGGAAAGCCCACGCTTGAGCAGCGCGGGGCGCCTGGAGCGGCCCACCTCGGCCAGCAGCGGGTAGTTCTGCATGTTGCGCGCCCCGATCTGCACCACGTCGGCGACCTCGAGCACGGCGTCGAGATCGCGCATGTCCATCAGCTCGGTCACGATCGGCAGCCCACTCTGCTGCTTGGCCTCGGCCAACAGGCGCAAGCCCTCCTGGCCCAAGCCCTGGAAGGCGTACGGAGAGGTGCGTGGCTTGTACGCGCCACCGCGAAACAGGGTCGCGCCCGCGTCCTTGACGACCTGTGCGGTCGTGAGCGTCTGCTCGCGCGTCTCGATCGTGCACGGCCCCGCGATCAGCGCGAAATGATCGCCGCCGATCTTGCGCCCCTCGATGTCGAGCACCGTGCGCTCGCCGTGACGGATCTGCGCGGAGGCGAGCTTGTAGGGCTTGAGGATCGGCACCACGCGGTCCACGCCCGGCTGTCCCTCCAGACCGAGGCTTTCGACGTTCGCGTCCTGCTCCACGTCGCCGATCGCGCCGATGATCGTCACACGTGCGCCGCGACTGCGGTGCGCGACGGCGCCGGCACGCTCGATCTTCTGGACGATCGCCTCGACCTGCGGGTCGGTGGCGTCCTCCTTCATCACGATCATCATTGCCGCGACATTCTCTCAAGTATCGGAAGCCCGAGGCGCCGTGGCCTCCGACCGTCGGGCGCGTGTGGCTTTCCGGACGAACGTTTGGCGCGTGTAGCTTTCCGGACGCGAGCTACTGCGCCGCCTGCAGGTCCTCGCGCAGCGCGGCCGCCTCGCGCAGGTACACGTGGCGGGCCTCGTGACCCTCCGTGGCGTAATAGTGGATCAGAACCCTGATCACACGCGGTAAGGATCCCGGCACCGGGATCTCGCGCGCGCACAGCAACGGCACGCGCTCGAACCCGAGTGCGCGCGCGGCCACCGCCGGGAACTCCGCGCTGAGATCGTCTGTGACGGTGAATATGCAGCTGACGACGGCCTCGGGAGCGAGCGCGTTGCGCGCCATGATCTCCCGCATCAGCTCGGTCGTGCCCTCCAGGATCTCCTGGGCGCTGTCTTGGGATACCGAGATCGCGCCCCGCAGGGCAAACAGGCGTTGCGGCATCAGGCGCGATTGTGTCAGAGCGCGCCCCTCAACAGCTCTACCTCGGCCTCGCTCAACCGCCGGTGCGCGCCCGGCGCGAGCTCGCCCAGCGTCAACGGCCCGAACGCCACGCGCCGCAGCTCCAGCACCGGATGCCCCACCGCCTCGCACATGCGCCGTACCTGGCGGTTGCGACCCTCGTGGATCGTCAGCTCGAGCACGCCGCGACCGGCGCGCCGCGCGCGCGCGGGCGCCGTCATCCCATCCTCCAAGCGCACCCCCTCGCGCAGCGTGCGTAGCGCCCGATCGCCTACCGGACCGCCCCCGACGCGCGCGCGATATGTCTTTGACACCTCGAAGCTGGGATGAGTCAGTCGGTGCGCGAGCTCACCGTCGTTGGTCAACAGGATCAGGCCGCTCGTGTCCGCGTCGAGCCTGCCTACCGGATAGAGCCGCGGCAACTCACCCGCCTGGCGTCCTTCATCGCGATCGGGACCGCGCGATGGGATGTCCGCGAGCAGCGAGACGACGGTCGGGCGCCCGTGGGTGTCGCGGACGGTGCTCAGCACCCCCGGCGGCTTGTTGAGCACGTAGATCTCGCGCCGCTCGGCTCCCACCAGCGCGCGACCGTCGACCGCGACCCCCGATCGCTCGTCGACATCGCGCGCCGGATCGCGCACAACCTCCCCCGCGACCGTCACGCGACCGTCGCGAATCACCGTCTCCGCGGCGCGGCGCGAGGCGACGCCGGCGTGGGCCAGATACTTGGCAAGGCGCATCGGCTGCAACCATAGGGGGTGATGGACCTCCAACTGCTCGAGCGCACGCTCGCCGACGCCGGCCAACCCGCGTTCCGCGCGCGCCAGGTGTGGCGGTGGACGGCGAAGGGCGCAAGCGACTACGAGCAGATGACAAACCTGCCGGCCGAGCTACGCGCCCGGCTGGCGGAGCTGGTGCCGTTCTCGAGCCTCGAGCTGCGTGAACAGCGCACCGCGAGCGACGGCACCGTCAAGGCGCTGCTCGCAACGCGCGACGGTCGCCCGCTCGAGACCGTGCTGATGCGCTATCGAAGCCCCGCGGGAGGTGGGGGCGCGCGCCGCTCGATCTGCGTCTCCTCGCAGTCGGGGTGCCCGCTCACGTGCACGTTCTGCGCCACCGGTCAAATGAAATTCGCGCGCAACCTGACGGCGTCTGAGATCCTCGACCAGGCGTTGCACTTCCGTCGCGTCGAACCGATCGACCATTGCGTGTTCATGGGCATGGGCGAGCCGATGCTCAACCTCGACGCCGTGCTCGGCGCCTGTGAACGGCTCCCGGATCTCGGGATCGGCCACCGTCGCACGGCTATCTCCACGGTCGGCTGGATCCCGGGCATCGAACGGTTGACCGAGTGCGAGCTGCCGTTGCGCTTGGCGCTGTCGTTGCACGCCGCCGACGACGCGTTGCGCAGCGAGCTGATGCCAGTCAACGAGCGCTATCCGCTCGCCGATGTGATCGACGCGTGTCGCGCCTTCTACGAGCGTAAGCGCCGGCGCGTGTTCGTCGAGTACGTGATGCTCGCCGGCGTCAACGACCGCTACGAGCAGGCGCTCGCGCTGGCGGCGCTGCTGGAGCCGGGAGGCTCGCGCGAGCGCTCGCGCATGTTCAAGGTCAACCTGATCCCGTACAACCCGACGGACTCGATCTACGACGGCTCCACGCGCGAGTCGATCGCCGCGTTCAAGGCCGCGCTGGAGTCCCGCGGGATGCCGGTCACGGTCAGATTGACCCGCGGGCGCGACATCGATGCTGCCTGCGGGCAGCTCGCGGCACGCGCCGCTTAGCTCAATTCGGTCGGCGCTGGACCGTCTCCGGTCCTGGCCTCGCCGGCGCGCAACAGGCGCTCGCGCAACTCGGTCTGTTCCTCGGGCGTGGGATCCCACTGCGCGACGTCGGGCAGCTCGTCGATCGAGCGCAATCCGAACAGCTTGAGGAACTGTGTGGTGGTGCGGTACATCACCGCGCCGAACTGGGAGCGTCCCGACTCTTCCACCAGGCCACGCTCCAACAGCGTCGAGGCGGCCGAGTCGGCGCTCACGCCGCGGATACGGGTGATCTCCGGACGGGACACCGGTTGCAGGTAGGCGACGATCGCGAGTGTCTCGGCCTGCGCCGGCGTCAACGCGGAGGCGCGCGGACGGCTGAACAGTCTCCTGGCGGACTCCTCGGTGAGCGGATCGCTCGCAAACGTGAAACCGCCACCCAGCTCGCGCAAATGGATGCCGCTGCTCCCCGGCGCGTACCGTTCGGCGAGCTCCGCAAGCGCCGCGATCACAGCGAGCTCCTCGACCGCCGCGGCGTCGGCGAGCTCCTTGGGTGTGAGCGGGTCGGGCGCGAGGAACAACAGCGCCTCGACCGTACGCACGATCGCGGGCTCCGGGTCGAGCAGGCCCTCGACGTCGAGCGCGCTCGCACGCTCTTGGGAGTCGGTCTGCCCGTCTGTGGCCAACACATCCTCTTGATCGGCAGCCGGCTGGCGATCCTCAAGCGCCGGCTGGTCGTGCCCACGCTCTTCGCGCTGGTCGTGCCCGCGCTCTTCGCTCATCCAGCGCTCGCACGTGCCGGCGCGGCGGTGACCGCGTGGACGGCGATCTCGCCGAAGCTCTCATCCTGCTCCCACCACGCTTCCCCGCGCTTGTAGAGCTCCAGCAGCGCGAACAACGTCACGGCGACCGTCATGCGATCCTCTCCCCGCACCGCCTCCTCGAAGCTGAAGCGTCCACGACGCAGCAGCCCGCGCAGGTGATCGAGGCGCTCGGCGACCGTCACCCGCTGGATCGAGATGTGACGCAGGTTGATCGTGGGTGGCATCCGCAGCAGCCGTCCGAGCGCCTTGCCCAGTACGGCCGGGTCCTCCGATCCGGCGGTGGGCGTCGGTAGCGATTTACGCAGGTGCGTGGGCAACGGCGCGCTACGAAAGCGCACGCCGTGCTCGGCGGCGAACAGCTCCAGCAGGTGGGTGGAGGCGGAGCGATAGCGGCGCGCGGCGAGCATTCGCTCCAGCAGCTCCTCGGCGGCCTCGCCGGGCTCGATGTCGAGCAGCTCCTCGCTGTCCTCGGCGAGCATCAGCCGCGACTTCAGTTCCAGCAGCGCGGCGATCAGCACGATGAATTCGGTGGCGGTCTCCAGGTCGAGCTCGCCACGACCCTCCAGGTAGTCGAGGTACGCGAGCACGACGTCGGCGAGCTCCAGCTCGAGCAGGTCGACCTCCTCGCGCAAAACCAGCGCCAGCAGCAGGTCGAACGGGCCGCTGAAGATCTCCAGGTCGAGGTCGAGCGCGGGGAGCGTCACCGCTTCACCGTACCGGTCGCTCCCGACGATTCGGGCCACACGATCCGCGCTCTCGACGATGCCCCTGCAAATCGGGCGCTTCCGGCGCTCACGCTCCGATGGGAACGACGCGTGGCGGGCCGACACCCATGCACTCGCGCACTTCGATCAGCGTGCCGGCAGCGATCGCGCGCGCGCGCGCCGCCCCGTCGGCAAGCACGGCCTCCAGCGCCGGCTCGTCGGCGCGCAGCTCCAAGTAGCGCTCGCGCACGGGGCTCAACATCTCGACGACCCCCTCCGCGACCGCAGCCTTCAGATCGCCGTAACCGCGCGCGTCGGCCATGTCGGCTTCGACCTGCGCGGGGGTGTGGCCGCGCGCGACCGCGAGGATCTCGATCAGGTTCGACACGCCCGGCTTCTCCGCGGCGCGTACGATCTCCTTGCCGGAGTCGGTCACCGCGCTCCTCAGCTTCTTCGCGATCGCGTCGGGCTCGTCGAGCACGTAGACGGTCCCCATGCCGGCGGCCGTGGCGCCGGTCGTCGACATCTTGCGGGTGGGGTCCTGCAGGTCCATGATGCGCGCGCCGATCTCGGGGATGCGGTGCTCGGGCACGACCAGCACCTCCCTGCCGCCGGCGAAGCGCGCGTTGAAGCGGCGCGCCACGTCGCGCGTCAACTCCAGGTGCTCGCGCTGATCCTCGCCGACGGGCACCTCCTCGGCCCGGTATGCCAGCACGTCGGCGGCCTGCAGGACCGGATAGAACAGCAGGCCCGCGGAGACGAGCTCGCGCTGGGCGAGCGACTTGTCGCGAAACTGGTGCATGCGCTGCAGGCGTCCCAGCTCGGTGACGCCCGACAGCAGCCAGCACAGCTCCGCGTGCTCGTGCACGTCGCCCTGGCGGAACAGGATGCAACGGGCGGGATCGAGGCCGGCAGCCAGCAGCAGCGCGGCCAGGTCGTAGGTGCTGCGGCGCAGTTCGAGCGGGTCGTAAGCGACCGTGATCGCGTGCATGTCGACGATGCAATAGATCGTCTCGCCGCGATCCTGACCGTGCACGAACTGGCGGATCGCGCCGATGTAGTTGCCCAGATGCTTGGTGCCCGTGGGCTGGATGCCGGAGAAGATGCGCATGTCAGGACACTAGCCGAGGCGCACCGTCATGGCAGCAGAGACGCCCCGGATAATGACCGCTACAATAACCATATGGCTAGGATGATGACTGCTACGGATGCCAAGAAGCACATGCTTGGCCTGCTGGACGACGTGGCCGCGGGAGACGAAGTTCAGATCACCAAGCACGGACATCTCATCGCCCGGCTCGTGCCTGTTGGCGGCCCAAAGGGGCTCAGGGGAGCGCTAACCGGCACCGCCATCTCGGCGGCCGAGGATGAGGATCTGTTCTCAACGGGAGCCGCCTGGAACCTGTCTTGAGCACGCTGCTGCTCGATACCCATGTTGTGCACTGGTGGTCAGCGGAGCCGGCCAGGGTGAGCAAGGCCGCCGCGGCCGCGCTGAGCGAGGCTGACGAGCTGGCGGTGGCGGCGATCACTTGGTTCGAGCTGGCGTGGTTGGCGAGACACGAGCGCATAGCCGTAACCGTCCCGATCCGATCGTGGCTCGAGCGCCTGTCTACCGATCTAAGGACGGTGAGCGTCAGCGCGGCAATCGCCGACACCGCCGTCGCATTGCCGTCGTCCTTCCCCGGAGACGCGGCCGACCGTCTCATCTACGCGACGGCTATCGAGCATGGCTGGCGACTAGTCACCAAGGACCGTCGCCTGCGCGCCCACCGGCACGCACGAGCGATCGCCCTGTGGTGATGGACGAGATCGGGCTCTGACCCCGATCTAACTAAGACTCAGACGCTCAGCGCCTGGCGGATGACCGGGCTCTTCGCCGCGCCGACCTCGTCGAGCCGCCGCACGGGTGTCGTGTACGGCGCGTGCAACGCGATCTCGGGATCCTCGGCTGCCTCGGCAAGCAGCTCGGCGATCGCCTCGGCGAAGCCGTCGAGCGTCTCCTTGGTCTCGGTCTCGGTGGGCTCCACCATCAGCGCCTCCTCCACCAGCAGCGGGAAGTACACGGTGGGCGGGTGGTAGCCGTAGTCGAGCAGGCGCTTGGCGAGGTCGAGCGTCTTGATCTTCAGGTTGCGCTTCATCGGGCCGCCCGACAAAACGAACTCGTGCAGGCACAGATCGCCATACGCCAACGGCAGCTGCGCTGAGACCCCCAGCTCCCGCAGCCGTGCGAGCAGGTAGTTGGCGTTCAGCACAGCCGTCTCGGAGGCGTCCTTCAGTCCCGGCGCGCCCAGCGAGCGGATGTAGGCGTAGGCGCGTACGAAGCAGCCGTAGTTGCCCTGAAAGCCACGCAGGCGTCCGATCGATTTGGCGCCCGGCCAATCCTCGAGCAGATCGAACCGAGGGCGATCGCCGTTGGACCCCTCGTGGCGCGCGATCCGCGGGACCGGCAGAAACGGCTCGATCCGGTCGGACACCGCGATCGGCCCGGAGCCCGGTCCGCCGCCCCCGTGCGGCTGGGTGAAGGACTTGTGCAGGTTGAAGTGCACGATGTCAAAGCCCATGTCGCCGGGACGCGAGAGGCCCATGACGGCGTTGAGGTTGGCGCCGTCGTAGTAGAGCGTCGCGCCCACGCCGTGCACGATCTGCGCGATCTCTTGAATATTTGGGTCGAACAGCCCGAGCGTGTTGGGGTTGGTGAGCATCAGGCAGGCGACGTCGGTGTCGGCCTTCGCGCGCAGGTCCTCGAGGTCCACGCCGCCGTCGGGGTTGGTGGCGATCTTCACCACCTCGAAGCCCGCCATCGTGACCGTCGCGGGGTTGGTGCCGTGGGCGGTGTCGGGTGTGAGCACCTTGTGGCGGCTCTCGCCGCGCGCCTCGTGGTAGGCGCGCGTGAGCAGCACGCCCGCCAGCTCGCCGTGAGAGCCGGCGGAGGGCTGCAGGCACACGTGCGGCAGGCCGGATATCTCCGAGAGCGCACGCTCGAGGCTCCACATCAGCTCGAGCGCGCCCTGCGCGCGCGCGGCGTCCTGCAGCGGGTGCAGGCGCGCGTGACCGGGGAGCGCCGCCACGCGCTCGTGCAGTCGCGGATTGTGCTTCATCGTGCACGAGCCGAGCGGGTAGAAGCCGGAGTCGAGGTCGAAATTGCGCTTGGATAGACGCACGTAGTGGCGCACGATCTCGGGCTCTGAGACCTCGGGCAGGCGCGGTGGCTCGGCGCGACGCAGGCCGGCGGGCAGCAGCTCGTCGAGCGCCACGGCGGGGACGTCCAGCGCGGGGCACTGGAATGCGCGCCGCCCGCGCGCGCCGCGCTCGAAGATCGTGACGGCCGCTTCGCGCTGAAGCGCCGTCTCGGTGCTCTGCGCGGGCGGGCGTGGCGTGTGCGCGGTGGACTCGCTCACGCGCTCGCTCCAGCCCCAACCGCGCGATCGGCGCTGCGATCGCGCGCTCGCTCGACCGCGACGGCCTCGCCCAGCGCCTCGGCGAGACGGTCGATGTCGGCGCGTGAGCGGCGCTCTGTGATCGCGACGAGCAGACCGCCGCGGTCCTCCTCGCGCCCGGTGAGCGCGTGCAGGTCGGCGCCGGGGTTGACCCCGCGCGCGCAGCAGCGGCGGCGCACGGCCGCGACGTCGGCGTCGAGGCGCACGGCAAACTCGCGGATCGCGGGCTGCGCGTGCAACGACTCGACCCCGTCGAGCGCGCACAGCGTCTCGCGTGCGTAGTGCGTGCGCCGCAGCAGGAGCTCCCCGAGCTCGACGAGCCCGCGGCGTCCGAGCCAGGACAGGTACACGACCCCCGCGAGCGCGTTGAGCGCCTGCGAGGTGCAGATGTTGGAGGTGGCCTTCTCGCGGCGGATGTGCTGCTCGCGCGTCTGCAACGTCAACACGAACCCGCGACGGCCGTCGACGTCGGTGGTCTCCCCCGCGATCCGGCCCGGCATCCGCCGCAGGTACTGCTCGCGTGCGGCGAAGAAGCCAAACGAGGGACCGCCGAAGTCGAGGCGGTTGCCGAGCGACTGGCCCTCCCCCACGGCCACGTCCACACCGCACTCCCCCGGCGGCGCGAGCACTCCGAGCACGATCGGGTCGACCTGCGCGATCGTGACGAGCTGCTCGCCGCCCGCGAGCTTCGCGGCGGCGGACAGGGCCGCGGCGTCCTCGACGGCGCCGTAGAAGTTGGGCTGGGCGAAGATCGCGGCGCTCGTGTGCGCGTCGATCGCCGACACCCACGCGTCGGGGTCGGTGACGCCGTCGCGAAGCCCCACCTCGACCACCTCGATGCCGTAGCCGTGCGCGTAGGTGCGCAGCGTGGCGAGCGTGTGCGGATGCAGGCCGGCGCTGACCACGAAGCGCGTGCGCCCGTTGTGGAGCTTGGCGAGGTATCCGGCTGAGGCGACCGCGCTCGGGCCCTCGTACACCGACGCGTTCGACACGGGTAGCGCGGTTAGCTCGCAGATCGCGGTCTGGTACTCGAACATCACCTGCAGCCCACCTTGGGAGATCTCGGGCTGGTAGGGCGTGTACGGGGTGAGGAACTCCGAGCGCTCCATCAGCATGTCGACGAGCGCGGGCACATAGTGGTCGTACATGCCGGCGCCGAGGAAGCACAGCTCGTCCTCGGCGGAGACGTTGCGGGCGGCGAGCTCGCGCAGATGCGCGTAGACGTCCTGCTCGCTTTGGCCGTCGGGAAGCGCGAGCGGCCGACCGAGGCGCACCGCGGCGGGGATCTGGCGCTCGAAGATCTCTTGAACGCTCGATACCCCGATCGCCTCGAGCATCGCGGCGAGATCGGTGTCGGTGACTGAGGTGTACTGAGTCAAGTGCGCTGAGCCTAGCCGGTGCGCCGGGTGTTTCCGGACCTTGCCCTAGCCGAGGCCGGCGCTGTAGGCGTCGGCGTCCATCAGCGCGTCGCGCTCGGAGGGGTCGGACATGCGCACCTTCACCAGCCAGCCCTCGCCGTAGGGGTCGTCGTTGATCTCGTGTGGCTTGTCGGCGAGCGCGTCGTTGACCTCGACGATCTCCCCCGACAGCGGGGCGACCACGTCGGAGACGGCCTTGACGGACTCGACCTCGGCGTAGGGCTCGTCCTTGCTCACGATCGTGCCGGGCGCGGGCGGGTCGAAGTAGACGACCTCCCCGAGCGCGTCCTGGGCGTACCAGGTGATGCCGAGCACCGCGACGTCGGGATCGGCGGGGTCGATACGGGCCCAGTCGTGTTCGGGGTGGTAGAGGAGGTCGTCGGGATAGCTCGCGTCGGCCATCACTGGTCCTTTCGATATAGCGGCTTGGGCTTGACGGTCGCGCGGCGGATCTTGCCACGAACGTCGATCTCGATGGGCGTCCCGACGGCGGACGTCGCGGGCGGGACATAGGCCATGCCGATGCCGACCCCCAGCGACGGCGAGAGCGTGCCGCTGGTCACCGCCCCGCCGCCGAGCACGGGGTTGCCCTGACGCGCGATGCCGGGACCGTCGAGCGTGAAGGCGACGAGCCGCTCGGCCCTCTCGCCGTTCGGCGCGCTCGCTTGTGGGGCGTGTGGTCGAGCGGCGAACGAGGCGCGCGTCGCAGCGACCGCGTCGCAGCCGACGAAGCCGGTGTCCTCGCGACAGCACCAGCCGAGCCCCGCTTCGATCGGGTTGCGATCGAGCGACAGGTCGTTGCCGTACAGGTGAAAGCATGCCTCCAGGCGCAGCGTGTCGCGCGCGGCAAGGCCCGCGGGCATGGCGCCGCGGTGGCACAGCTCGTCCCACAATGCAGGCACGTCCTCTGGGGCCAGCAGCAGCTCGACGCCCTCCTCGCCCGTGTAGCCGGTGCCGCACACAAGCACCTCGGCGCCGGAGAGGCGGCGCATGGAGGCCGTCATGCGGCTCGGCAGCGGGGCATCGGAGATGGCCTGGACGATCTCGCGCGCGAGCGGACCTTGGACGGCGAGCATCGCGTAGGCGTCGATACGGTCGTGCACCTGGGCGTCGAAGTCTCCGGCGTGGGATCGAAACCAGGCGAGGT
>Ga0209693_10000533_pt1 | contig 15578 bp, 12 predicted proteins | sample HubBroMetageWRM3_FD_188345 | JGI IMG/M metagenome (GOLD analysis project Ga0209693, IMG submission 188345) | Warmed soil microbial communities from the Hubbard Brook experimental Forest, New Hampshire - Hubbard Brook CCASE Soil Metagenome WRM 3... | ecosystem: Environmental > Terrestrial > Soil...
CCGGTAGCACTCGGTGACGTTGGGCACCTCGCGGGCGATGCCGGGGATCAGCCGCAGCCCGCCGCCGGTCGGGCTGATCCGCACGATGGCGCAGATCGCATAGCCGAGGGCCCGGGGGCTGACCTCCGCCCGGTAGGTCAGGATGCCGGTCTCCTCCAGGCGCCGCAGCCGGTCGCCCACCGCCGGCCCGGACAGCCCGACCCGACGCGCCAGCTCGGCGACCCGGAGCCGGGGCGCGGCTTGCAGTTCCGCGACGATCCGCCGGTCGACGGCGTCCATCACGGTATCCGGGATTTCGCAGGTCCTGTGGATGAAATTTCTTTGTTTCGAAGGAATTTCGACGGCCACGACCGCACCTTAGCCCTTCACCGACCCAGTATCAGCTTCATATGCTGCACCAGTGCCGGGTGCACCGCAAGCCGCAGAGGTCCCGAACCCGCCTTACGGGCGGCTCAGCCGACTGCCGCCACAGTCGTTTTTCCTTGTCAGCGCCGTCTTCCATTACCTCGGACCGTCGCTGGCTGTGCTGTTGTTCGCCCGCGTCAGCGTGCTCGGGGTCGCCTGGCTGCGCATCGCCAGCGCGGCGGCGGTGTTCGCCGCCTGGCGGCGCCCGTGGCGGCTGATACCGGAACTCGGTCCTGGCGGCCGGGGGACCCTGGTGGCCCTCGGCGTGGTGCTCGCCGTCATGAACTCGGCGTTCTACCTCGCCGTGGACCGGCTGCCGTTGTCGACGGTGAGCGCGATCGAGTTCGGCGGCACCGTGATCCTGGCCGCCGCCGGGGCGCGGACCAGGCGCAACGCCGGATCCCTCGCACTCACCACGGCGGGCGTGGCCACCATCACCGTGATCAGGCTTGCCGGTCACCCGCTCGGGTTCGTCTTCGCCTTCGCCAACTGCGCGCTGTTCATGCTGTACGTCGTGCTCGGCCACCGGATAGCCGATGCGGGCCACCCGTCGGCTGGCGTCGACAGGCTCGGCGCGGCCATGCTGATCGCGGCCGTGACGGCGACGCCGTGGGGGCTGCGCGGCGCCCTGCCCGCGTTCCGGAATCCCGTGCTGCTGCTGGCCGGCGCGGGAGTCGGCGTGTGCTCGTCGGTGATCCCCTACGCCTGCGATCAGCTGGCGATGGCGCGGTTGCCGCGGGCTACGTTCTCGCTCATGCTCGCGCTGCTGCCGGTGTTCGCCACCGTCATAGGCGCGATCGTGCTGCGCCAGGTGCCCACCGGTCAGGACATCGCGGGCATCGCCCTCGTGGTGGCAGGTCTCCTGCTACACCAGGAAACACAACCGGAAAGGACAGAGCGTGGATTACGTAAGGCTGGGATCGACAGGACTGAAGGTGTCGCGGATCTGCCTGGGCATGATGAGCTACGGCGGCACCCAGGCCGAGCTCGCCTGGCATCTGGACGAGGCCGCGGCCGAGCCGATCGTCAAGGCGGCGGTCGACGGCGGCGTCACCTTCTTCGACACGGCCGACACCTACTCCGACGGGGCGTCCGAGGAGGTCACCGGCCGCCTGCTGGCCAGGCTCTTCGCCCGCCGGGACGACTACGTGCTGGCCACCAAGGTCTATTTCCCGATGGGCCCGGCCGCCAACGACCGCGGCCTTTCCCGCAAGCACGTGCTGTCGGCAATCGACGCATCGCTGGCGCGGCTTGGCGTCGATTACGTCGACCTCTACCAGATTCACCGGTGGGACTACCAGACGCCGATCGAGGAGACGATGGCGGCGTTGCACGATGTGGTCCGCGCGGGCAAGGCCCGTTACGTCGGCGCGAGCAGCATGTTCGCCTGGCAGTTCGCCAAGGCCCAGCACGAGGCCGAACGCTGTGGCTGGACCAGGTTCGTGTCCATGCAGAATCATTACAACCTGCTCTACCGGGAGGAGGAGCGGGAAATGATCCCGCTCTGCGCCGACCAGGGCGTGGCCGTGCTGCCCTACAGCCCGCTTGCCCGCGGCGTGCTCGCCGGCAACCGGACCCGGCAGGGAGAGCGGCGTACCGTCCGGGCCGGCAGCGACCCGCTCTCCGACGAGCGGTACCGCACCGAGGATGACTTCCTCGTGGCGGACCGGGCCGCCGAGGTCGCGGCGGAGCGCGGGGTGCCCACCGCCCAGGTCGCGCTGGCCTGGCTGCTGAGCCGGCCCGGCGTGACCGCGCCCATCGTCGGGGCGACCAGGCTCGGCCACATCGCCGACGCGCTGGCCGCCGCGCAGCTCACACTGACCGACGAGGAGATACGCCGCCTCGAGGAGCCGTACGTCCCGCACCCTGTACTCGGGCACACCTGAACAGAGCCGCGGTCGAGCGCGGGAGCGACGCGAGAGGCGCGAGAGGCGCGAGAGGCGCAACTGACCAGTGAGACACGAGCGAATCTGCCGCGCCTACCCGGAGTGCCCTGCCAACTATGCAGACAACCCACTCAGCGCGCCGGCTGACCATCGAGGTGACGACGCGGGTCTGATCGCCCGTATCCGAGCCGGGCCAGCCGGGCGGCCTGGTGCGTTGGTGGCAGGTGATGCGAGCAGTGGTGCTGATACTTTATTTCGAAAAAGATCGTGGAAGATACGGGTTTGACGGAATATCCGGTGGATTACTGTCCACCTTTTCTTCCGCGGAACCCGGAAATACCAAGATCTTTTCGGCCCACGATCCAGCAGAGGCAACCGGTCACACGAGACCCCCTTCGCGCCGGCCGAGAACGGGCGCCGGGGCACACTATGCCCGTAAGTGGTTGTCACGCATACCGATTTCGATACGCGTTGCCGTAACCGCTACCTTGTGCTCCGCGTCCGTGGGCGCGCAGGCAGCGGCGATAGCCTGCTGAGGTGACCGATCGCGAGATGCGGAGGCTTTCCTTCGGGTCGGTGGCGGGCGACTACGACCGGTACCGCCCGGCGCCGCCGCCGCAGGCGCTGGACTGGGTGGTACCGCCGGGCGCGCAGGCGGTGCTCGACCTCGCGGCCGGTACCGGCGTCGTAACCAGGGAACTCGTCCGCCGGGCCGCCGGTACACAGCGGATCATCGCGGTCGAGCCGGACGAACGGATGCGCGCCGTGCTGGCGGCCGGATGCCCGGAGGCCGAGGTGCTGGCCGGGCGGGGTGAGGACATCCCGCTGCCTGACGCGTCGGTGGACGCGGTGGTGATCTCCGCCGCGTGGCACTGGCTCGATCCGGAACGGGCCGTGCCGGAGATCGCGCGGGTGCTGCGCGTGGGTGGCAGGCTCGGCGTGATCTGGGTCTCCAGGGACGTGAGGGTGCCCTGGGTAGCTCAGTTCAACGCGCTGGCCCATGAGTCACGTGAGGCCGATCGCCCGCGCGAGGCGGACCAGCCGCGGGGAGCAGACCAGCCGCGGGGAGCAGACCAGCCGCGGGGAGCAGACCAGCCGCGGGGAGCAGACCAGCCGCGGGGAGCGGACCAGCCGCGGGAGGCGGACCAGGCGGGGGGAGCAGACCAGCCGTCGGAAGCCGATCAGCCGCGCGACGCGGGCCGTCAGTCGGACGGCGCCCGAGTGCGACGCCGGCGACGCGAGGTGACGTTCCCGCCCGGGACCCCGTTGTCGGCGGTCGAGGAGCTGACGGTGGAGTATTCGCTGCCGAGGACCAAGGACCAGCTCTTCGGCCTGCTCGGCACCTACAGCGGGGTGATCACGCTGGACCCGGAGCGGCGGGCGGAGTTCGCCAGCCGGGTCAGGGCCTTCCTCGACCGGCAGCCGTGGGACCGGGTCGACCTGCCGATGATCTGCCGGTGCCTGCGCAGCACGCGGCTGCCCGGATAGCTCAGTCGCCGGCCTGGCGCAGGCCCCGGTCGATGAACCCGATCATCCAGTCGAAGCTCTGGTCCGGATCCGCGTCCCACTGAAACCCGCCCGAGGCCTCGAGCATGGCGAACCCGTGCATGGTGCAGCGGATGGCGCGGATCGCGTGATTCATTTCCGCCTCGGCGACCCCGTACCCGCGCAGCACGGCGGCGATTGAGTTGATCACGCGGGTGCCCGCCACGAGCAGCGGGTCGTCGGGTCCGTGGAACTCCGCGCCGATCGTGGCCATGTAGCGGCCCGGGTGGGCGGTGACGTAGGCCCGGGCTGCGGTCAGCAGCGCAGCGAGTGCGTCGAGCCCCGCCTTGCCCTGCACGGCGTCGCGGATCACCTCGCCGAACTCGTTCATGGTCAGGGTGGCGAGCCGGTGCTGCACGTCGGCCAGGCCGCCAACGTGCTTGTACAGGGATGGCGTGCGGACGCCGAGCCGGTCGGCGAGCACGCCCATGGTGACGCCGGGGTACCCGATCTCGTCGGCAAGACCGGCGGCTGAGGCGACCACCTCCTCGCCGGTAAGCCCCACTCTAGGCACCCGTATGCTCCTTCAGGAACGGCAGCAGGGCATCGAGCACCTGGTCGGGGAACTGCGTGTGCGGGTAGTGCCCGGCGCCGTCGATCATGACCGCGCGGCCCAGCCCGGCTGGCATCCCTCCCACGATGCCGTCCGCCTCGGCCTTCGGGTTGGGCCAGTCGGAGTCCAGCGTGCCCATGACCACCAGGGCGGGGCACTGGATGCCGCCAAGGAGGGCCTCGGCGTCGGTCGGCCGGGACTTGCCCATCGCCTGCGCCGCGGCCATCCGGCCCGGCTCGCGCAGGTTAGCCGCAAGCGCGGCCATCGCCTCGGTGTAGTCGGCGGGCTTGGCGCCGGGGAAGGCCACGTTGAGGTAGCTCATCCACACGCCCACGCGGCCGGTGAGCGCGGTACCCATGAGCCGCAGCCCGCCCCTGCGGTATCTGCTGTTGGTCAGCAGGGCACCCAGGCTGATCTTGGGCACCCGGGTGAACGGGTCGATCTCCACGACCGCGCTGACCAGCTCGGGTGCCTGCGCGGCCGCGATGGTGGCCGATCCCCCGGAGAACGAGTGCCCGACGATCACCGCCGGTCCGCCGAGGTGGCTGATCAGCGCGAGCAGGTCGTTAGCCGTGTCGGTGCGGGTGTAGGACGGCCAGCCGGTGCTCGACTCGCCATGCCCGCGCAGGTCCGCGGCCGCCACCCGGTACCCGGCCTCCGCCAGCTCCGGGATCACGAAGCGCCAGGCGTTCCTGTTGTCCCCCATGCCGTGAGCGAGCACGACCAGCGGTCCTCCCGCGCCCTCCCCCGCCACCTCGTACGCGATCCGTCCGCCCTCTACGTCCAGGAACTCGGTCATCTCAGCCTCCGTAGCTAATCTTGATAGCCATAAAGCTAATATTATTAGCCAGAGCTGTCAAGCAGGGCGGCAGCGGCGAAGACGGGAGCGGGGCGGAGACCGGCGCAGGGCGGAGACGGGAGCGGGGCGGAGAGCCGTGCAGGAGTTGGGGGCGGAGACGCGCGTTGGCGCGAGGGGGAGGTTACTCGCCGAGGTAGCGGAGCACGGCGAGGACGCGGCGGTTGTCGCTCTCGCCGGGGGGGAGGCCCAGCTTGCCGAAGATGCTGGCGACGTGCTTCTCGACGGCGCCGCCGGTTACCACCAGCTCGGCGGCGATTCCGGCGTTCGACCGGCCCTCGGCCATCAGCGCGAGCACCTGGCGTTCCCGCGGGGTCAGCGTGGCCAGCCCGCCGCGCTGCCTGCTGGCCCTGAACAGCTGGCTGACCACCTCGGGGTCCAGCGCGGTCCCGCCGCTGGCCACCCGCTCGAGCGCGGCGGTGAACTCGGCCACGTTGGCCACCCGGTCCTTGAGCAGGTAGCCGACCCCGGCCGCGCCGCCCTCCAGCAGCTGGGCACTGTAGGACGTCTCGATGTACTGGGAGAACATGAGCACGCCGGTACCCGGCCACTTCCGCCGCAGCTCAAGCGCGGCACGCAGGCCCTCGTCGGTGTGCGTCGGCGGCATCCGGATGTCGACCACCGCGACGTCCGGCTTGTGCTCGGCCACCGCGGCCACCAGCCCCTCGCCGTCGGTCACCGCCGCGCACACCGAATGCCCGCGGTCCTCGAGCAGCCGGATCAGCCCCTCGCGCAGCAGCGCGGCGTCTTCGGCGATCACTACCCGCATCATTGTCTCCCCGAGGTCTGCAGCGGAAGTTCGACGGCCACCGCGGTGGGGCCGCCCGGTGGGCTGGATACGTCGATCCGCCCGTCCACGGTGGACACCCGCTGTGCCAGCCCGGCCAGGCCGCTACCGCGGCCCGCGTCTGCCCCCCCGACGCCGTCGTCGCTGACTTCAAGACGTAGCACACCGGATCGTTCGGTATAAATTTTTATTTTGATTTCGTTCGCATAGCTGTGTTTAGTCGCATTCGTCATGAGCTCAGCAGCGCAGAAGTAGGCGATGGTCTCGATCGCGGGAGCGGGCCTGGTGGCGATGTCGGCGGTGACCGACGCCGGGATCGCGCTGCTGGCTGCGAGCGTGGTCAGCGCGCTTGCCAGGCCGTTGTCGAGCACCGGGGGGTGGATGCCGCGGGCCAGGTCGCGCAGGTCGGCGAGGGCATCCACCGCGTTGCGGTGCGCCGCGTCGAGGAGCTCCCTGACCGTGGCCTCGTCCTGGCCGTCCAGCTTCTCCCTGGCCATGCCCAGGTTCATGGCCAGTGCGGCGAGCCGCATCTGGGCGCCGTCGTGCAGGTCACGCTCGACCCGGCGAAGCGCCGCCGCGGCGTCGTCCACCGCGAGCGCGCGGGTCCGCTCAAGCTCGCTGACCCGCTCGGACATGCTGCTCGGGCCGAGCAGGCCGCGGATCAGCCGGCGATCGGCCGCGTTGATGGCCCGGGCCAGCCACGTCGCGGCCAGCACCAGCGCCGCGCCGACGATGGCCGCGAGGAAGGTTTCCGGCCAGTTGTACACCCTCAGGAGCCCGCCGAACGGCACCGGTACCACCGCAACCAGCGGGCTCCCCGAGCCGCGGTGGAAGGCCAGCCAGTCCACCGGGAAGGTCACGTCGACAAGGCCGAAGGCCGTGAGCGCGACCGTGTACCCCTGGACGGCGGCGACCGGAAGCTTGACCAGGCTGTACAGGACAGCCCGCCAGCTGGCCCGGTCCCGCAGCCGCCGGTCGAGCCGGCCGAGGATGCCCTTGCCCGGCTGGAACCTTGGCGGCGGCTCGACCCGGTACCCGAGCAGCCAGGCCGCCAGGCGGCGATGCAGCGCACCCAGCCGCCGGGTGACTCGCAGGCCCAGGATGATCACCAGCAGGCCGACGACGGTGCCGACGATGGACGCGGACACGATCATGCCCGATGCCAGCAGCGTCACCGTGAGCCAGAACCCGACGATCCCGGTCACCAGGCCGAAAGCGCAGTAAATCAGCTCGCGGACAGCCCGGCCGCTGAGCGGGGCACTCAGGATGATGCCCGCCAGCCGCCGGATGTCCTCGTCCATGGATCTAATTGTCGCCGGTTTACGCGTCGCGGCGGGCCAGCGCCCAGCCGCCGATCGCAAGCGCCGCCACAGCGTACAGGCACAGCACGGCGAACCCGAGGCCGGGCGACAGGCTGTGCGGGACCGGCTTGACGGCGGTCAGCGAGTTCTCCGCGATGATCATCGGCATGAACTGGCCGACCGAGTTCTGGATCGACGTGCCCAGCGGCACCAGGATCAGCGGCAGTACGAACAGCACCCCGACCAGGGCGGAGATCGCGCCCGCAGTGTGCCTGATGACCGCGCCGAGGCCCAGCCCGATCAGCCCGACCAGGGCGGGGTAGGCGCCCGCCATCAGCACCGCGCGCAGCACGCCAGGCTGGGCCAGCGTGGCGTGCGGGGCCGGCGCACTCAGCACCGCCTCGCCGGCGGCGAAGGCGGCGAAGGCCAGGATCTCCCCCGCCACCAGCGCCACGGCGCCGACCACCGCGGTCTTGGCGGCCAGCACGAGCGGGCGTCGGGGAGCCGCGGCAAACGTGGCCCTGATCAGGCCCGAGGAGAACTCGGTCGTGATGGCAAGCACGCCGAGCACCCCGACCGCGAGCTGGCCGAGCGCCAGGCCGGCGTAGCTGTCGTTGGTCGGGTCAAAGCTCGCCCGGTCCGCCGCGTTCATGGAGGCCCAGTGCTGGTGGCTCAGCACCAGGATGGCGATGCCGATCATGCCGGCCGCGAAGACGAGCAGGGTCCACCAGGTGGAGCGGACGCTGCGCAGTTTCAGCCACTCGGATGTGGCCAGCGCGCGGAAGCCGTAACGATCTCTGGGCTGCTCGCGGGTCAACGTCACGGCGGTCATAGCAGGCTCCCCTGGTACGCGATGTTGCTGGCGGAATACTCGGTGCTGCCCTCGGTGAGGGCGAAGAACGCCTCTTCCAGCGAGCTGCTCCGGGCGGCGAGCTCGGCGACGGAGGTCTGCGCGAGCAGCCGCCCCCGGCCGATCACGATGAGCTCGTCGGCGGTCTGCGCGATCTCGCTGATCAGGTGGCTGGAGACCAGCACGGTGCGGCCGGCCGCGGCCAGGCTCTTCAGCAGGTTGCGGATCCAGCGGATGCCGTCCGGGTCAAGGCCGTTGACCGGCTCGTCGAGCAGCAGCACCGCCGGGTCGCCGAGCAGCGCGGCGGCGATGCCCAGCCGCTGGGCCATGCCCAGGGAGAACTTGCCCGCGCGCCGTTCGCCGGCCTGCTCGAGACCGGTGATCTCCAGCACGTCGTTGACCCGCCGCCGCGGGATCGCGTTGGCCGCGGCGAGCGCGGTCAGATGGGCCCGCGCGGTACGGCCGGGGAGGAACGCCTTGGCCTCGAGCAGCGCGCCGACCTCCCGCAGCGGCCAGCGCAGCTCACGGTAGCCGTGCCCGTTGATCCTTGCCTGCCCGGCGTCCGGCCGGTCCAGGCCGATGATCATGCGCATCGTGGTGGATTTGCCAGCGCCGTTCGGGCCCAGGAAGCCGGTCACCGTCCCGGGGCGGACGTCGAAGCTGAGGTGGTCCACGGCGGTGGTGGAGCCGTAGCGCTTGACCAGGCCGCGTGCCTCGATCATGGGAACCCTCCGTCGTTGTCTTAAGTACCTGCGGTTCACGCTATGAGCTGGGCCTCGGCGCGGGAACATAGCCACCACCCCTCTTGCGGGTGGGGTTTCCCCCCGTATGTCGTGGCATCATGCGCCTATGAGGGTGCTCATCGCGGGGGCGGGCATCGGCGGCCTGACCGCGGCGCTCTCGCTGCACGCCGCCGGCATCGACGCGCTGGTGATCGACTCGGCGGCCTCGCTGCGGCCGCTCGGGGTGGGCATCAACCTGATGCCGCACGCGGTGCGCGAACTGACCGAGCTTGGCCTCGGCGGCGAGCTCGCGGCGACCGGGATCCCCACTGCCGAGATGGTGCACTTCGACCGGCACGGCAACCGGATCTGGGGCTTCGCCTGCGGGCTGAGCGTCGGCTACCGCTGGCCCCAGTACTCCATCCACCGCGGCGAGCTGCAGATGATCCTGCTTGCCGCGGTCCGGGCCAGGCTCGGGCCCGGCGCCGTGCGCACCGGCACCGCGTTCGCCGGGTTCACCTCGTTGCCGTCGGGCGTCGTCGCGGGAGTACGCGACCGCTCGTCAGGGGCACTGACGGCGCTGACGGCGGACGTCCTCGTCGGCGCGGACGGGCTGTACTCGGGGGTCCGGGCCCAGCTGCACCCGGACGAGCCGCCGCCGCGCTGGGGCGGGATCATGATGTGGCGCGGGATCGCCGAGGCCCCGCCGTTCCTGACCGGGCGGACGGTGGCCATCTCTGGCACCAACGCGGCGCTGAAGTTCGTCGCCTACCCGATCTCGCGGCAGGCGGAGACCCGGGGCCGGGCGATGGTGAACTGGGTGGCCGAGGCCATGCTGCCCGGTGCGGGCAGCATGGATGCCGCCGACTGGAACCGGTCCGGGCGGGCCGAGGATGTGCTGCCGTGGTTCGAGGCCTGGAAGTTCGGCTGGCTGGACGTGCCGTCCCTGATCACAGAAGCGCCGCGGATCCTCGAGTACCCGATGGTGGACCGCGACCCGCTGCCGTCGTGGGGTCAAAACCGGGTGACCTTGCTCGGCGACGCGGCCCATCCCATGTACCCGGTCGGGGCCAACGGCGGCTCGCAGGCGATCGTGGACGCCAGGGTGCTCGCGTACTCGCTGGCCTCATCCGGCACCCCGGCCGAGGGCCTGGCCGCCTACGAGGCGGCGCGGCGGGAGACGGCGAACGCGATCGTGCTGGCCTGCCGCGACATGCCGGCCGACCGGCTGCTGCACACGGTGAGCGTCCGCGCTCCTGACGGGTTCGGCCGGATCGAGGACGTGCTCAGCGCGACGGAACTGGCCGCGTTCGACGAGGCCTACCGGACCACCACGCTGCCGGACGTGGCCGCGCTCAACTCCCGTCCCTCCCTGACGCCGTGAGCCTTGCGCGTGTTACCAGTGGTGGGTCGTCGCGTAGGAGTGGTTGGTGATTATCTCGGTGTCCTCGGGCGGGCTGAAGATCGACTGCACCGCCACCCGGCCCGGGCCGGTCAGCCTGGCCCAGATGCTCCGGTAGCTCCACCGGTTGCTCCAGAACGCGAAGCCCATGTTCCGCGGGTACTCCAGGTGCAGCGCCATCCGGACCGAGACGTCCCGGTAGAGCAGCGAGCTCGGCTGGATCAGCAGGCTCTGGCCGGGCTGCAGGTCGCGGATGAAGGTATTGCCCGGCGAGTGCAGCAGCAGCACGCCCGGCCCCTCGTGCGCGCCGAACACGTCGCCGAACTGGCCCATCGGGTAGTGGGTCTCCTGGTCGTCCCCGCTTCCTGTGGTGTACCAGACACCGCTCGGATGCCAGTCGTAGCGGATGTTCCCTGTGGCGGTCAGGAAGCGGTGCTCGCGGACCCACATCTGCTGGCCGTGCTGCATCGGCAGCGCGACGACCTCGCCCGCGTGGTTCTCCGACAGGGCGACGTGCCCGGGGCCGCGCGCCTCCACCATGACCAGCGGCAGCCCGGCGAGCTTGCGGTTCCACACGCCGCGCATCGGCATGTTGGTCAGGCTGGTGTTCGGTTCAGTCCAGAGCAGCACGTGGTGGGAGAAGTAGATCCAGTCGTTCGGCGCGAGGTTGAATTCGGCGACCGGGACGGTGGTGCCGGCGATCTGGCAGTGGGACTGGCCGAACTGCAGCCGTGCCATGTCCTTGACCGGCGGCTGCTCCACCCATCCGGAGTCGCTGACCGAGGAGCGGATGTCGACCGGCGCACCGCACAGCGGGCATGTCGGCGCGCTCGGGTCGCTCGGCTGCCGGCAGTACCGGCAGATATAGGTGTTCATGGGTCTGCTGGCCCTCAGTCCGCGTGGTGGTGGACGTACATCGACTGGATGCCGACCCGGCCAGGCCCGGTCATCTCGGCGAGGTACATGCCGTGCCGCAGGTGGCCGGTCTTGAGCGGCATCTGCGCGGCCTGCATCTGCACCGAGGAGTCCTTGTAGAGGAACCCGCCAGGCTCGACCAGGATCTTCTCGCCCGGCCGCAGGGTCCGCTCGAGCACGTTGCCGTTGCCGTGCAGCAGCAGCATGCCCGGGTAGCCCGCCGTGACGAACCTGTCCATGTACATGCCGTTCCCGCCGTGCAGCAGGTTGACGAGGCCCTTGATACGGATGAAGGAGTACTGGACGCTGTGCGAGGCAACAAGGAAGGCGTGCTCGCGGACGTCGAGTTCCATGCCGGGGTGCAGCGGCAGCACGACGAGCTCGCCTGGTGCATCGCGGGAGAACGCGATCCGGCCCGGGCCGTTCGCCACCGTCACGATGTGCGGCATGCCGCCGATCGTCCGCTTCAGCCCGCCGCCCGTGTTCAGCGACGAGAGCGGCACCGACTCGTCCTTCCACAGCAGCACGTGGTGCTCGAAGTAGACGCCATCCTGCGGATGCAGGGAGATCTCCGCCACCGGCACGAGCTCGCCCTCGACCTGGCAGGTGCTGCCGGAGAACTTGAACTCGACCATGTCGCGCAGCCGGGGCGCCTCGCGCCAGCCGGAATCGCTGACCTTGTCTGCCTCGTCGAGCGGTGCGCCGCAGGTCTGGCAGTTCGTGGTGCCCGGCTGGTTCTGGGCGTGGCACCACTTGCACTGGATCATTTCCACGCTCGGAACATAGCCGGCGACAGAGCTTTGACAAGGGCTTATGCGGTAAAGAAAACAAACGGTAGGGTGTGCGCATGGCACTGCTCGGGCGGGAGTTCATCGCCGTACCTGATGACCGCAAAGGTCAAATCGTCTTCAAGTGGCCGGACGTCACCATCCGTCGCTACACGCGCGCGATCGTCAACGCAGACGAGCTGGCGCTATTCGTCAACACCGGCCAGGTCGTGCAGACCCTGGGACCGGGCCGGCACCAGATCGACGCGAACGAGCTGCCGGGGCTCGGCGCGATCATCGACGTGGTCAGCGGCGGCAACGCCTACCGCGCCGAGCTGTACTTCGTCGGCACCCGCGAGTTCACCGGCTTCAAGTTCGGCGGCCGCGTCGACGACGTGCAGGACCCGAGGACCGGGCTGGTCGTCACGCTGCGGGTGTTCGGGGACTACGCGCTGCGCGTGGCGGACCCGGTGCGGCTCATCACCAACCTGACCGCCACCGTCGACGTCACAGACAACGAGCGGATCGCCGGCTGGGTGAGCGACCAGCTGCTGAAGGTGCTGCGGACCCACGTCACCACCCAGATCACCCGCAACGGGTGGCCCATCCTCGGCCTGATGGCGTACTCGGCCGAGATCGAGCAGGCGACGATCGACGCGGCCAACGGCCAGCTGGCCAACTACGGCGTAGCGCTGACCCGGATGGGCAACTTCGACGTCAACCTGGCACCCGAGGACGAGCAGCAGCTCAAGCAGCTGGCCAAGGACACCAGCTATTCGCAGCTGGCCGGCGGCTTCCAGCAGTACGCCGCGGGCGAGATGGCCCTCGGCGCCGGGCAGGGCCTGGCAAAGGGCGGCGCCGCGACCGAGGGCGCGTTCCTCGGCGCCGGGTTCGGCCTTGCCAGCGCGTTCGGGGCGCAGCAGGCCGCGGCGGCACAGCAGGCCGCGCAGCAGCAGTACCCCCAGCAGCAGCCTCCGCCCCCCTACGGCGGCCAGCCTCCGGCCGGCCCGCCGCCAGGTGGTCCGCCGCCGGCCCCTCAGCCGCCGGCTGGTCAGGCACCCGCGACCGCGGCCGGGCCGGTGTGCGCAAACTGCCAGGCCGCTAACCCGGCCGGGGCCCGGTTCTGCATGGGCTGCGGCCAGCCGCTCGCTCCTGCCGTCGCGCACTGCACCGAGTGCGGCACCGAGCTGCCCGGCGGCGCCCACTTCTGCGCCGCGTGCGGCACCAGGGTAGGTGGCTGAGCCACGGCGCCGGCGGCCAGCCAGGTCCGCCCTTCCGGCTGCCGCTAGGTCACCAAAGGTGCCCTAGGTCACCAGGCCCCTTCGTCGGCCCACTGCTGTGGTCCCAGCCCGGGCAACGGGGTGAACGTGCCGGCTGTGATCATGCCGACCTGGTCGCTGGAGTTTGCAGCCGTCGAGGCCTCCCCAACAAGCACGCTGCCAGCTGCATTGGACCACAGCACGTCAATGCTCCCGTTCGCGGCCCAGTGCGCTACGGTCCGCACCAGATTTCCGCTCGCCGTCGCGAACTCGTAGAACCCGCTCTCAGGCGCCGAACTGGAGTCATTGACCGCACCGCAGATAACAACCGACCCGTTCGGGCTGATGATCAAGTCCTCGGCGCTCCCATACGACGAGGTGTTGCTCCATCCAAGCGCCTCGCGGCTATCCCCGAGCAGGTCGCTGCCTCCCAGGCCGGCGTTGAGCAGCCATTCCCCCTGCTGCGGGTCGGTACCGGCGCCCTCCCATACGAACGCCAGGGTTTGCTTGTCAGAGGTCCAGGTCAGCGCCTCCGGATCGTCGCCGCCGAACCCAATGGTGCCGTTGCCGTTCCATGTCCGCAGCACCGCGCCGGTAGCGATGGAGTACAGCTTGAGCTGGGTCAGGTCGGGTTCGCTCTTGACACTGTTGGGCTGGACCGCGACGGCCAGTTCGGTGCCGTCCGCAGATAGCGCGAACCCGGTCACGAACGAGCCGGACGGCTCCGTGATCGGCAGCGGGGTGACCGAACTTGGCGCACCATCGGCGCCGAGGCTCAGCAGGTAGAACGTGCGCGGCTCCCAGGACTGGTTGGCGTTGCCGGTCGCCCGGGGCTGTTCGTCGAGGACGAACGTCCGATCGTCGGCGGCGCCGGTCACCGCGGCGATGGTGCTGTCGGGCGCGGTCGCGTTCACCGTCCCGAGTACGGCGCCGGTAGCGGTCAGCCGCACGCTGGCGTACAGCGGGTGAGTGTTTGGGTTGCCGTTGGCAGTGATCCAGACGTAATACGGCGGAACGCGGCCGCCTTCGGCATAGGTGAGTCCCGTCGCGGTGGCGTGCGGCGAGGGGCTGGTGGTCTCCGTTCCTGAGGAGTGCGGCGTGGGGCCGGTCCTGCCCGTCCCTGAGGCGCGCGGCGTGGGGCCGGAACTCTCCGTCGCCAAGACATGTGGCGTGGGGCCGGACCGCGCGTCGGCCTTCGGCTTCGGGTTCGCGATTATCAGCAGTACGGTGGCGGCGACTGCGGCGAGTGCCGCCACTACGCCCAGCGGCGCCAGCCGACGCGACCATGATCGTCGTGGCGCACGCTCGGGTCCCGTGGGTCCGGCGGCTCCTCTGGGCCCTGCCGGACCGCCCGTCCCGGCCAGGCCAGGGGCCGTCGGCGGCCAGGCCTGCCCGCCGTTCGGCGCCGGATCGAGGGTCGCACTCCCGGCCGTCAAGGGGAGCCCGGCCGACGAGGCGATCGGGAACAGCGGGCTAGCGGGGGTCGACCCGAGTGAGGTGTACGGCGCCAGGCCGAGAGCCTCCCGCAGTGCTCCGGCAAAGTCGGCACACGACCCGAACCGCTTCTCCGGAACCTTCGCGAGCCCACGGGCCAGTACCAGGTCCGCGGCGGCCGGCAGGTCAGGCCGCCGAGCGACAAGCGAAGGCGGCGGCTCGGACAGGTGTGCGAGCAGCACCGCCATGCCCTGATCCCGCTCGAAGGGCGCCGACCCGGTCAGCAGCTGATAGGCCACGCACGCCAGCGCGTACTGATCGGTCCGCCCGTCTATCGCCTGGCCCTGGATCTGCTCGGGCGCTGAGTAGTCAGGCGTGCCAAGGAAGTTTCCTGCCCCGGTGAGGCTCACCGACGCGGTGGCTCCCTTGCTCACACCGAAATCGGACAGGTACACATGGTCAGGCCTGTCTTCGCGCGCGTCCACCAGCATATTGGCGGGCTTTACGTCCCGGTGCACCAGCCCGGCGCGGTGCGCAGCATCAAGTGCCCAGGCAACCGGCGAAATGAACCAGGCGGCCCGGCCCGGTGTGAGCGCGCCCTCCCGCGCCAGCACGTGCCGGAGGTCGCCGCCGCCGACGAACCGCATCGCGATGAACAGCGCCCCCGCCGCCTCGCCAGCCTCGTAGATCGGGATGATGTGCGGGTCGTCCACAGCCGCGGCCGCACGTGATTCGGCAATGAACCGCCGCCGGAACCCCGGATCGGACGCCAGGGCCGGGGCGAGGACCTTCAGCGCCACAAGCCGGCCCAGCCGCTCATCGCGGGCCCGGAAGACCACCGCCATCCCGCCCGCGCCGACCTGCGCCTCCAGCCGGTACCCAGCCACCAGCGAACC
>Ga0209693_10000534_pt1 | contig 15566 bp, 14 predicted proteins | sample HubBroMetageWRM3_FD_188345 | JGI IMG/M metagenome (GOLD analysis project Ga0209693, IMG submission 188345) | Warmed soil microbial communities from the Hubbard Brook experimental Forest, New Hampshire - Hubbard Brook CCASE Soil Metagenome WRM 3... | ecosystem: Environmental > Terrestrial > Soil...
AAACTTCGCCGCTGGACGACGTGCTGACGCGCGTCTCCATTCCACCGGGTCCGCTCAGCGCCGCCGCGGCCCGCAGAGGCGATCATCGACCAGCCCGGGCTGATCGGTTAGCAGCCGGCGGGTTAGCCGCCGCCCAGGACGTCGGCCTGGTCGGCCGTGATCTTGGTGACCTCGCCGCGCCGTGCGCGGTTCATCAGCCGCTGATGTTCCTCGTCGGGCACCGGCTCGGCCTGGTCGGCCAGCATCAGCGGGATGTCGCCGTCGATCCGGTACAGCCGGCGCAGCCGCGGGTTGTACAGCACCGCGTCGTCTGCGAAGTAGAGCAGGCCGCGTTTGTCGATGGGGCACACGAGGATATCGAGCAGCGCATCCTCCAGAGCCATAACCGCCTCCTCGGGCCGGCCAGGTAGCCGGGTGCCGTCGCCGGGCCGGGTTCGGCCGGATCGGGGGTCCGGGCCGATGCCGACCGGGACAAGGTGATGAGCACGAGCCCGGCCACCGCGATCGCGGCCAGGCGCAGGCCGAGCTTGACCGGGCTGGCCGGCAGGTGCTCGTGGAACAGCCAGGTGCCCGCGATCATGAAGTACACGCTGCCCGTGACGGTGGACACGGGGACGAGGATGGATGCGCGGCACGACTGCAGCCCCACCTGGTACAGCAGCATGGCGACCGCCAGGCAGCACGCCAGCACGTACAGGTAAGGCGACGAGACGATGCCGATCACGATGCTCGCGGCACCGTGGTTGTGGACGAGGATCCCGGACAGCGCCTTGATCGCCAGCGCAGCGACGCCGTAGAGCAGGCCGGTGCCGAGGCCGAAGCAGACCGCCGCGGCCGGGGCGCGGTGGCTGCGCGAGCGACTGGGCGAGCGGCTGCGCAGCGGACTGGCCGCGACCAGCAAGCCGATGACGACCGAAGGGATGATGACCACCGCCATCCAGCCCGGGCTGGCGTAATGCCCGGCCCCGGCGCCCGCCCCGCCGGTCGAGGCGGCCAGCAGGATCACCGAGACGGCCATCGCAGCCACGCACCAGAACTCCACGGCACCCAGGCGTTCCCGCAAGATCAGCCGGGACAGCACAAGCACCAGCGCGACGCCGGAGGACAGCACCGGCTGTACCACGCTGACCGGCTCGAACGTCAGCACGGCGGTCTGGCAGGCAAGTCCGACGAGCATCAGCGCGAACCCGCCAAGCCAGGCCGGATCAGCCAGCAAGGTGGCGATAACGTGCGGCACCCGGCGCACGTCGAGGGCAGGCATCCGCCCCAGTGCCCGCTTTTCCTGGATCAGCCCCACGTTGTAGGCCGTCGTCGCCAGCAGCGCCAGCGAGATCCCGGCGTAGGGCCCGGCACTCATCTGTCCCCCTCCCCCGCGGTCGCGGCGGGCGCCGCCGGCGCTTCCCGGGCCGTCGGCCGGCGCCGGACCGGGACGGCAACCTCCGGTGTCAGCGCGGCGGCCAGCGCGACGAGCGCGCACGCTTGCGCCGGCCAGCCGAAGGGACCGAGCAGGCCGGTGCCGAATGGCCTCGCCGCGGACAGCAGTCCCGACGCGATCATGCCGACCACGGCGAGCACGGGCAGCCAGTCGCGGCCGACCGGCCGACCTGGCGAACGCGGCAGCAGCCAGGCCAGGCAGGCAAGCACGGGAACGGCGAGCGCCACCGGGCCGCCGACCACGAAGATCAGCGCGGTGACCGCGAGCACGCTGTATCTTCCCGCTCGCCTCCGGGCAGCTCTCGAGGCGCCTCCTTCCTTCGTCGCTCCTTCGTCGCCCCTGGGGTGGGTCTGAGGGGACAAATACAGTCCAGTCGGCGCCGCGGCCCTTTGGCTCGCGGGGGTGCGGCCGATGAAGGACCACGCCGTGAGAGCGAGCAGGAGGACGACGGCGAGCACCGACACGGCCAGGACGATGAGATATGCCCTGGCCGGCCGGAAGCTGACCGTGATCGTCCCGCCAGGCCCGGCGGGCACGACGAAGCCTTGCTGCCAGCCGTCCAGACGCACCGCGGTGAGCTTCTGCCCGTTCAGCGCGGCCGTCCAGCCAGGGTTGTAGTTCTCGTGGACCTCCAGGTAGGAGGCCGCGCCGGAGCCGACGCTGAGCCGACCCTGGTCCGGCTGCCAGCTGCGGACGTTGACGGCACGGGAGGCGCCGGACGTGGCTGCGGTCCTCGGGCCCGGATCGGTGCTGGTCAGGCTGAGGTCGGTGACCGCGAACGTGCCTGGCGTTGCCGCGGTCAGCGTGTGCTGCCCCGCGCCGAGGCTCAGTGCGCCGCCCGCAGAGCACAGCCCCACCTGCAGCGGGAGGTACTGGCTCAGCTCGCCGATCGTGCCGCTGACCGACGTCTGGTACACCCGCCCGTCGACGGTCAGGGCCGGGCCCTGACCGCACGCGAGGGTGAACCTCGCCTGTTCGTCGGGCGTGACCGCGCGCAGGCCGGCCAGGGCGGGCACCGAGAGCCGCGACAGCCGGACCGGCAGCGTCTCCAGCTGGCCGGTCAAGGTGACGATGGTGGCCTGGCGCACCTGCGGGAAGGACACGTCGATCCGGTCGGCGGTCAGCGGCGTAAACCGCACCAGGCCGCCGGGCCCGATGCTCGCCTGCCGGGTGCCGTCCGGGCTGGTGATCTTCACGGTCAGCGGCCTGGACGGCAGGCCGGCAGCAGGCTGCACGATCAATGACGCGATCCGGCGCTTGCCCTGCCAGCTCAGGTGGATGACCGGGCTGGCGGTATCGGCGGTCCACGGCATGCCCGCCGACCCGCTGATCAGGCTGGCCGGGAACCCGGCCGGCTGCGCGCCCGGTGTCGAGGCCACGCTGACCTGCAGCACGCCCCGGCCAGGAGGACTGATCAGCCTGTCAAGCAGCGCGTCAAGACCGGGCCCCGGCAACGCCAGCGCGGAAGCCTGCAGCCGCAGGGTGGCCGGGCCGGGGACGGTGAACGCCCGGGCCATCGGCGAGGTGGCCGCCGGGTCGGCGTCGGCGAACGGAGACGGCACCTGCTGCTGGAAGGAGAAGACGGTCGATGCCGCCTGCCGGCCTGCCGGGTCCTCCGCGGGCTGGAGCAGGCGGGTCACCCGGACCCCGGGGATCAGCACGTCCGATATGCCCGCTCCCGGATACCCCAGGGTCACCCGGGAGGCGGCGGCGATCGTGATGCGCAGCCAGCTGGTGCGGCCGGGGACCACGTCCAGCGGCTGGACCGCGCCGGTCGCGGCGACCGTGGTGGTGGCGCTGCCTGCCGCGGTGGACACCCGGAGCACGCTGGCGATCTCCCGGTCCGTGCTGTCATCAAGCAGGCGTATCCCGATCCGGGCCGGCAGGTCCATCGGGCCGGCGAAGTTGATCTGGATCCACTGCCCGACCGGCGTCTGCTCGTCGCCTTCCGCCCAGGCCGTCGCCGGGTTGCCGTCGAAGGCGTACACCGGGTCGTCCTGCTGGGTGTCGGCGATCCAGGAGCCGTAGGACGATGCGGTCACGCTCGCCGCGCCGGACAGCACGGCCACCGTCTGGTGCCCGGCGGCCGGCACCGGCAGCAGCTGCCGGGGCGCGCCGCCCGCGCGGCCGAGCTGGCCCGTGCCGGGCGGGTTGGTCTCCGTTGCGGTGTAGGTGTAGGAGACGTTGTCGTTGACCAGGCCGAACAGCGTGTCGGCACGGCGCTGCCCGTCGGTGGCCGCCCACTGCGCGGGCCTGAACCCCGGAGCCGGCAGCGGGTCCCCGGCGATGATGGCGGGCTGGCCTGGGCTCAGCAGGCCCTGCCCGGTGAGCTGCAGGAGCGAGTCCGGTCCCCCGTTGACCAGCACGGTCTGGCTCACGGGCAGGGTGGTCACCGGGCTGGGCGGTGCCGACCTCGTGGAGCCCGCCGCGGCGTAGACCTCGACCGCCGGGTAGCGGGGCACCGCCGCCTGCTGGGCCCGGGTCGCCCGCGGTTCGATCTGCGCACCGCCGATCAGCGGCCCGAACGCGGCGACCCGGGTGAAGCCCGACAGCGCCAGAGTCTGGTGCACCAGCGCCGGGGACGTGTAACCCACCTGCCGCGGGTCCAGGTCGTTGCGCACCACGACGTAGCGGATGCCGGCCCGCTGCAGGTAGCCGGCCAGGCCGCTGACCTGCTCGCCCGATTCGATCGCGTTTTCCGCGGTATCAAGCAGGATCTGCGAGCCCGCGCCGCCGTAGGGCACCAGGCCTTCCTCGGCCCACGGTGAGGTGGCCAGGGCCACCAGCGGGTCGTCGATCGGATCACCCCACAGATAGTCGCCGTGCGCATCCGCGGGCACCACCAGCGCGGTGTTCAGTGGCGACCGGGCCGCCAGGAACGCGGCGGCCTGATACCAGTAGCGCGGCACCGCGGAAAACGAGCCGGGGTTCAGGACCTGGTCGGACAGGTACGGCAGCAGGAGCCCGATCAGCACGACGCCGACGGCGGCCCACGCCTCCAGGGTGAGCATCCGCTGGGTCCGGCTGGCCTGCCCGCCGGAGGGCTTCGGGACCCTCGCCAGCCAGGCCGCGGCCGCGTGCGCCAGCCCCAGCGCCAGCGCGGCCGCGATGACCGGTTCCAGCTTGTAGACGCTGCGGAGCGGTGCGAGCGGGCCGTCCAGCAGGTGATCGATCGGCTGATGAAACGGGCCGCCGAGCACCCCGCCGTAACCGGCCAGCGCGCCCGCCGCGGCAACGCCGACCGACAGCCGGAGCCAGGCCGCGGCGGGCATGCTCCGCATCGCCAGCCCGTACAGGCCGCACCCGGCCGCGATGGCGCCGGCGATGATCGCCATGGGAGTGCTGACCAGGGCCCAGCCCGCGGGCAGCCACGGCGTGCCGAAGTTGAGGTAGGCGGTCCAGTTGCCGGCGCCGCGCAGCGCGGCGGCGGCCGACATGGTGCCCGTCGTGGTGGGCGCCTGCTCGATGTAGGGCAGGAAGTTGAACGCGTACTTGCCCTGCAGCAGCAGCGGCAGTGCCCACCAGGCGGTGGCCATCGCCACCCCGCCGGCCCAGCAGGCGGCCAGCAAGACCAGCCGCCGCCCGCGGGCATAGGTGAGGATGAACAGGCCGGGCAGCAGCAGCGCGTCGAGGGTCACGGTGGCGTTCACGCCGCCCATGAGCAACACCACGGCGGCGGAGCGCACGGCCGGCCCGACCACGCCGCCTCTCCCGCGCACCGCCGTCGTCAGCGGCAGCACCGCCCACGGGGCCAGCATCCCGGGTAGCGCCGTGGCCGAGGTGGACCCGATCACGATCGTGAACGTCGGCCACAGCGCGAACACCAGCCCGGCCAGGAAGCGGGAGGCCGCCGAGCCGATGCCGAGCGCCTCCGCCAGCTTGACCAGCCCGCCGAACCCGACCGCGATGATCAGCGAGAGCCACAGCCGCTCGATGAGCCAGACCGGCACGTGCGCGAGGTGGCCTGCCAGGTAGAACGGCGCCATCGGCACGGCGTAGCCGATCGCCTGGTTGTTCAGCGCGCCGAAGGTGTTCAGCGGATCCATGAGGTGCGACAGGCTCGCGTAAAAGCCGGCCGGATCCAGGTCCACGCTGAGCTTGGTGTCGAAGAACATCCTGCCCGGGTCGTTCGCCAGCAGGACACAGAACGCGCCCAGCCATACCAGGGCGGACCAGCGCAGCACCGGGCTGCGCGGCTGCCTGCCGGATGGTCCGTCTGGTTCGCCCAGGTCCGCGGGCATCCCGTCCTGCTCGCCCGCGTCGGCGGGCGTCGCCAGGCGGGCGAGTGGCTCGCCGCCGGTACGGCTCGTCATTCGGCGCGCCTCATGATCAGCATGAGGTTCCAGGTGACGACCTCACGCACGCCAGGCAGCCGGACCAGGAAGCCGCACCAGCGCGGGTAGTAGCGGGGCCGCGCCGCCACGATCGTGACGTCCTGCCGGGCCCGCAGCGCCCGGAGCAGCGGCCCGACGTGCACCCGGTACAGGTTGACGCCGCACTCGTGCTTGGGCTTGCGGCCATGGCGCCTGCTGTACCGGCGCTCGGCGTATCGCGGGCCCAGATAGTGCCACGGCGACATCTCGTGCCCGCCCCACGGGGAGTACCAGTTGGTGTAGGACAAGTACACCAGCCCGCCCGGGCGGGTAACGCGGATCATCTCCTCGATCAGCCCCATGGGATCGGGGACATGCTCGAGCACGTTCGAGGAGAACGCCACGTCGGCGTCGCCGTCGCGAACCGGCAGCCAGTAGCCGTCCGCTAGCACCGCGCCGACCGGCGCGCCGGACCGGAAGTACAGTTCGGCGGGATCGGGGTCGAACAGGTAGCAGTTCGCGCCGCGGGCCCGGAACGCGACGGTGAACCAGCCGCCTCCGCCGCCGACGTCCACTACCGTCCGGCCGCCCAGCTCGCAATGCTCGGCGACTTGCTGGACGGCGTCCTCGGCCAGGCCCGCGTAGAACTTCTCCGGTTCGGCCTGTTCGGCCAGGAACAACCGGAACAGCCTGACCGACCGGAGCAGGCCGGAGCGGGCCGCCTGCTCGGCACGGTGGCGGCGGATCGGTGCCAGCAGGCTCATCCAGGTCCTCAATGGTCGCGCCGGGGCCGATAGCAGAGGCGCGGCCACTTCCACCGCCCCGGCGTGCTGGTGCCCTTGCCTTGACCACCGGCCACTAACCACCAAATAATGCTGCAATCTTCATTGGAGAGACACGTCCTTCGCAGAAGAGACACGACCTGGCTACTGGTAACGCGATTCCCAGCGCCAGCCAGTGACCGGAGCCGCAACATGAACGATTATCCAGGTGCCTTGCCCGTGGGCAAGAGCCTGTCCAGCGGCCCGGGGGGGCGGCTCTGCTCGCCTGGCCTGGCGGAGTTCCAGCCCGGACCCCGCGGGGAAGCCCCGCACAGGATCCTGTTCATCGCGTGGCGGGACCTCGCCAACCCGATGGCCGGGGGATCTGAGGTGCTGGTCGACCAGCTAGCATCCGGCATGGTGGCCCGCGGCCACCAGGTGACGCTGCTGTGCGGCGGACCGGTCGCCGAGCGGCCGTACCACGTGCAGCGCAACGGCGGTACCTACTCCCAGTTCCTCCGCGCGCCCCTCGCCTACCTGCGGAACTTCAGGAACGCCGACCTGATAGTCGAGGTCTGCAACGGGATGCCCTTCCTGACGCCGCTGTGGTCCAGGCGGCCGGTGATCTGCCTGGTGAGCCACGTGCACACCGAGCTCTGGCCGATCCGGTTCCACCCGCCGGTCTCCATCGTCGGCCGGCGAATCGAGAGCACGGTCATGCCCCTGGCGCACCGCAAGAACCTGTTCCTCACCGTGTCCGCCTCCACGGCGGAGTCACTGGAGCTGATGGGAGTCGGCCGAGACCGGATCCGGCAGATCTGCAACGGCGTCGTACAGCCCGACCCGCCGACACCGCGCTCGCCGGACCCGCTGTTCGTCGCGCTTGGCCGGCTTACCGACTACAAGCGCCTCGACCTGCTGCTGCGGCTGTGGGACCGGGTACGGCCGGTGGTGGGCGGGCGGCTGGTGATCGCGGGGGACGGGCCGCAGCGGGCGCGGCTCGAGGCGCTGGCCGGGCCCGGCGTCGAGTTCACCGGGCGGGTGTCGGAGCAGGAGAAGCACCGGCTGCTGTGCTCGGCGTGGCTGTTGATGCACCCGGCGCTGATCGAGGGCTGGGGCATCGTGGTAACCGAGGCGGCGATCCGGGGTACCCCCGCGGTGGCATTCGACGTGCCAGGGCTTCGTGACTCGGTGGTGAATGGCCAGACCGGGATGCTGGTGCGGACAGAGGGCCAGTTCGCTTCGGCCTGGGCATCGCTGGCGATCGACGGGCGGCGGCGCGAAGCGCTCGGCCGGGCGGCGCGCATCCGGGCACTGCGGCTGCACTGGCCGGCCGCGGTCGAAGGTTTCGCCGAGGTAGCCGGCGAGGCTATTAAGCGCGCAGGCCATCCGGCAAGGGCGGAGCGATCATGACGGTGACGGCGCCGGCGCCCGGCGGACCGCTCCAGGAGTTTTACTCCAGGCCGGGCGTCCCGCTCAGCTCGGGCCCGGACCGCGCCAGGCGGCAGGCCCGGATGCTGGCGGAGGTGCTGCGGGGGGTGGCCGGTCCGGCGGTGATCGTCGACGTGGGATGCGGTGACGGCGCCGCGCTCGCGGTCGCGGCGGGGCAGAACCCGGCGCACCGATTCGCCGGGATCGACTGGTCCCATGACGCCGTGCGCCGAGCGCGTGCCCTTGGCCTCACGGTGCTGCGCGCCGACGTGACCTCGCCGGGCCTGCCAGTCGCGGACGGCGCCGCCGACGTGGTCATCATGAGTGAGCTGATCGAGCATCTGGTGGACCCTGACAGGGCGGTCGCTGAGGTCCGGCGGGTACTCCGGCCGGGTGGCTCGCTGCTGCTCTCCACGCCGAACCTGGCCGCGTGGTACAACCGGGGGCTGCTCGCCTTCGGGATCCAGCCGATCTTCTCCGAGGTGAGCCTGCACGGGGTGTACGGCAGGCCGGGCAGCGTGGTGGCCGGCCACCTGCGGCTGTTCACCCGCCGGGCGCTGACCGAGTTCCTGGCCGCCAGCGGCTTCCGCTGCGTTACCGTAACCGGGGCGCGGTACCACGACGTGCCGCGGCCGCTGGGTCCGCTCGACCGGGCCTTCTGCCGATGGCCTTCCGCCGCGTCTATCCTGCTGGTGCACGCCCGGAAGGAATGATTCTGCCGATGGCGCAGGTGTCGGGCACCGGAACCCAGACGGGCAAACCCCCTGCCCGTCGCAGGCGCAGGCGCGGACTCGAGCTCGGCGGCCTGGTCATCGGGATTGTCGCCGGGCTGGGCATTGCGCTCGGCTGGCTGATCCCCGCGCTTCACCACCCATCCGGTCCGGTCGCGCTGAGCACCCACCCGCCCGTGCTGGTCCACGGCTCAGCGGCGGGACCGGACCCCGCCGCCGCGCTGGACGCGGAGTGGGTCGCCTACTCCGACCATTCCAGCTGCGCCGACTGGGCCGGCGGTGACGGGGTCTCCGCCATCCGGCTGAACTCCTCGCAGCTCGCGTGGTTCTTCTCCGATACCTATATCGGCCCGGCCGGCCCGACCATCGGCTTCTCGCGCATCAGCGGGTTCGCGCACAACTCGGTCGTCATCCAGACCACGACCGGGCCGGGCAGCACGTTCGTCACCATGACCGGCGGCGGAGCCTGCACCGGCCCGGGGCGCCCGGGCAACGCGGCCCCGGTGGTGGGGCCGCCGTCGGCGGTGCCCGGCGGGCCGTCCGACCGGTACTGGGATGAGGACGGCATCACGATCGGCGGAACGATCGTCAAGTTCTACGATCAGTACCTGCCCGGCAGCGTTCCGTTCGTCCCGGTCGGAACGGCGATAGCCACCTTCCCCGTCAGCCAGCTCAGCTCGGCCGGGAGCGGACCTCAGTACGGCGCGGTGGCCCGGCCGGGCCTGATCCCGCTGCCGTCCTTCACCCCGCCGGCCGGCGGTTCCCCGATCCTGTGGGGCGCCGCGCTGCTGCGCGCCGGGAACACGGTCTATATCTACGGCACGCAGAGCCCTAACGTGTCGCTCCCGGGCAGCCGGCTCTACCTGGCCCGGGTCCCGGCATCGCGGCTGACCACGTTCTCCGCGTGGCGGTTCTACGCGGGCGGCGGCGTGTGGGCGCACGGACAGCAGGATGCCCGGCCGGTGCAGCCGCCGGGGAGCGGCCTGGCCGTGCCGTCCGGCTTCAGCGTGGTCCAGGTCGGGCACCGCTACTGGCTGATCCAGGCCGGGACGCTGGCAGGCGACCCGGACATCGACGCCTACCCGGCCAGCGCGCCGTGGGGCCCGTTCGACTACGCCGCCGGAAGACTGCTGTACCGGGACCCTGCCATCGGGCTCGACGCCGCGCATGACTACCGCATCATGTACGAGGCGCGGGCCGAGCCTGCGCTTTCCACCCGCGACACGCTGGTGATCAGCTACAACGTCAATTCCGAGGCGGTGACCACCGGCTGCGTGCCGATGTCGCACTACACCAACGCGGTGACACTGCCCCGGTTCATCGCCGTGCCGCTGGCCGCGTTCGGCAATGAGGCGGGCGCGCATGTCGATCCGGCCGGCAGCGGTTCGTCGAACTATCCGCAGATCGTGCAGCGGGACCCGTCGCAATGGTTCGACGCCCTGGGGTTCGCTGACGGCTGTCCGCCGGTGCCGGGCCTAGCCTCGGTGCAAGCCAGGCCAGTCGCCGGTAAGGTCACGTTGAGCTGGCCCGATACCGGCCTAGGCATCCGCTATCACGTCTTCCTGCAAGGGCCTCGCGAGCTAGGCGATACCCCGGTGACCACCGCATACTCCGATGGCGCCACCATCACCGGGCTGCCGCCCGGCCGTTACCAGGCGACGGTGGTGCCGGTCAACTTCGCGAAGGACACCGGACGTGCCGCCGCGGTAACATTCACCGTCCCTTGAGCCTGTTGCCCTCCGGTAAATCCAGCCCGAAGGACCGAAGGAGGAGTGCCGTGGCCCGACTGATCATCGCCATCATCCTGGGTCTTGCGATCGCTCTCGGCGGGGCAATCCTTGTGTGGAACGTGGTATCCGGCCACGGCAACGGCACGCCAGGCGACACCTCGACCTACGACTACGGCACCCGCTGAGATCTCCCGGACCGCTCCGCCTGCCCGCAGAAAGGGACAACGCGATGGATACCGATACCCAGACCAAGGCCGCGATCGAGGAACACTGGCGGGCATCAGAATCCGGGGACAGCAAAACGGAGCACGCCATCTACGCCGAGGACGCGATCCTCGACTACCCCCAGTCAGGCGAACGTTTCCGCAGCCGGGCCACGATCGCCGCGCAACGCGGCGGGCACCCGGCCGAGCGGCACTTCACCGTCCTGCGGATCAACGGCGGCGGCGACCTGTGGGTCAGCGAGTGCATCATCACCTACGACGGCGCACCCACCTACTCAGTGAGCATCATGGAATTCGCCGGCGACCACGTGGCGCACGAGACACAGTACTTCGCGGACCCCTTCGGCGCGCCCGCCTGGCGGACGGCACTCGCAGAGCCGATGCCCGGCAGGACCATCACCAGGCAATGAGCCTGGCCAGAAGCGGCCGAGCTGCTAGGGGCGGAGGCCGGTGAGCATGCGGTCCAGGACGATGCCGAGCTCGGTGCGGGCTTCCGAAGGGGTCGCCGAGCGCGCGATCTCCAGGCCCGCCTCCGTCAGCATCGCGATGAGCAGCCGGGCGAGCGCCCGCACCGGCACGGCTTCCAGGTCTCCGGCCTCCACGCAGCGGTTGAGCCACTCTTCCAGGATGCCCCGCCCGTAACGGTCGACGAGTTCCTCCCACGCGTCCGAGCCGAGAACGCGCGGCCCGTCGACCAAGACGATCCGCTGGAAGTCGCCGTCGACGCACACGTCGAGGAACGCGGAGATACCTTTCCTGACCTCGGCGAGCGGAGACGGCGCCTCCGACGCCAGCTGCTCGTCGATCAGGCGCTGGGCTACCGATCCGGCGGCTTCGGCCATCACCGCGCGAAATAGGTCCGCCTTGTCACGGAAGTGGTGGTAAAGCGCACCCCGGGTGACCCGCGCGTCAGCGACGATCTGTTCCGTTCCTGTGGCGTCATAGCCGTGAGCTGCGAAAAGGCGGCGTGCAGAGGCGACAAGCGCGGCCCGGGTATCGGAGGCGTGCTCTGTTCGGCGCGGTTGGGGTTGCGGTTTTGCTGGCATACAGACATCATGAGACATACAAGCTGTATGTTCCAGACAGATTGCATGACCCAACTGGCAGACAGGGCGCCGTGGCGCCAGTGCGGGGATACGGAGGCAGCAACTCATGGCCATGCCACTCCACCTGACGGTGAAGCTCGGAACGTACCTGATGAAGCAGAAGATCAAAAGGGTCGAGAAGTACCCGCTGATCATGGAGCTTGAGCCGCTGTTCGCCTGCAATCTCAAGTGCGCGGGCTGCGGCAAGATCCAGCATCCGGCATCGGTACTGAAGCAGCGCATGCCGGTCGAGCAGGCGGTCGCCGCCGTCGAAGAGTGCGGCGCTCCGATGGTCTCGATCGCCGGCGGCGAGCCCCTCATGCACCCGCAGATTCACGTGATCACAGCGGAACTGCTCAAGCGCAAGAAGTTCGTGGTCCTCTGCACGAACGCCATCCTGCTGCCTAAGCACATCGACAAGTTCAAGCCGAACAAGAACTTCGCCTGGATGGTGCACCTCGACGGCATCGGCGAGAAACACGACGAAGCCGTCTCCAAGGAAGGCGTCTTCGAGCAGGCCGTCACGGCGATCAAGCTGGCCAAGCAGAAGGGTTTCCAGGTCTACACGAACACGACCGTCTTCAACACCGAGACTCCGCAGGACCTGATCGCGACGCTTGACTACATCAACGACGAGCTCAAGGTCGACCGGCTGGAAATCGCGCCCGGGTACGCGTACGGCAAGGCGCCCGACCAGGACCGGTTCCTTGGAGTCACGCAGACGCGTGAGCTGTTCAGCAAGGCCTTCGCGGACGGCCGCCGCAAGAAGTGGCGCTTCAACCACTCGCAGCTGTACCTGGACTTCCTCGAGGGCAAGGCAGACTTCCAGTGCACGCCGTGGGGCGTCCCGCTGTACTGCCTCAAGGGCTGGCAGAAGCCCTGCTACCTGCTCGACGACGGCTACGCCGAGACCTGGAAGGAACTGCTGGAGACCACGGACTGGGACAACTTCGGCCGCGGCAAGGACCCGCGCTGCGACAACTGCATGGCCCACTGCGGCTACGAGCCCACCGCGGTCCTCGCCACGATGAGCTCCCTCAAGGAGAGCCTCCGCGCCTTCGTCGGCTGATGACGGCCGAGGGGCTCTTTACCGGGACAGCCGGGTGATGATCCGCTGCGCCTTGTCCGGCCCGTCAACCTCCCAGCGGGTGCGCCACTGGTCCGGTCCGGCGATGGTGATCAGGCCGCGATAGGAATCCTCGCGGCACGGGTGATGCACCCACTGGCCCGGGCTCCAGGCGTGGAACGGCCGGCCATCGGAGAAATACAGCCACCACCCCTCCTCGGCGCGCAGCAGGCGATAGGACCGGGATACGGGCAGCCGGGATCCGTTCCAGAGCAGGGTGCCCTCCTCGGCCCATGCGATCTGGCCGCGCTCGCTGCGCAGCGTGAGCCGGCCGCGCACCGTCCCGGACAGTCCGGTGCGCCGGTCGGCCAGCCTTCGCGCCAGCCGCCAGTCCCCGAGGAGGTCCGTCGGGTCGTCGCCGACCATCGGGTCAAGCAGGGACGGCCTGCATGGCTTCGGCCAGCAGCATGACCGACCGCAGCCGGCCCTCGATCGTCGGTACCTGGTGGGCGACGATCAGCTCGTCGGCCTCGGTATGCCGGATGAAGTCGTCAAGGTAGTCGCTGACCTGGGCCGGCGTGCCGACCGCGGCGTACGTGAGCATCTGATCCACCTGGTCGCCGACGCCAGCGGCCAGCAGCTGGTCGGCCTGCTCGTCGGTCAGGTCCCCCGTGTCCTGGCCGCGGCGCCCGCGCCCGTACAGGCTGATGGCCCGCATCCGCCGGATTCCCAGCAGCTGCTCCCTAGCGACGCTCTCCGTGTCGGCGGCGATCACGTTGACGCCCACGATCGCGTACGGCTGTTCCAGCTGCCCGGACGGCCGGAACTCGCGCCGGTACACGTCGAGGGCGGCTTCGAGCGCGGCCGGCGCGAAGTGCGAGGCAAACGCATAGGGCAGGCCGAGCGCGGCGGCCAGCCTGGCCCCGAACAGCGACGAACCCAGGATGTACAGCGGGACGTCCGAGCCCTTGCCCGGGACTGCGTCCACTCCCGGCACCCGGGTATTGCCGGTGAGATAGCCCTGCAGCTCCACGACGTCCTGCGGGAAGGTGTCGGCCGAGGTCGGGTTGCGGCGCAGCGCGTACATGGTGTTCTGATCCGAGCCTGGCGCCCGGCCCAGGCCGAGGTCGATCCGTCCTGGGTACATGGCGGCAAGTGTGCCGAACTGCTCCGCGATCAGCAGCGGCGCGTGGTTAGGCAGCATCACCCCGCCCGCGCCGAGCCGGATCGTCCGGGTCTGCGCGCCGACGTGCGCGATCAGCACGCTGGTGGCGGAGGAGGCGATGCTGGCCATGTTGTGGTGCTCGGCGTACCAGACCCGCAGGTATCCCAGCTCCTCGGCCCGCTGGGCCAGCGCCACGCTGTTCGCGAAACTGTCGCTAGCGGTCTGACCTCGCGCGATCGGCGCCAAGTCGAGAATCGACACCGGGACACGCATCATTAACTCCTCACCCAGAAGACAGCGTTCACGGCCGGCACTAGAGGTAGTTCTCGAGATCTGCCTTGATATCGGCAGGCAGCACGGGCGGCTCGTAGCGCTTGATGACCTCGCCGTCCCGGCCGATCAGGAACTTGGTGAAGTTCCACTTGACCTCGTCGGTGCCCTCCGCGTCCGGCCGGATCTTCGAGATGGCTTCGTAGAAGCCGCCGTACTGCGGGCCGAAGTCGCCGGGCGCCTGGGCCCGCAGGTACTGGTACAGCGGGTCGGCGTCCGGGCCGTTGACCTCGATCTTGGCGAGTACCGGGAAGGTCACGTCGTAGGTGGACTTGCAGAAGTCCTGGATCTCCTCGTCGCTGCCTGGTTCCTGTTCCTTGAACTGATTGCAGGGGAACCCGAGGATCTCCAGGCCGCGGTCTTTCTGATCGCGGTACAGCGACTCCAGGCCTTCGTACTGCGGCGTCAGCCCGCATTTGCTCGCTACGTTCACGATGAGCAGCACCTTGCCCTGATAGTCCTGCAGCGGAACCTGCTTGCCGTCCGCAGCGGTCCCCGCGAAGTCGTACGCCGTGGTCATGACTGCTCCTCATCGTCGAGACATCTGACTCGGTTGCGCCCGCAACCCCACAGGGCCAGAACACCCAGCCCCGGCTGATCGATTCCGCGAAAACGGGCGGTAGCTAGGCTGGGGCGGTGTGAGCGAAGGCGAGCCGCTGACCGGTGATGGCGTCACCCAGGGGATCGTGCGGATCGGGGACACGGTGCGGCGGCCGCTGCGGCCGTTCAGCCTGACCGTGCAGGCGTACCTGGCCCGCCTGCGCGACGCCGGGTTCACCGGCGCGCCGCTCCCGCTCGGCGTCGACGAGCAGGGGCGCGAGATGCTGTCGTTCGTCCCCGGTGACGTGCCGCGCAACCCGCTGCCGCCGGAGACCGCGGGCGACGACGTGCTCGTCGCCCTGGCCCGGCTGATCCGTGCGCTGCACGAGGCGTCGGCCGGGTGGACGCCGCCGCCCGACGCAGTGTGGGGCGGGACGCCTGCCACGCCGGACCGCCCGGTCACCAAACGGACCGAGCTGGTCAGCCACTGCGACTACTACCCGGGCAACGTGGTCTTCCGCGACGGGCTGCCGGCCGCGCTGATCGACTTCGACCTGGCCCATCCGACCACCAGGCTCTATGACATCGCGAACGCGCTGTGGTACTGGGCGCCGCTGCGCGATCCGCGGGACCGGGCGCCCGCGTTCGCGGACGCCGATATCCCGCACCGGGTCGCGGTGTTCGCGGACGCCTACGGCATGACGGCGCGGCATCGCGCGGAGCTGGCGCCGTTCGCCGTCGACATGGCGCGCCGC
>Ga0209693_10000536_pt1 | contig 15505 bp, 17 predicted proteins | sample HubBroMetageWRM3_FD_188345 | JGI IMG/M metagenome (GOLD analysis project Ga0209693, IMG submission 188345) | Warmed soil microbial communities from the Hubbard Brook experimental Forest, New Hampshire - Hubbard Brook CCASE Soil Metagenome WRM 3... | ecosystem: Environmental > Terrestrial > Soil...
CGCCCACGCGTGCCGGATCGACGCCGTCTCCGACGGCCTCGATCGTCCCGGCCACCTCATAGCCGACCACACTCGGCACCTTCGGCGCGTCGGGGTACAGCCCGACGCGAGCGAGGTGGTCGGCGAAGTTCACTCCCGCCGCGCGGACCGAAATCCGCACCTGGCCCGCCGAAGGCGGCGGGGGATCGGGGCGCTCCTGCACCTTGAGCACCGACGGAGGGCCGTGCTTGGTGATGACGACTGCGCGCATCGGCTACAGGTGACTTGCTGCGAAAGCCGCCGCCTGAGCCGGCATTCCGGAACTCGGATAGGACAGGTGCGCCGGAGAGAACTGCTCGTCGTGCGTCGGCACCGACAGGCCCGCGCCCGGGGTGCAGATGGCATCGCCGGGCGCACACATGTCAATGGCCTTGGCCCCATACCACGGGCTGGCCGTGCTTACCGGTGCTCCCAGATATCTGTCGGCTGGATTCCCGAAGAGGGCGAGCGCAGAAACGTGATCGGCCTGGTCCGCCGATAGCGTCTCGGGGACGAAGCCCGCAATCGGGAATTGGGCGATGGTGATCTGATCGATCACCATCGCGCCCTGGGAGTATCCGCCGAGCACCATCTTGGTGTTGGGGCAGTTCGCGATCATGGACTGGACGTGCGCGCTCGCATCACTAGTGCCCGCGTTGACGGATGGCACGAAATCCTCTGAGGCGGGGTAGTTGACCGGATACACCCCGACCGAGCGGCCCCCAACTTGCGACCGCAGTGCATCGACGAATTCCCGCCCTACCACGCCGACACCGGGCGGTTCGGTGGTGGCGCGGGCGAACGTCACCTCAACGTCGGGGCACGGAGCGGCGGACGCGGGTGTGAGGTTGATCGGTGCGCTCAGCAGCGCCACCCAGATGGTCACCATCGCGGCGGCCAGGAAATTTGCAATTTGGCGCGCGCTCACGTCGTAATGCTGACACATCGCCACGGGAATAGGGTACGTCTCCTCTTTTCGCGACTCAGTCCGGCGGCGCGAAGAACTCGAGCGCAATGCCGTCAGGGTCTCGGAAGCTCAATCCCGAGCCGTAGGGCGCGTCGACGATCCCGCCGTGCTGGACGCCGAGCTCGTTGAGTCGGGCCATCCAGGTCTCCAGCTCGGCGCGGTTGGCAGAGCCGAAACCGACGTGGTCCAGGCCCACCCGGAACTCGCTGAACCGCTCGTCGGGGGCCGAAAGCTCGTGCTGGTGGATTCCGAATACCGTGCCGCCGTCAAGCAGCCAAACCAGGTGCCGGAATCCGGCGTCGGTGTGCTCGTCGAGCACTGGCTCGGCGCCGAACAGCGTCCGATACCACGGGCCGCTGATTTTGACGTCGCGTACGGTGATTGCGACGTGGTTGAGTCCGGGGAAAGCCACGGGTCTGCTCCCTTCTGAGCGTCAGCGGTGGGCGGTCCGACCAGGTCCGCGCTAACAGTGTGATCTACGTCGCAACGCGGCGTCGATGAGGCGAGCGACACATTTACTTCGGCCGACTAATTAGCCATGCTTGCTATATGACTTCACAGCTGACGCCCGAACGCACGACCTCCCTGCCGGCGAAGACCGATGAAGCCCGCGAACGCCCCTTGCTTCTGCAGCCGTGGTTTTTGATGGCGATATTGAGCATGGTCGCCATCGTGCTGGTCGTCCTCTTCAACTAGTCACTACACGATTCGCCAGCCGCGCCGGGCACGAAACCGCATATCCCAAAGGTAAAGCCGATATCCCAGAATCCACGCCTGGTGTGGAATCAGCCGGTCGGCCAGCCGCAGCGCGGCCAGCAGCCATTCGAATCGGCGCTGCTGGGATTCTGCCCACTCCAGCCGCATCATCACGCGGAACTCGGGTGCTAAAAAGCCCGTCGTCGCGAACAGGTTGAACGATCCGGCAAGGGCGTGCAGCGGCCGCGGCAAAAACGCCATCGTCGCCACCCCGTGCAGATGCTCGCGCACCGGGGGATCGATGCGCAGGTCTTCCAGGGAGCGCTTCCAGTAGTCGTCGAACGCGACCCGGTCCGATGGCCACATGTCCTCGCGCACTTGAAGGGTGGTGCCCAGCCGCTTGGCGTCCTGGTAGACGGCATCCGCGGTGGCCTCGTCCAAGGGGCCGTACAGAAACTCGTGCTGGTCGACGAAATAGCGATACAGGCAGGCGGCCACCCATAGCTGCAGCGCGGGATCGAAGGCGTTGTAGGACACTGGGCTTGACGACGTCGACCTCACCTGCCGATGAGCGGTGTCGACGGCAGCGCGGATGAGTTCGCGGTCTGCATCGGTGCCGATGGTCGCCACGGCCAAATACGTGCCGGTGGTACGCGCCCGTTTGAACGGATGCTTATAGACGTTGCCGCTGTCGACCGGGCTTTCCAACACGCCATAGCCGACACCCGGCAACGACAGCTGCATGATCACATTCGCGGCCGGCAGCAACACTGCCGTGGGGTTCAGCAAGTCGGCGACCCGAGTGGCGTTCCGCTTCATCGCGGCCGCTGCTCACCAGAAGGCTCCATCAACCGAGTAGACCACGTGTGAGACGCTGCCGGAATGTTTGGGCGGCCGCGGCATCCCCGGCTCGCCGGTGTGCTGGCCGGCTGCCTGGCCGACCTGGTGCTGGCCGACCCTCGGGCGGGGCATCCAGTCGCAGGATTCGGTGCCGCCGCAGCGGCGGTGGAGCGGGTCACCTACCGCGACACTCGGATCGCCGGCGCCGCCCACGTCGTCGTGCTGGTGGGCGCGGTGAGCCTGCTCGGCGCTGCGGTGCAGCGGGATGCTCGACGGCGCGGTCCGCGGTGGTCAGTCGCCGCGACCGCGGTGGCGACGTGGATAGCGCTGGGCGGAACGTCCCTGGCGCGCGCCGGCTTGGCAATGGGCGATCTCTTGAGCCGCGACGATTTGGTCGGCGCCAAACGGCTGTTGCCCTCGCTGTGCGGGCGTGACCCGGCGCAACTCGACGCCGTGGGATTGACGCGGGCATCGCTGGAGTCGGTTGCCGAGAACACCTCGGACGCCCACGTCGCGCCGCTGCTGTGGGCGACGGTGGGCGGCGTGCCCGCCGTCCTCGGATACCGCGCCGTCAACACGCTCGACTCGATGGTCGGCCATCGCTCGCCGCGCTATGCCCGATTCGGTTGGGCCGCAGCACGTCTGGATGACGCGGCTAACTATGTCGCCGCGCGGCTGACCGCGGCGCTGGTGGTGTTGTGTGCACCGGTGGTCAGCGGATCGCCGTCGGGTGCGGTGCGTGCCTGGCGTCGTGACGCCGCCCGTCATCCCAGCCCCAACGCCGGCGTTGTGGAGGCGGCATTCGCGGGGGCGCTGGGCGCGCGCCTGGGCGGGCCCACGCAGTACCAGTACGAATTGCAGATCCGGCCCACCCTCGGCGAGGGAATGCCGCCATCGGTGGCCGACCTGCGCCGCGCGGTGCGGCTCTCGCGGACGGTGCAGGCGGGTGCGACGTTGCTGTGCCTTGCTGTCAGCGCCGCCGTCCGTAGCGGTCGGTGAGCTTCTCCTCGACGGTCGCGGGCTTAGTGGGCTCCGTCGGCGATGTCTGACTCTTCTCGACGCGGCGGGCCTGGATCTCCGCGTACACGAAATAGCCCAGCAGGATCGGTGCGATGACGCCGAACGTGATCCACTGGATACCGTAGGACAGGAACGGCCCGGCATCCAGTTGGGGGAGCCCGATCACGCCGAGCCCGCCGGGCTGGTTGTCCACCAATTGCAAATATGACCCGGCCAGCGGGACTCCGGTCAGCGTCGCTATCTGGCTGACATCGATCGAATACACCTGCCGCACACCGTCACTGATAAATGACTCCTTGTCCAGCACCGGCCGCTCGGAGTCGCGCAGCCGCGCCGTGATGGTCACCGTCTCACGCGGAGGCGGGGGGACCGACGGTAGCCGCGACCCTTGCGCGGGCCGCACGTAGCCGCGGTCGACCAAAACGCTGGGGCCGCCGTCGACCATGAAAGGCAACAGCACCTCCATCGCCGGCTCCCCGTCGGCCACCCGCAGCCGGGCCACCAGCTGTTTATCCGGCAGGTAGTGGCCAGTTGCCGTCACCCTGCGCCACTGCGCGTCGGGTGCCGATGAATCTTGCTGCGGCAACAGGGTTTTCAGCGGCACCGGTGCGGTTGTCAGGGATTGCTGGATCTGGTTGTTCTCCCGAGACGTCTTGGTGTTTTTCCCGAGCTGCCACGGCGCAAGCACGCTGAAACACAAGTAGGTGAACGCGATGACCACCACCGCCAGCGCCACCCAGCCCGGCCGCAGGAGAAACGTGAGCCGACGCATCAGGGAGGTCCGTCTTGGGCGAGTCGCTCGTCGACCCAGTGGTGCAGACCCGGCAAAGAGGCCTCGATGGCGGCGAAAACAGCTTCGAAGTCGTCGTGGTCGCCGTAATAGGGATCGTCGACGTCGAGAACATAAGCGCCGGACCGAGGGTCGAAGGATCGCAGCATCCGGACGCGGTCGGCGTCGACACCAAGTTGCTGGAGAAGCCAGACGTGGTTGCGGGCCAGCGCGACCACCAGGTCGGCTTCGATGTGATCGATGCCGATTTGCGCCGCGCGGTGGTCGGTGGGGTAGCCGTGCGCGCGCAGTACGCGGTTGGCCCGCTCGTCGGCGGACTTGCCCACATGCCAGCCGGCGGTTCCCGCACTGGTCACCCGCACCGCGTCGTGCAGACCGCGCTGGCAGATCTGGTGGGCGAACATCTTCTCGGCCATCGGCGACCGGCAGATGTTGCCGGTACAGACGAACGTGATGTGCAGCTTGCGCTCAGACACCTAACGCCCTCCGCAGTTCGGCAACCGTCGCGACGTGCACCGCACCGCTCGTCGCGGTGGCATCGGCGAAGTCGGCTTGGCCATATCCCCAACCGACCACGACCACGTCGAGGCCATGTGCGGCCGCGCCTTCGACATCGTGGAGGCGGTCGCCGACCATGAGCACGCGTTCCGGAAGGGGCTGCAGTTGTGCCAATGCGCGCGCCAGCACGTCAGCCTTGGTGGCGCGGGTGCCGTCGACGCTGGCTCCCGCGACGACCTCGAAGTGCTCGTCAAGCCCGAAATGCGCGAGAATCCGCCGTGCGGTCGGCTCCGCCTTGGAGGTGGCCACGGCGAGCCGGATGCCCGCCGCCCGCAGGTCGGCCAGCAAGGGGCCAATCCCGTCGAAGAGGCTGTTCATCGCCCAGCCGCGGGTGGTGTAGTCGGCACGGTAGGCGGCAATCGCGGCATCGGTGTGCTCGCCCAGCCCCATCGCGGACAAGGTGTGGTGCATCGGCGGGCCGACGATCCGGCTGGTCAGATCACCCTCGGGCACGGCAGCGCCGATCTGGCCGAGCGCGTGGCGGAAGCTGGACACGATGCCGTCGGCGGAGTCGGTCAGGGTGCCGTCAAGGTCGAAGATCACCAGCTGTGGCTTTGGGACGGCCGGTGACGATGCGCGCCGTGAAGCGGCGTGCCGAGGAGGCGGCCAATTTGGCTCAGCCGAAATCCTGCCTGTCACGTCCCCATTGTCCAAGATGGTGCGATCTGCCCTTGACGGTGTCCCGATACCTGGCCTCGTCGCGAAGTCGTTAGTGTTTCAGACGTGGCGAGTCTGGATCCGAGCGCGGCGACTGCGCTCGCGGCGGCGCGCTACCACGGCGATCAGGCCGCCGAACCGGGCATGCTCGATTTCGCCGTCAACGTCCGTCACGCGCAACCGCCGGCCTGGCTGGTGCAGCGGCTGGCCGCACGGTTGCCGGATCTGGCGCATTACCCCGGCGCCGACGACGAGCGCGCGGCGATACAGGCCGTCGCGGACCGTCACGGCCGTGAGCGCGACGAGGTCGCGCTGTTGACCGGGGCCGCCGAGGGATTCGCGTTGCTTCCGAACCTGCGCCCGACCCTGGCGGCGGTGATCGCGCCGTCGTTCACCGAGCCGGCGGTGGCGCTGAGGTCGGCCGGTGTCCGCGTGCACCACGTCGTGCTCGATCGGCCGTTCGGCCTGGCCGGCGCGCAGGTGCCCGACGATGCCGATCTCGTCGTGGTAGGCAACCCCACGAACCCGACGTCGGTGCTGCACTCCCGCGAGCAGGTCCTCGCGTTACGCCGACCCGGGCGGATCGTCGTGGTGGACGAGGCGTTCGCCGATTCGGTTCCCGGCGAGCCGGAATCGCTGGCCGACGACCCGCGGCCCGATGTGCTGGTATTGCGCAGCCTGACCAAAACGTGGTCGCTGGCGGGCCTGCGGGTGGGCTACGCACTGGGTGCGCCCGAAGTGCTGGCCCGGCTGACCGCTCAACGGGCCCACTGGCCGGTGGGCACGCTGCAACTGACGGCGATCGCGGTGTGCTGTGCGCCCGACGCCGTGGCCGAAGCCGCGGTGGGTGCCGGGCGGCTGGCGGCGCTGCGCACCGAGATGGTGTCCGGCCTGCGGTCAGCGGGTGTCGAACCAGTCGATGGTTGTGCACCATTCGTCCTGTTCACCGTTCCGGATGCCGAATTGGTGCGAAAGCACCTGCACGCCAGTGGAATCGCCGTGCGGCGATGTGATACGTTCGTCGGCTTGGACGGACGGTATCTGCGGGCTGCGGTCCGACCCGAGTGGCCGGTGCTCGTCGAGGCGATCGCCGACATGGCGAAGAGTGGGGCACTTCGATGACAGTGCGGCTGGCCGAGGTCATCGACGTGCTGGACGCGGCCTACCCGCCTCGGCTTGCCCAGTCGTGGGATTCGGTTGGCCTGGTCTGCGGCGATCCCGACGACGTGCTGAGCTCGGTGACGATCGCAGTCGACGCCACGGCTGCGGTGGTCGATGAGGTTCCCGACGGTGGACTGCTGCTGGCTCACCATCCGCTGCTGTTGCGCGGGGTGGACACGGTGGCGGCCAGTACTGCCAAAGGTGCTTTGGTGCACCGGCTGATCCGTTCCGGCCGTTCGCTGTTCACTGCACACACCAACGCCGACTCGGCATCGCCGGGCGTGTCCGACGCATTGGCGCAAGCGCTCGGGTTGACCGTCGAGTCAGTGCTGGAACCGTCGCCCGCGGTGCCCGATCTGGACAAGTGGGTGATATTCGTACCGCCGGAGAATGCGGAGGCGGTGCGGGAGGCGGTTTTCGCGGCCGGCGCCGGAAGAATCGGCGACTATTCCCACTGCAGTTGGAGCGTCACCGGCACCGGCCAGTTTTTGCCGGAGGACGGGGCGTCCCCGGCTATCGGCAGCGTCGGCACCGCGGAGCGAGTGGTCGAGGACCGAGTCGAAGTGATCGCACCTGCGCGGGCACGGCGGGAGGTGCTCGCGGCGATGCGCGTGGCGCATCCCTACGAGGACCCGGCATTTGACATCGTCGCGCTGGCGCCGCCGCCCGCCGACGTCGGGTTAGGGCGAATAGGATCGTTGATGCAGCCAGAGTCGTTGAACGCGTTCGTCTCCCGCGTCAAGGCAAGCCTGCCGCAAACGTCGTGGGGAGTGCGGGCCGCGGGCGATCCAGACATGACCGTGTCGCGTGTCGCGGTATGCGGAGGTGCCGGCGACTCGCTGCTAGACACCGCGGCGGCCGCCGGCGTGCAAGCTTATGTCACCGCCGACTTGCGCCATCATCCCGCCGACGAGCACCGTCGCGCTTCCGATGTGGCCTTGATCGATGTCGCGCATTGGGCCAGCGAATACCCTTGGTGTGCACAGGCTGGCGACGTCCTGCGGTCGGCTTTCGATGCCGCCCTTACGGTACGTGTGTGCTCCATCCGCACCGATCCGTGGAATGTCGACAACGACAACGGGGGTGAGCAGCGATGAAAGCCGCAGTCGCGCAACAGCGCTCGCTGCTGGAAGTTGCGGAGCTGGACGCTGAACTGTCCAGGATCGCGCACCGTGCCAGCCACCTTCCTCAGCGTCAGGATATTGGCCGAATGCAAACCGACCAGGCCGCAGCCAATGACCGGCTGGGCGCTCTGCAAATCGCGTTGGAAGACATGGACGCTCAGGTGTCACGGTTCGAGTCGGAGATCGACGCGGTGCGCCAGCGTGAGGACAGGGACCGTTCGTTGCTCCAGTCGGTGGCAGACGCCAAGCAATTATCGGAGTTGCAGCACGAGCTGGACACCCTGCAACGCCGCCAGTCCAGCTTGGAGGATTCGCTATTGGAGGTGATGGAACACCGCGAGCAGCTGCAATCGCAACAGACCGCTGAGGCGGCGGCGATTGAAACGCTGCAAGCCGATTTGGCCGCCGCGCAGCAGGCTCTCGACGGCGCACTCGACGACATCGACCAAAACCGGCGCATTCACGCGATGCGGCGCGACGAGCTCACTGCCGCGTTGGATCCCGAGCTGATCGCGCTTTACGAACGACAGCGTGCCGGCGGCGGCCCCGGTGCGGGGCCACTCCTGGGCCGTCGTTGCGGAGCCTGCCGGATCGAGATCGACCGCGGCGAGTTGTCTAGGATCTCGTCGGCGGCAGAAGATGATGTGCTGCGGTGTCCCGAGTGCGGCGCAATCTTGTTGCGAGTCAAAGGCGGTGGCCAGTGAAGGTCGTCGTCGAAGCCGATGGCGGGTCGCGCGGTAACCCGGGGCCGGCGGGCTACGGGTCGGTGGTCTGGACAGCGGACCGGTCGACCGTTTTGGCTGAGAGCAAGCAGGCGATCGGTCATGCCACCAACAACGTCGCCGAATATCGCGGCCTGATAGCCGGTTTGGAAGAGGCGGCGAAGCTGAAGGCCACTGAGGTCGCGGTGTCGATGGATTCCAAGCTGGTGGTCGAGCAGATGTCCGGGCGCTGGCGCGTCAAGCATCCCGACCTCGCGGAGCTCAACGCCACGGCCCGCGCGCTGGCTTCAGGGTTCGAGCGGGTCGGCTACACATGGGTTCCGCGCGCACAGAACTCCTACGCCGATCGGCTGGCCAACGAGGCGATGGACGCCGCCGCAGCGGCGGAAGAGCAGCCAAAGAACGACGATTCGGCGAGGACGGCGCAACCAAGCGAGAACCCGTCGCCGCCGGGCTGGACCGGCGCGCGCGGTAGTGCCACCCGGCTGTTGTTGCTGCGTCACGGCCAGACCGAGCTGTCGGTGCAGCGGCGTTACTCGGGACGCGGCAATCCGGGGCTGACCGAGCTTGGGCGGCGGCAAGCCGATGCGGCGGCCCGGTATCTCGGGCAGCGTGGCGGCATCTCGGCGGTGGTCGCCTCGCCCCTGCAACGCTGTTACGACACCGCGACGGTGGCGGCCAAAGCCCTGGGCCTGGACTTGACCGTCGACGACGATCTGATCGAGACCGATTTCGGCGCATGGGAAGGCTTGACGTTCGCTGAGGCAGCCGAACGCGATCCCGAATTACATCGACGGTGGCTGCGCGACACCAGCACAGAACCCCCGGGTGGGGAAAGCTTCGATCACGTCAACCAGCGGGTCTGCCGGGTGCGGGACCGGATCGTGGCAGAGTACGGCGGCACCACGGTGCTGGTGGTGTCGCATGTGACCCCGATCAAAATGCTGCTGCGACAAGCCCTCGACGTCGGGCCAGGCATCCTTTACCGGCTACATCTGGACCTGGCCTCGTTGAGCATCGCCGAGTTCTACCCGGACGGCGCGTCATCGGTGCGGCTGGTCAACCAGACCGGGTATCTGAGTTAGACGTCGCGGACATCGGGGTAGGCAGGCAGGCATTCATGGAGTGGGCGACACATCATGCGGTGGCGATCGGATCGGCACTGCTTGCTGCATTCTTTGCTGCGGTGGGAATTGTTATCCGGCAGCGCGCGATCCAAGAAGAGGCAGCCCACCGGGACGACGCGGGCGCAATTGTGACGTCGTGGGTTCGACAGCCGGCATGGTGGGCGGGAACACTGGTTGCGGTCGGCGGGTATGCCTTCCAGGCGCTCGCGTTGGCGCATGGATCGTTGTTGCTTGTGCAGCCACTGCTGGTGTCCTCGCTGTTGTTCGTGCTGCCGCTGGGTGCGAGGTTCTCCAAACAGCATGTGACTGCAGCTGATTGGTGTTGGGCGCTGCTGCTGACCGCAGCGCTCGTCGTTTTCGTTCTGGTCGGACAGCCGCGCGAAGGCCACTATCGTCCGCCGGTACCCGCGTGGAGCGTGGCGCTGGCCGGCGCAGTCCCGGTGGTGATCCTCTGTGTGGTGGCGGCCCATCGAACCGTTGGTCGAACGCGTGCCATGCTGTTGGCCACCGCCGTCGCTGTGTTGGTGGGCATGATCGCGGTTCTGACGAAAGTCAGCACCCACCACCTCGCCGTGCACGGGTGGCATGGGCTACTGACGGTGCCGGCGCCTTATTTGCTGATAGTGCTGGCCGTCGCGGTAACGGTGTTGCAGCAGTCGGCATTTCATGCCGGCGCATTGCAAGCGTCGGTACCGATCATGTTGGTCGGTGAGCCCATGGTGGCGGTGCTGTTGGGTGTCGTGATACTCGGTGAGCATCTGATTGTCCGGGGTGCCGGAGCCCTGATACTGGCGGTAGCAGTGACCGCGATGACGGCGGCCACCATCGCGCTGGGCCGTGAATCGGTTCCTCGCACAACGCAGGTCGTCGATCCGACGGCATCACTCCCACAATCGGCATCGGACGCGACTTCAACTGCATAGGTGCCAGGCGATCGGCCGGTCTGGGCATACGCTGCGCCGTTCAGGCGGCGTCGTGAAATATCAGCCCCAACGCGTAGCGCTCGCCCGAACGCACGACGGACAGGCCATGGCGCACCGGTGCAGCCGACCAGCCGCGGGCCGACCGCACTGGCCGATCGCGGGTAGTGAACAGGTAACCGTGGCCCTGCGGCAGTTGGGTAGCGGTGCCGCGTGATTGGGCTCGCGGCCGCTGTTCGACGAGCATGAACTCCCCGCCGGTGTATTCGGTATCCAAGTTGCTCAGGTTAATCACCACTTGCAGCGGAAACACCAAGTTCCCGTAGAGGTCTCGGTGCAGAGCATTCCAATCGTTCGTCCCGTATTTGAGCACCAGTGCCGTCGGTCTCGTCTGGCCGGCGGCATGGCACATATCCAGCCATTCGTCGAGGCTGTCCGGCCACGGAGCTTCCCGGCCCAGCTTGGCCCACCAATCCCGGGCGATCGGTAACAGCCGCGGATACAGCGCCTGCTTCAGGTGCTCGATCGGTTCCGGATAAGGCGCGCGGAAATACCGATATTGGCCGGAGCCGTAGCGACGAGGCCCCATGTCGATGGTGGCGCGGAACAGTTGATCAATCGCGTACAGATTGCGCAGCCGTTTGGCCTCGGTGGGTGTCAAGAGCCGGGGCAGCAGCGCTCCGCCGTAGTCGTCGACGGCAGCGGCGATGGACTGCCAGTCGCCGGCGTCGACGCGGTGGTCCCATCGGGTCGCCGGCATCAGCTGTGTCCTCCGTTCGCTCGCTCTTCGGTAGACGATAAGGATGCCTCGGACGTGAGGACCATTCTTGTCGGCCCGGTCATATATACTCGAACACATGTTCGATGATTTGGCGATGCTCGATCCCGCGTGCGAGGAATCGGCGCTGGTCGAGCGCATCGCCGAGCTGGAACGGGTCAAATCGGCCGCAGCGGCGGGCCAGGCTCGAGCCGCGGCTGCATTGGACGCGGCACGCCGGGCCGCCGAGGCCGCGGCGGGTGTACCGGCCGCGCGGCGCGGACGCGGGGTGGCCAGCGAGATCGCGCTGGCCCGACGAGATTCACCTGCGCGGGGTAGCCGCCATCTCGGCTTCGCCAAAGCGCTGGTGCACGAGATGCCGCACACCCTGGCCGCATTGGAGGCCGGGGTATTGACGGAGTGGCGGGCGACCCTCATCGTGCGCGAAAGCGCCTGCCTGGACGTCGAGGACCGCCGTGCCCTGGATGCCGAGTTGTGCGCCGACCCGGCCGGCCTGGACGGCATGGGCGACGCGCGGGTAGCGGCGGCGGCCAAGACGATCGCTTACCGACTCGATCCGCACGCGGTCGTCGACCGGGCCGCCAAAGCCGAAACCGAACGCACGGTGACCATTCGGCCCGCGCCCGACACGATGACGTATCTGACGGCGCTTTTGCCTGTGGCCCAAGGTGTGTCGGTATACGCGGCGCTGCGACGGGAGGCCGATATCTGCGCGGACGGACGTTCAAGTGGCCAGGTGATGGCCGACACGCTGGTCGAGCGGGTCACTGGGCGAACCGCAGCGACGGCCACGCCGATCGCGGTCAACCTGGTGCTATCGGACGAGACTCTGTTGGGCGGTTCCAGCGCACCGGCAGATGTCTTCGGCTACGGTCCCATCCCGGCGGCGGTCGCCCGCGGACTGGTCATGGGCGCGGTCACGGATCCACGGTCGCGAGCCACGCTGCGTCGGCTCTACGCTGATCCGGGCTCTGGGGGGCTGGTGGCCATGGAGTCGCGGGCCCGGTTGTTTCCTCGCGGGCTGGCTGCCTTTATCGGGCTGCGGGATCAGCGCTGCCGCACGCCCTTCTGCGACGCGCCGATCCGCCACCGCGACCATGCACGACGATGGGCCGATGGCGGCGAAACCAGTGCGGTCAACGGGCTCGGGTTATGCGAACGATGCAACTACGTCAAAGATGTCGCCGGCTGGCACGTAGAACCGAGCGTCGATGAAATATATAGGCACACAGTGGAATTCATTAGTCCGACGGGAGCCCAGTATCGCTCGGGAGCACCTCGGCTGCCAAGAGCGCCGGTGCGTCCGGAAATCAGTGAGATGGAAATCGCCGTCGGGATAGCAATCTCGGAATTACATGCCGCATAGACAGGCGCTGGCCCCTGCATTGCGCAACGAGTACCGTATTAGCGCGGACGAGTTGGCTGGGCGGCCGCGGCTCGCACATCGAGTCGAGGAAAGTCCGGACTTCACAGAGCAGGGTGATTGCTAACGGCAATCCGAGGTGACTCGCGGGAAAGTGCCACAGAAAATAAACCGCCACCCTCGTGGTGGTAAGGGTGAAACGGTGCGGTAAGAGCGCACCAGCATTCCGGGTGACCGGAATGGCTCGGCAAACCCCACCCGAAGCAAGGCCAAGAAGGCCGCACCACGGTGCGGTCGCGCAGGCGCCAGAGGGTTGCTCGCCCGAGCCTGCGGGTAGGCCGCTTGAGGCACCCGGCGACGGTGTGTCCAGATGGATGGTCGCCACCGCGCTACCAGGTAGCGCGGGACAGAATCCGGCTTACAGGCCAGCTCGCCCGCCCGGCCGGCTCAGCTCGACAGCTTGCGCACCGCTTTAAAGAGCTTGCGCAGCGCTGGCCGGAGGTGCTGGCGGCGTTCGTGCGCCAAGTCGTTCTCCTGCTGGTAGAGCAGCCCATAGGTGAATGTGTCCTCACCTGCGGCGTGTGCGGCCTCGGCCTGCTGCAGCAGGTGCGCGCGGCTGACCACGCTGTCCTGGTGGTCTCCGAGCAACGACTGTATTTTTTTCGCCCGCTTCGATACCTTCGTCGCGCCCGTCGCCGCAGCTGTGTAGCGAAGTCGCTTGGCACGCTTGCGAATTCGATGTACCGCGTCGTCGCGATCTTCGTCGCCGGCCCGTTGTGCGGCCTTGGCGGCCTTGTGCACCTTCTTACTGGCGGCGGTCACCGGGTCGGGCTCCTGTTCGGCTGGCGGGACTTTCGCGACCACCGCCTCCAAGGCGTCGAGCAGACGGAAATACCGCGGTTTGCGCAAGGCGGCCAAAGAATGCCGTAGCCCGGTCCGATAGCGTTCTTCGGCACCGTCGATCAATCGTTCCCGGACGGGTCCGCGGACCAGCTCCGGCGGCAAGCCGTCCAGGGCACTGCGATAGTGCTCCGCAAGTACTTCGGCGTCGCGGGCCTCGCCCAACACATTGGCCAGCTCGCGCAGCTCGTCGAGGAGGTCATCGGGCAGAGCGAACGAATCGGGCGACGCTTGTAGCAGGCTGCGGATCTTGCGGGTCGTCACCCGCATCTGGTGCACGGCGTCGTCGGCCTCGGCGCGCACCGCGCGGTCCCGCACCAGCAGCTCGTCGAGCTGCTCGGCGACTGCCCGGTGTAGCGGGTCGGCGGTGCGGGCAGCCAGGTCGTTCGGAGTCGTGCCGAGCACCCGCGCCAGCTTGGAGCCGTGTCCTGCGGGCGCTGCACCGGCGCCAAGCAGTCGATCGCCTAGCTTGGCCATCAGCTCGGTGTTCGCCGCGGGCTGAGCGAGTTCGAGCTCCCACTCCCGCCACCGCTGCTCGACTTCGGGTGCCTTGGGGGTGGCGGCCCTCGACGCGGTGACATGGTCGTCGGCGAATTCAGCCAGCACCGCGTCGTCGGCGCCGTAGAGCTCGTGGACATACCGAGTGGTGGTTATCCGCGCGACCGGCCTCAGTGGGCGGTCCCGAACAATTGCCAGCACCACGTCCACCAGCTGGGTCGGCACTTCTTCCTGGATGTCTTCCTCGCTGTCGTTCGCGGTAGCCAGCGGTGCGCGAACCTCGGTGCGGGCGTCGGGTCCGGCCGGCAGCTTCAGGTGCCAACCGGCATCGACGCCGCCGGTGCGACGGCGCAACGTGATTCGTCTGGACGCCAGATCACGCGCCGGCGTGTCGAAGTACACGGCGTCCAGTGACTGAGTCGGGAGCCGCTCGACCCGGAGAATGTCTGCCAGACCGGCGAATGATGGCGAGCTGGTGGACTCGCCGACGTCGAACTTGCGCTCTACCTCTAGATAACGCGACGGACTCGGGGCGTTGTCAGGCATCGTCGCTTCTAGTGAATCCTCTGTCGCATGTTCCTTTAGCGTTCCCCAAGAAGCGGCGCTTTAAAAGCTGTGCTCGTCGGCGGGAAACGTCCCGGCGGCGACTTCCTCCGCGTACTGGGTTGCCGCGCGGTGCAATTCGCCCGCGACGTCGCCGAACCGCTTGACGAACCGGGCCGTCTTGCCGCTGGTGAGCCCGGCCATGTCCTGCCAAACCAGCACCTGGGCGTCGCAATTGGGTCCTGCGCCGATGCCGACAGTGGGGATGGTCAGCTTGCCGGTGATCTGGGTGGCGAGCTCGGCCGGCACCATCTCCATGACGACGGAGAACGCACCGGCCTCGGCAACGGCGATCGCGTCGGCGATGGTCTGTTCGGCGGCGTCACCGCGGCCCTGCACCCGGAAACCACCCAGGGTGTTGACGCTTTGCGGGGTGAAGCCGATATGGGCCATCACCGGAATACCGGCGGCGGTCAGGGTAGCGATCTGCTCAGCGACTCGTTCGCCGCCTTCCAGCTTGACCGCATGCGCGCCGGCTTCCTTCATGAATCGAGTCGCGGCGCTGAGCGCGGCGGCTGGTCCGGCCTCGTAGCTACCGAACGGCAAGTCGGCCACCACCAGAGCGTGCGGTGCGCCCCGCACCACGCCGCGCACCAACGGAATCAGCTCGTCGATCGAGATCGGCACCGTGGTGTCATAGCCGTAGACGACGTTGGCGGCCGAGTCGCCGACCAGCAGTACCGGGATGCCCGCATCGTCGAAGATTCGGGCGGTCGAGTAGTCGTAAGCCGTCAGCATGGCCCACTTGTGGCCTTCGGCCTTC
>Ga0209693_10000539_pt1 | contig 15488 bp, 4 predicted proteins | sample HubBroMetageWRM3_FD_188345 | JGI IMG/M metagenome (GOLD analysis project Ga0209693, IMG submission 188345) | Warmed soil microbial communities from the Hubbard Brook experimental Forest, New Hampshire - Hubbard Brook CCASE Soil Metagenome WRM 3... | ecosystem: Environmental > Terrestrial > Soil...
GACCGCGATCACATCGGGGGTATCGACGCCCATCTCGCGCAGCACGGATGCCTTGGCGGCGACGGCCACCGCCTTGGCTCCGGCGCCAAGGACCGCAAGGCTTCTCATGTCGCCATCCTGTTCTGCCTCACAACGCTTCCCCCAGCGTCGCAACCGCATCGCGCCAGAGCTCGGCCAGTTCGTTCGCCTCGTCTGCCGTGGTAAGCAGCTCGCTCCAGAGCCAGCTGGTTCGCAATTGTGGACCCGCCGCGGTTCCCTGTATCGCCGCCACCACGTCGAAGGTGTAGTGCAGGGGCAACGCGGGCTCGGCCGCCAGCGGAAGCAACGCGGTCAACTCGGGGTCGGTGACCAGGGCCCACGGCGCCGCGCCTTTCGGGTCTGGGATGAAGTCGAGCCGGCCAAGATAGTTGAACTCCACCTGCGGATGAGGCGCGGCGGCCAATTCAGGGTCCGGGCGCTGGTAACGCAGCAGCCCGTAGTCCAGTCCACTGTTGGGCACCGCCGTGAGGTGATCGGCTACCGCGCACAACAGGTTTCGGGCGGTGGCCGGATCACGGCGGGCCGTGTCGACATCCACCGGCTGTTCGGCAGCGCCCAGCCGGACCGGGAACACATTTGTGAACCAACCGACCGTCGTCGAGGTGTCCACCCCGACCGCGTCGGGACCGTCCGCGCCGACGATCGCGTCTTCACGCCCGTGCCCCTCCAGCGCCACCAGTACCCCATCACCGGCCGGCCGGCCCTGACGGATTCTCCATGACGTCAGCGTCAAAGTCAGTGCGGTCAAAAGGAATTCCCGCACACCGATGCCGGTCCCGCCGGAACCTACCTTGTCCAGCATCATTCGGGTCTCGCTCACCTCGCTGCGTGCTTCGGTCACCCGCAACGATGCCCACGTGTCGCATGCCGGGTCGGGCATCCTGGCGCCCAATGCGGGGTCCGGCCCATCCAGCTGCGTGAGCCAGTAATCGCGCTGCGCATTTATTCGGGTGTCGCGGGACCGCCGCTCCAGCAACAGCGACCACTGCCGATAGGTTGTGTATTCCCCTGGCAGAGAGACCTTTTCCCGGTCAGCGAGCTGGGCCCATGCGGCGGAAAGACCGGCCACCAGCACATACCAGGACACTACATCCGTTGCGAGATGATGCACCGAAAGCAGCAGGCAACCGCCTTCGGGACCAGGGGCATCGCACCACAACGCCTTGACCATGGCACCTACGAACGGGTCGATGCTGTCGATCACCGCGCCGGCATGGTCGGCCAGAGTTTTGTCGACCGGACCTGACACTCGGGTGAGGATGTCTTCCGCCCGTATCACGCCTGGCGGTCTGCTGGTCAGCCGATACCCGGCATCGACGGCCTCAAGCCGGGCGCGCAGCATGTCGTGGCGATCCAACACCGCCTGCACCACGGCGTTTAGTTGTCCGGCAACGATATCGGGTGGCAGCCTGATGAGGAGCGACTGGCTGAATCGGCGGAAGTTGCCGTGCTCATACATCCACGACACGATCGGCACCGGGGCGATCTCGCCAAACCGCTCGGGGCCATGCCGCGGGTCGTCGCGAATTCCCTTCTCGTCCAGGTCGATCGCGGCAGCGAGTTCGCGGATCGTGTCGCACTCCAACATCAACCTGGCCCGCAGTGCGATGCCGTGACGGCGGGTGGCTTGCACGACCGACAGCGCCACGATGCTGTCCAGGCCCATTTGCAAAAAGCCCGTGGTTACGTCGACGCCCGTAGCGCCTAAGACGTCGGTAAACGCCCGGGCCAGCGCCACCTCGGTCGGCGTCGCCGGCGCGGTCGCCGGACCGTCAGCGACATAGGTTGCCGCCAGAGCGTTTTCGTCGATCTTGCCGTGCGGGGTCAGCGGCAACTCGTGGAGGATGACGATGTGATGCGGGACCAGGTAGCGCGGGAGCCGACTGACCAGCATCGAACGTAGTTCTGCCTCCGACGGCGGATTCGCCCCGCCTGCCACATACGCCGTGAGCCGGGTACCACTGGCGTGGCTGCGCGCTGTTACGTGCGAACCACGCACTCCGTGGTGGCTGTTGAGAACCGCTGCGATCTCACCCGGTTCGACGCGGAAACCGCGGATTTTCAGCTGGTCGTCGGTGCGCCCGAGAAACTCCAGACCGCCATCGGGCATGCGGCGCACCACATCTCCGGTGCGGTACATCCGGGTGCCACTCCCGTTCGGCTCGGCGACGAAGCGTGCGGCAGTCTCGGCTGCGCGTCCGAGGTAGCCACGCGTCAATTGCTCGCCGGCCAGGTACAACTCGCCGGCGACGCCGTCAGGTACCAGCCGCAGCCAGGAGTCCATGATGTACGCGCGAGTGGTCCGAGTGGGACGTCCGATGGACGGTCGTGGATGCTCGGTGACGCTGGCAACGACGGCCTCGACCGTCGTCTCGGTGGGCCCGTAACAGTTGAATGCCGTCATACCCGTTTCAGCACAGCTCTGCTGGATCTTCCGCCAGCCCGTGGCGCGCAGGGCTTCGCCGCCGAGCGCGAGAACCGCCAGCGGCACTCGGTCCAGCAGTCCCGCGTTGTGCAGCTGGGCGAACATCGACGGCGTGGTGTCGATCATGTCCAGGCCGAATCGGTCGATCGTTTCGACCAGCGCCTCGGCATCACGCTGACGGTCGTCGTCGACGATGTGCACCGAATGGCCGTCGAGCAAGGCCGCCAACGGCTGCCAGGCTGCGTCGAAGGTGAACGACCAGGCATGAGCGACGCGCAGCGGCCGCCCGATCCGCGCGGCTGCCGGCCGGAGGACGCGCTCGATATGGTCGTCGGCGTAAGCCGAGAGCGCGCGGTGGGTGCCGATGACGCCCTTCGGGTTGCCGGTGGTGCCCGAGGTGAACACCGCGTACGCCGCATGCTCCGGCGGGACGGCGGTCGCCCGGTAAGCTGCCCGGTAATCGGCGGCCGGGTCGGCGGCGACCGAGGCGGTGAACAGTTCCTCGTCGACGACGGCCACCGGCGACGTTTGGCGCAGGATCTCGGCGACACGCTCACCGGGCATCGCCGGATCCAGCGGGACGATCATGCCGCCGGCCTTGAGGATCGCCAGCAACGCAGCCACGTACTTCGGACCCCGGGACAGCACGATCGCGACCGGGCTCTCGCCACCCACGCCCGCACGGCGCAGGACAGCGGCCAGCCGGTTGGCGAGCGCGTCGAGCTCGCCGTAGGTCAGCTGACCTTCCGCCCAGCTGACCGCGACCGAATCAGCCTTGGCCGCGGCGATCTCGGCGAACCGGGTATGCACCGCGACTTCCGGCGTGCTGGCGCTGGGCAGATTGAGGGTGGTCCAATCGGGCTCGCCGTCGACCCGGACGTCGACGTCGCGCAGCGGGGTGTCCCATCCGCTGACCAAGCGCTGCACCACGGCCAACAGCAGGCCGCCGAGGTCTTCGGGCGCCGTCGTGCCCAACGCACCGTCGAGCACCTCCACCAGCACAGTGAGCTCACCGGTACTGAGGTACGCGGCGATGGTCACTGGGAAGTGCGACAAACTCTCCAACGCCACGGGGCGGAAGGTCGCCCCGTTTGCGACGAACTCCGCGCCGCCCACGACCTCGCCGGGAGGGAGGTTCTCGTACACCAACAAGGTGTCGAACATTTCACCGACACCGGCGACTGAACGCAGCTCGGCGTGTCCCAGATAGCTGTGGTCCCGCAATACCGTGAATTCGCGTTGCAGCTCAACACATTGCGCCCCAACAGTTTGCCGGGGGTCCAGCCGTACCCGCAGCGGCACGGTGTTGATGAACATGCCGACCATCGTCTCCACGCCCGATAGTTCGCTGGGCCTGCCGGCCACCGTCACACCGAACGCCACGTCGCTGCGATCAGTGAAAGCTGACAGTATTGTGGCCCAGGCCATTTGAACAAGAGTGTTGAGTGTGACGCCGCGCGAGCGGGCGGTTCCGGCGAGCGCCGCGGTGGCGTCACGGTCGAGGCGCAATTCGGTACGGCGCGGAATACCCGTGCGCGGCGGGGTTGCGGTCAGCGCCGGCGACAGCAGCGTCGGGCCGTCCAAACCATTCAGGTGCTTCGCCCACGACGCGCGGCTGGCCGTCTCGTCCCGGCCGGCCAGCCAGCCGATGTAGTCGCGGTACGGCCGCGGCGGTGGCGGCAACGCAGCGGTGTCGCCACCAGCCCGATACAGGGCGAGCAGCTCGGAGACGAAAAGCGGCAACGACCATCCGTCGATGACGATGTGGTGCGCGACGATCACCAGATGCCAGTGGTTTTCCGGTAATTCGATGAGCAGGAGCCGGATCAGCGGCCCACGGCCCACGTCGAAACGGCGTCGGCGCTCCTGGGTTTCCAGCGCCTCGACCTCGTCGGGGTCGGCGCGCACACACCGCCAGGGCAGCTCGACACTGGTCGGTATCACCTGCACCGGCCGGCTCAGGTTGCCATGGATGAAGCTTGCCCGTAGGTTCGGGTGCCGGGTCAGCATCGATGCAGCGCACTCGCGCAGCAATGAGACGTCGAGCGGCCCGATGACGTCGGCCGCCATCGCGATGACGTACGGGTCGGCCTCGCCGGACTCCGGATCGGCGAGCGTCGCCATCGAGAACAGCCCCTGTTGCAGCGGGCTGAGCGCCATCACATCCTCGATGGCCGGTCGCGCGCCTGCGCGCGTCACGGCTGATCGCCCCACGACGAGGTCAGGGCCGCCAGTTCGGCGGAGGAAAGCCCTGACGTGCTCATCGGTTCGTGATGCCTGTCGTCCGGCTCGATCTCGGCTTGCGACTTGGCGTCGAGCGCGGTGGCGAGTTCATTCAGCACGGGATGCTCGAAAACCATCCGCGGGGTCAGCGCCATCCCGCCATCCCGGGCCTGTGCGGCCACCCGCACCGCCAGGATGCTGTCTCCGCCGAGGTTGAAGAAGTCGTCGTAGCGCCCGACTTCTTCCACGTCGAGTAGGTCGGTGAGGATGGCCGCCAAGGCGCGCTCAGTGGCGGTGTCGGGCGGCTCGGCCGGACCAGTGACCGGTACCGCCTGCGCGGGTCGTGCAGGCCTTTCGGTGTCAGCCAGCAGTTCCAGTTGGCCGCGGGCATCCCACACTCCGCGCTCTCCATTGCGATAGATCCTCGAACCCGCTTGCGCGGCAAAGGGGTCAGCGACGAATCGGGTCGCCGTCAGCGATGGCCGCGCCAAGCGGGCGCCGACGGCCGGGCCTCCGCCGTAATAGACGTCGCCCACCACGCCGACCGGGACGGGGTTCAGCGCGTCGTCGAGGAGGTATACACGTGCCGTGCCGGCGCCTACGTTAGCCTGGTCCAGAACGCGTTGTCGCTCTTGCGCACTGGCGAACTCGACCTCACGCAACGGTTGATCGGGACGGTCGGCGAACGCCTCGATGACACGGACGAGCCGCTCGGCGAACCGGGTCGCGGTGCTGCGCTGATACAACTCGGTGCGGTAGATGACCTGACCGCGGTAGCCGTCGGCCGATGCGAAGAAATTGACCGATATATCAGCGTGCGCGACGTCGAATGTCGGCTCGAGCGCGGTGAACGTGGTGTCACCGTCTGGCCCGCTCGCGACGACGCGGCCTTGGGGCAACTCTTCGCGAACGTGGACCACGACGTCGAACAGCGGATTGCGTGACAGCGTCCGTGTCGGTCTGACCGCATCCACCACCTGGTCGAATGGCAGGTCCTGATGCGCGTATGCCGCCAGCGCCATTTCCCTGGTCCGCTGCAGCACATCGCGTAACGTGGGATTTCCGCGCAGGTCGTTACGCAGCACCAGGATGTTGATGAAGAACCCGATCAACTGATCCAGCTCGGACTCGTTGCGACCTGCCACCGGGGTGCCGATGGGGATGTCCACGCTGCCACCTGCTTTGTGCAGCACCACCCCAACGGCGGCCTGCAGCAGCATGAACTCGGTGACGCCGAGCTCACGAGTCAGGGCGGCCAGCTTGTCACGGGTCGCCGCCCCCAGGCTGAACTCGACAGCGTCACCGGCACCGCTGAGTATGCCCGGGCGCGGGAAGTCCGGGCGCAGACCGGTTTCGGCGGGCAGGCCCTCGAGTTGGCCGATCCAGTAGTCGCGTTGCGGCCCGACGATACCTGCGCTGTCTTCGAGCAACGCGGCCTGCCAGACGCCGTAATCGGCGTACTGCATCGGCAGCGGTGCCCACGACGGCGCTTGCCCAGTCCTGCGGGCCCGGTAGGCGGTCAGCACGTCGGTGAACAGCACCTCGGCCGACCAGTGGTCGCCGGCGATGTGGTGCAGCAGCAGCGATAACACGGTCTGCTCCGGCGTGCTCAGCAGTGCCGCCCGAATCGGCCAGTCGGTCTCCAGATCGAAGACGTGACCCCGCTCGTCATCCAGTTGGGCTTGCAGCCAGTCCTCGCCGGTCCCGCCCGCGCGCCGGACCGTCACCTCGGCGGGGGGATGGATGATCTGGTATGGCACACCGCCTATTTCGCCGTAAGTGGTGCGCAGGATCTCGTGCCGCGCCACGACGTCGGTAATCGCTGCGGCCAATGCGTCGGTGTCGCAGGGACCACGCAGCGCCGCGGCGAAGGGAATGTTGTTGAAGGGGGTCGGCCCATCGACCCGGTAGGTGAACCAGCTGCGCATCTGAGACGATGACAGTCGCACCGGCCCGTCATGATTCACCCGCCGCAATGGCGGCCTTGACGAATTCGGGTCCAGCGTGTCGATATGTGCGGCCAGTCCCGCCACCGTCGCGAGTTCGAAGATCTCTCGCACACCGATGTCGACCTTCAACGCATTACGCACCGCCGCAACAAGTTTAGTTGCCAGCAGCGAGTGACCGCCGAGATCGAAGAATGAGTCGTCGGCGCCGACTCTATTCCGGCCGAGCAGCTCGCCGAACAATTCGGCAATGCGCTGCTCGGTTGCGGTCTCCGGTTCACGGAACTCGGCATCGGAATCGACCTCCGGCTGCGGCAGCGCGACACGGTCGATCTTGCCGTGCGCGGTGATCGGAATCTCGTCGAGCACGACGTACGCCGCGGGCAGCATGTATTCGGGCAGTGCCGCGGCCACTCGGGTGCGGATGCGGTCGACATCGACCGACTGGCTGTCCTCGCCCGCTGTGGGCGTCACGTAGCCGACCAGGCTCTTGCCCAACCCCGGTAGGTCGCTGACCACCACGACGGCCTGTCCGACGGCGGGATCGACCGAGATGGCCGCAGCGACGTCACCCAATTCGATTCGGAATCCGCGGATTTTGACCTGTTCGTCGGCACGACCGACGAACTCGATGTCGCCGTGGGCGTTGCGGCGCGCGAGATCTCCGGATCGGTACATCCGAGCACCAGGATCGAACGGATCAGCGACGAACCGCTCCGCGGTGAGTGCAGCGCGGCGATGGTATCCGTGTGCGACATGGGTTCCGCCGATGTAGATCTCGCCGATCGCGCCGACCGGCACCGGCTGCAGCGCGTCGTCGAGCAAGTGCATCGTGGTGTTGATCTTGGGGCGGCCGATCGGCACGATGCGAGTGCCCTGTGTGCCCTCCACCTTGAACCGACTGGCATTGATCACGGTTTCGGTCGGACCGTAAAAGTTGTGCAGCAGCGCGTCGAACGTGGCGTGGAATCTATCGGCCACCTCACCGGGCAGGGGCTCCCCGCCGATGGGTACCCGCTGCAACGTCCGCCACTGGCTGACACCCGGCAGCGACAAGAAGAGCCCGAGTAGGGACGGCACGAAATGCATTGCCGTGATGCCTTCGTCGTGCAACAGGTCGGTGAGATAGCCGATGTCGTTGAGCCCGCCGGGACGTGGGATCACCATCCGCGCGCCGCAGGCCAGCATGCCGAAGATCTCGGCGATCGACACATCGAAGCTGGGCGAGGCGACCTGCAGCAGCCGGTCGGTGTTGTCGACGCCGTACTCGCCCTTGAACCATACGAAGTACTCCGCGACCGGGCGGTGCGGCACTGCAACGCCCTTGGGCAGGCCGGTGGTCCCCGACGTGTAGATCAAGTATGCCGTGTTGTCCGGCCGCAGCGGCCGGACCCGATCGGCGTCGGTGGGATCGTCGGCGCGGTATCCGGCCAGCCCACCGACCGGCTCGCGCAGCACCAGTTTCGCGTCACAGTCGCCGAGGATGAACGCCAATCGGTCCTCCGGGTAGGTGGGGTCCACCGGCACATACACCGCACCGGCCTTGGCCACCCCCAACGCGGTTACGACCAGGTCTGCTGATTTGTCGAGCAGTACAGCGACCCGGTCCTCGCTGCCTATCCCCTGCTCGATCAGCCAGTGCGCCATCCGGTTTGACGCCTCATTGATGTCGCGGTAGGTCAACCGGCTGCTCTGATAAATGACGGCGATCGCATCCGGGGTCCGCGCGGCCTGCTCGGATACCAGGTCCGCGAGGGTTTTCGCCGCGGTATCGAACTTCTCTCCGTGCGACATCTCGCGCAGCCACTCGGCGTCGCGCTCATTCATCAGCGCCAGTCGGCCCAACACCGTGTCCGGCTCGGCCAATGCGGTGTCGAGCAGCACGGCGAAGTGCTCGAGCAACTGACGTACCAGGGCGGGTTCGAGAATCTCCACCAGATGTTCGGCCTCGACCAGCACACCGGTCCGGTCGAATTCGACCATGAACCCCAGCGGCAGCTGGGTCAGGTTGCTGCGCAGGTCATAACGCTTGGACTCAACACCTGGCGGGCAGAATCCACCACCATCGGGTGCCCGGAAGCCGAAGCTGACTCGGGTCAGGCGCTCGGCGCCGTAGCGGCGATCGGGGTTCAGTTCACGGACCGCGCGGTCGAGCTCGATTCGTTGGTGCGCGAACGCCCCTGTCGCCATCTCGCGGGTCGACGCCAGCAACTCGCGGAAGCTCATCGCCGACCGCGGTCGCAACCGCATGGCCACCGTGTTGCCGAAATAGCCGATGGTGTCATCGGTTCCTGCGCCGCGGTTGATCACCGGTGCGGCTACCAGGAAGTCGTCACTGTGCGTATAGCGATGCATCAGGGCACCGAACGCGGCCAGCAACACCATGTACGGGGTGCAGCCCGTCTCGGTCGCCATCGCGGTCACCGATTGGGCGGTCCCGCCGGGCAGCCGCAGCGTGCTACGGGCGGCGCGCCAGGTGGTCGGCACACTGGTTCCGGCTGGGCCGGGGAGTTCCAGCGGCTCGGGCGGATCGGCCATGACGGCGCGCCAGTAGTCGAGGTCAGCCTCCGTGGTGTCCGGTCCCGGCGGAGCCGACGGAGCTTGTTCGGGCCCCAGATCGGCGCCGCCATAAGCCCGGATGAGGTCGGTGAAGAACACCCGCCACGAGCCGTCGTCCCAGGCTATGTGGTGGGCCACCAACAGCAGCACATACTCATCGGCGGCCGTGCGCACGACCGTGATCCGCAATGGTGCGTCGGTGGAAAGATCGAAGGGGACACAGAATTCACGCTGAGCCAGCACTTCGAGGCGTAGCCGCTGAGCTTGTTCTGCCAAGCCGGTCAGGTCGTGTTGCGCCCACGCCGGGCGGAGATCCTCGTGCACCTTCGGCTGAGGCGCACCATCCTCGTCGACGGTGTAGGTGGTGCGCAGTATCCGATGTCGGTGCGCGACGTCGTTGACGGCGTCATGCAGCCGGATTAAATCAATGTCGCCGGTAATGCGGTAGGAAACACAGATATTCAGCAACGCACCACTGGGGTCGGCCATCTGTACGAACCACATTCGCGCCTGGCCGTCGGAAAGCTTTTCTGGCTCTATTTTTAAGGCGCGGGGATCCGGGCCCTCGGGCGCAGACGCGAGACCCCGGTCGGCGAGCCTGCGACGAAGCAGCTCCAATCGAGCCTCGTCGAAGCGGGTGCCGGTGTCGGCAGTCTCAGTCACGCGAAATGTCCACTTTCTCTGCTCTGTCGGAGCGCACGTCGGCACCCTCGAGTTTTTCGACGAGTTCGTCACCAGTGATTTCGCCCATCAGTGTCGCCAGGGACACCGTCCGGCCGATCATCCGCTTGAGGCGTTTGCGCAGGTCCAGCGCCAGCATTGAGTCGACGCCCAGATCGAATAGTGAGTTCTCAAGCCGCAATTCGCCGTCATGCTGCATTCCGAGCACGGCCGCCAGTTCGCTGCGCACCGCATCGGCAATCGTCACGTTGTCGACAGAGGCAGGCGCGATGACCTCGCTTGTCCGGTGCCAGAGGTCTCGCGGTTGGGATTGCCTGCCGTCCAAGAACATCTGCAACCGGACTGCATCGGCGGCGAACACCATCGGGTCGACGGAGTACTCGCACAGGCTCGCCTCGATCGCCTGCCTGGGCACCATCTGGCGGAGTCCAGAACGCTCGATGCGTGCGATCTCAGCCGCATCCGCGATGCCCCGGTCTGGTTCACCAACATTGGGGGCCTGCCACAGACCCCATTTCACGGCCACGCAGTGCCTACCCTCGGCACGTAGCTCGGCGGCCATCACGTCGAGCAAGCGGTTTGCCGCCGAGTACGCGACAACCCCGTGTCCGCCCCACACCCCCATCACCGAGGAACACAGCAGCGTTCGCGTATTCGGGCGGACTGGCCACAGCTCGATCATCTGGGCCAGGCCGAGGACCTTGGCCGCGAAGTTGTCAGCGACGGCGGCCGGCGTCAGCCCGAGAGCGGTGCCGGAGGTAGCGCTGCCCGCCGCGTGCACGATCAACGAGGCACCGGCACCGCCGTATTCGGCTGCAATCGCCGACAATTGGGCGGGATCGGTGAGGTCGCACGACGGCGACACGACCACGGTGTCATGTCGCTCCGCCAGCGCCGCCAGCACACTCGGGTCCGCGGCGCGGCGGCTCAGCAGCACGATGCGCCGCGCGCCATGCTCGGCGAGATACCGAGCGTAGTGCAAACCGATGGCGCCGACACCACCGGTGATGACGACGTCGTCGAGGACACCGGAATCCAATGGCCACTCCGGGGCGGCCGGGGCATCGCCGAGTGTCCGTTCGAACAGCGCGTACCCGCTTCCGCAGCTGCGCAGCGCGGTCTCAGAGGTGCCGGCTAACAACGCCTCGACCACCGCAGCACCGGCGGCCTGCGCCACGTCCCACGACGGCAAGTCCAGGTGGCTGAAAACCTGGTCTGGATACTCGAATCCGATGCTGCGGTGCATTGCAGCCAGCGCCGCCGGGCCGGCCGAGGGCACCGGCTCCGCTTGGCCGACCCGCTCAGCGCCCACGGTGACCAGACAGACCGTTTGGCAGCGTGGACCGATCTCGGTCGGATAGTGGAGCAGACCCTTCCCAATAAGGCCGGTGAGCTCATGGGCGGCCCGCCCTGCGTCGGCGTATTCGAAGGCGGGCGCAATCACAATGACCATCTCCGCATCCTGTGGTGCGCTCAGCTCGGCCGCGGGGTGCGAATCGATCGCAGCACGCAAAGGCTGAGCGAGCACGCCGTCACCGAGGTCACACACAGTGACGAGTCGGGGAGGTCTTGCCACCGGCATGGACGGCGGTGCCATCTGCTCCCACCGCTCCACCGCAACGGTCAATCCGGCGGTCGGTCCGGGCATCGAAGGCAGCGGCTCTGGGTGCGCCCACATCGGGATTGCGCGCATCGGCGCGTTCGGAAATCCGTGCAAACCAACGTCGCCATTGGTCGCACTGTCCAGGTAGTCACCCCAGGCGTACCCAGGATCAGCCACCGCCGCGGTGACGATGTTCGCCGAAAGCGCGTCGGCCAACGGTTCGTCGCGGCGCGCCGAGCCGACCAGCACTGCCGGGCCTTCCGGCAGGTCCGCCTCGAAGGTCTGAGCAATCGAGAACAACAGCGCGGGGTGGGCCGACAGCTCGATGAACGACCCCGCACCGCAACGGATCGCCGACTCAAATGCGCGGTCCAATCGCACCGTATTACGCAAGTTCGCATACCAGTAGTCGCCGAAGGGTGTGTCCGGCGCCACCACGTCGCCGGTGGTGCCGCCGATGAATTGCACCGGGGCCTCGGCGAATTCTGCGGCGGGCAACCGCTCTCGCAATTCGTCGCGGAGCTGCTCGAGCAGGCTGGTGTGCCCCGGGAAGCCCGCGGTGATCTCGCGGGCGAACTGACCTCGGGAGCGAACCACGTCGACGATGGCCAGCACCGCGTCGCGATCGCCCGACACCGCGACGGTCGAGGCGGAGTAGACCACGGACAGCTCCACCCAGCCGTCGGTGGCCGCGATCAGCGCCCCGGCCGCCTGCGCGCTAATGCCCAGCGTCGCCATCGCGTAGCAGCCCGGAAGGCGGTCCACCACGCTGGCACGGGCCGCGACCACGGCGGCGGCATCGGACAATGTGATGCTTCCGGCGATATAGGCCGCGGCGACCTCACCGAGACTCTGACCAATGGTGGGGTCGGGAAGCACACCGCAAGAGCGCCAGACCTCCGCCAGGCAAACGGCGTGGACGAATTGTGCGCCTTGGATCTCGATTTCAGAAAAGGTCTGCAAATCGTCCGCAGCCGTCAGGTAGCGCAGCGGCGACTCGATGCCAGCGGCCTCGAATGCTGCGACGCAGCTATCGGTCGCAGTCCGATAGCTCGGGAGCGTCTGGTACGCAACGGTGCCCATGCCCGGCCAATGACTACCCTGACCGGGAAACACGAACGCCTGTCGGGGGGCCAAACTCAGCGCCGACCTGGCGACCAGCGAATGCTCGCGCCCGGCGGTCAGCGCACGCAACCCGTCGATGAGCTCGAGCCGGTCCGCGGAACGCAGCACCGCGCGATACCGCCGGACTCGTCGGGTCCTGCGCAGCTGTCGGGCCACCTGGGCCACAGTCGTTTCCGGAAAGCGGTCGAGGTAGTCGGCGATCGCCCGGGCATCCACCGAGACGAGTTCCTCGGCGTGGGCGCTGAGCAGTACCGGGATCCGCCCGTCGGGCAGTCGTTTGAGAGCCATCAGGCGACCTTGCGCCTGGATGCGTTCGCGGTGTCAGGCATCGAGACGATCAGATGTGCATTGGTGCCGCTCATCCCGAACGCGGATACCGCCGCGGTTCGCCACCCATCGACGGCCTGCCACGGCGTCAGCTTGTCCGCTAACCGCATACCTTGGCTCTCCCAGTCTATTTCGCGGCTCGGTTCGTCGACCTGCAGAGTCGGAGGTACCGCGGCGTGTTCAGCGGACAGGATGACCTTAGCCAGACCCAGCGCGCCCGCCGCGGCCTGCGCATGCCCGATGTTGGATTTGACCGATCCCAACAGCGGTCCGCGTCCAGCCGGCGCAGTGCCGTAACTGGCCACCAGTGACAGCAGTTCGGTGCGGTCACCGAGCCGGGTTCCAGTGCCGTGCCCTTCGACCATCCCGACGTCAACGGGCTCAACCTTGGCCTGCGCGATGGCGCGCCGGAACAGTCGCAGCTGCGCGTCGCCGCTGGGCGCCGTCAGCCCGTTGCTGCGCCCATCGGAGTTCAGGCAGCTGGCACGCACCTCGGCGAGGATGCGACGCCCGTCGGCGACTGCCCTGGACCGGCGCTGCAGTACGAACATGGCCGCGCCCTCCGCCCAGACGGTTCCGCTGGCATGCGCGCTGTACGCTCGGCAGTGGCCGTCATCTGACAGCGCATGTTGCCTGGAGAACTCGACGAAATAGCCTGGGGTACCCATCACGCAAACGCCGCCGGCCAGCGCGAGGTCGCAGTCGCCGGCCCGGATCGCCTGAACCGCGGTGTGAAACGCCGCCAGCGCTGACGAGCACGAGGTGTCAATTGTCAGCGCGGGCCCCGCCAGGTCCAGCGTGTAGGCAATGCGCCCCGAAATGACACCCAGCGACGTCCCGCTGATCAGATGCCCACTGTGGTGCGAGAACTGGGAAAGACCGGGACCATATTCGAGCGCAGATGCCCCGACATAACAGCCCACATCGTGGCCGGCCAGATCATCGGGGTTGATCCCGCTGTTCTCCAGGCTGCGCCATGCGAGTCGTAACGCGACTCGCTGCTGCGGGTCCATGGCCATCGCTTCGCGCGGTGAGATGCGAAAAAACTCTGGATCGAATGTGGTTGCGCTGGAGAGGAATCCACCCAGGTTGTGGATAGGCTTGAACCCGTCCCGGCGCGACCCGTCAAACAACTCGCGAAGTGCCCAGCCTCGATCGGTGGGGAACGGGCCAAGTCCCTCCCGCTGTTCGGACAGCAATGCCCAAAAGCCGTCGGCGGTTTCGACCCCACCAGGTGCTTCGACCGCCAGCCCGACGATGACGACCGGGTCGTTATCGGGCATCGGCGCTCACCATCCGGGCCACGGCGTCGAGGTGATCGTTGAGGTAGAAGTGACCGCCGTCGAAATGCGACAGCGTGAATCGGCCGGATGTGTGGCTCTCCCAGCTAGCTAACATCTCTCGGCTGATGCGGTGGTCGCGGTCACCACCGAACGCATGGATGTCGGCGCGGATGCGCACATCCGGTGGGCACGAATAGCCGCTCAAGGCCCGGTAGTCGGCCTGCACCGCCTTGACCAGCAGTTCGACGAATTCCTCGTCCTCCAACAGCACGGGATCGGTGCCGCCAAGGTCGACCATGTCTGCCAGCACATCACTATCGCTGGTCGGCAGCGGTCCGGACGCGGCGACCGTCGACGGAGCCTGGCCGGCCGAAGCCCACAGCGCGCGCACCGGCACTCCGTTGCGTTCGGCGATGCGGGCGAACTCGAAGGCCACCACCGCTCCCATGCAATGGCCGAACAGACTCAGTGGAGCCGCCGCACGCCAGTCGCCTGCCTGAAACAGCTCGAGCGCCAGCGCACCGATGCTGTCTGCTGCAGGGTGGCTCCGTCGATCGGCCCGCTGCGGATACTGCACCACGAAAGCGTCAACATCGTTGGCCGCCAAGGTTTTAGCAAGCGATCGATAGGCCGCGGCGGCCCCGCCGGCGTGCGGGAACACCACCACCGAGCCCCGCGCAGTACTACCGGTGAACCGCTTCACCCAGGGTTGGAATTCCAACGGCACCGGTTGGGTTGTTGTCTCGGCGCCGCCCCTCGCATCTGGCGTTGCATCGGCAGCGGCATCGAGCGCGGACATCACGTCGACACTGTCCATATCCGCGATTTCCAGGTACACGTCGGCTACCTGCTCGAGTCGGTCGCCATTGGATTCTCGGCTGATGAGCAACTGGGCCAGTGTGTTCGCGGTCCTGGCGGCGAAGACATCGGCGACCATCAGGCTGGCCGAATCGAGCCACTGTCGGATACGGGCCACGGCCTCCGTGGCAAGCACGGAATCGGCGCCGAGGGAAAAGAAGTCGCCGTGCACCCCCACCGCGTCGACGTCACGGCCCAGGACATCCGCGACGATGTGGCACAGCGCCCGCTCCAACTGCGTTCGCGGCGCCTCATAAAGCGCTGACTTGTCGCCGGACTGCTCGGCCGACGCCTGGGCCAGCAGGGCGGTGACCGCCTTACGGTCGATCTTGCCGCCATCGGTGAAGGGGATGCGCTCTACCAGCGATATGTGGCGCGGAATCATGTGCGCGGGAACGAAGTCGGCGAGTACCTGGCGA
>Ga0209693_10000540_pt1 | contig 15475 bp, 10 predicted proteins | sample HubBroMetageWRM3_FD_188345 | JGI IMG/M metagenome (GOLD analysis project Ga0209693, IMG submission 188345) | Warmed soil microbial communities from the Hubbard Brook experimental Forest, New Hampshire - Hubbard Brook CCASE Soil Metagenome WRM 3... | ecosystem: Environmental > Terrestrial > Soil...
CGGCGCAAAACCAGCGATACGCAGTAACCCGCGCAACACCATTGCGCTCAGCCCACGCCGCCAGATCCATACACCCGTTCCTACAGCACACCACCGACATTTAGGTTTGGTACGTGCCCGCGGACGGCCGAGACCACCGACTGGAACACCCTTGGCGATTCCTGGATTTTGAGTGGCCGTCCGCGGGCACGGTCTTAAGACCGGCCGGTGTCCCTGTTTGGGAACTTGAAGCCGCTGCGGTCAGCGGACTTCTGCTTCAGGAATGTCTGGGCTATGCCCGTCGGACTTTGGACCGCGGCCCCTGCTAATCGGCTGAAAGGATGTTCGTGGAACTGATTTTAGGTATCGACCTGGCTTGCCGGGCTGCTCACCAGGCCTCGCTGGCTGGCCCCGATGGGACGTTCGTGTGGACCGGACGAAAGTTCTTCACCCGGCCCGCCGAACTCGAGAAACTGTGGAAGCAGATCACACTGGGCGAACACGACACCCTGCGTGTCGTGATGGAGCCGACCCGCAACGCATGGGCCCCGGTCGCGTCCTGGTTTCGCCGGCGCGGCGCCCGGATCTCGATGGTGCCCACCACCGAGTCCGCGGACCTGCGCGCCTACTACTCCAAGCACACCAAAAACGACCACCTGGACTCCAAACTTTTGGCCCGGCTGCCGCTGCTGCACCCCGAAGGGCCACGCGAGCACACCGGCAACGGTCCCGCTGAGCCGCTGCGGCGAATCGTCAAGATCCGCTCGTCAATCCTCAAGCGCCGCACCGCGGTCTTCCAGCGCCTCGACGCCCTGCTGGAGCTGCTCGGCCCGGCCTGGTATGACGCGCTGGGCTCCAACTATGGCAAGGCCGCGCTGGCGCTGCTGGCCCGCTACGCCGACCCGCACACCCTGATCCGTCTCGGCCACGCCCGGCTGACCCGGTTCCTGATCCGCCACTCCCGCGGCGCCTGGCGCGAACAGCACGCCACCATGCTGTTGGCCGCCGCCCAAGAATCGCTGCAGCTGTGGGGCGCTGGCCCCGACGCGGCAATCGACTTCGCCGAGCTAGCCGCCGACATCGCTGTCGAAGCCGAGCAGGCCCAGATGCTGACCGAGCAGATCGACGATCTCGACGAACGCTGCGCCAACCTCTACGCCGAGGCCGACCCCACCGGGATCATCGCCTCAGCACCCGGTGTCGGGCCGGTCACCAGCGCCGTCATCGCCGGCCGCATCGGCGACCCGCACCGGTTCCACTCACTGGCCGCCATCCGCGCCTATTCCGGGCTGGTCCCCAAGCTCAACCAATCCGGACAAGCACAACACCAGCACGGGCTCACCAAAGCCGGCGACCCCCTACTGCGCGAAGCACTCTTCACCGCCGCCGACCAGGCCCGCAAGACCGACCCCCAACTAGCCGCGAAATACACGCGGCTCATGGCCACCGAACGACACCACGACTCGGCGATCTGCCACATCGCCACCCTGCTGCTCACCCGCATCGCGACCTGCTGGCGCGCCGGGGAACACTACGTGCTGCGTGACACCGACGGCCGCACCATCACACCCGAACAAGGACGCCAAATCGTCCGCGCCCACCACGCAGTCGACAAGCAGACCCGCATCAAGGCCGCCAACACCCGCCAATCCCAGCGCCGCAAAGGCAGGACGGGCCGGGAACAACAGGAGTCGCCAAGCGCTCCAGTTCTCCGGCCCGACAACACGAGCATAAACACCGTCGAAGTCGCTTGACACCTCTTAGGAACTCAACTACCGACCACTCGCAAAGCAACAGCTGACAGCCCTTGAACTTGGTCATCGAAATGGGCCTATCTCAAGTGATTTCGTAGCGCAATATTCCGATATTCAGCGAACAGTTGTTTATTGAACACGGCGATGGGGAACCCGGTGGCAACCGTGTTCTCACCTGAGTCTCGGTAATTTCAACAGAGCGCGGGAATGACTATGGGTTCGACGCTTCGCAGCTTCACTCGATGGAGCAAAGCGCCTGCCAAAGGCGTCCAGACCGCCAAGTCCTGGGTCAACGTGCCGCGCGGTTTAGCGGCCCGCGCGACCACCCCGTTGCTGCCCGACGACTATCTCAAGATGCTCAACCCGCTGTGGTCGGCGCGCGAATTGCGCGGCCTGATCGTCGACGTACACCCAGAAACGGCCGACTCGGCGACCGTGACGATAAAACCGGGCTGGGGCTTTTCCGGTAACTATCTTCCTGGACAGTACGTCGGAATCGGATTGCGTATTGACGGCCGTTGGCATTGGCGCTCGTATTCATTGACGTCGATTCCACAGCGCGACAACAAGAACATCACGATCACCGTCAAGGCCACCCCCGAGGGCTTTCTGTCGACGCATCTGGTCAACGGCGTAGCACCGGGTACCGTCGTGCGATTGGCCGCTCCGAAAGGCGAGTTCGCCTTGCCCGACCCGCCGCCGGCCAAGATCCTGTTCATCACCGCGGGCAGCGGAATCACCCCGGTGATGGCCATGTTGCGCACCCTGGAGTCCCGCGGCCAAGAGGCCGACATCGCCCATATTCACTCAGCGCCCAGCCCGGACGCCGTGATCTTCCACGACGAGTTGCGCGTGCTCGAAAAATCTCAGCCTGGTTATCGACTTCACTTGCAGCTCACCGAAACCCAGGGCAAGGTCGATTTCGGCGAACTCGCCGGGATCGTGGCCGACTGGCAGGACCGTCCCGCGTGGGTGTGCGGCCCGCCCGCACTGCTGGACACGGTTGAACATGTCTGGAAGAGCGCCGATCTGCAAGATCTCCTACACACCGAGCGCTTCACCATCGCCGCCACCGACAAGGGCGGCGAAGGCGGAAAGGTCTCCTTCTCGATATCCGATAAGAACATCGAAATCGACGGTGCCACATCGCTTTTAGAAGCCGGCGAGAAGGTCGGGATTCAGATGCCGTTCGGGTGCCGAATGGGTATCTGCCAGACCTGCGTACTTCCGCTGGAATCAGGGCACGTGCGCGACTTCAGGTCCGGGATTGAACACGGCGAAGGCGACCGCATCCAAACATGCATCTCCACGGCATCCGGAGACTGCACCATCAAAATTTGAGGGGGAACTGATGGCAATCACCGATATCAAGGAATATGCCCACCTGACCACCGAAGATGTCGAGCAGCTCGCACAGGAGTTGGATGCGATCCGCGCCGACATCGAGGAATCACGCGGTGAGCGCGATGCCCGCTATATTCGACGATCCATCCAACTGCAGCGCGCGTTGGCCGCCGGTGGGCGAATTGCGTTGTTCGCCAGCCGAAACAAGCTGGCGTGGATCACCGGCACCGCCATGCTCGCCACTGCCAAAATCATCGAGAACATGGAGCTGGGGCACAACATCACCCACGGCCAGTGGGACTGGATGAACGACCCGGAGATCCATTCGACTGAGTGGGAGTGGGACAGCACCTGCCCGAGCGTGCAGTGGAAGCATTCGCACAACTACATCCACCACAAGTACACGAACATCGTCGGCCTCGACGAGGATGTCGGCTACGGGATCATGCGCGTCACCCGCGATGAGCCGTGGGAGCGCTGGATGCTGGGTAACCCGATTTACAACCTGTTGCTCGGCACCTTCTTCGAGTGGGGAGTCGCTTTGCACCACGTCGAGACGGCGAAGATCCGCCACAAGGAAAAGACCTGGGCCGAAGCGCGGAAGGATCTGCGGGTGATCGGCAAGAAGGTGGCCAAGCAGTCCGGCAAAGACTACTTGGTGTTCCCCGCACTGACTGGACGCAATTGGAAGCACACCTTAAAGGCCAACATGACCGCCAACCTGATCCGCAACTACTGGGCCTACATGGTGATCTTTTGCGGCCACTTCCCGGACGGCGCAGAGAAATTCACGGTCGAGGAGTTTGAGAACGAGACGCCGGGGGAGTGGTATCTACGCCAGATGCTCGGATCGGCGAACTTCAACGCCGGACCTTTGATGGCGTTCATCAGCGGCAATCTGTGCTATCAGATTGAACACCATCTCTTTCCGGATCTGCCCAGCAATCGCTACGTCGAGATCGCGGTGCGCGTCCGTGCGCTGTGCGAGAAGTACGATCTGCCCTACACCACGGGATCCATTGGACGGCAATACTGGCAATCGTTCTGGACAATCCTGAAACTGGCTTTGCCCGACAAGCTGCTCAAGGCGACATCCGAAGACGCACCGGAGACTCGTTCGGAGTTGAAGTTTCGCATCCGCGACGGACTGCGGGAGAGTTTCGTCGATCCCGAGACGGGTAAGCGACGGGGCTTGCGTACGGCGCTGCGAGAGTTAGGGGCGGCGTAACTCACGGTCGGCTGATCACGCCCGACGGGACGCGAGGTTGACCGCCGGTAAGGTAACCCTTAGTTTGTGGGGGTAGCTTGCTCGAGTCGGAGCTCACTGCCGTGGGAGAGGACCACTGATGGCGCGCGGGTTCCAGGGTGCGATGTTGCGGCGTTTCGGCGCCCGCGACCACACGGCAACGGTCATCGAGACGGTCCGCATCGCTCCGCACTTCGTGCGGGTACGGATGGTGTCGCCGACGTTGTTCGAAGACGCCGAGGCCGAACCCACGGCATGGCTGCGATTCTGGTTCCCCGATCCGGACGGTTCGGACACCGAGTTCCAGCGTGCTTACACGATCTCCGAAGCAGACACCGCTGCCGGGCGCTTCGCGGTCGACGTGGTGCTGCACGACCCCGCGGGCCCGGCTTCGAAATGGGCGCGCACCGTTGCACCCGGCGCGGCGATCGCCGTGATGTCGCTGATGGGCTCGTCACGGTTCGATCCGCCCGAAGAGCAGCCGGCCGGCTATCTGATGATCGGTGACTCGGCATCGATCCCGGGGATCAACGGGATCATCGGAACGGTTCCCGACGATGTCCCGATCGAGCTCTACCTCGAGCAACACGACGACGACGACACGTTGATCCCACTCGCGAAACACCCCCGACTGCAGGTGCATTGGGTTGTGCGCCGCGACGAGAAATCGCTGGCCGAGGCGATCGAGAGCCGGGAATGGTCGGATTGGTATGCATGGGCGACACCCGAGGCCGCGACACTCAAGCACGTCCGGAAGCGGCTGCGCGATGCGTTCGGGTTCCCCAAGTCCGAGGTGCACGCGCAGGCGTATTGGAACGCCGGCCGCGAGATGGGGATCAGCCGAGGTGGCGAGCCGGACACCGTCCACGACGTCGCTCCGGCGCCCAATGGCGCTCAGCCGGAAAGTGTTGCGACACAGACAGAACCGGCAGCAGCCGGGCCCGGGGAAGCGCCCCGCGGCAGCTGGCGTGCCCGGGCCGCGGGCCGATTGCTCGCGCCGCAGCGGTCCGCGCTGATCGTCTCCGGTGTGCTGCAGGCCGTGGTCACGCTGGTGCAACTGGCGCCGTTCGTCCTGCTGGTCGAGCTGGCCCGGCTCCTGGTTTCGGGCGCCGCGGCGTCCCGATTGTGGGAGGTCGGAGTCGCTGCCGTTTCGCTGCTGGGCTTGGGCACCGTGCTCGGTGCCGCTCTCACGTTATGGCTGCACGTTGTCGACGCGCGGTTCGCAGGCGACTTGCGCTCGCGGCTGTTGGGCAAGATGTCTCGGCTGCCGCTGGGCTGGTTCACCGCGCGGGGGTCGGGCTCGATCAAGCAACTGGTGCAGGACGACACATTGTCACTGCACTATCTGGTCACCCACGCCATACCGGACGCGGTGACCGCGATCGTCGCGCCGGTGGCGGTACTGGTCTATCTGTTCGTCGTCGACTGGCGAGTGGCGCTCGTCCTGTTCGTGCCCGTCCTGGTCTACCTGGTGTTGACCTCGTCCCTCGCGATTCAGTCCGGCCCGCGCATCGCTCAAGCGCAGCGGTGGGCCGAGAGGATGAACGGGGAAGCCGGCGCCTACCTGGACGGCCAGCCGGTGATTCGCGTTTTCGGCGGTGCGGCAGCGTCGAGCTTCCGGCGCCGCCTGGACCAGTACGTCGGATTCCTGATCGCCTGGCAGCGCCCGCTGGCCGGCAAGAAAACCCTGATGGATCTGGTCACCCGCCCAGCCACCTTCCTGTGGCTCATCGCGGCCACCGGCACCTTGCTGGTGGTAACCCACCAGATGGATGCGGTAAATGTGTTGCCGTTCTTGTTGTTGGGCACCACATTCGGTGTCCGATTGCTCGGCATCGCCTACGGGGTGGGCGGTATCCGCGCCGGCATGCTGGCCGCCCGGCGTCTGCAAGTCGCGCTCGACGAGCCCGAACTCGCGGTGCGAGCGCAGGAAGCGCCCGAAGATTCGTCGGCGACAGTGGTGTTCGACCATGTCAGCTTCGGCTATCACCCCGGCGTTCCGGTGATCCACGACGTGTCGCTGACGCTGCGGCCCGGTACCGTTACCGCGCTCGTCGGCCCGTCCGGATCCGGGAAGTCGACGCTGGCCGCCCTGCTGGCCCGCTTCCACGATGTCGACCAGGGTGCGATATGCGTTGGGGGACAAGATATTCGGTCACTGACGGCCGACGAACTATACACCCGAGTCGGTTTCGTGCTGCAAGAAACGCAGCTCGTCCATGGCACCGTCGCGCAGAATATCGCGCTGGCAGTCCCCGATGCCACCGCCGATCAGATCCAGGCCGCGGCCCGCCAGGCACAAATACACGACCGGGTCCTTCGGCTGCCGGATGGCTACGACACCATGCTGGGCGCGAGCGCCGCGCTGTCCGGCGGGGAAAGGCAACGCCTGACCATCGCCCGCGCCATTCTCGCCGGCACCCCGGTCCTGATTCTCGACGAGGCCACGGCGTTCGCCGATCCGGAGTCGGAATACCTGGTGCAGCAGGCGCTCAACCGGCTGACCCAGGATCGCACCGTGTTGGTGATCGCCCATCGACTGCACACCATCACCCGGGCCGACCAGATCGTGGTGCTCGATCACGGCCGGATCGCCGAACGCGGAACCCACGACGAGTTGCTCGCCGCGGACGGACGCTACCGCCGGCTGTGGGACACCGGCCACGGCGACGCGGTAGCCGTAACTGCTGCGCACGAGGTGGCGCGATGATCCGCACCTGGATAGGGCTGGTGCCGGGCGACCGCCGCGGCAAGTTGGTCACCTACACCGTGCTGGCTCTGGTCTCGGTGTTGGTCCGGGCGGTGGCCGCCGTGCTGCTGGTCCCGCTGGTTGGCGCGTTGTTCAGTGACTCACCGCAACGCGCGCTGGTCTGGCTGGGCTGGCTCACCGCCGCGACCGTGACCGGGTGGGTGATCGACACCGCGATCGCGCGGATCGGCTTCGATCTGGGTTTCGCCGTGCTCGACCGCACCCAGCATGACGTGGCCGACCGGCTCCCGGCTGTACGGCTGGATTGGTTCACCGCCGAGAACACGGCAACGGCACGGCAGGCGATCGCCGCGACCGGGCCGGAGCTCGTCGGTCTCGTCGTCAACCTGCTGACGCCGCTGATCACCGCGATTCTGCTGCCGGCGGCCATCGCACTGGCCCTGCTGCCGGTCTCCTGGCAGCTCGGCGTGGCCGCGCTGGCCGGCGTGCCGTTGCTGCTGGGGGCGCTATGGGCTTCCGCACGCCTGGCACGTCGCGCTGACGCGGCGGCCGGGGAAGCCAATAGCGCGCTCACCGAGCGGATCATCGAGTTCGCCCGAACCCAGCAGGCGTTGCGCGCTGCGCGGCGTGTCGAGCCGGCCCGCAGTCTGGTGGGCTCCGCGCTGGCCGCGCAGCGCAGTGCGACGATGCGGCTGCTCGGCATGCAGATCCCGGGCCAGCTGCTGTTCAGCGTTGCCAGCCAGCTGGCTCTGATCGCGCTGGCGGGCGCCACCACTGCGCTGACGGTGAACGGCACGCTCACCGTGCCGGAGGCCATCGCCCTGATCGTGGTGATTGCCCGCTACCTGGAGCCCTTCACCACCGTCAGCGAGCTGGCGCCGGCCCTGGAAAGCACCCGCGCCACTCTCGAGCGCATCCGCTCCGTGCTGTCCGCACCGGTAGTGGTGGCCGGAACCGGCAGGCTGCCAGACAGCGCCGCGGCCCCGCGCATCGAATTCGACAACGTCACCTTCAGCTACGACGGCGCCGCCGCGCCGGTGCTCGACGGCGTGAGCTTCGCGTTGCGGCCGGGGAGCACGACGGCGGTCGTCGGGCCCTCCGGTTCGGGCAAGAGCACCATCTTGGCGCTGATCGCCGGACTGCACGAGCCGACCCGTGGTCGTGTGCTGATCGACGGCGTCGACGCGACCACCCTGGATGCCGAGGCTCGGCGTGCGGCAAGCAGCGTCGTGTTCCAACATCCCTACCTGTTCCACGGGACGATCCGCGAAAACGTGTTCGCCGGCGACCCGGCCGCGGGCGACGATCAGTTTGGGCGGGCGGTTGGGCTGGCGCGGGTCGACGAACTCACCGGCCGACTGCCCGACGGTGCCGACACGATCGTCGGGGAAGCGGGATCGACGCTGTCGGGCGGCGAACGGCAACGGGTCAGCATCGCGCGCGCTCTGCTCAAAGCGGCGCCCGTCCTGCTGGTTGACGAGGCGACCAGCGCTCTGGACACGGAGAACGAGGTCGCGGTCGTCGACGCACTCACCGTCGACCCGCAGTCGCGCACCCAGGTGATCGTCGCGCATCGGTTGGCCAGCATTCGTCACGCCGATCGCGTCCTCTTCCTCGACAACGGCCGGGTGGTCGAGGACGGTTCGGTCGGCGAATTGCTCACCGCGGGTGGACGTTTCGATGAATTCTGGCGGCAGCGGCACGAGGCGGCCGAGTGGCACATCCTCGCCGGCTAGGTCACGGCGGTTGACCTGAGCTCTTGCCGTATGACTTACAGTTGATGAGTCAGTCCGCCCTGGCTGTCCTGGTAGTGGAGGCGTGTTGCTGGTGATTGCCGCTGGATGTGGTTCGCAATGAGTGCTGTGATGTCGATTCCCCGGTATCCCGACGACGTCACCGCCGAGTGGCTTTCGGCGGCCCTGCGCGAACGCCACATATCCGTCGAGGTGTCCGACGTCGACGTCGTCGCCATCGGCACCGGGCAGACCGGGGCGACCTTCCGTATCACGCCCAGCTATGCGACCGACCCGGGTGATCTGCCGCAAACCTTCGTGATCAAACTGCCGGCCCGGGACGACACCGTGCGCGACCGCGTCACCGTCGGCTACCGCAGCGAATGTACGTTCTACGCCACGGTGGCGGACCGCGTGCGGGTGCCGACGCCGCAGTGCTTCTACTGCGAGATCACCGAGGACGCATCGCAGTACGCACTGTTGCTCGCCGATCAAGCTCCCGCGGTCCAGGGGGATCAGATCGCGGGCTGCGGCGAACAGGAGGCGCGGCTTGCGGTGGTGGCGCTGGCCGGACTACACGGACCTAGCTGGTGTGACCCATTCTGGCTGGATCTACCCGGCCTCGGGTTCCCACGCCCGGATGACGCTTCCGCCAAGGGTCTTGGTGAGGTGGCGGTGATGAGTGCCGACATCACCCTGGAGAAGCTCGGTGATCGGATGAGCGCCGAAGACCGCGAGACTTTCTCTGCGGCAATGGGTTTAGTGGCCCCATGGCTGTCTGTCGAACGCGACCGGTTCGCCCTGCTGCACGGCGACTATCGCCTCGACAACCTGCTGTTCGACCCGGGCCGCAGCTGGGTGAGCGTCGTTGACTGGCAGACGCTCGGGGTGGGCCTTCCGGCAAGAGATCTGGCGTACTTCACCGCAACCAGCCTGAATTCGCAACTGCGCGCAACCATCGAGAAAGACTTGGTCGACGAATATCGCCGAGCGTTACTGGGCTTCGGGGTCACCGGGTACGACCCTGAAACTTGTTGGCGCGATTACCGACTCGGGACGATTCAGGCTCTGCTGATCCCGGCTCTGGGATTTGCCTTCGTCACCGCCACCGAGCGCGGCGACGACATGGTGTTGGCCATGCTTGGCCGCGGCTGTCAGGCGGTCCGTGATCTGGGGACGCTGGACCTGATCGGCTGAGTTATCGGTCGAACCGCCCGGCGAGGTACTCGGCCCGGCAAGCATTGCGGGCCAGTTTGCCGCTGGTGGTGCGGGGGATGGTGCCGGCGGCGACGAGTCGGACGTCGGCCACCCGGATCCGATGCTCGCGCGAGACCGCTGCCCGCACCGCCGCCGCGATGGGACCCGGGTCTGCGCGTCCGACGCCCGCTGCACGTTCGGCGACGACGACGAGCTGTTCGCCGGCGTTGCCGCCCGGAGAGTCCAGGGTGCCGGCGGGAACCGAGAACGCCGCCACGTAGCCGGCGCGGATGGCAGTCGACGCCTGGCTGGCGGTGGTTTCGATGTCGTGCGGGTAGTGGTTGCGACCGTCGATGATGACGAGGTCCTTGATCCGTCCCGTCAGGTACAGCTCGCCGTCAAGGTAGACGCCGAGATCGCCGGTGGCCAGCCAGTAGCCGTTGTCCGGGGTGCCCTCGGCGTGGCTGGCGTACTCGAGCCGGGACTGCAGCTTGTTGCCGAACGTACGTTGCGTTTCCTCGTCGCGTCCGAAGTAGCCGCGGCCGATGTTGTTGCCCTGCAACCAGATTTCCCCGACGGTACCGTCAGGTACCTCGGCGCCGTCTGAGCTGGCGATCACTGCCCACACGTTAGGGAATGGCTGGCCGCAGGAGACATAGGCGACCGCACCCGGGCTTTCCGGCCCGACGACCACCGCGCGCCCGGCGGCCACCTGAACGCGGTCGAGGAATACACCCCTGGCCCCGGCATCCGGGGGGGTGGTGGCAACCCCCAGCGTCGCTTCCGCCATCCCGTAGGACGGCTTGATCGCCGTCGCGGGCAGACCATACGGAGCGAATGCGTTGGTGAACTTCTCGATGGCCGACATCGTCACCGGTTCGGAGCCGTTGAGCAGGCTGACAACGTTGCTCAGGTCGACGGTGTCGCCCTGCGGGGGCAGGCCCCGCTCGGCCGTCAACTCGTAGGCGAAGTTGGGCGCGGGCGAAAACGTCCGGCCGCCGGCCGCTTCCACGCTCAGCTGTTTGATCCATCGGTAAGGCCGACGAAGGAATGCCATGGGATCCAGCAGCGTGAGGTATCCACCGCCCAACGCCGGGAACATGATCATCAGCAATCCCATGTCGTGATAGAGCGGCAGCCAGCTCACGCTGCGGATTCCCTGGTCCACCCCGGCCCCCAGGGTCATCTGCACTACGTTGGTGCACACGGCACGATGCGTGATCTCCACTCCCGCCGGTGTGCGCGTTGAGCCCGACGTGTACTGCAGATAAGCGACATCGTCGGTGCCGACTGTCGGGTCGCTGAACATCGAAGCGAGCGTCGCCGGGATTGCGTCGACCGCGATCAGTCGCGGCCGGCCGGCCACCGGATGTGTCCGCATAAATCCGCGCACCGACTCGGCCGCCGCGGTGGTGGTCAACACCACGGTGGGCCTGGCGTCGGCCAGCACCGCCGTCAACCGCTCGGCGTGCCCGGACAGGGTTGGCGCGAACAGTGGGACCGCAATGTTGCCTGCATGGACGGCGCCGAAGAAGGCCGCCACATACTCGACACCCTGTGGCGCCACGATCGCCACCCGATCCCCCGGTTTGGTGACCTGCTGGAGGCGGGCACCGATCGCACGGACCTGCGACCACAGCGCATTCCAGCTGAGCTCGTTGACGCGGCCGTCCGGGTCTTTTGCGTAGTCGATGAACCGGTAGGACGGATGGTCGCCGTACGCGGCCCGGTTTCGATCGAGGAACGAGGTCAGCCTGAGGCCGTCTGGCAGGACGATCGTGCCATCGGCACGAACGTAATCACTTATATCGGCCACGGCGGGCTTGGCAACACTAATTGACAGGCAATCCGCACCCATCCACAGAGAATAAAAGCAGTGGCAAATATCTAGCGCTCTCTGCTGATGTGACGCCTGTCACAATTTCATCCGCATTGTGATGTGTGTCACATCTACGCGGAATGATCAGCTGACGCAGGCCTGCACGTCTGCGGCTCAGACTGCTCCTCGGTTCGTCATCGCTGTGCACCCCTGACCAGGTTCGACCCGATGATCAGGCGCTGAATCTCGCTGGTGCCCTCGTACAGCCGCAACAGGCGAACGTCGCGGTAGATGCGTTCGACCGGAACCCCGCGCATGTAGCCGCTGCCACCATGAATCTGGACCGCGAGATCGGCGACCTTGCCGGCCATCTCGGTGCAGAAGAGCTTCGCGGCCGACGGCGCGACCCGGCGATCTTCGTTGGTGACCCACAGGCGTGCGGCGTCGCGGACCAGGGCGCGACCCGCCAGCACCCCGGTCTGCTGGTCGGCGAGCATCGCCTGCACCAACTGGAAGCTCCCGATCGGCGTACCGCCCTGGGTTGCGGTGGTGGCATATGCCACGGATTCATCGAGTGCGCGCCCCGCTGCGCCCACCGCCAGCGCCGCGATATGGACTCGTCCGCGCGCCAAAGACGTCATCGCTGCCCGATAGCCGACGTCCACGCTGCCGCCGACCAGCGCACCGGTTTCGACCCGGACGTCGGTGAAGCTGACATCAGCGGTCCACGCACCCTCCTGGCCCATCTTGGCGTCCTTGGCGCCGACCTCGACACCTGCTGCGTCCGCGGGGACCAGGAAGACGGCGATCCCGGGGCCGTCGTCGTCAGCGGGCCGGGTGCGCGCGAACACCACGAACAAATCGGCGACGGGCGCGTTGGTGATGAAGCGCTTCTGTCCCGAGATCACCCAATGGTCGTTGTCGAGAACGGCTTTGGTCCGCAAGCCCGCCGGGTTCGATCCGGCGCCCGGCTCGGTCAGCGCGAAGGAGGCGACGACATCGCCCGACGCGATGCGCTCCAGCCAGCGCGCCTTCTGCTCGTCGGTGCCGAACCCGACCAGGACCTGTCCGGCGATGCCGTTGTTGGTGCCGAACATCGAACGCAGTGCCAGGGACGTGTAGCCCAACTCCATCGCCAGCTCGACGTCTTGCATCAGGTTCAGGCCGAGGCCGCCCCACTCCTGGGGGATCGCGTAGCCGAACAAACCCATTTTCTTGGCTTGCTCGCGAAGGTCATCAGGTACCCGATCCTCATCGAGGATCTCCTGCTCGCGGGGGACCACGGCGGTGCGGACGAAGTGACGAGTCTGGGCCAGGATCTCTTCGAAATCTTCGTCAGAGACCTCGGCGACTTCAGCACTGGTCATCAGCAGACACTCCTCGTTGGCATCCTGTTGGCACCCCGGCTCCGAGCTGGATCCTATATGAAATATGATATTTGAACGATAGGTACCCCGGGCGGACAAGATAAGGATGCGTGATCGAGGTGTCGTTGCTGAGCGGTCAGAGTGCGGTGATCACAGGCGGGGCGCAGGGCCTGGGTTTGGCCATCGCGGAACGATTCGTCGCCGAAGGCGCGCGGGTTGTGCTCGGCGACGTCAATCTCGCGGCGACCGAGGTCGCGGCCAAGCAGTTGGGCGGCAGCGACGTCGCTGTGGCGGTGCAGTGCGACGTCACGCAATCCGCCGATGTCGACACCCTCGTCCGCACCGCCGTCGAACACTTCGGCGGTCTGGACATCATGGTCAACAACGCCGGGATCACCCGTGACGCGACCATGCGCAAAATGAGCGAAGACGAGTTCGATCAGGTCATCGCGGTGCATTTGAAGGGGACGTGGAACGGCATCCGGACGGCGGCGGCCATCATGCGGGAAAACAAACGCGGCGCGATCGTGAACATGTCATCGTTATCGGGCAAGGTCGGTCTGGTCGGCCAGACCAACTACTCGGCGGCCAAGGCCGGCATCGTGGGGATGACCAAGGCGGCCGCCAAAGAACTCGCCCACCTCGGCGTCCGGGTCAACGCGATTGCTCCCGGGCTGATCCGGTCGGCGATGACAGAAGCTATGCCGCAACGCATCTGGGACCAGAAGGTGGCTGAGGTTCCGATGGGACGGGCCGGTGAACCCGGCGAGGTTGCCAATGTCGCGTTGTTTCTTGCCTCGGATTTGTCCTCGTACATGACGGGCACCGTCCTGGAGGTCACCGGCGGGCGGTTCATGTGAACGGGATCGACATGCGCCACACCGTCATCTGTGAGCCGGTCCGGACGCCGATCGGCCGCTACGGCGGAATGTTCAAGTCGCAGAGCGCGGTTGACCTGGGAGTCACCGCGCTGAAAGGGTTGCTCGAGCGAACCGGTCTGGCGCCCGAGGCAGTGCAAGACGTCATTCTCGGCCACTGCTATCCCAACAGCGAAGCGCCGGCGATCGGGCGCGTGGTGGCCCTGGATTCCGGCCTACCGGTGACGGTGCCCGGTATGCAGGTCGATCGCCGCTGCGGGTCGGGCCTGCAGGCGGTCATCCAAGCATGCCTGCAGGTCGGCAACGGCGACCATGATCTGGTGATCGCCGGCGGCTGCGAAAGCATGAGCAACGTCGCCTTCTATTCGACCGATATGCGTTGGGGCGGTGCCCGGGAGGGTGTGCGGGTGCACGACGCACTGGCGCGGGGACGCAGCACCGCGGGCGGACGAGACTATCCGGTGCCGGGCGGGATGCTCGAGACCGCCGAGAACTTGCGTCGCCAATACGGCATTTCGCGTCTCGAGCAAGACGAGCTCGCGGTGCGGTCGCACCAGCGTGCGGTGGCCGCGCAAAAGGACGGCATCCTGGCCGACGAGATCATTGCGGTCCGGGTACGCACCCGGCACGGTGAAGACGTGGTCGATACCGACGAGCATCCGCGCGCCGACACGTCGGTGGAATCGTTGAGCAAGCTCAAACCCGTTCTGCTGGCTGATGATCCGGAGGCGACAGTTACGGCCGGAAACGCCAGCGGGCAAAACGACGCGGCGTCCATGTGCGTGGTGACCACACCCGAGAAGGCGGCCGAATACGGCCTGACGCCGTTGGTCCGCATGGTGTCGTGGGGGCTGGCAGGCGTGGCCCCCAACATCATGGGCATCGGTCCGGTGCCCGCGACCGAGGTCGCGCTCGCCAAGGCGGGCCTGCGGCTGAGCGACATCGACCTCATCGAACTCAACGAAGCTTTCGCCGCGCAAGCGCTTGCGGTGATGCGGGAATGGAAGTTCGGCGCCGGCGACCATGATCGAACCAACGTGCACGGCTCAGGAATCTCGCTGGGGCATCCGGTCGGAGCCACCGGCGGCAGGATGCTGGCCACCCTGGCCCGCGAACTCAATCGCCGCCAGGCGCGCTACGGATTGGAGACCATGTGCATCGGGGGCGGCCAGGGGCTGGCCGCTGTCTTTGAACGAGTCGCGTCGACATGACCGGCCCCACCGGCGCGTTGCCCCTGGACGGCCTCACCGTTGTCGAGGTATCCAGCTTCGTCGCCGCACCGCTGTGCGGCATGACATTGGGCCAGCTCGGTGCGCAGGTGATCCGGATCGATCCGATCGGCGGCGCCTCGGACGTACAGCGATGGCCGCTGGCCGTAGACGGCACGTCGATTTACTGGACCGGACTGAACAAGGGAAAGCGTTCGGCCACCATCGATCTACGCTGTC
>Ga0209693_10000543_pt1 | contig 15446 bp, 15 predicted proteins | sample HubBroMetageWRM3_FD_188345 | JGI IMG/M metagenome (GOLD analysis project Ga0209693, IMG submission 188345) | Warmed soil microbial communities from the Hubbard Brook experimental Forest, New Hampshire - Hubbard Brook CCASE Soil Metagenome WRM 3... | ecosystem: Environmental > Terrestrial > Soil...
CCCGTCCGCAGCGCCGAGCCCACCCACAGGATCGCCAGCGGTGACGCCGACCGTTGCGCCAGCCCCGGGCGCGGGGCCGGCCTGGCAATTTGAACTGGGCGAATTTGCGCTTCGCGATGCCAGCATTTCCGCCGAGGATCGGCGCACCAAGCCGGTCGCGAAAGTGGTGATTGCGCCGTTGTCCATCAAGGTGACCGGCGCCAGCCTCGATCTTGCCAAGCCCCTGAGCGTGGCGCTCGATGCAAAAATCAACAACACCGGCACAGTGAATGTGGCGGGGGAAGTTACCCCGCAACCCATGGCGGCGAATTTGAATCTAAAACTGGACGGCCTCGAGCTTGCCGCCATTCAGCCCTACCTCGCGCAGTTCACCTCGATGACACTGCTCGCGGGAAGATTGGGCGGCGATGCCAACGTGCGCTACGGGGCGCAGAAGCCCGCGCTGCAATTCAGCGGAAATTTGAGTGTGGCCGGTCTGCACACGGTCGACAATGCATTGCATCAGGATTTCATCAACTGGGACCGCCTGGATGTTCAGGGCCTGAATTTCCAGCATGACCCTGATCGCCTCGACATCGATCAGATCACAGCGCGGAAATTTTACGCGCGAGTCATTATTGAGCCGGACGAATCGATCAATGTGAAGCGCATCTTGGCGGCGCCGGGCGCCACGGTCGTGGCCCCCAGCGGCGACACGCGGCCTGCGGTTGCCGCCACAGCCGCTCCTGCACCGGCCCCGCCCTTGCCGCGCATCCCCGCCACGTCGCCACAAACCCGTCCGCGACCGCCATCAGAAATCCTGCCGCATTCGCCGGAGCGGCGTCATGATCATCTTAAGTTCTCACGTGTTCGGTAACCCCAAAATGGGACAAACTGGGTCACTAAAGTGACCGAACGCGTGAAGAGTGGTTTTGATCAAGAAAATCGGCCGACCGGTCGTGGTTGTGTCCTAGCAGGTTGTGGCCGGACCAGCCCGTAACGCCGTAACGGCTTGAGGCCTGCGGGGCCGCCGCGGTCGGGCCGGCTGGTGCGGTTCCCGGAACGGGGCTCCGAGAGGCGGTCCGGCCGCAGGCCGAAGAAGATGCCGAGCATCGCCGCCAGGTCGACGAGCGCGATGAGCCCGCCGATGTACGGGCCCGGGCCGCCGAGCCAGGCGAGGTAGCCGCAGAACGACAGCACGACAATCAGCGCGCCGAGCGCTCTGGGCCGCCCGGCCTGGGCCAGCCGTTCCGGGATCTCGTACGGCGCCCGGTCCACGTAGTTGGCGGTCGCCGCCTTCTCCTGCGCGATCTTGAGCCACAGGTCGTAAAGCTCCGGAGCCTGGTCACGCAGCGTGACGGCCTGGTCGAGGGACAGGACCTCGGTCCGCACCGGCGGCCGCGGGAGCGATCCCGTTAGCGCGTCGGAGGGGCCGGTCTGGGGGAGGGGATCGCTGTCGGTCACGGCAGTAAGATCACACCCGCCTTGTCCTGGGCCCGCGGCTTCGGCTCGCGGCGGGCCGGACGGGGCTGACTCGCCGGCTCGCGTTGCGCCGCCTTCGGGGCCAGTTCTCGGTAAGCCGCCATGATCGTGTCCATGGCGGCAGCGAACGGGTCGGGCCGTGAGCCTGGATCAGGAGGCTCCGGCAGGCTGCGGCGAACCAGCCGCAGCACTGTCGCGCCGGTCACATCGAAGATCGCCGAGATGCCCAGGCGAAAGGCGAGGACCCGGCGAGCAGACCCGACCGACGGCATGAATGATCTTTTCCCCGGTTCGCGCCGGCCCGAAACCCGGCGCCGGGGTGAACCGTCGCCGCAGGTCAGGCCGGCTCTTCAGCCTCGTCGGCCGCCTCCTCGGCCGTCTTCCATGCGGCGGTTTCCTTGTACGTATAGGGGTTGTCGAGCACCTGCTTCTCCGGGATCTCCGGGTGCATGCCCTCGGTCCAGGCCTCCGGCCCGAGCACGCCCTGGAGGTACTCCAGCGTCTCGCCGACCGCCTCCTTGGCCTTGGCCAGGTCGGCGCCGACGAGCTGGTGCGCGTGCTTGACCACCCGGCCGTTGACCACGACCGTGTGCACGTCGCCGCGCTGGGCCTGGAAGACCACGTGGCCGTAGGGATTGAGCACCGGGTACATGGCCGGTGAGGCATCGTTCTTGATCAGCACCAGGTCCGCTTGCTTGCCCGGCTCCAGGCTGCCGATCACCGAGTCCAGGCCGAGTGCCCGGGCACCGCCCCTCGTGGCCCAGTCCACGACCTGCTCGGCCCGCAGGTAGTGGTTGGTCACGGTGTCCTGCCGGCCGTGCGCCGCCAGGTGCTCCCGGGCGCGGTCGGCGCTGAGCGTGGCGCGCATCGCCGAGAACAGGTCGCCGCTCCACCACACGCTGGTGTCCATCGAGAGCGAGACCGGAATGCTGTGCTCCCGCAGCGTCCAGGTGGGCGGGTAGCCCTGGCCCGCGCTCTGCTCGCTCTCGGTGGACACCGACACCGACCCGCCGGTGGCCGCGATCCGCTGGTAGGAGTCCGGGCTGAGCGAGGCCGCGTGCACGTAGATGGTGGACGGCGTCATGAACCCGTGCTCGTGCATCATCCGGATGCTGTCGTCTTTGGTCACGCCCCAGACCCCGGCGTGCGTGGTGACCGGCACGCCGAGATCCCTGGCCACCTCGAAGGCCGCCTTCTCCGGGAACTCGGGATCCCCGGTCACATCGAACGCGATCTGGAAGCCGAGCATGTCGCCCTTGCCGTCGAACCGGCGCCGGTAGAAGTCGCGGAACTCGGGCGTCGCCGTCCATTCCCAGGGGGCCTGGTGGATGTTGCCGTAGGCCAGCACGAACCGGCCGGGTACCTCCTCAAGCGCGTCGGTGGCCGCCTCCGCGTACTCGGTCGTCTGCAGCCCGTGCGACCAGTCGACCGTGGTGGTGACGCCGGCGTCGACCGACTCGATCGCCGACAGCAGGTTGCCCGCGTAGATGTCCTGCGCCCGGAACGACTTGCCCCAGTTCAGGTAGTTCCAGACGAAGTACTGGGTGAGCGTCCAGTCCGCGCCGTAGCCGCGCATCGCGGTCTGCCACATATGCCGGTGCGTGTCGATCATGCCGGGCATCAGGATGCCGCCGGACGCGTCGATCTCGACCGCGTCGTCGGGCGCATCCAGGCCGGTTCCCACCGCCGCGATCCGGTCGCCGGCGACCAGGACGTCGGCGCCGTGCAGAACGGTATGCGCGCTGTCCATGGTCAGGACGGTGGCGTTGCGGAACACCACAGGCCGGCCCAGGGCGAGGTCTTCGGCTGCTGCGGTCATGAGCACCTCCGGTGGGCGTTTGTCCCTGCTAAGGGCGTCTTGGCTAGAGTAGGGCCGTGGCGGCCCCGGAGACCTCGGAAGCTGAGCCCGGCGGGCCTGAGGCTGCCGGGCCCCTGTCCGGGCTGCTGGTCGCTGACTTCTCCCGGGTCCTGGCCGGGCCGTACTGCACGATGCTGCTGGCCGATCTCGGCGCCGACGTGATCAAGGTCGAGAGCCCGGGCGGCGACGACACCAGGAACTGGGCCCCGCCGGCGCGCGAGGGCGTCTCCACCTACTTCCTAGCGATCAACCGGAACAAGCGCTCGGTCGCGCTCGACCTGCGCGACGACGCCGACCGGGCCGCAGCCGTCGAGCTGGCCCGCCGCGCGGACATCATGGTGGAGAACTTCAAGCCCGGCGGGCTGGCCAGGTTTGGCCTCGACTACGCGTCGGTCAGCGCGGGCAATCCCAAGATCATCTACGCGTCCATCAGCGGGTTCGGCGCTGGCGGCGGGAAGGACATCCCCGGCTATGACCTCGTGGTCCAGGCCATGTCCGGGCTGATGAGCCTCACCGGAGACCCGGACGGCCCGCCGTACCGGGCCGGGATCTCCGCGTTCGACGTGATGGCGGGCCTGCACACGGCGATCGGCATCCTGGCCGCCCTGCACCACCGCTCCGCGACCGGCCAGGGCCAGCACGTGCAGGCCAACCTGATGTCCTCGGCCCTGTCCGGGATGGTGAACCAGACCAGCGCGTACGCGGCCGGCGGCGTGGTCCCGTTCCGAATGGGCAACTCCCATCCCAGCCTGTTCCCGTACGAGCCGCTGCCCACCGGCGATGGGGACATGATCATCACGGCGGGCAACGACACGCAGTTCCGCAAGCTGTGCGACGTGCTCGGCGCGCCCGAGCTTGCCGACGATCCCCGGTTCGCGAAGGCCCTCGACCGCAACGCCAACCGGGAACTGCTGCGCCCGCTGCTCGTCCAGCGGCTGAAGCAGCGCCCCGCGGCCGAGTGGTTCCCTGAGCTGATCGCGGCCGGCGTGCCGTGCGGCCCGATCAACACGGTCGACGGGGGCATCGCCTTTGCCGAGGAGATCGGGCTCGAGCCGGTCGTCATCGCCGGCCAGGGCGAGGCCGGGATGCCGACAATCAGGAACCCGCTGCGGTTCTCGGCCACACCGCCGCGGTACACGCTCCCGCCGCCCGGGCTCGACGAGCACGGCGAGGAGATCCGCCGCTGGCTGTCCGAGGAGACGGCGACATGACCGAGTCAGCTCCGCGCTTCCCGACCTCGCTGGGCACTTCCGACGCCGACACGATCACCCTTCTCGGCCAGGATCTGGCCGCCGACCTGATGGGCAAGGTCTCGTTCGGCGAGCTCGCGCTGTGGCTGGTCACGCAGCGCCGGCCCACCGCGGGGCAGGTCGCGGTGTTCGAGGCGGTGCTGGTGGCGCTCGCCGACCACGGCTTCACGCCGACCGCGATCGCGGCCCGGCTGACGTACCTGAGCGCACCGGACTCGGTGCAGGGCGCACTCGCGGCCGGCCTGCTCGGCGGCGGGTCCCGGTTCCTCGGCGTGACCGAGGACACCGGCCGGTTCCTCGCCGACGCGCTGGCCGAGGCCGGGGAACCACTCCCGGCCGACGACGCGGGCTGGGACGCGGTCGCGCTGGCCGCGGTGCGGCGGGCCCGCGAGGCGGGGCGGCTGATCCCCGGGCTCGGCCATCCGGTGCACAAGGTCACCGACCCGCGCACGCCGGTGCTGATCCGCATCGCCGACGAGCATGGCCTGCGCGGCCCGCACCTGCTGCTGTTCGAGGCGATCGGCCGGGTCCACCCGCAGGTGCTCGGGCGCACCCTGCCGCTGAACGGGGCGGGCACCTCCGGCGCCGCCCTCGCCGACCTCGGCCTCCCGGTCGGGCTGCTGCGCGGGTTCGCGCTGCTGGCCAGGACCGCGGGGCTGCTCGGCCAGCTCGCCGAGGAGCAGCGCCGCCCGATCGGCATGGACATCTACCTTGCCGTCGACCGTAATGCGGACTATCAGCCCCCTGAGCAGTAAACGGAGCCGCCATGGCGACCATCGCAGCGGTCATCGCGTCCACCCATCACCCGTTCTACCTGCGGGCTTCCACGGCCACCGGCGACGACCGGCCGCCGTTCGCCGACGAGTGGGTCGCCAAGATCGAGGCCTTCCGCGAGACCCTCACCCGGGCCCGCCCCGACGTGCTGGTGATGGTCGGCAGCGACCACTTCCACCAGCTCTGGCTCGACAACATGCCGCAGTTCCTGATCGGCAAGGCGCCGTTCTATGACGCGAACTACTACAACGAGGAGCGGGAGTTCGGCCTGCCCCGGATGGGCCTGCGCGGCGACGAGGAGCTGTCGGCGTACCTGCTGCGCGGCGGGATCGACGCCGGCTTCGACCTGGCGTTCAGCAACGAGCTGCGGGTCGACCACAGCATCACCTGCCCGATCATCACCCTGCGCCCGCAGGCCGACCTGCCGATCGTGCCGGTGTACACGAACATCTTCGCCCCGCCGATGCCGCAGCCGAAGCGGTTCGTCGAGCTGGGCCAGGCGATCCGCACCCTGGTTGAGGCCTGGCCAAGCGACAAGCGGGTGGCGATCATCGGCACCGGCCACCTGTCGCTCGAGCTCGGCGGGCCCCGCCAGTTCGGCCCGCACGGCCCGGATCCCGAGTTCGACCGCAAGGCCGTGGAGTGGATCGCCTCGGCGGACCTGAAATCGGCGCTGGCCGAGGTCAGCCTCGACAGCCTGTGGCTGCCGGGCAACGCCACCCACGGCTTCATGGACTTCATGCTGATGATGGGCGTGGCCGGGGAGAACGTCCGGGCCGACTACGCCGACTCGCTCGACCTGTTCCACACGATGGAGGCCTACTTCACCTGGTACCCGGAGGCCTCCTCATGAGCAAGTACCTGATCGATAAGTTCCTCTACACGATCGACCGCGACCCGGAGCTGGTCGAGCGCTACCGCGAGGACCCACGCGGCACGGTGGACTGGTGGGAGTCCGAGCGGGCGAACGTGATCCTGAACATCCCTGAGCGCAGCACCTGGCTGGAGTTCACCGGCGCCGAACGGGACGCACTCGGCGCGCACGACTACGTCGCGCTGTTCGAGCTCGGGGCGCACACGTTCCTGCTGCTGACGCTGTTCATCGCGATGTTCGAGCGCGACTACGCGGAGCCGCTGGCGTTCCAGCGGGAATTTGCCGCGCGGCTCGGTCACTGGAAGGTGCCGTACCCAGATATATCGACCTGAACGTGACGCCCCGGGGTAGGCCAGGCCGGCCACGGGGCTAATGAACCTTCTTCATCCTCCCCATGACTGCCCACGTACCCTGGCGTGAGACGCGCGGATGAAAAAGGCTCACTCGTTCGGTAATCAAATTGGGAGCGGCGCCCGGAGCCTGTATCTTCTGGCCGACGCCTAACGTTTCTACCCCAGGGGGCATTGGCAGGCATGCGCTGGTCCCAGCTCCACATTCCAACCCTGCGCGAGGATCCCGCCGACGCCGACGCGGCGAGCCACCGGCTGCTGCTGCGCGGCGGGTTCATCCGGCAGCTCATGGCAGGCCACTACAGCATGCTGCCGCTCGGCATCCGGGTCCGGACCAAGGTCATCAACGTGATCCGGGAGGAGATGAACCGGATCGGCGCCCAGGAGTTCCTGCTCCCGTGCATGCAGCCGGCCTGGATCTGGGAGAAGAGCGGGCGGCTCGAGGTCATGGGCGAGGAGATGTTCCGGCTCACCGACCGCAAGGGCGCCGAGGTGGTCCTCGGCATGACCCACGAAGAGATCTTCGCCTACGTCGCGACCGAGCTGTCGTCCTACCGCGAGCTGCCGCAGTTCTGGTACCACTTCCAGACGAAGTTCCGGGACGAGCCGCGGCCCAAGAGCGGGCTGCTGCGGGTGCGGGAGTTCACGATGAAGGACTCCTACAGCTTCGACGTCGACGAGGCCGGGCTTGACGTCTCGTTCCAGGCGCACCGCGGCGCGTACGAGCGGATCTTCGCCAGGCTCGGCGTCCCGGTCATCGCCGTCGAGGCGTCCAGCGGGAACATGGGCGGCAGCGACTCGGTCGAGTTCATGTGCCCGTCGGAGGCTGGCGAGGATTACGTCGCGTACTGCCGGGCATGCGGCTACGCCGCCAACCTGGAGAAGGCGACGTCGACCCTGCCGCCGGTCGAGGACGCGGCCGGCCCGGCCGCGCCCGAGCGGCTGCCCACCCCGGGCGTGCGCACGATCGACGACCTGGCCACGCAGCACGGCAAGCCGGCCGACCGGCAGATCAAGACGCTCGTATACGTGATCGACGGCCAGCCCACGCTGGTGCTGCTGCGCGGCGATCACCCACTGGCCGAGCAGAAGCTCCTCGACGGCACCGGCGCGGTGGCCGTCCGGCCCGCCCAGGCCGAGGAGATCACCGACGCGCTCGGCGCATCGCCCGGCAGCCTCGGCGCGGTGGGTGTGACCGGCCTGCCGGTGATCGCCGACCTGGCGCTGCGCGGCAGGCGCGACATGACCACCGGGGCCAACGTCGACGACGAGCACCTGACCGGCGTGGACGTCGATCGCGACATCACCGTCGGCCGCTGGCTGGACCTGCGTGAGGTCAAGGCGGGCGAGCCCTGCCCGGGGTGCGGCGAGCCGCTGGAGATCATCAAGTCCATCGAGGTCGGGCACATCTTCAAGCTCGGGCGCAAGTACACGACCACGTTCGGGGTGACCGTGCTCGGCCCGGACGGCAAGAGCATCGTCCCGATCATGGGCAGCTACGGCATCGGGGTCGAGCGGGCGATGGCGGTCATCGCCGAGGTGCACCACGACGACAAGGGCCTTGACTGGCCGGTGGCGGTGGCGCCCGCCGAGGTTGACGTGGTCGTGCTGACACCGAAGGACACGGCGACCCGGGACGCGGCCGAGACGCTCTACGCCGAACTGCAGGCCGTCGGCGTGGACACGGTCATCGACGACCGGGACGAGCGTCCGGGCGTGAAGTACCGGGACGCGGAGCTGACCGGGATACCGTGCAGGGTCAGTGTGGGCAGCCGGGACCTAGCCGAGGGCATGGTCGAGTTCGCGATCCGGGCGACCGGGGAGAAGCAGCGGGTACCGGTGGCCGAGGCCGTCAGGCACGTGCAGCAGTACCTGGCCGACCAGCGCGCCGCCGAAGCTTCAGGCGGCTCCTGACCTGCGCTGTGCGCGCTCTGCCCACCCGGGGCTGGGTATCGGTGTCAGCAAGAGTGGAAGACAGTGCGAAAGGGCCGGTCACAACGCGCTCGTTGTGGCTCGCCAGTGCGCTCCAGTCCTGGCTCTTGCTGGGCATCGGAACCCTCCCGCGTGTCTCGCATCTTGTCGCGACGCTGGTGGCAGCGCGAATGCCCTGCCGCCATATAAGACACGTCTGGGGTACCCATTCGGCCACGTCTCAGCGGTAACGAATGCATAACATCTTTTCCGGTCCGGTGGCGAACCGGCCGATACGTGGTCCGAACCGCTTTTCCGATACGTGGCCCGAACCGCTTTTTGAGTCCGTCAGAGGCGGGACCACGCCTCCGTCAGCACGCTGCGCAGGATCTGCTCCATCTCGTCGAAGTGCTCCTGGGTGCAGGTCAGCGGCGGGGAAAGCTGGATGACCGGGTCGCCGCGGTCGTCGGCGCGGCAGATCAGGCCCGCGTCGAATAGCGCGTGGGACAGGAAGCCGCGAAGCAGCCGCTCGGACTCGTCGTCGTCGAACGTCTCGCGGGTGGCCTTGTCCTTGACCAGCTCGATCCCGTAGAAGTAGCCGTCGCCGCGGACGTCGCCGACGATGGGCAGGTCGAGCAGCTTCTCCAGCGTGGCCCGGAACCCCGCCTCGTTCGCCCGGACGTTGCCGAGCAGGTCCTCCTTCTCGAACACGTCCAGGTTGGCCAGGGCGACCGCGCAGGAAACCGGGTGCCCGGCAAACGTGACCCCGTGCAGGAAGGTGGCACTGCCCTCGGCGAACGGCTCCATCAGCCGGTCGCTGGCCAGCATTCCGCCGAGGGGGGAGTAGCCGGACGTGACCCCCTTGGCGAACGTGATCACGTCCGGCTGGTAGCCGTACCGCTCGGAGCCGAAGTAGTAGCCGAGCCGGCCGAACGCGCAGATCACCTCGTCCGATACCAGCAGCACGCCATACCGGTCGCAGATCTCCCGCACCCGCTGGAAGTAGCCGGGCGGCGGCGGGAAGCAGCCGCCGGAGTTCTGCACCGGCTCGAGGAACACGGCGGCAACGGACTCCGGGCCCTCGCGGATGATTGCCTGCTCGATCTCGTCGGCGGCCCAGACGCCGAACGCGGTCAGGTCGTCGGCCACGAACGCGGGAGCCCGGTAGAAGTTGGTGTTGGGTACCCGCACGCCGCCGGGCGGCAGCGGCTCGAACGGCTCCTTGATCCCGGGCAGGCCGGTGATGGCCAGCGCGCCCATCGAGGTGCCGTGATAGGCGATGTAGCGGCTGAGCACCTTGTAGCGGGCCGGCTGGCCGATGGCCTTGAAGTACTGCTTGGCCAGCTTCCACGCGGACTCAACCGCCTCCGAGCCGCTGGTGGTGAACCACACCCGGTTCAGGTCGCCTGGGGCGAGGTCGGCGAGCCGCTGCCCCAGCTCGATCGCGCGCGGGTTCGCGTAGGACCACAGCGGGAAGTAGGCGAGCTCGCTGCCCTGGCGGGCCGCCGCCTCGGCGACCTCCTTGCGCCCGTGCCCGATCTGGCTGACGAACAGCCCGGCGAGCCCGTCCAGATACCGCTTGCCGTGGTTGTCGTAGACGTACTGGCCCTCACCGCGCACGATCACCGGCACGTCGCTGTCGGCGTAAGAGCCCATGCGGGTGAAGTGCAGCCACAGGTTGCGCTTGGCCGCTGCCTGCTGCGCAGCGTCGTCGAATGCGGGTGAGGAAGGTGTCGTCATCTGGTCCCCCAGGAGTACGTCTGCTTGCGCAGCTTCAGGTACACGAACGTCTCGGTCGCGATCACGCACGGGATCGTGCGCACCCGGCCGAGGATCTCGAGCAGTTGGTCGTCGTCCTCGCAGACGACCTCGATCAGCAGATCGAAAGATCCGGCGGTGATCACCACATAATCGATCTCCGGCATGGCCGCGAGCTGATCCGCAATCTGCTCCAGCTCGCCGCTGCACCGGATCCCGATCATGCTCTGGCGGCGGAAGCCCAGCGTCAGCGGATCGGTGACCGCGACGATCTGCATCGCCCCGGCCTCGATCAGCCGCTGGACCCGCTGGCGCACCGCGGCCTCGGAGAGGCCAACAGCCTGCCCGATCGACGCGTACGAGCGCCTGCCATCCTGCTGCAGCTGCTCGATGATCTGCTTGGAGATGTCGTCGAGGAGGATGCGGACATGCCCGCTCCCATTGCTGCGGCGCGATCCGGCAGCGTCACTGCGCCGTCGGTTGCCCGGGGCCAGGGGCGTCCCCGGCATCTGCGCCATGCGATTGCTCCCTCCGCATGGCAATCCTGCCACATTCGTGCCCACTGTCAACTGATTCCGCAGGAGCGCGTTAGTTTAGCTACTAATTCCCTTGTGGCATCATGCGAGGCCTTGTGTGGGCGGGAGGGCGTATCGTGCGGAGAAACGGACACCTGTCGGGCCCCAGCGCGGACGCGGCCGGGTGGGCCGCCGTCGCGCTAGCGGACTGCAGACCGGCACCGTACTGGCTGGACCGGGCGGACGCTCCCGCGGCCACGCCGCGGCTGACCGGCGGCACGGGAGCCCGGCTGGCGGTGATCGGGGGCGGGTTCACCGGCCTGTGGACCGCGCTGATGGCGGTTGAGCGCGACCCGTCGGCCGACGTCGTGCTGCTGGAGGCGCGCCGCGTCGGCTGGGCGGCGACCGGGCGCAACGGCGGCTTCTGCTCGGCCAGCCTCACGCACGGGATCGCCAACGGGATCGCCAGGTTCGAGGCGGAGATGCCCGCGCTGGTGCGGCTGGGCCAGGCGAACCTCGACGAGATCGAGGCGACGGTCCGGTCCCGCGGCATCGACTGCGGCTTCGAGCGCACCGGCGACCTCGCCGTCGCCACCGCGGCGTGGCAGCTCGACGGCCTGGCCGCGGAGGCGGCCGCCGCGGACGGGTACGGCGAGCGGGCGATGCTGCTCGACGCCGGCGCGGTCCGCGCCGAGGTTGACTCGCCGACGTACCTGGGCGGCGTCTGGTACCGCGACGGCTGCGCAATGCTCGACCCGGCCCGGCTGGCCTGGGGGTTGCGGCAAGCTTGCGTGGAATCAGGGGTGCGCATCTACGAGAACACGCCGGTGCGGGCGATCGCCGAGGACAGCCGCGGCGGGCTCCGCCTGTCCACCCCGCGCGGCAGCGTGCACGCGGGCCGGGTCGCGCTCGGCACCGGGTGCTATCGGCCGTTGCTGCGCAGGCTGCGGCACTACCTGGTCCCGGTGTACGACTACGCGCTGATGACCGAGCCGCTGTCCGGACCGCAGCTGGCCGGCATCGGCTGGCGGAACCGGCAGGGCGTCGCCGACGTGAGCAACCAGTTCCACTACTACCGGCTCACCGGCGACAACCGGATCCTGTGGGGCGGCTACGACGCGGTGTACTACAACGGCGGCCGGATCACCGCGGCGCAGGACCAGCGGCCCGAGACATTCACCACGCTCGCGGCCAACTTTTTCGGCACGTTCCCGCAGCTGGCCGGCCAGGTCCGGTTCACGCACGCCTGGGGCGGCGTGGTCGACACCTGCAGCAGGTTCTGCGCGTTTTACGGAACCGCATACGGCGAGCGGCTCGCCTACGCGGCCGGTTACACCGGCCTGGGCGTGGGCGCGACCCGGTTCGGCGCGAATGTGATCCTCGACCTGCTGGGCGGGGAGCAGACGGAGCGCACGGCGCTGGAGATGGTGCGCACCAAGCCGCTGCCGTTCCCGCCGGAGCCGGTCCGGTCGGCCGTCATTCAGCTGACCCGGGCATCGCTGGCCAGAGCCGATCGCAACGAGGGCCGCCGGGATGCCTGGCTGCGCGTCCTGGACCGGCTTGGGCTCGGTTTTGACTCATGAAAGCTGCCGTTCGTGGGGAGCGGCCAGCTCGCCGACTCAACCCTGGCAGGTGACCTGCGCGGGGTCGGTGGTGACCTGGTCCCGGCCGGCGATCTCCGACAGAGGCCGTCCGCAACAGGCCAGCAGCATGTCGTCCGGGGACGGGCTGCGGTGTGTCACTCCGGAGGCCGACCCGCCGCGATGGCGGCCCTTGCGCTGCCCGGGTAAGGAGTCGTGTGCACCATCTTGGGCGGTGTTGAGCATTTTTACGTCTCCTGGTGGAGAAACGCCCTGTTCATCGTAATTTTTCCGTACAGGCTTACGCCTGAGCGGGATGCGGGGTCCCATGGCTGGATGATAGGGACGAGCATTGCCCATTACCAGTAGCCACGGGGTTCGGGCATGTTGACGGCCATGACAGTCTGGCCGGCGGGGTACTACCGCAAGTCGTATATGAGATACCATACATGAGGTTGCCGTGGCGCAAGACTGGGCGGCCGAGCGGGAGGAATGCTACAAACGGTCATGGACAGCATCGTTGCTCCGTCGGGCGGGGCATTCCTCAGCGGTTCGGTCGGCGCGATCCCGCTGCGCACCGCGGCCGTGCTCGAAGCGATCAAGCACGCGATCCTGGCCGGGGAACTCCGGCCGGGCCAGAGCCTGGTCGAGGCGGAGCTTGCGCAGCAACTCGGCGTCTCCAAGACGCCCGTGCGGGAAGCGCTCAAGACCCTCGCCGGCGCCGGGCTGGTCACGATGAGCCCGTACCGCGGTGCGGCCGTGCGGGTGATCGACCCCGATCTGGCGCACGCGATCTACGATATGCGGCTGCTGCTCGAGCCCGAGGCCGTGCGCCGTGCCGCCGCACGGGGCGCCGACTGGGATGCCGCCGGGCAGGCGCTCGATCGCGCCGACGCCTCGTCCGACGAAGCCGAGCGGAGCCTGGCCAACCGCGAGTTCCACCGCGCCCTCTACCGGGAGTGCGGCAACCCGCTGCTGGTCGCGGCCCTTGACGACCTGCGGGACCAGACGGCGCTGATATCGGCGGCCGCGTGGCAGCAGCAGCCGTCGTGGCAGCAGGAGGCGGGCGAACACCGCACGATCCTCGCCGCCGCCGCGGCAGGTGAGGCCGATCGGGCCGGCGAGCTGCTCGCCGCGCACATCGCAAGCTTTGCCGAACGCCAGCTACCAGGAAAGGGCGATGCCCGTGAGTCTTGATCAAGCCGCTGCCGACCGGCTGAGGAGCGCGCTCGCGACCGTGGTCGCAATACCGGTGACCCCGTTCGACGAGGTCGGCGACGTCGACTGGGACGCGCACACCCGGGTGGTCAGGCGGCTGATCGACGGCGGGGTCACGGTGCTGACGGCGAACGGCAACACCGGTGAGTTCTACTCGCTGGCTCAGGACGAGGCGCGGCAGGCCACCGAGTCGGCGATCAAGGCGGCCGCGGGCAACGCCGAAGTCATGGTCGGGGTGGGGCTTGACGTCTCCACCGCGATCACCGGGGCGCGGCACGCGGCCGCCGCCGGGGCGAGCATGGTGATGATCCACCAGCCGGTGCACCCCTACATATCGGGAGAGGGCTGGCTGGCCTATCACCAGGCGATCGCGCGGGCGATCCCGGACACCGGCGTCGTGCTGTACATCCGCGATACCCGGTTCGACGGCCCGCTCATCCGCGAGCTGGGGGAGAACTGCCCGAACGTGATCGGGGTCAAGTACGGGGTGCGCGACCCGGTCAGTTTCGCCGCCGCGGCCAGGGACGCGGGCGAGCGAAGGTTCACCTGGCTGGCCGGGCTCGCCGAGCTCACCGCGCCAGGCCTGTGGCCCGCCGGGGCGACCGGCTTCACCTCCGGCCTGGTCAACGTGGCCCCGGCGATTCCGGCCGCGATGCTGGACGCGCTGCGCCGCGGGGACTACCCGGCGGCAATGACGATCTGGGACGCGATCAGGCCATTCGAGGAGCTGCGCGGTGCCGACTCGTCGGCCGACAACGTCAGCGTGGTCAAGGAGGCGCTGGCCCAGATCGGCGTGTGCGGCAGGACGGTCCGCCCGCCCAGCAGGCTGCTGAGCGATTCCGCCCGGGCCCGGGTGGCGGAGATCGTCGCGTCATGGAACGTGCCGCGGCCGGGGGAGCCGTCATGACGCAGGGCCGCAGGACGCCGGAGCAGCTTCGCAGCTACCGCTGGTTCGGCAGCGAGGCGTCGCTCGGCAACCTCGGCATGCGGGCGTTCAGCCACCGCTCGCGCATGCGCCAGCTCGGCATCCTCGCCGAGGAGCACCTCGGCAAGCCAGTGATCGCGATCGTGAACACGTGGAACGAGATCAACCCCTGCCACATGCACCTGCGGGAGCGCGCCGAGCAGGTCAGGCGCGGCGTGCTCGAGGCCGGCGGGTTCCCGTTCGAACTCCCCGTCGGCACGATCTCGGAGACGTTCCAGAAGCCGACCGCCATGCTCTACCGGAACCTGCTCTCGATGGAGACCGAGGAACTGCTCCGCTCCTACCCCGTCGACGGCGCGGTGCTGATGGGCGGCTGTGACAAGACCACCCCGGCGCTGCTGATGGGCGCGGCCAGCGCGGGCGTCCCGGCGATCTACGTGCCCGCCGGGCCGATGCTGCGTGGCAACTTCCGCGGCACGCCGCTGGGCAGCGGCACCGATCTGTGGAAGTACTGGGACGACTACCGTGCCGGGCTGATCGGCGAGTGTGAGCTCACCGAGCTCGAGTGCGGGATCGCCCGCTCGCCGGGGCACTGCATGACGATGGGCACCGCCTCGACGATGACCTCGGCGGCCGAGGCGCTCGGCATGACCCTGCCGGGTGCCGCGTCCATTCCGGCAGTTGATTCGGCGCACTACCGGATGGCCGCGGCCAGCGGCCGCCGGATCGTCGAGATGGCCTGGGAGGGCCTCACCCCGGATCAGATCCTCACCCGCGAGGCCTTTGAGGACGCGACCGCGACGGTGCTCGCGCTGGGCGGCTCGACCAACGCGCTGATCCACCTGATCGCGATGGCCGGGCGCTCCGGGGTCTCGCTGACCCTGGACGACTTCGACGCGATCGCACGGCGCGTCCCGGTGCTCGCGAACATCAGGCCGAGCGGCGCCTACCTGATGGAGGACTTCTACTACG